>Ga0302319_10008335_pt1 | contig 20200 bp, 13 predicted proteins | sample Bog_T0_2_FD_203319 | JGI IMG/M metagenome (GOLD analysis project Ga0302319, IMG submission 203319) | Peat permafrost microbial communities from Stordalen Mire near Abisko, Sweden - Bog_T0_2 | ecosystem: Environmental > Terrestrial > Soil > Wetlands > Peat | place: Sweden: Abisko, Stordalen Mire... | reverse complement strand
TCTCGCATCCCGTTCCGACGCTCTCTACACCTTCTCCTTCCTGCTCTTGCTCTACTTCGCGGTTTTTTCGGTGGTGTCGGCGCGCGAACGTGGTTGGTTCTGGTCCACCTGGCCCAGTCGCGCTCTGCGGTGGGCCCTTTTGGCCGATGTGGTGGTGGGAACCCTGCTGACCTACATGGGCATGCCCGGACTCGTGCATCTGCCCCTGATTCAATCGGTGTCTATCCTCCTCTGCGCCTTGGTTGCCTGTCTCGGAGTCAACGACGCGATCAAGGTCCTGATGATCCGGAATTTTGCGATGCCAACCGCGTCCTCAATCTTGCCACCGATTCCTATCGAAGCTGGACGAGCCCAAACCGCCACCACACCGTGATAGGCGCAATTCACCATCCAACGGCGGTGGAACACTGGGTACCAGCAGAAAGAATCATTGCAGATCTAGTTATCTGATTGTGCGCATTTCGAGGGAATAATTCCGAGAATATGTGCGGAGAGAATTTTACTTTGTATTTGAAGCGGGCTAGATCAATGGATTGATCTGGTACAGAATTGGTATAAGTTACGGGGAATAGAAGCATGAAAGATAAGCCAGAAGCCTTATCCTCAAGTGATCGGGAATCAATTATTGATTCAATTGTTGGGCACATCCATCATTTGTCAAAATTGAGCGCTGAAGAACTGGAACATATACTCGACTGCCTAACACTCCACGGCGAGCATTTCAGCGTAAGAAGAAAAAGAAAATCCGTTTCAGAAGAACTATAATGCCTTAGCATTCCAGGTATTCTGACTATACAACTTCTTATGTTTTACTAAAATTCAAAAGCCCTTTTTGAAGGGCCTTAATTTGAGTGCCAGGCATGTAATTATCGTTTAGCCCTGAAGGCCATCGTAGAAAGGTCTGTCATGCTCTTCTGGGATTTGCGAGAATCCCCTCGGCGGGGCTTCTTCTGCATCAAAATCCTCTTCTTCATTGACATGTCCATCGTAATCCACGATGATTTTCTGGCCATCAAAGGCGTCCAAGTGGTTTTGAATATCCTCGGAACTCGCTTTTCTGACCAAACCGATAAGTCGCCCCCGGTCCTTTTCTTCACTGTTGATCATGATTCCCCTTTCCGTTTATCCTTTCGTTCCAAAGGCAATGCTTTGAAACTTATCCGATGATAGGAATGTTTGAAGCCCATCTCTCTCCGCAAATGAGGAAAATTCCTCCACCTATTTTATTTTGATCAAAATAGTTGCGAAGCCTTAAGCGGTAGTATTCGACCAGCTTTTCGGAACTGGCACGATTTGCCATTACGATCTTGACAAATGTATTGCAGGGTAAATCATCGCCAAAAAAGCCAATTTCATTGACAATGAACTCGCTGACCTTCACATAATCATCCCATATATCTTGTGTGAGATCAACTGTAAGGACAACCAAGACAGACTCTTCCCTGGTGGGAATATGACGCCTTTTCAACTCTTCGAGATTGAACGGCAAATTCATAAAAAACGTCCGATCTTGAAATCTGAACCAAAACTCTAGGATGCAACCTCCATTAATTTTTATCGAAAAGCTGATTTTTTTTAAACTGGACAAAATTCGGCATTTTTTAGTTTTTATAGGTGAAATACCCGACTGTTGTGACGGTTTTGGTACCAATCAGAAATTGTCCAGTCACTGCAGCCCTGAACTACCCAAAAACGGAGAGTGGGCACAGAGGCGAGCCTGTGCCACGGTACTTGGTAAGGTGCAAAGATCAGATGATCTACCCGGTGGCACACACTCACCAACAGATCCTCGAAACCAGCCTAGGTGCTCGACCGTGGACCTACATCAGAGCTTTGAATACAACGCCTTCGCGCCCAGTTCCTCTTCGATCCTGAGTAGCTGGTTGTACTTGGATACGCGGTCCGTGCGCGAAAGCGAGCCGGTCTTGATTTGCCCCGCACCTGTTCCCACGGCCAAGTCGGCGATGAAGACGTCCTCGGTCTCGCCTGAACGGTGGGAGATGATCACGCCGAAGTCGTTCTTTTGGGCGAGCTTGATGGTATTCAGCGTCTCGGTAACGGTGCCGATCTGGTTCAGCTTGATCAAGATGGCGTTGGTGGCACACAGCTTGATGCCTTTGGCCAGGCGCGCAGGATTCGTGACAAAGAAGTCGTCGCCGACGATCTGGATCTTCTTGCCCAGGGACTTGGTGAACTTGACATAGCCGTCCCAGTCATTCTGGTCTAGGCCGTCTTCGATCGAGTAGATGGGATACTTCTTCACCCATTCGGTGTATTTGGCCACCATGTCGTCGGCGGTGAAGATCTTGTCTGGATTCGACTTCCAGAACTTGTAGCCCTTGCGATCGCCCTCGTCAAACAATTCGGAGGCCGCAGGATCCAAGGCAATCTTGATCTGGGTGCCGGGCTTGTAGCCTGCGGCGATGATGGCTTCAACGATGACATCCAGGACCTCGTCGTTGGTCAAATTGGGCGCGAACCCTCCTTCGTCCCCGACCGAGGTTGGTTGTTTGCCCTTCTTCAGGATTCCTTTGAGCGTGTGAAAGATCTCGGCGTTCCAGCGCAGGCCCTCGGAGAAGGACTTGGCTCCCACCGGGGCGATCATGAACTCCTGGAAGTCGATCAAGTTGTCGGCATGCTTGCCGCCGTTGATGATGTTGGATTGCGGGACCGGGAGCTTGATCTCGGAGCTTTTGGTCTTGTGCAACTTGGCGATGTACTTCCAGAGAGGAAGCTTCGCCGAGACGGCAGCGGCGCGTGTGGCGGCCATGGAGACTGCCAGTGTGGCGTTGGCGCCCAGTTTTGCCTTGTTCTCGGTGCCGTCGAGTTCGATCAGGACCTTGTCAAGGCCCTTCTGGTCAGCGGCATCGAAGCCCTTTAGAGCCTTGGCGATAGGATCGTTGATGTTCGCGACGGCCTTGAGCACGCCCTTGCCTTGGTAGACCTTCATGTCGCCGTCACGCAGTTCCACAGCTTCGAACTCGCCGGTAGAGGCTCCCGAGGGAACTGATGCGCGGCCAAACGATCCGTCTTCGAGAGTGATGTCGGCTTCCACGGTGGGGTTGCCGCGAGAGTCTAGGATCTGGCGAGCAACAATCTTTTTGATCTTCGGCATTCCAGCATCTCCGATGGTATATCGACGTATTCTGTCTCACCACCATCCGGATGACGGAGCAAGTTCTGGGGAGTAACCTACAAGAAATGAGGTCCGATAGAACCGACCCCCCAGAGAGCACCCATAGTTATTCGCTCAGACCGAACCGTAGCTTTATCCCTGTCCATATTTTGTGAAAAAAGAAGGACGTCGGAATCGGCACTTTGGATGTTGGAGTCTAGAGACGGGCTATTCGCCTGCGGAGGTTCCACATGTTAGTCGTTCTCCGGCTGATGACATACCTAGTCTGCGCCTCGCCAAGCGCGACGATGGATATCCCTGCTCCAAGCTGGGCCGGGACTTCCCTTTCTTCCTTATCCATCAATCTGGATGGAACTTCCACATTGAAGGTCGGGCAAAACGACGGGTATAGTGACGGGGAAGAGAATGATCTTGGCCAGCGACGACGGATCTCCGGCCCTGCGCTTATGATTGGCGGTGCCGTGCTCACCGGTCTTGGGGCCATCATGTTCGCCACGGCTCCGAAAACTGGCTGGAACGAAGAAGACACCCCCCATCAAGCAGGCAGCGTCGCAGGGGTGGGGTTATTGTTGGGAGGTGTCATCTTGATGTGCTATGGACTCGTGTTCACCATCTCGGACTAGATGTGCCTTCGGGGCCGGTTCCTACCACGGACACGTAGAACTCTACATGCGCAACAACGCCTCTCGACCGCGTCCAGCGATCGCCCTAGGTGGCCTCTAGTCCAACTCTCGCCCTGTCATCAATCCGGCAAAGTTTCACTATAGATGTGGATTATCAGTCAATTTCCCAGGTTAGCTGGAATAATTTGATCTTGGCGTTCGAGTCCGTGAACTCTCTGCATCACTGCTTACTTCTTGGCCGTCTTGTGGTGACCGTGACCGCCGTGGTGATGGCCCTTGGGCGCGGTGGTGCCCGCGAAAGCGGCGGCGAGGAGGTCGGACTCCTCCCGGACGGGATCCGCGGCCGGATTTCCCGCACCCCAATAGGTATCCGCTTCAAGCCAGCCCAGGGGGTTTTCCAGATCCTCCCCGGCTCTCTGCTGGTGGGCGATGGAGTAGGTGTTCTTGGCCAGAACGGACAGGATATGCCCTCCATCCGGCGCTTGACCGGGAACGAGTCGGGTGAGCCAGCTCATGACGAATTGATCTTTCCGCTGGACCGCGGGGATGTCCCGCCATGGATGGGATCGAAAGCTCGCAGGGGGGCATCGGTGGTCTCCTCACCTGCAAAAGGAAGTCATCGAGGTGGGATTCTTCCAGGCCTGAGCGATCCATTCCAGGGGTGCCGTGCTCCATGAACCAGAAAATCGAAATACGCGCGCGACCTCAGCCCGGATACTTCGGGGTGATTTGGATGCTGTCGTTGGAGATGCGGATGTCCCGATCAGGCCACCTGGACAGAATCATGGATCGAACGTCCGCAAGCGATGGATAATCCGGAGCCGAGCCGAAGTCGCGCGCATCATCGATGACGATGGCATGGCCAAGGTCCTTGGCGGACAGGATTGCTTGCAGTTCCAAGATGATCGGCGTGTCTTGTTGCCCACGAGCCGTGATGCCCGAGGAATAATGGCCATCCAGCCAGAACAGTGCAGGTTGGTTGATTTTCGCGAGAATCTCGGGAAGCTTTTCCGCACTGTTTCCTTGGAACACATGGATCTGCGTGGCATTTCTAAAGCGTCGGACCGCCAAGTTGTACAGGTATGCGCTAAGCTCGACGGTATAAAGGAGATCAAAGTCGTGCTTGAGCGCTTCGATCATCTCCCCGTAGTACGTACCAGTCTCGACAAGGACGTGATAGCTGAATTTCTTCCCGATGGCACGGAGCACCTCCTGCTTCGCCAAATGCGGGGGAGGGACCGGCCGTCCGGAAGCCACCCATTCCTGGTATTCGTGAGCGTAGCGTCTCCTGTCCAAGAAACCCCGCACTTGATAATAAAAAGGGAAATTCTTCGCCAGATCGGTGATGCGTCGTCTCATATCCTCCTCGAAAGGGCGCAAGACCCTGGTTGTTAAGAAAAGTCCATCAGTGGCGACCCGAAGGTAGAATGAGACGCCTCAGGTTTAGCACCTACACCAGACACTAGGGGTAATCACCTGCCGCTACGAGACGGGCTCAATACCATCTTTTCAAAACGGTAGTTTGATGGCATCAGAAATTGAGTCTCTGGAAGGTGTACAAGGTTGTGAGACTCCCGATCCCGAGTTCTCCATCCGTGCTGCGCCCGGATACCCATAGGGTACCGTCTGTCTTTAGAACAAAGCTCTGACGGCCTCCCGCGAAGACCTGGGCAACCCCAGTCATGACCTTTGTTGGCGAGGAAACCGTCGCGGCACTTCCGCATCCTGATTCTCCAGTGACGTTGTCCCCCATCGTGTAAAGCGAACCATCCAAAGTGACGACAAGGGAATGTGAATATCCCGTGGCCATCGATAGGATTGGACCCAGCGCAATTTGGATGGGGGTGTAGACATTGGAGAAAGAGTTGTTCCCGAGCTGACCGTACTCGTCGTCTCCCGTTCCCCACAGCGTGCTGTTGGAGGATTTGGTGCGCAGGGAGAACATCCATCCGGCGCTGATGCCGTTGACATTGGAGTCCAGCAGAGTTGGGGACCACAAGGTTGTGGTGTCCGTCCGTCCCAGCTCTCCCGACGCATTCGTTCCGCAGCCGTATAACCGACCGGCGCCCTTCAGGTACAAGGTGTAGCCTCCCGATGCGACAACGGATCCGACCCCGATGTCCATCTGCTGGAATGAGGTGAAATACGATGCGGTCGCCGTCCCCAGTTGCCCCATGTTGTTGATGCCGGATCCCATGAGGACTCCTCCGGTGGTGACGTAGAGGCTGTGGTAGAGTCCGGCACCAACCGAGGAAACATTGTCGGCGATCTTGGTCAAGGTCAGGAGGTCTGCCTGACTTCCATTCCCAAGCTCGCCATCCCCGTTGTATCCCGTCTCGTACAAGGACCCATCCGTTTTCAGGACCAAGGTGTGGTAATACCCGGCAGCGACGGACGCGACCCCGGACGGGAGGATCCGGACGGGTGAGGACACCTCGTTGTTGTCACCCGTGCCCAGTTGGCCGTGATTGTTCATGCCAGTCGTCCAGAGGCTGCCGTCAGTCTTCACGATCGCGGTGTGGTAATTTCCCACGGCGATCTGTTTGATCTGCGAGATCTCGAACAGGGTGGTGCCGAGGGCTCCACCCGGGAAGGCGCGGGCGTAGATCGAGTGCAGTCCCGTGTCGCTGACCGTGACGCACCCCGAATAGGTGAACCAGTTCGTTCCATTCATCGAATACTCGATGGAATCGGCGCCTGCTGATACCAATGTGTCGTAGACAGTCCCGATGAAATTGCCGGTCTGGCCGGTCGCGCTCTGGATGCTGTGGCTGGGAGCCGGGGCCGAACGGATCACGACGAGCGTGTCGGTGGATTTGTTCCCGGCACTGTCGGAGGCCACGATCGCCACTTTGCGCGTCCCCACCGACAAGTGCAGCAGAAGGCTGTAAGTGCTGTCGCTTGCCGGCGAAACGACGGTGTCCGAGATGGTGACCGTTCCCATCTTCACGTCGTCCTTCACCTTCCAACTCGCGGTGAACGTGGTTGTCGCGTTGGGAAGAGTCAGGGTGGCTCCCCCGTTTTTCGAAATGATCGTCGGTGGTGTCACGTCCCCGCCACGGGTGATCGCGATGGAATCCTTGGTGGTGTTCCCAAAGGTGTCCGTGGCCACCAGCACGAAGGGATTGACCCCCACGGCCAAGGGCACGTTCTCGATCACGTTTGACGTCAACGCGATGGGTGCACCGTTCAGGGTGATGGAGTACATCTTGTAGTTGTCGGAAACCGTCCAGGACAAGGTCGCTGACGCGGTGTCGTGGATCACCGCCCGCGAGATCGTACCGGCCAAGGGGACGATGTTGGGCGGCACGGTGTCCTTTGCGCGGATGACCACGATCTGGTCCGAATTGCCCACCTTGTTGGTGTTCGCCACCTGGATGACGATGATGGTGGGCTGTCCCGTGGAAGGCACAGGAACATCCGCTTCCCAAGTGGAATCCGTCAGGCGCTTGGGCACAGTGGTTCCGAAGAGGATGGTGGCGGTATCCAGCGGCACAACGTCCGTGATCTTGTACACCACGTGCAACGTGTCGCTGGCGAACGGAAGGGAATTCCCCACATTGGAGGCAGGCTGCAAAAGCGTCAGGGCAGGCTTGTCGGTGCCGCTGGGGGCGTTGCGCGTGAGGGTGATGCTGGTGGAATCAACGCTCAGGTTCTTCAGCTTGTCCCAGGCCTTGGCCACCACCTTCACCGGTACGCCGTTGGGAGTGGGCAATGAGATGGTGGACGACCAGTAGGATCCGGAGTCGTTCTTGGCCATCGTCCCTTGCAGGTACACGGAATCCACCCCGGAGAGATCCGTAGCCTTGACCTGGACCTTGTAGCTGGACACTGTCGCATCCACGCTGATGGAGGCGGAGGGGTTGAGCCATGCGATGGAGGGACCGATCGTATCCTTCGCCCGGGTCACCTGCACGAATGAGGTCGCCGCGGAGCCGTTTTTCCCCAGAGCCCGGAAGGTGATGGTGGTCACTTGGCCGTTGGGATCCACATACACATTCTGGCCCCATGTGGAATCGGTGAGCGCAATGGCTCGGAGACTGTTGATGAAGACGGAGTCGGGATTGACATCCCCCCAGTTGCTCACCCCCCAGCTGACGAAGAGACTGTCCGTACCCTGTGCCAGGGCGTTCCCGATCTGGTTCGCGGGGGATAGCAGCACGATCTTCGGTGTGGTTGGAAGAGCGGCGACCACCTGGAACGGAATCCGCAGCGTAGCCGCATGGGTGGAATCCGTGGAAAGCGTGACCCACAAGGTGTCCCAGCCCACGGCTGCCGTGGCCAGGGCCTGGACGGTCAGGTTGCCCAAAAGCGACCAGAGGGTGTCGGTGGAACCAGGGACGAACTGCCGGGTGGGAAATTGGAAGTCGGGGTTGTCCACGCCTTGCGGGGTGTGGACGGTGACGGGAGCCAAGGAGACCTTGACTCCCGCGTTCCAGGAAAATACGCCGTTCACGTTCACGGCTCCACCTCCGGCGGTCAGACTTCCGGCAAGGGATGCCGCACCGCTCACTCTCACCGGATGGAACCAATCCAAGGTGTCAGCGGTCTTCAATAGGTTCGCCTGGACCAGGATCGCCGCGATGTTCCGGATGGACGCGGTGTCCAGACCCATGTTCAGATTGCCCAACTGGACTGAGGTCTTGCCGCCGGCGATGCCCTGGAGCACGAGGTCCTTCTTGACGGAATCCGCGCTCACGCCCACCGGCATGGGCTTGCCAGCGAAGGCGGTGTCACCGGACAGGATCAGGCTCGCGTAGTAGGCGACCAAACCGGATCGACCCGAATCCGAAGGAGCGAGGGCTGCCTTCTGGGTGGAGGTCAGGTTGGCGTAGAGCGAGAGGAGTAAGGTGTCCAGGGACACGACCGAATGGGAACCGTAATCAAGCGTCGTGGAACTTCCCGATTCCTTGAAATAGAGGGTGTAGGTCTGGATTCCCAGGGTCCATAGTTGCAAAGCTACCGAGTCCGTGCCCAACGGCCGGGGAAGGTCGAATGTTTCCGTGCAGATGGTGGTTCCGTCGCTGCCGACGGGCGGGCAGTTTGGAACCTTGACCGTGGTGTCCTTCAGGAAGATCCAGGAGGCACTGTCGGGAATACGGGGGGCGGCGATGGGGAAGGTGGCCGTCACCACCACTGGCTTGTCGTTGTTCGAATTGGAATCCGTGGCGTTTTGGCAGGCCACCAGCGCGAGCAGTCCGGCCGCGATGGTCGTGAAGGGGCGGAGGAAGTGGCGTCGCAAATTCATCACGGTTTCTCCGATACCGATGTTCGGCGAGGGGGAGTCCAAGGATGCCCGTCAATATAGGTCCGTGGCGAGTCGGCATGGCATGCCGCTTCGCTAGATTTTGCCCGTACTTGCCATCCGCGGAGACTCCCATGCACCGTTCCATCTTTCTGGCCATGTTCTTGTCCACAGGCGTGATGGCGCAGACAACACCCGTCGGCGCGGCTCCCATTGTGCCTGGCACCTACCCGCCCGCCCAGCCGATGGTGCACGGACCCGACCACCACGCGCACGCATTGCGGGGCGTGGTTGACACCGTGAACACGATCACCCTGGAAGATCTGGTGCGTATGGGCGTGGACTCCGCACGTGCCCGCTACTCCGGAAAGATCGTGACCTTCCGCGACATGTGCCCGGTGGGTGTCAGCGCCAAGAACGAAGAGCGCACCAACGTCTGCATGCAGGGCTTCCTGAGGAAATTTCGACCATATATTGGCTCAGTTGGGAATGGCAGTTTGTTGGCTTTTTTCAACTACGGTGAGGAAGTCTCCGGCTGGTTGAAGCACACCCCATATCGCCCCCAGGATCTCAAAGTTGAACATCCCCTGAACATGTCCGAAGATATCTGTGATACCGCGAGGGTCTGCAATGAGGGAGATCCCGAAGGCGACCGGAAGTGCATTTTCAGCTCGGATCGCATTCTGGTCGCTGGGAAAATCATGTCGATCAGTGTGGGAAGTAACGGGTGGGGATTCAATGTCTTCCTCCTCCCTACCGGAGTTCGCTATTGATCAAATTGTCGAGCTTGGATCCGAGGGCCAGAGCATCCCGATTTCATCAGGGACCAGACTTAGTTGGAGGTTCACAATGTTCTTCTCCATGCCTGAGTTTCTGAGTGCCATGGAAAAGTGAAATCCCGCAACTTCAGATCCTGTCAATCGTACCTGCATCCATTCACCCCCGGCAACGCGCGCCCACAGGAGATTGTCCTGGAAATTCAACAGAGTCGCGTTCACTGCCAGAAACCGGTCGGAGATACTGTAGTCCAGGCTGGTCAACTGGGGAGCCTGCAAGGTGAGAGGGTCGCTGTAGCGATCGTTTGATCCCAAGTAAGAACCATGCAGGTAGAAGTCGATCTTCCCGTTCTTCAGCAGGTCTTGGAGGAAGTTCCTTCCTCCCACAAGAAGGGTGGGATCCATAGAGATCGCGCCCTTCTTGGCCTGAGCCGTCAAACTCCAAGCTCCCGCCGCTACGGCATCGCTAAACGAGTTGGAAGTGCTTGAGATCCTGAGCTGGACCGTGGCCGTTCCCTCGGACTCGTCCCCAGAATTCGTGACCGACTTCTTCGGTACCGTCGCGAATGGCTTGGAAGCCTTGGTTCGAACCAGATCGAAGGCCACGTTGGGATTTTGGATATCCGTGTAGGTTAGCTGAAACTCGGATGCCGTTCCCCAGACAATGGTCGGCGTGGGATCCGTCTTGCGGATTCCGGTATCAAACCTCCCCTTCCCCCATTCCAGCTTCCATGGGTGGTCGTCAGGGAAACCGTAGCCCAGGACGTCTCCGGAGAGATTGACCGTCAGATCGTGGGCGCTGGCGGTGGCGAGCTTGTCCATGCCAGCCAGGGGGTAGTCCAGGGTCGCGAGCGATATCTTCAGGTGGGCAGCCATGTTGGCCTTCAGGTTGGCCGTGAAAGCTGTATCACCGGCGAGTCCCAGCGAGAGGGTTCCCTTGTCCGGGTTCCAGGACATCTGGAAGCCCACGGTGGCGTCCAAATTCAGACCCGCGTCCACCATCGCGTCCAGGCTCGCGTACTTCATGAGCGAGCGCAGCTTTTCGATCACGTCGAACTGGATGTCAGTGGGAGGGGCGTTGGCCGCGAACTGACGCAATTCGTCCAGAGCCTTGGCGTTCTCGGCGTATTCGGCTTCTGCCTGGGGATCGCCCTTCTTCCCCGAAGGCGCGAGGGCCGAGGCCACGCTGGAATCGCTCCACAGGGCGTGGATTCCCAACGCAGCCGAGGCGGAACCCGTTCCCGACAAACCAAAGGAAAGCGCCCAGTCGTTGCCGTCCTCTACGGGAGGCGTCAAGGTCAACTTGACCGCAAGGCTTCCCGACACGTTCAGGTCCACTCGCCACAAAAGCGGGATTCCCGGTATCGGAAGCGGCGCACCGAACGGCTCGGGAAGGCTCGTGGTGTGGTTCCCGGCAAGCAACGGAACCGAGAGCGAAATCGCGTCCGGCGTGAGGTTTCCCGCCGCCTTGGAAAGACCCAGTCCCAGCCTCGCTTTGCCGGTCTCCATCTGCTTGCGCAGTTGGGTCTGGGCTGCTTGGTCCTTGGGGTCCGGACCCAACTTCAGCCGGGCTTGAAGCACCATTTGGCGCTTGGCGACCCGGTCCTTCACGAACTCCACGTAGTGCTTGACTCCATCAACCAGGGCGAAGTCCAGAACTTCGGCATAGAGGGTGGAAAGCAGAACCAGAAGGTCGTTGTTCTTCTTGCTCGCCGTGGCCAGCGCCTGGTTGGGCAGGGCGTCCTGGAATCCATCCAGGGCGTAGGCGGCAAGCCAGGTGGAAACCTCCATGGATTCCAGCAGCTTGATCAGTTGTTCAGCCCGGGACTTGGTCAGGTTCTTCGTACCTCCCGGCACCGTCGCATCGGAAAGCGAAGAGCCTTTGGCCGACCACTGGTCGCGCAGTTGGCGCAGCGCGTAGGCCAGGCCCAGCACCACCACGCTCACCGATGCCAGGGAGCCCGCGATCCGTTGCGCTGCGGGTCCCTGGTTCTTCAGGATCTGGTGGAGATTCAGGAGGTCGTCCATGGCCCCCGGGTTGAACAGCAGCACGTACACGGGTTCGCAATCGAGGTAGCTGCTCTTCCAGTTGATCGAGTCCAGCATGCGCTCGCGCAGAAATCCGTGGCATCCGATCGTGTAGTGGCCTCCACCCGATTCGATGGTGCCCGACTCCGGTTCCATTCCTGCGGTGCGCGGCGCTTGGCTGTCCATGGACTGCATGACGTCGTCGCTCTCGTCGTCCTGTGGAGACTTGCGGAAACCGGCCAAGGGGTCGCGCACCCACACCTTCAGCCAGCATCCGGACTCGATCTCGCTCGCGGCCTTGAGGTTCGAGTCCTTACGCTGGAGGTCACCTGCGGTTTGGACGTTCTGGACTTTCATGCGCAGCTTGTACCGATAGGTCTCCACCGCGCCGCGTTGGGGCTGGTCGAGCTTGATCCATGTCCAATCCTGGCCGTCAACCGCAATCTGGCTCGATTGCCCATCCTTCCAGACGGTGCTGAAGCTCCAGCCGGAAGGATTCAGTTGGTATTCGGCCCAGCCTGATCGGGGATGGTCGTCGGGAACGGCGGCATGGTCTTTGGCCAGGAACTCTGTTCGTCCGTCCAGTCGGTGGGGCTGCAAAAAGGCCCAGACGTGGATGGGCGGCGGCGCGGAAAGCTTCTCGATCACGTCCACGTCCACCGCGATCCATTGCTCCACCGTCGTGCACACCACCGGCTTCGCTGGTTGGGTCATACGGACCTTGAACGCCTTCAGTTGGGCTGCCTGTCGCTCCTGGACTCCTTTGGTGGACGTCTTGTCGGTGGCGTTCACCCTATCCCGGTCCTCTTGCAAACTCTGCCGAGCTTCCAGGTCCAAGGTGTTCCACACGAAGGTTTCCCGGTAGGCCGGTTTGGTCTTGTCCACCCGCAGCGACGGATCGGATGACAACGCGGCGGGGTGGTTGAGGTCCACCCCGGGAGCGAAGTTCTGCTTGGTCAGATAGGGCTTGGCATCGAAGTGCTTCTTGGAAGGTGGATCGAGCGTCACCATGGGAAAGCGCGTGGAGTCGTCCAGGTCCTGAAGGCCGGGAAAGGCCCATTGAATCTTCAGGCTCCGCCACTTGGTGTGGATGGGTGCGATGGCCTGGGAGCGGCTTGCCGTCTTTTTCTGGAGCTTGCTCGGCGCTGGAGTGGGCGTGGTAGCCATGGTCATCCGTTCAGAAAAGCGAGGAAGGCAGAGGTGGAACGGCGGGGAGCGCCGGATCCGGCGGATCGTCCTCGGAGTCTGATCCATCCTCGTTGCTGTCGTCGTCTGCTATGTCCTGGCCGCCGGGATCTTCGGTCCAGGGAAGATCGATCTGGTCACGACAGGCTCCGCGCCCATAGTCCGGCCCTTCGCCGGAGTCCAGGAATTCCTGGAACGATGGCCATTGGACGCCGTTCCAGGAAATGGACTGTCCATCCACCCACAAGCCGAGCTGCTCGGTATCGGGGACCACCACGTCCAGGTCGTCTCCGGCCTTCAGGGGAAACGCGTGCAGAAGGAAGGGGACGGGATCCGTCGCGTAGATCTCGCAACGGGGCTGGACTGGATTTCCGTTGGGGTCCTGGAACGCCAAGGGCTTGTCGTTCTCGTCGGTGAAGGTCAGGCTCAGGTATTTGCCGGGGTACTCGTAGCCGAGGTCGGGGTTCAGGTAGTCGTCCCACCCGTTTTCGGTGAACCAATCCACCAGGGGATTCTTCGAGGTGTCGGGTAGCTGGAGTTCTGTGTTCTCCGGGATGACGTCCCAGTCCTTCCCCAGCTTGTCCTTGTTGAGCTGCCAGAGGAGCCGCCATTCGCGGATGCCGTAGGAATCGGCGATGTCGGTTAGGCAGTCCCCAGCCTGGGTCGAGTAGGTCCCTCCGTCCAGGGTCCCGTCGATCGCCAGGGCCGTATCGTTCAGATAGGCTTCCATCGCGTCGCGAAACTCTTCGTCTAGTTCGAAGTCGACGTCCTTGTCCTTGTCGTCCAGGACCGAGTCCAGGTAGCCCATGAGGACCAGGTGCCGCCGCAGGTTGTGAACGGACATCGTTTCGGGGGCTTGGTCCTGCAAGGCGTAGGGAAACGGGTCCAGGTTCTTCTTGGCGTCCAGGGCCTTGTCCGTCGCTCCCTGCAGGAGCAGGAACCGGCTGGGCATCAAGTTGGGATCGTTCACTGGATTGCCGACATCGCACAGGTCGCAAAGCATCAAGTAGTCGATGGATTCCACGCCCAGCAGGGCGATCTCCAGGCCGTGGTCCTTTTCGATCTGCTTGAGTTTCTTGGCGAGTTTCTGGATCGTGAGCCTCGGGATCACCGCGATGGTCGTTTCGGGTCCCGTGAGGACCCGGACCGATCCGCCTTCATAGAGGGTGTATTTCCGTGGCTCTGTGGTCATGGTGCGGTGGTGGAGATGAATGCCAGGGGAAGTCGGGTCATGAACGTGAATTTAGAACCGAATGCCCTAGATCAGGTCCGCAGGCATTATGACCTTCAGTTCGATTTGAAATTCAGGGCGCACTGTCCTCGACCGGGCAGTCCGTATCTGAACCGGTCGACTTCAGGAGATCTTCACAAGCTCCCGGTACCTGCTAGCAGGAACAACTTCGGCATCGATTTCGGCATCCAGCGTGGCGTGGAGTGCAGCTTCAGGTTCGGAGTTTTCGGGATCTAGCCAGCTTGCCAGGTCGTCTCCAAGGAGGATCGCGGGCATTCGGTGATGAGGCAAACTCACCAACTGTGCGTTTGGTTCCGCGGTGACAACGGATACCGTCGTGACGGACTTCCCGTCGATGATCACCGGAGAGTAGATCGCGGCCAGGGGCATCAGTCGTCTACCCGTGAGCTGGTAGCGTCCAGCCAGTTTTGGCTTTCCGGCCAGGAGTTCAGAATCTGACCATTCGAAGAAGGCATTGGCAAGCAGGACGCAGCGGTTGTCCCGGAGCAGCCTTCGCCAACCCGGTGATTTCGTGAGGGTGTCCTTGCGAGAGTTGAAGTGCGTTTGTCGTGGGGGGACGAGACGAAGGTGTCCCTTGGCGGAATCGACTAGACGAGTGGGCGCCTCTACCCACGGCGGCACCAAGGTCCAAAAGCCCCACTCCGGAATGACTTCACCACCTACAACTCGGTGGATCAAGACACGCTCGGTCGGCGATACTTCGCGAGCGAACTCATCGGTGCCGATGGCCTGGTACTTGTCCGGCGCGAGCTGATACACCCAACCCTTCTCCTGCGAAGAGAAGTAGTGGTAGTAGGCCATACCATCGATTTTGACGAGCATTCGTCCGCACATGCTCCCAAGGATGGATACGAGGTCGATGTCCGGTCAAGTTTTGATGGCCTCCACGTGATCCGCTTCCAAACTGAAGGTGTCATCCTCTTCGGTCACCTTGCCACGGACGGACAGAGCACCGCTTCCAGTGGCGACAGCATGGAAGCGTTTGTAAACCTTCGGCCAGAGCACGATGTCCACGATTCCGCTGCGGTCCGACAGCGACAAGAACAGCATCGGCTCTCCCGTGGTACCTACTCGGTGCTGCCTAGTGGCGACAGGGACACCGACGACCAGAACGGACTTCCCCGCAAACTCAGGGAGGCGAGAAGCCGGGGTGGCACCGAGCCTCGACGCAAGTTGTTCAAGTGGCTGTAGAGGGTCGGCGGACACCGAGAACCCGGCGAGACGAAGTTCATCCAGCGCACGGGCAGACAGGGATTCTTCTGGGATGCCACGAAGGTGTGAAGGCATGGCCTCTTCTTGGAACATATCCAAGGAATCCGTCCTGCGCTTGGACACCCCGAGTTCAACAAGCCAGGCAGATGTTCGAGACCGGCATACCCCGAAGGAATCGAACGCACCGACTCGTGTGAGAAGCTCCAACTCCGCGCGGCCAAGGCCAGGAAGTCGAGTTCGGAAATCCGGTAGATTCTGGAAGGGACCGTTTTGGCAGCGTTCCGTTTCAACAGCCTCGATGCTGGCTGCGTGAAGGCCGTGGACATGCTGGAAACCGGTGCGGATCCAGCCTTCACCGCCGATGTGTCGCCACCGAGATTCGTTGACATCCCAGGGAAGGAACTGGATCCCCGCACGTCGTGCCTCACCCACGTAAGCAGACGTCGGGTAGAATCCATGGTCGTTGGAGATCACCGCAGCCCAGAAGCGTGCAGGATGGTAACGCTTCAACCAGGCGCAACGAAAGGAAAGCTGGGCGTACGAAAGCGAGTGACTCTTGCAGAAGGAGAAGCCCCGGAAACTGTCCACACGCTTCCACAGTTCCTCGGATTGCATCCGGGACATCCCTTGCCTCTGCATGCATCCCTGGATGAACCGGACCGCGGTTTCGTTGAAGCCCGAGGGAACACCATCGTGCTGGCTGTTCATCATTTTGCGGACTCGATCGGCGTCGGAGAAGGAAAGACCAGCGACCTCAACGCAGATCCTCGTTACATCCTCTTGGAACACGCAGACGTCATGGCTTCCTTCCAGGATCCCTCGAAGGCTGTCGTGGAGCCAGTCCCATCGGGCAACTCCCTGCTTGGCCTGACGGTGACGTTCGACGAAGACGCTCGCATAGGCAGTACCCGCGGGGCGAACAAGGCTCGATGTGATGCCGATCTCCTCGAAGGTCGAAGCGCCAGCCTTCTTGTTCAAGCGCATTTGGGCGGGAGACTCGATGTAGAAGACCCCACGTGTCCCTCCATCGGCCATCATCTTCTGAATTTCGGGATCATCTTGGATGCGATCAACATCCCACAGTCCGGGGTCTGTCGCACCCTGCTCGCGCATCATCTCCAAGGCATCGCGCAGGACGGAGAGGCTTCCGTTCCCCAAGATGTCAAACTTCACCAGGCCCAGGAATTCGATTCCCCCGTGCATGTCCACCTGGCTGATGATGCGGTTTGTTCCGCCACCGCTTCGCTGGCAGGAGACATGTCGCCAGATCGGGTCGTTGGTGACGAGAACTCCGCCAGGGTGTTGTCCAAGGAAGTGGGGACGACCCTGGACACGCGCAGCTATTTCCGCGACATGGGCGAGGCCGGAGTCCACCTCCTGAATCCGTTCCAGCCAGTGAACACCTGGGCGCAGCGGAGCCTCTTTCAGCCTCCGGAAGACTTCACCAACCTGGTTGTCGGAGTAGCCCAGGACCTTGGCTGTTTCGCGGAAAGCAGCTCGACGCCGGAAGTGGTGGGTGGCAGACAGGATGCAGACGTGGTCTTCGCCGTAGGTATCGAAGAACCACTGTAGCACTTGGGGTCGCTCGTCCCATCCGAAGTCGAGGTCGGCGTCCGGCGGGCTTGTTCGGTCTTCGTTGAGGAAGCGCTCGAAGTAGAGGCCGTACTTGATGGGATCCAGGTCGGACGCGCCCAGGTTGTAGAGCGTGAGGCAGTTGGCCGCTGAGCCTCGGAGCAGAGAGCACTCCCTTCCACATCGGAATCCACTGGCAAAGCGTGCTCCAGCGGCCTCCCGGATTCGTCGGACCATCAGGAAGTAGCCTGCGTATCCTGTAGTACGAATGACGTCCAGCTCCTTTGCCTGTAGAGCCTTGGCTTGGTTGAACTCGGGCTTCCCGGCGTAGTGCTCGTTGAGGCCATCGGCGGCGAGGTGGGACAACCAGGAATCGTCGTCGAATCCCGAGGGAACGTCCACCTTGGGTAGGATCCAGGGAGAGGCCGCCAAGTCATCTCGGCAGGCGTCAACGATGCGCTCGGTCACCTCCAACGCCCTTGGATACCTGGCGTAGGCTTCCTTGAGCCGATTTGGCGAAAGGAGCCAGGAGCCTGCCGGAGCTACCTGGTTGGGCCCAAGTCGGGAGAGGTCGGTGTTCCCGTCGATGGCACGAAGTAGTCGGTGCAGCTCGAAGTCCCCAGGGTTGAGGAACCAGCAGTCGTGGGCAACTGCGGTCTCCAGACCTTCCAGTTTGCAGATGGCCTCTACCGCGCGCGACCTGGCGGCGGAAGGAGGATCGACAAGGCAGATGGCTCCGAACAGGTTCCTTCGCAGTGGAGTTCTGCCTAGTCGTTGCAGTAGTTCCGGGTGGGGGCAGAGCGCGAACAGGTCAGGGAACTGCCGGATGAACAGGTTATCCAGGTCCGGACCGTTGGTTCCCAAATTGTGGAGCGTTGCCAGTTCGCACAGGTCGCCGTACCCGGAACCATTGCGCGAGAGTAGGACAACGCGGATGGATGGGTCCCGACTGTCGGCCAGTTCCAGACCCAGGATCGGGCGGATCCCTTGCTGTCGGCACTCCTGCAGGAACAGGATGCTCCCGGCCATGGTGTTGACATCGGTCAGGGCCAGCGCCGAGTACCCCAGTCGGCGGGCACCGGACACGAGTTCAACAACAGAGGGGACGCCACGGAGAAGGCTATGGGTGCTGTGGGTCTGAAGAGGTGCGAGAGCCATAGAGGGGAGTTTACTTAACACTGCACTCTTGTGCAGTGTTTCCAGACTTGTGGCCAGTCTGGACTTGCACCCGGATTCTTTCCGCCCGACCTACATTTTGGATATAATTTCATCCTATGAAGACTCCCTCAACCTCACAAATCACACGACTATGTGTTGTGCTCTACGCCTCCTCGAATGCATCTGCTATTGCGCTCTCAGGCTACCTTAACTTAACCAATTCTGGTGGTCTAGACACCAATCGGATTGTCATCGCTGCTGGCGGACTTACCACACACCCCCACCCTACAGGTTATTGGACCCTAGGCTCGATTGATGGAATCAAGCCTGTCATTTCGCAAAGCAATCCCAGCATAGTTTGGAACGATATAGGTCATTCGGTACTTCTTACTGGGACTGATAATTCTTCAGAATTATCAATTGATGCTTTCCAGATGAACGGAAAACTGGTGGCCCATAATATTCCATTTCATGATGGAGTGGCATCGATTCCTAACAGTTCAACTCAACATCTCTTTGTTAGGCTCAACGACAATTCCTTAAGTCCCGCTTTTTCAAGTCGCACACTGTCTGATAGTACAGTTGGAAATGCGTATGTTATTCTAAATGGCGATACTCTACAAACCATCCCCATAACGACTTGGACAGGAACCTTGCCAGATATCTATATTGTTCAGAGAAACATAGGAATAGTGGTTCCAAGTTTATACTCAAACCAAACTGTTCAGGCAGTTTACTGGTCAAATGATTCAATCGCAAGGGTAGTTCCTCTTGGGCAAGGAACTTCAGACCAAAAGTATTCAGGATTTGTTACCACCGCATATACAGATTCACAATACAGCGAGAACTCCACAATTTGCAGTCTATTTGCAAGGATCATTAATCCGTTGGACAGCACTCTTGCTTACACTCGCGTAACCAGTGTAAAAGCACAAGTAGGAAACTTGGATTATGACTCAACACAGTTTCTTGTAAACAACCATATTCATGTTTATGGTTACTCCTTTGTTAAGAATGACTCAGATGTCGCCAACTATAGTTCATTAACTAAGGTTCTGGCTTTGGATAGTGTTTTTGGATTTGATACGCTCTTGGTTGATTCAATTCATACGGGGGTGGTATGGCAACCCGTCAGTGGCGCTAGTACAAATCAAATCACGGTATATTACACCCAGAATGCCGGAGACTCAATTCATATTCCAAAGGAATACTCTCGAAAATTATCAAACGATACCACAATCATTTGTGATTCGTTGTATGCCGCAATTCTCCAATTTCAATTTCATTCAACGGTTGCAGACACTATTAAATTCGACTTTCTAACTATAACTCCGCCAAATAGCCAAACGGATTTGATTGATACAATCCAAACATCCGTAGGCATAATAAATGCCGTATTCATAAACCCGAGTTCAAATTGGACATTTTTAACTAGCCAAGGATACCCATATTTCGATTTTCAAATTGCAGGTGGACCTATCACGTTTGAAAACGTGAGGTTTGTATACAGAAAGACTACTTACTTCTACCACTGACGCGTTCCAAACAAGGTTTTCCCAATACAACTGGCAAGCGAACCGGACTCGAATGTGACGGATGAACAAGGAAGTTGCGCGTAGTGGGCGGATTCCAGGCTTGACCGAGTTCACCACCTGAGTATGTATGTCCGGAGGGTACCGGCCCAGCGAGTGACACCGACACGCGCCGACAACAACTCGCCTATTTTTGGGGCCATGGCCCGCAGAAGAAGAGGAAAGCAGACCCCACAGCAGATCGCTCTCGGCATTGGACTTCCCGTCATTGTCGTTTTCGTCTACTTCGCAAGTCGTGGAGGGTCTACAAGCCTTCTTCACATCTTCCCACTCATCGTCTTCCTTGTCGTTGTTGCAGTTGTCGTCGTTGTTTGTCCCCTCCCGCGCAGGGTCCGCTGGATAGGTGCTGAAAATCCCGCGATGGACACTCTGGAGGTTCACGCATCAGGTCATGGACCTCGGGACTTCTGACGGTGTTTGG
>Ga0302319_10008333_pt1 | contig 20203 bp, 19 predicted proteins | sample Bog_T0_2_FD_203319 | JGI IMG/M metagenome (GOLD analysis project Ga0302319, IMG submission 203319) | Peat permafrost microbial communities from Stordalen Mire near Abisko, Sweden - Bog_T0_2 | ecosystem: Environmental > Terrestrial > Soil > Wetlands > Peat | place: Sweden: Abisko, Stordalen Mire... | reverse complement strand
AGTAATTTTCGCGGTTTTGGACACGGCACGACTCTTGCGATGCAATTATTTATTGAAGAAGCGGGGTATGCGCGTGTTATTTTTGCGGCCGCTGTTTCAGCGATCACTCGACCGTTTGGCATCCGAGGCATGTTTTATCGCATTTGTGGCAAGCGTGCGAAATCCATCGATTGTCCTATGTCGTTTTTAATTCTCGATTATGCGCACTCGGCGAAGCTTGCCCCGAATAATCCAAATGGTGTCTCGCGCAAAATTAAACAACATCTCGGTGGCGTCGAAACGTTCATTCTCGATGCGAATTATCGCGGCGCGTTTACACTCGGCAAATCGACGCGAGCAGTTTCTGAAAAATTTATCGGCAAATTGTTTGCAGATAATCCACTTGGTCAATCCGACGAAATGACGCCATTTTGTATTGTGCGCAGAAAGTAATGATTCGAAAAGTGGCGTTCTCGCCACTTTTTTGCTATATTCTTCGTACATGTCGGCGTAGCTCAGGTAGTTAGAGCGTATCACTCATAAAGATAAGGTCGAAGGTGCAAGTCCTTCCGCCGACACCATTTTTCTGGGATTCTTTGAAAATTTTTGAAATCGTGTATAATGATTTACATAAATGCGGGCGTAGCTCAGCTGGTTAGAGCATCGGCTTGTCAAGCCGAGGGTCGTGGGTTCGAGCCCCATCGCCCGCGCATTTTGTTTAGTCAATCTCATGTCGTTTAAAATTGGCACCAAGGAAATTCAAATTATTGCTGAAGTCAAAACGGAGTCGCCGTTTGGTTTTAAATCCGTGAAAAATTGGGACGAATTGTTTGCGTTGGCGTGCAAAGTTGGCGATATTATTTCTATTCATACCGACACGCGGTGGGGTGGTTCTTTTGAATTACTTGCGAAGGCCCGTGCGAAAACCAACAAACCGCTTTTGGCGAAGGGAATTCATTCCGATGATAAATTAATAAAGCGTGCAATTGAATATGGCGCTGATTTTGTGCTGGTTGTTGGAAGAATTCCGAGTGATATTTTAGCCACAAAAATTCCGTCAGAAAAATTATTGATCGAGCCAAACTCGCTGGCTGAACTTGCAATAATTCCACATAATTATCGCGTAGTTTGGAACAGTCGAGACTTGAAAAACGGCGGATTAAAAAAAGAGACCTTCGCCGAAGCACGTGAAATTTTTTCCGGTTGGCTTTGTCAGGCTAGTAATATCCGGACCATTGTTGATGTTCATCCGCAAGCCGACGCTGTTTTGGTCGGTTCAAATTTGGAGGAGTTTGAGAAATCATTTCAGGTTGAGAAAGTCTCGTAAATACATTATGATGAGCAGGCTTTGTCTTTTAAAAAAGCAGTAGCCGTTGTAGCTGTTTTGGTAGTTAAACCTAGAAGCCGTTGTAGCTGTTTTGGTAGTTAAACCTAGAAGCCGTTGTAGCTGTTTTGGTAGTTAAACCTAGAAGCCGTTGTAGCTGTTTTGGTAGTTAAACCTAGAAGCCGTTGTAGCTGTTTTGGTAGTTAAACCTAGAAGCCGTTGTAGCTCAGTTGGTAGAGCACGTCATTGGTAATGACGAGGTCTCCGGTTCAATCCCGGACAACGGCTCATTTTTTAAATTTTCAATGCCCATTTTTGATTTTATCAAAAAAAGTTATCCACCTGACCATATGGCGCGGCTTTCCGAGCGGGTATATACTGGCGGCCGAACCTATTTGCCGAGCTAACATTTGGCCAATAGTTTGAACTTTTTAAAATAAACCAAAATAAGCCACAAACATCGAAAACGGGTATGAAAACCTCCCAAACCTGTTACATGATGGTGATAATCGTGTCTTTGTCGGCGAAAGCTGAAGAGACAACTAATGGTGTAAACCACTTGGATTCAATGCCGGCGTTCACTGACAATTACAGTTATAGTCTGACGCCAACAAAAGAAGACGAGTCCGGTCCATGGCACAATGGAATATGCAATCATTACGTTGTGCATTACAAATGGGATTACATACAGAGGGAAGTAGCACGTCATCCGTTGGATTCTCTGCGGGCTTCGAACATCGGTTCGCTTTCAGTTGTAGGACATAATTTACGCATCACACAAGGGCCTGTGCCAATGTGTACCGATCCGATGCAGAGCGCATCCGACAAGGAACTTCAGACCGAAAAATATCGGCGGGTCGAATTGGTCGGCAACGGAAACGGTGTTTTTATATCTGAAGCCGAAGGTATTGGTTGCCATGTTTCCCAAGTTACACCCGATGCTGCAGTTTTTGTCCAAGCATCAGGCAACAGCGTCGGTGTCAGATTCTCGACCTCGTTCGACAAGATCCCATTTCTCCACTAATTTTTAGTGAGACATTCAAATATCATGCGGTCCGATTGATTTTCAATCGGACCGCTTTTCATATATACTGGGTCAATGATCACCATCGGCATTACCGGAACTATATCCGCAGGCAAAGGTGCCGTCGTTGACTATCTGAAGAAGAAGGGTTTTGTTCATTATTCTGTTCGCTCATTTTTGACAGAAGAAATAAAACGTCGCGGACTTGAACTTAATCGCGACAATACGACTATTGTGGCGAATGATTTGCGCACGAAATATTCGAGTGGTTATATAATTGAGACAATTTTTAATCAGGCGCAAGTAGTTGGGAAAAATTGTATTATCGAATCTGTGCGGGCTTTGGGTGAAATCAATTTTTTGAAGAGTCAGCCGAACTTCAGCCTTCTCGCAGTGGACGCCGAGCCGAAAATTAGATATAACAGAGCGGTGTCTCGGGGGAGCGAACTTGACCATGTGACCTTCGAAAAATTTATTTCTGATGAGCAACGTGAAATTTCCGATGATCCGACAAAGGGAAATTTGCTCGGCTGCATTAAACGCGCAGATTTTGTGATCATGAATAATGGAACACTTGGCCAACTTCACTCTGATATCGATGCGATACTTCCGGAGATTTTGAAAAAATAAAAAACTGGTTTCGCTTTAAATAAAATATGCTAGTATAAAAGTGTCACCAGGAGGAACTTGCCCCGCGAATTAAATACTCGCGCGCGAAGCAGTGGCATGGTGTAATAGGTATGGTGTAGGACTTCGGTTCATAGATACCTTTGCCTATTCGACCGTGAGAGTAGCGGTCCCCAGCGGCACCCCTCTTCCTGGTGGCGCTTTCGCCAAAGTAGCTCAGTTGGTAGAGCACCGCTTTCGTAAAGCGGGGGTCGTCGGTTCAATCCCGACCTTTGGCTCCAATGAACAACACAGAACAAAACGAAGAGAAAAAAACCGCGCTCGAAAAACGTATCGCCGAAATCGAAGCCATCATGCAGGCTCCGGATTTTTGGACGAACCGCGATGTTGCGCAGGCAAAGGTAAAAGAGTTGCAAAATCTGAAAGAAGAACTCGAAAATCCCGGTGCAAATGATCCGGCAAAAAAATACGATAAGGGTGGCGCAGTCATGACCATTTTTTCCGGTGCGGGTGGAGATGATGCCGAAGATTTTTCGGCGATGTTGTACCGTATGTACCAAAAATATGCTGCGAAACAGGGCTGGGGATGGGAAGTCATCCATGCAAATGAAAACAATCATGGCGGTTTTCGAAATGTGACGGTAGAAATCACCGGATCTGGCACAAGTTTAGAAGGTAAAAAAACCGGCACTTATGGCATCCTTAAAAACGAATCCGGTGTTCATCGACTCGTACGGATTTCACCTTTTAATGCGAAACAATTGCGTCATACTTCATTTTCGATGGTTGAAGTCATTCCAAAATTTGAAAAAACAGCCGGCCGCGTCGATGGTTCTGAAATAGAAATTCCTGAAAAAGATCTCGAAATTTCAATTGCAAAATCTGGCGGTCCGGGAGGTCAAAACGTAAATAAACGCGAAACTGCGGTGCGCATTGTTCATATTCCAACAAAACTTTCAGTACATGTTACTTCAGAACGTTCGCAGGCTCAGAACAAAGAACGCGCCATGGACATTTTACGCGGTAAACTTTTTAAACTTCAAGAAGACGAGCGTATCGCCCGCGAAAAAGGAATGTATATTTCCAAAACAACTTCAATCGATTGGGGCAATCAGATTCGCTCGTATGTTTTGCATCCGTACAAAATGGTGAAGGATCACCGCACAAATGTTGAAACTTCGCAGGCTGACAAGGTTTTGGAAGGAGATCTTGATATTTTCTTGAAATAGTGTTATTTTCTTTCGCAGACTGCGTTCATCAACAATCTGGAATTACTCTAGGCGGACGCATTGTAGAAACAAACCAACCAACCAAGAAAACTATGAGAAAGCTCCTCACAAGTCCCATAGACGTCGCATCGAATCACTTCAAAATCACGATGTTTACGATGTGCACGGTCTCTATCTTCACCGTCGTGTTGTTCTTCGCTTCAATTGGAGCGGACATATACAGCACTATTCAGTTTAATGGTATCAAGTACTGGTGTGGAACGCCGCTGACAATCCATATCAGTCTCTATGATCAATATCAGCCGTGGCACAATTTCCTCATTTTTGCCGTATCGGGAATTGTCAGTTCAGCCTTGGTCGTATTGAGGTTTGTGATCTGTGGGTTGATTGTGATTGGCGTTGTCGGCTTTCCGTTATTTTATCTTTTAGTGATTGTCGGAAAGTTTTTGCATCTTTGCAAACACGGTCCTGCGTCGCAGCGAGCTCCATTGAAGCCGATTAGTGGATGAGTTTATCAGAAGATTTATTTTAGTTTCAGTCACCCGAGCGTGCATGCGTTCGGGTGATTTTTAATAGTTTTATATGATATACTTGATGAGTGATTTACTATGATAAAGTTTCAAAAAAATATGCTGATGACTCTGTCGCACTCGATGGGATATCGTTTACGATAGAGCCGAAAGAATTCGTTTCAATCGTAGGACATTCGGGCGCGGGGAAGACGACTCTTTTGAAAATGCTTATTGCCGAAGACTATCCATCAGAAGGTACCGTATTTTTTGAGTCAAAAAATATCCATCGACTGAAGAAAAAAGACATGTCTAAATTGCGTCGACGGATCGGCACTATCTTCCAGGATTTTCGATTAATTCCGAATAAGACAGCATATGAAAACATCGCTTTTGCCATGGAAGCGGCCGGCCGCACTGATGTGGAAATTGCATCCGATGTTCCGCATGTTTTGGAACTTGTCGATTTGAGCGATAAAGTTTGGAATTTTCCGCATGAACTTTCTGGAGGTGAAAAACAGCGTGTCGCTATCGCTCGAGCTATCGTCAATCAGCCCGATATCATCATTGCTGATGAACCAACTGGGAATCTCGACCCGATCAATACCTATGATATTGTTAAAATTTTAAAAAAAATCAATGAGCTCGGTACGACGGTCATTTTGACTACGCATAACAAGGGAGTGGTTGACCATGTCGGTGGTCGCGTCATCACAATGGAAAAAGGTAAAATCGTACGCGATGACAAAAACGGTAAATATATTTTATAATTAAAAAATGGTCACAACATTAAAAAGAATCATAAAGGCAGGTTTCGTTAATTTCTGGAGGAGTGGTTTTTTGTCGTTCGGTGCAATTATTGTCATCACACTTTCGCTGACTCTTTTTGGCGGGATGATTTTTGCGAGTGCGTTCGGACATGGTCTTGTGACTCAAATAAAAAATCGTGTCGATATTAATGTTTACTTTACCCTCGGCGCCAGCGAGTCAGATATTTTGGCGCTCCAACAGACAATCAATCAATTACCAGAAGTCGCTACGTCAACATATATTTCCAGCACGACAGCCTTGGCAAATTTCCAGCAAAAATGGGCAAATAACAGCCTTATTTTGCAGGGCTTAAGTGAAATTGGCTATAATCCCTTGCCTGCAGTTTTGAATATTCAAGCAAAAGATCCTTCACAATATGCAGGCATTTCTGATTTTTTGAATAGCAATGCTGCCATACCGCAGGATGGTAGCGTTATTGTTAATAATGTTAATTATAATGAAAATCAGGCTGCCATTAATCGTTTAACTGAAATTATTTCAATTACTGAAAAAGCGGGTTCGGTTTTAGTTCTTATTCTTGTCTTTCTCGCTGTTATAATTGTTTTCAATACTATCCGTTTGATTATTTATAATGCCAAGGATGAAATTGGTGTCATGAAATTGGTGGGGGCATCGAATATGTACGTTCGCGGACCGTTTGTTGTATCTGGGATTATGTATGGAATTATTTCCGGAATTATTACGTTAATTATTCTCGCCGTTTTTGCTTTCTATAGCGATGCGGCTATTATTAAATTTGCCGGCGCACAAAACGTCAATGAATTTGGTGGTCTTGTTAATGTATTCTCTGGATATTTTTTGGCAAATTTTGGTCAAATTTTCAGCATTATTATGGGTTCGGGAATTATTCTCGGTGGTGTGGCCAGCTATATTGCAGTGCGAAGATATTTGAAGGTTTAAAATTAGTTATGATATAATCAAAACATGAAACACCCCGCCAAAAACCATAAATATATTTTTGTCGTCGGCGGGGTTATGTCCGGAGTCGGCAAAGGTATCGCCACCTCTTCTATTGGAACCCTTCTTCAAGCGAAGGGTTTCGTCGTTAATTTGGCCAAAGTTGATCCATATTTGAACGTGGATGCCGGCACGATGAATCCGACGGAACACGGTGAAGTTTTTGTTTTGAACTCCGGACTTGAAACTGATCAAGATATGGGTAATTACGAGCGTTTTTTGAACCGCGATTTGACGCATCATGATTATATGACTTCCGGTATGGTGTATCAGTCGGTCATCGATCGAGAGCGAAATTTGGGTTACAAAGGTAAATGTGTCGAAGCTATTCCGCATATTCGCGACGAAATCGTTAACAGATTCGAAGAGGGTGCACGCATCAATAAATCTGAAATTTCCGTTATCGAAATCGGTGGAACTGTTGGCGACTATCAGAACATTATGTTTATTGAAGCCGCGCGCGTTCTCAAAATTAAACACCCCGAAGATGTCATTTTTATTATGGTTTCGTATCTTCCGATTCCTCATAAAATTGGCGAAATGAAATCACGTCCGACTCAAAATGCTGTGCATCAACTCGCAGGGTATGGAGTGTATACCGACATAATTATTGCGCGCAGCGAAATGCCAGTCGACCAGAAACGCAAGGAAAAAATCGCTGTTTCGTGTAATCTACCCGCCGATCATGTTATCTCAGCGCCGGATATCGACAGCGTTTATGATGTACCGCTCAATTTCGAGCGCGATAAACTGGGTGACATTATTGTGAAAACGCTTCATTTGGAACCGCATAAAAATGCCGCCCGCAGCGCTGGTTTAAAAGAATGGAAAAAATTTGCCGAGAGCGTGAAAAATGGAAAAGCCGGAGGAAAAAAAGACACAAAGCATGTCAATATCGCTATTGTCGGTAAATATTTTAATACGGGTGATTTCGTTTTGACCGACGCATATGTTTCAGTCCTCGAAGCTATTAAATATTCATCATACGCTCTTGGTGTTCATCCAATTATCCACACTGTCAATGCGCGCGATTTTGAAACTTCAAAAAAAGGAGGAAAAATTAACGATTCAGTTTTCAAAACCCTTGATCAGTTTGATGGGATTCTTGTTCCGGGAGGTTTTGGCGAAACAGGAATTGAAGGCAAACTCGCCGTCATTCGCTATGCCCGTGAACATGGTATTCCGTATTTTGGTCTCTGTTACGGTATGCAGCTTTTGACGATTGAGTATAGTCGAAACATTTTGGGGCTTTTCGATGCGACAACCACGGAAATCAATCCGAAGACAAAAAATCCTGTTATCGACATTATGCCCGACCAAAAACAAAAATTGATTGAGAAAAATTACGGCGGTTCAATGCGGCTTGGTTCATATGTGGCAAAATTAAAACAAGGAACGATTGCGTACAATGCGTACGAAAAAGCTGGCTGGATGAAAACAAAAGGCCGCGGTCGTGATATGATAACCGAACGCCATCGTCATCGATATGAAGTCAATCCTGAATATATTGAACGTCTGAGTACAGAAGGTACTGACGGCAAATCCGGTTTGATATTCTCGGGAACATCACCAGACGGTACCCTCATGGAAATTGCCGAATTGTCGCGTGCTGAGCATCCATTTTTTCTTGGCACCCAGTTTCATCCTGAATTTTTGGCACGACCTTTGCGACCACATCCTCTTTTCACTGAATTTATAAAAGCGGCGGTTAAATCAAGTTCATCGCTATCGACAATTGCAAAAAATATATAATTTGTTTAATTTGAATAACTATCCGGTGCCAGTCCAAACAATGCGTAAAATTTGATTGGATCGATTGAGACGCCATCAATGCGAATACTCAAATGTAGGTGAGGGCCTTCGGTATAGCCGGTTTCGCCGGAATAGCCGATGAGTTGGCCTTGTTTAACCACTTCACTTGGTGTGACTACCATCTTTGACAAGTGCATATACCATGATTGTATACCTAAGCCGTGGTCAACGACAATAGTATTCCCGTAGACACTGAAAAGCTTTGCTACGCGTACATAACCGGCGTTTACAGAGTATATAGGTGTTCCGGGCGGGGCTTTGAAGTCGATGCCTTTATGAATAATTGTTTCTGTACCACTTGATCGAATATAGCCGAAAGTATCGGTTATGACAATTCCTCCTGGACTAGTTGGGGTGGATGGAATGTCACCCGCATGAATCGGCCATGTAAATGCTGATGTCCAATAAGAAATATTCGGATTTGAATATGTGTTTGCCAAGATTGTATTTTGTTTGAAGAGGTTCGTCACTAATTGTTTCTGACTCGAAGTGCTGTTGCCACCTAACTGTGCTGGAACTGCCAAGTTTTCAGTTTGGCTAATGCGAGCACCGATAAAAAAACTTACAGATAATTTCGAACCATTTTTAAATGTGATACCCACCGTCGTTGTACCAGTTTTTTGATTGATGCCGGTTCCATAAAATGTTGTTGGTATATTTTTATAATTTAAAAAGTGAAGGGAAATCGCTGTATTTCGATCTGTGGCGTTTGGTCCGGGAGCAATTAGAGTCGCGTTTTTAATGTTTGAAAGTAAGGAATCGGCTGTGCCAGTTGTGCCGACGATTGTAATCATAACCGGATCGCCTTCGATTATATGCTTGGGTAAGATTGAAATAGAAAGTGTTGAAGTAGTTGTCGCTGTTATTACAGATGTTGTTGCCAACGAAACTGCATTCGTCGCATTTACCGTATTAATAGTATTTGTCGGATACCACGAACCAACCACAATCGCCACTGCGATTATAATTCCGAAAATGGCCGCGCCAACTACCATCGTATTTATTGATGCAAAAGGTGACTTCATCTTTTCAGTATACACTTTTTTCGACGCGAAGTATGGTGGTGTGTTATATTATATATAATGCAGAAAATACCGAGTCTCTTTGCTATTTTGAAACCGTATGGCTGGCTTTCGGCTGGCCTTATTGCGCTTGGGCTTGCAACCAATGGCTTGAATTTGATTTTACCGAAAATCATTGCGCAGGGAATTGATGCGTATACTCAGACGCACGTCATTTTAGCAATCGTTTTATGGGAATTTTTTTGGGTAGCGTTTGGAACGTTCATTTTTGCATATCTTCAAAGTATCGCCCAGACATATGTTTCGGAAAAGGTTGCACGTGATTTGCGAACTCAAGTCGTAGCTAAAATTGCAAAACAGAGCTACACCTATATTCAGGACGTTACCGCAGGAAAATTGCTGACGAATCTCACGTCTGACATAGATAATATTAAAAATTTTGTCGGTCAAGCATTTGTTTCGATTATTTCCTCAGCTTTTTTAATTATCGGTTCGGCGATTTTGATGATTCTTATTGATTGGCGTTTGGCATTGGCTGTACTCGCTACTTTGCCATTTATTGGTGTGGCATTCGCTCTCGTCTTTTCGCGTATGCGCGTTTTTTTCAAAAAAAGTCAGGACATTGTTGATTGGCTCAATAAAATTATTAATGCAAGCATTCTTGGCGCGCCAATTGTGCGAGTTCTCAATTCGCGCGAAATTGAAGACAAAAAATTTATTGAAGCGAATACGCAAGCGACCGATATCGGTATTAAAATTATTCGACTTTTCGCGGTCATGTTTCCATTTGTTGGATTCATCACAAACTTTGCGACACTTGTTATTTTAGTTCTCGGTGGTCACTTCATTATCGCCGGCACGTTATCAATCGGAAATTTCACGGCATTCGTGACATATCTCGGCATCATCATTTTCCCGATTATTATTATTGGATTTTTGAGTAATTCGATTAGCCAAGCCTCCGCTTCGTATGGACGTATTTATGGGACATTAAACGCTCCGGATACAAAAGAAAACGGTACAATTGAAAAAGAAATTCATGGCGACATTGAAATGAAAAATGTGTCGGTCTGTTATGGAGAAAAACAGGTGCTGAAGGAAGTTTCATTTAATGTAAAAGCGCGTTCGCGTACGGCGATTCTTGGTCCAACCGCCGCAGGCAAGACACATCTTTTATATTTACTTATTGGTATTTTAAATCCGACAAAAGGTGAAGTCTCATACGATGGAACATTGGTCGGCGATTACAATCCAGAATCTTTGCATCGACAAGTAGGTCTCGTTTTTCAGGATAGTATCATGTTTAATTTGAGTTTGCGAGAAAATATTGCGTTTAGCAAAACAGTGACGGATGTCGACTTGAAAAAAGCGTTGGATACTGCCGAACTATCTGAATTTGTCGAGACGTTGCCAGGGAAATTGGATGCTTTGGTCATGGAACGCGGTACGAGTCTCTCCGGTGGTCAGAAACAGCGTATTATGCTTGCGCGTGCTTTGGCACTCAATCCGAAGGTACTCCTTCTTGATGATTTTACAGCACGCGTTGATTCCGCGACGGAAAATAAGATTTTGAAAAATATTCGCAATAATTATCCGGAGCTGACCCTCGTTTCGGTGACTCAGAAAATTTCATCAGTTGAAGATTTCGAGCAAATTATTTTGCTCATGGAAGGTGAAGTCCTGGCGAAGGGAACACACGCCGAATTGATGAAATCATCACCGGAATATGTGCAGATTTTCGATTCACAAAAAAGTACGAATACGTATGAATTACAAACTTAAAACAACTTCAGATGTCGAAGACGTACAGCAGCCTATTTGGACGGCGTTCGTAAAGATCGCCAAACTTTTAGGCTTCGAGAAAAAAAATATCATTATTTCGCTGATTGCGATTTTGGTGAATTCTGGCATGACATTGCTTGGCCCATTGGTCGTTGGTTATACCATTGACCGATATATCGAAAACAAGGATTTTCATGGTGTGCTCGTATTTGCCGGAATTTTGCTTGTTATATATTTGATTGCGCTTGCAGCGAGTTATGTCCAGACCAGTGTTATGGGTGCGGTTGGTCAGCGAACATTGTTTCGTTTGCGTAATTCTGTTTTTACAAAATTACAGGAATTGCCGGTTGCATTTTTCAATGAAAACAAAGCTGGTGATTTGATTTCACGTATCAACAACGATACGCAGCGACTCAATTCATTTTTCTCGCAGACACTTATGCAATTTACAGGGAGCGCATTTACGATAGTTGGAGCCGGTATTTTCATTTTGGCTATAAATTGGCGTTTAGGTTTGGCTGCACTTATTCCCGCAGCATTACTCATGGTTTTGACGCGAGTCACTTCGAATTGGATTAAAAAAATTAATTTACGTGATGCACGCGCAGAGGGGGCATTGAGTTCCGAAATTCAGGAAAGTCTCGAAAATTTCAAGGTAATTCTGGCATTCAATCGCCGCGATTATTTCAAGGAAAAATTCAACACCGCCAATGTTTTGAATTTTCGTACGTCGGTTATTGCCGGAATTGGTAATAATATTTTTAGTCCGACGTACGATTTCGCTTCGAATATTGCACAATTAATTGTATTAATTTACGGCATATATTTGATTGCACAGGGTCATTTGGCTATTGGACTTTTGGTGAGCTTCCTTCTGTATATCGGACGGTTCTACGACCCTTTGCGTCAGTTTGCGAGCTTCTGGTCGACTTTACAGATTGCACTTTCTGGTTGGGAACGTATTTCGGAAATTACGAATCTTGAATCTAATTTAAAAGTTATGCCGGCGGAGACGATGCATAAAGCCGCAATAAATATGGCACGTTCTCGTTCTATTATCAGATTCGAACACGTTTCGTTTTCATATCCAAAAGAGGAAAATGCTTCTGATCCGGAAAAGCCGAAGCAGGTATTGCATGATGTCAGTTTTAATTTTGAAAAAGGCAAAACGTATGCGCTCGTAGGCCCGACCGGCGGAGGAAAAACGACGACAGCATCATTGGCTGCACGATTGTTTGATCCGACTGAGGGAGTCATATATCTCGATGGCCGCGATATTCGTACATATACGCCATCTGAACGTACGAAAAAAATCGGTTTCATTTTGCAAGAGCCGTATTTGTTCAGCGGTACTGTTCGCGAAAATATTTTGTATGGAAATGAAGAGCTTGGTGATATTGGGAGTGCCGAGCTTACTGATATCTTGAAAAAAGATGGTCTGGAAAAACTACTTGAACGATTTGACGGAGGACTTGATATGAAAATAGATGGAAATACCGACAGTTTGAGTTTAGGACAAAAACAATTGATTGCATTTATGCGAGCGGTTCTACGTTCTCCGGAATTGCTCATTTTGGACGAAGCGACGGCGAATATTGATACGGTCACTGAACAATTGCTCGGAGAAATTCTGCGTAAATTGCCGGCAGAAACGACCAAAGTCGTTATTGCACACCGACTTAATACCATTGAAAATGCTGATGAAATTTTCTTCGTCAATGGCGCCACAATTACACTCGCCGGTTCAATGGAACAGGCTGTCGACATGCTTTTGCATAATAAACGAAAAAGTTAGTGCCTAGAGCGTATACCGTGTAATGATTTGATTTCAATTACGGCTCAAGTACGTATCAGATTGATTATCAATAACTAAAAATCACATAATGAAAAATATAATTGAGACAGCTATTAGCAATCCAGATTTCTCGACTCTCGTTACAGCAATTAAAGCGGCAGGACTTGTGGATACTCTCTCAGGAGTCGGACCATTTACTGTTTTTGCACCTACCAATGCAGCCTTTGCAAAAATTCCAAAGGCGACGTTGCAGGCTGTACTTGTTGATAAAACCAAATTAACGTCAATCCTAACATACCATGTCGTCGCCGGAAAAGTGATGTCAAAAGACATAGCAAATATGACGGAAGCAACGACAGTTGAAGGTTCGACGATTAAAATCGATACAGAGAAAGGTGTTATGATTAATGATGCAAAAGTCACTTCTGCCGATATCGAATGTTCAAATGGAGTAATTCACGCAATTGATACGGTGTTGATGCCGTAAATTACCAGTTAAGCGCATTATTTTTTTCAAAAAATTCCTAAGGAGTTTGGGAATCGCACAGTTTTACTGTTGGTGTACCGAGACTGATAACTTGTTTGAGTTTTGTGCTGTCTGAGCCCTCGCTTGCTGTCATGAATTCATCATAATCTTGAATAACGATTTGGGCATGACCAGATACTGTACATACATTTTTACTATTATCGATATTTAACTCACGTTTCGCCTCATTTTGATTATTGAAACAGAACCATGGTGACCTTTCATCACCATCAATACGAGGTATTTTTGAAGAAGATTGTTCGTCGACGTTAAAACAAAGTATTCCTGAAAAAAGGTCTTCCTCACCTCCGGTTTGGTTATCTACTGAATAATCACCAGAAACTACAACTTGTCCAGTGTACGATATAACGCTCCCTGATTCTTCAGGATCCTGAATGGTGTTTTTTACGAAAGGAACTTCATTGTCAGATAATACGGATGGAATTTTCTGTAGCTGACTTTTATAAGATATATAAATACCGGCAGAAACTACTATAATTAAAATAGCAATTATTGCTGATACTGTGTAAGATTTTTTATTAAACATAAAAATATTATACAATAAATAAAACAAGATACCAATATATACAGATTTTCAAAACTATTACTTTGACGCGACTTGAGCGTCGCACGAGTTGGCTGCCGGACTTGGAATCGAACCAAAATTTTCGCTTTCAGAGAGCGACGTCCTACCTTTAGACGATCCGGCAATATTTGGAAACATCTCAACGATACTTGAAAACCGTGAATTATTCAAGTTAATTCAAATCAATCGGTATTTTTGCATTATTCGAAGGTATAAAAAAGTTATCCACAGGCATATTTGAAAACCCTTGACAGAGGAACGTGTTAGGAATAGAGTATCCCCCAGACAAAACAACGGTTGTTAAACCAAACAAAAGGTCCCTACGAAGTGGCACTCGAGGTTTGCGGGTCGATTTATTCACCGCGATTTGCCTCAGCATTGAAAAATGTGGTGTTACCTGTCGTACGGCACGGTTGTGTTGCCTCCGGCCGCAGTGTTCTTGTGTCAATGAGATCGTACAAAAAATTCTCGACCTACATAATTGCCGCCGGTCACTTTGAATGCAGAGATGCATCTAATAGACCCCTCGCGAAAATCGCGCGAGGGGTCTTGTCATTTTTATACAGCTTAATATTTATATATAGAAAAAGCGCGAACACATTGTTCGCGCTTGAAGGTGTAAGATTTGTCAGAGACACAATCGAAGAAGTTGCCGTCCATCCGTCCTCGTACATGCGAGACGGGGCATTTTGAATGCCTTCGGCATTGGCCTAAGACTTCTATTGTGGGTGAGAACCGTTGACTTATTTTCCGGCGGGCAGTGCGGTACTGGTGTTCTTCGCGAACAAGACCTTCGGCACATGCGAACCGAAGAGGATAATCCTACAATCCCCCTTTTGTTCGGCCAAATTAACTATAGTCTAATTTATGGGCTTTGTCAAATCATGATGCAAAATCTTTTTCGAGTCGATTTTTATATATCTATTTATTTCAATTTGGTGTACACTTGGTCAATGGCAAAACGAGACGCAGTCAACACGAAAAACAAAACATCGCGTTCGCACAAGACCAAAAAACGTCTTGCGATAAAAAACGCGCGAATTGCATTGCACAAAAAAGGGAAGACAAAGGTCAAAAAAGCCTAGTTTCCATTAGTTGGCGCACTAGCAACGTTTATCTTCGAATAGATTCAAACAAAATCGGACTTCAGTGTTCGATTTTGTTTTTCTGTCTTCATTGCATATCTAAAAATATATGCTAGGATAGTCCGTGGTACAAACGAACTAAAAGCGTGGATGGGGTGCTTCGTGACGAGATGGAATCTGTGATGGCCTTTCATGGCTAAGGTCGAAATTGCAGAGGACATGTCCGGAGCACCCCACAGTCGTCGTTTTACGTTAGATGTAGTTCATTTTTTTTGCCAAACACCACGGATATGTTCCGGAGGTGTTTTTATTTTGTAGGTCTTGGCTAAAATGATACAGTTATTACATGATCCACTTCGTTTATATTTTGAAATGCAATGACGACACACTCTATGTCGGTTGCACGAATAATCTGGAGAAGCGTCTGCGTGAGCACAACACTTCAAAAAATGGCGCGCATTATACGAAAATTCGGCGGCCGGTGAAACTTGTGTATTCTGAAAAATGTGCGGATCTAGCCGAAGGTCGCCGGCGCGAAGCGGAAATCAAAAGATTGTCGCGGGAAGAAAAAATGTCACTTGTCCGAGCGAGTAAAAAGAAATAATTTTTGGAGCAAGGGTGTACAATAAGTATACTTTAATTAAATAAAATTATGAAAATAAAAAATTCAGTAGTCATTGTGACGGGGGCTTCGTCCGGAATCGGTTTGGCAACGGCTCGGGTATTGGCGGCTCGCGGTGCGAAGGTCGTTTTGGCTGCGCGTTCGGCGGACAAGTTGGCGAAATTGGAGAAGGAAATTCCCGGATCGTTTGCGGTGGCGATGGATATGACAAAACCTGCAGACATTACAAATTTGATTGCGAAAACGAAGAAAAAATTCGGTCGCGTCGATATTTTGATTAACAATGCGGGACAGGGTTTGGCGTCGAGCATCGAGACAATTAATATCGACGATTACAAAGCTATCATGGATTTGAATGTTTTCTCAGTCCTTCGCGCGATGCAGGCTGTTATTCCGGTGATGCGCATGAATGCAACCGAAAATGTCGGCGATCCAAAAGGCCTCATTTTGAACATCAGCTCGATGGTTTCAAAAAATTATTATCCGGGTTTGGCCGCATATTCTTCGACAAAATATGCGTTGAACGCGATTTCATTGACGGCGCGCGCTGAATTGGAAAAAGACGGCATCATCGTCGGCGTTTTCCATCCGAAAATGACAGCCACCGATTTCGGTGCAAACGGCCGCGGCACAAAATATGTTTCCGCCGCCGGCCGCCCCGGCATGCAGGTGGACACCGCCGAAGCGGTCGCTGAGGCGATCGCCGATCAAATCGAATCCGAGAAGCCGGAGGCGAATATGTAAAAAACCGTCCTGCATGTCGCGGGACGGTTTTGTGTTGCGGGGCTTGCCCACAATTTGTTTAGCTGTTTGAGATGTGGATCAAATGTTCGGGGCCTTCCAAGCCCTGATGACGAGCATCCAGATCTGGGAACAGTAAGGTGGCTAGTCCTCGGTTCTGCGATAAGGTTACACGGATTTTTGGGGTTGTCAAACAGGGGAGGTTGAACAAATCTTGAAATAAGTCTAGTATGAAAACGTCACCCTCATGCTTCAAAATCTCTCCCCGATTCAAAACCATATTTTGGCGAAATTGAAAAATGCCGCTTCTTTGCGCTACAGCGAACTTCAGCCTGAAAAAGTGCCGAACGACCTTTTTAACTATCATTTACAACACCTTGTGAAGAAGGGTATGGTTGCGAAAAATGATGACGGATACTCTCTTTCCAAAATGGGCATTAAATATGTTGCCGATCCGTACCCGACGAACAGCGCCATTACCAGTCTTTTTAAAATCAACGTCATTACGATTGTATCGCGCATTGTGAATGGCAAGATCGAAATTTTGAATCAGATTCGCAAATCGAATCCCTCATATGGAAAAATTGGCGTGCCGGGTGGAGTGGTGTTAAAAGGCGAATTGATCGAGACTGCGGCTACCAGAAAATTGAAACAGGAAACAGGGCTCGATGCTGTTTTTAAAACTGTCGGTTGTGAACGGCGAATCATGTATAAATCCGGTGAATTTTTTTCCGATGTCATGTTTCCGATTGCGTATGCCGATTCGTATTCCGGCGAACTATTGGAGGACACAAATTTTGGCCACAATGTCTGGGTTCCAATTGACGAGGCTATAAAAAACGAGTCGGCTGAGTTCGACAGTCTTAATGGAATTCGGATTGCATTGAATGCGATAAAAAACGGAAAAATAAATAAATTAACGTTTTTCTTCGAGGAAAATATTCAAAGCGACACGATAGGCGGGAATAAATAGGAAACAAATGGGTATTATCGCGCAGCTTTTTTACCGAGGACGTCCTCGCTTTTTTGTTTTTGCGCGAAAAGCTAAACTTTTTGACGGAAGGTATAGTCGGTATTAATCAACCAATTAACAGTCAATTATAAACGTATGAATGCATTAATTAATGATCTTGAAACAAAAGGTTTTATGGCCCTGTCGTATTCAGCTGATTTGCGAGAAGCCGTAAAAAAGACGGCGCTTTCCTGGCAAAAATTTTGCTCCTTGCCTGTGAAAGTGAAAAAAGCATTTCCTTATAGCAATAATAAAGACGGTGTGGGCTATGAATTAAAAGAAGGTGAAGGCAACAAAGGCGATCTCAAGGAAAATTTTGATGTTTCAACTACGGACAAAAATTGGCTGGACGCCCATGTTCAAAACATCAAAGATCCGGTGGTTCTTGAGTTTGTGCGGGATGCGACGAATCTAACGAGACTTTTTGATTCGGCGCTTTTGGATTTTGCGCGACAGGCTGAAGAAAAATATGGATTAAAAGGTTTTGTGGATAAAGTTAAGAATGGAAAAATTATCCCGTTTGTCCGCTGTATCCATTATCCTTCGCTCAAGCCGGGGCAGATTGGCATTGAAACTGCCTCAGCGCATGTTGATCAGAGTGCGTTCACTTTTCATTTGTGGGAAAAGGGCAAGGGCGTGCAGTGTCTGACATATGCCGATAAACAATGGATTGATATGCCGGTGTCGGAAGGAGAAGCGATTGCTTTTCCTGCGATGCAGCTGCAGCTCTGGTCAAAAGGAAAACTGCGCGGTCTGTATCATCGTGTTATTTCCACTCCTCAGACAGTGAAGGACGGAAGATGGTCAATGGTTGTATTTTTTCAGGACAAAGATCTGCCGAAATACGACAAAGATACGCAAGGCTGCCTTCAGGAAAAAGAGGTCGGTTTCAATTATCAAATGAGTGAGGGAGATTTTTCGAAACTATTCAAGAAATAGTCTGGGATCAGTGGTGGTTAAATTAAAAAACGCGATGAAGAAATCCATCGCGTTTTTCTGTATGATATACTGTCCGCATTACAACAATGCGGGACATGAAAAATAAAAAAACGGAGGCGAAGAGTTCGGAGCCGAAAAAACCAAAGAATAAAAAGAAAGTCCCGCACTACATTTCACTGGGTCTTTTGGTGCTGGTGACTTTGGTGTGCGCGGTCGCGATTTCGTATGCTTTTGACGAATATGATTCGAGCTTCAATTATTCCGTACCATTTTTTCCGGTGATTGCGCATCCGCTTGTTTTGAATAAAAAATTGTATGACGAAAAACTGGCGTATATTGCGCGACCATTGTGGTTGAATATTCAAATGGAGGAAGCGACAGGGTCTGTGACGACTGCGGCTAATACGAACATTTCGACCATCGCCACTTCTACAAAAAAAATAGCAACGACGACGGTCAAAATTGCAACATCCACGCCATCGCTCTGGCCGATAAAAACAGTCTATCCAAATTATGGCGCGTTGTTGCCGTTTGATCGTATCGTGGCGTACTACGGAAACTTTTATACGGGACAATTGGGCGTGCTCGGGCAATATCCACCGGAGCAAATGCTTCAAATGTTGATGGGCGAAGTTGCAAAGTGGCAAGCCACCGATCCGAAAACTCAGGTTATTCCGGCGATTGACTACATCGCCGTGACCGCACAAGGAACTCCGGGGCCTGACAGCAAATATCGATTGCGTATGCCCGACGATCAGATTCAAAAAGCGATCACCCTCGCCAATCAGGTCAATGGTCTCGTCATCTTGGATATTCAAGTGGGACAAAGTACTGTCGAAACTGAAGTGCCTTTGCTCGCTCAATATTTGAAATTGCCGAACGTGGAATTGGCGCTCGATCCCGAATTTTCCATGAAGCCGGGTCAGCGTCCGGGGACGGTTATCGGTTCGATGGATGCGAGCGACATTAATTTCGCCGCGCATTTTATGGCGAATCTTGTGACCGAAAACAACATTCCGCCGAAGATTTTGGTTGTCCACCGCTTCACCGAGCAAATGGTCACGAATGATCAGGATATTACTCCTTTGCCGCAGGTTCAGGTGGTTATGGACATGGACGGCTTCGGCACACCCGCACAAAAGACAAAAATTTACAAAGAAGTCGTGGCCGATCATCCTGTGCAGTTCACAGGTCTAAAACTTTTCTATAAAAACGACATTGTTTCGCCAAGTCCGGGCCTCATGACCGATTCATCGGTATTGAACCTGACACCGGAGCCAAGTTTCATACAGTATCAGTAATTATTTTTTCTTTGTTTTCTTCTTGTCGGCAACGCGATACAAAACGCGCGCGGCGTAGGTTCGATAGGGTGACCATTTTTTGGCGAGCGAGAGAATTTTTGTTTCATCGGGCAATGCGCGCAATCCGTACAGTGCCATCGCACCTTTTCGCAATCCCAAATCGCCCGGGGCGAAAACGTCCGTGCGGCCGAGTGAAAACATCAATACCATTTCGGCCGTCCACGGCCCGATGCCTTTTATTTTCGTCAGCTCCGTTTTGACTGCTTCATCTTCAAGAAGCTCCAGTGCAGCCAGATCAAGTTCCGCCACCACAATTTTCTCGGATAGATTTTTAATCGCCCGCGTTTTTCCGCCCGAAATTCCACATGCCCGCATTTCTTCATCCGTCATTTCGAGCAGGGCTTCCGGAGTGAATGCCGGTCGTCCGCCGGAAGGGGATGGCAATGCCGCCACCTGTTCGCGCAACCGGTTGAATATGGTGTCGGCTGCTTTGCCCGAAA
>Ga0302319_10008331_pt1 | contig 20204 bp, 20 predicted proteins | sample Bog_T0_2_FD_203319 | JGI IMG/M metagenome (GOLD analysis project Ga0302319, IMG submission 203319) | Peat permafrost microbial communities from Stordalen Mire near Abisko, Sweden - Bog_T0_2 | ecosystem: Environmental > Terrestrial > Soil > Wetlands > Peat | place: Sweden: Abisko, Stordalen Mire... | reverse complement strand
GCTTTCTCACCTCGCGCGAGCGGGCCGAGGCGTTTGTCCGGGCTTTGGATTCGCCGGTCGCGGTCCGGGGTGTGCCGCCGGCGGCCTTTTCCGAACGGATGCGGGCCACGGCCGGCATCATTGCGCGGGCGAAAGAGGCCTTCCCCTTCCCCAACCTCATGATCCAGCCGCCGGCGATCCGCCAGGAGATCATCGCGGCCAGCCAGCAGCTGACCGCCGGCTTGATCACGCCGGCGGAATTTGGGCGCCGGCTGGAAACCGCGGCCGATTCCGACCGCGCCCACCGCGCCGATCCGAATCGGATCGACCTCCGGCATCCGGTCGCCGCCGCGGTGCTGCTGGCGGCGGTCATTTTGCTGCTGGCCGGCCTGGCGGCGAGCGCCTGGGCCAAAACCCGGCGGAGCCGCGGGGGGTCCGGCCCGGGCGCGGGCTACCTCGGGCCCCTCCGCCCCGGGGTGGCGGCGGGATTTGTCGGGCCGGCTTTTCTCCTCTACGCCGCGATCGTGCTCGGCCCCGGCCTGACCGCACTCGCCTGGGCCTTCACCCGCTGGAACGGGATCGGGCCCCGGGCCTGGGCCGGACTTTTCAACTTCAAATGGCTTCTCTTCGAGAGCGACATCTTCTGGTTCGCGCTGAAGAACAACCTCTACCTCATGCTGGTGCCGGCTCTGTTCGTCATTCCGCTCGCCCTCGTCTTCGCCGGCCTGATCCATCGCGGGGTGGCCGGGGCCAACCTGTTTCGGGGGATTGTGCTCTTCCCCAATCTCCTGGGCGGCATCGCCGCCGCCCTCCTCTGGCTCAGCGCCTACCAGCCGCATGGCGGCCTGGTCAATGCGGGGGTGGCTGCGGTGGGGCGGTGGCTGCACAGCCCGCGCCTGATCGCTTTCGACGGGTTTCCCTGGCTGGCCCCCACCCATCTCTACGTCGCCCTGATCCCGATCTACATCTGGATGGCCTGCGGCTTCAACCTGGTCCTCTACCTGGCGGCGATGGAAAGCATCGACCCGCAGCTGTACGAGGCGGCGGAGATCGACGGGGCGCCGGCCTGGCGGCAGTTTTTCACCATCACGCTGCCCTTGATTTGGGAGGTGATCTGTCTTTCCGGGGTCTTCCTGGTCATCGGCGGGTTGAACGCCTTCGAAATGGTCTGGCTATTGACCTCGCAGGATCCGCCGCCCCAGACCCACACGCTCGGCACCCTCCTCGTCACCTCGATGTTCAAGGATTTTGAGATCGGCCGGGCCACGGCCTTGGCGGCGATTCTCTTTGTCCTGGTCTTCAGCCTGAGTGCCGCCGTCCTTCAACTCCTGCAACGCGATCCGATTGAGAACTAAGGCCGTCATCTCCCGCGGTTTGATTTCCGCTGGCCTCCTGGGCTACGCGACCTGGGTGGTTTTTCCCATGGTCTGGGTCGCCTACTCTTCGCTCAAGAGCGACCGGGCGATCTTTTCCGACACGTTTGCGCTGCCCGAGGCCAGGCGCCTGCGGTTCGACAACTACGCCCACGCCTGGCGCGAGGCGCACATCGGGCAATACTTTTTTCATTCCGTCGTGGTGACGGGATTGTCCGTCACCCTGGTCGTGGGCCTCGGAGCCATGGCGGCTTACGCCCTCGCCCGATTCTACCATCCGCTGGGGCGGGCCGCCTTCTGGCTCTTTTTGGCCGGGCTGATGATTCCGGCCCAGCTGGCGATCGTGCCTTTGTTTTTCGAGATGCGTGGGGTGGGGCTCCTCAATTCCCTGCCGGGATTGATTCTGGTCTACACTGCCAACGGACTGCCGTTCGCCATTTTCGTTCTGGCGGCCTTTTTTCGTTCCCTGCCCCGGTCGCTTTACGAGGCGGCCGTGACCGATGGCTGCACGGAATTTTCCGCCTTCTGGCGGGTGATGCTGCCGCTGGCCCGCCCGGGCATCGTGACCGTGGCCATTTTCCAGTTCATCGGGATTTGGAAGGAGTATTTTTTCGCCTTCATGCTCGCGGGCGGCGATCCCGCCGGCCGGGCGCGGACCCTCCCGCTCGGCTTGGCGAACATTTCCATCACCGCCCAGTACCGCAGCGACTATGGCATGCTCTTCGCCGGGTTGGTCCTCGTGACCCTCCCGATCCTGATCGTCTACCTCGCCCTTCAGCGCCACATCGTCAAGGGCGTGGCTTCGGGGGCGCTGAAGGGCTGATCCTGCTCACCGCGAGAGTGCGGCGTCGGCGCCGGCCCCAAAGAGCGAACGGCCGTGTTGCCCTATAATAAAAAGGCTGCCGGAAATTATATATGGGGGATTAAAGCCGGCGGGATCGAGAGCGTCAAAGCTGGGTGAGGGATATCGGCGCCGGGAGGTGCGGCCGAGCCGTCTTGGGAGCTTAAGCGGTATCCAAGCCGGGACGTGGTCAGCAGATATTTGGGCTGGTTGGGCTTATCCTCCAGTTTCTCCCGAAGCCGGGCCATGTAGATTCGCAGGTAGTTTACTTTGTTGTCGCAGGCCGGTCCCCAAATCGAAGCAAGGATTTGTTTGTGGGTGATGATCTTGCCCCGGTTCTTTGCCAGCAGGCTCAGCAGATTGTACTCGCGGGAGGTGAGGCCGATTTCCTCTCCGGATTTTTTCACCACCCGCGCGTTCAGATCCACCTGGACCGACCCGAATCGAACGATGGCCGGGGTGCTGCCCGCGTGTTGCCGGCGGCGCAGCACGCGCAAACGCGCGAATAATTCGCTCGGGTCGAAAGGCTTGGTCAAACAGTCGTCCGCGCCGGCATCCAAAGCGCCGATTTTTTCCTGGGAGTCGGCGCGCACCGATAAAGCCATGACCGGCACGTCGCTCCATCCCCGCAGCCGCCGGATGGCCTCGACCCCGGGGAGGTCGGGCAGGCCCAAGTCCAGGATCACCAGTTCAGGGGGGCTGAGGGCGGCTTCGGACAATCCGGCCAGCCCTTGGTCGGCGGCGCGAACGGCGTAACCTTCCGCCTCCAACATGAGCTTGAGCAGGCGCCGGAAGTCCGGCTCGTGGGCGATGAGCAGGGCCTTGGTCGGAACGGGGGGAACTTCCTTCACGGGCGGGAGGCGAGTTCTCGTTTCTGGGGACAACACCGCTTCAGCGAGGCCGGCGCGGGGGAATTTGCGCCGGAGCCCGGATATGGGCCAAGACTGCGGGTGAGGAACTCACCCGTCTACAATACCGAAGCTCAGCCGCTATCGCCTAATAAAAATCCGCCGCTCCTCGATAAACAAAAGATAAATATTCCCCGCGGGGGCCGATTCAGGCGCGAGCGGACGCGCCTTGGATCCCGGCCTGAAAGCGGTCCAGTTCTTCCCGGGTGTGCTCGAGGCCGCCCCGCAGCAGCGAGGTGCCGACTAAGGCTGCGTTAAAGCCGTATTTGGCCAGGACTTCGCCGATGTTTTTGGAGTTGAGGCCGCTTTCCGCGATCTTGAGGCAGCCGGGTGGCAGTTTGGCGAACAGTTCGAATGCGCCCAAATCCGTCGTGAAGTCCTTGCCGGTATGGCGGAGGAGCTTGGAGAGGCCGAAACGGCTCTCGCTCGCGAAGTTGCGGGAATTGACGCCCACCACCTTGGCGGTCGAAGGCAGCCGTGCCACCTCCTCCTCCAAGTGGACCTCGCACAGGACGTCCATCCCCAGGCTCACGGCCAGGTCGTGCAAGGCCTGGAACTCGGCCGGGTCGGTGATGACATTCGTCATTAGCAGCATGGCGTCGGCCTCGATCGACCGGGAGTAGTAGACCTCGTACTCGTCGAGGATGAAATCCTTCCGGAGCAGCGGCTTGCGGGTCTCGCGGTGAATCCGGCGCAGCACGGCGGGGGTTCCGCCGAAATGGGTGTGCTGGGTCAGGACGGAAATGGCCGAAACGGCCGGATGCTGGTCGTAGATCTTGTGCACCTCGGAAACGTCTTCGACCGTTCCCAGGGTGCCCATGCTGGGCGAGCGCAGCTTCACTTCCGCAATCAGGCTGAAAGGCTGGGCCGCAACGTGGCGGGCGAAACCCCGGGTCGGCGGCAAATCCTTAATCTTCGCCTTCAAAGACTTGAGCGAATCCTTGGCTTTGCGGGCCTCGGACTCCTGCCTGGTGGCATCGAGCAGGGTTTGCAGATTCATGGCTGCAGCAGTGAAGAACCGGATCCGACCGAGGTCAAGGAGGGGCCTGCCCGGCGGGACGGCGTCAGGCCTTTGCCTTTTGGGCGAGCGCTTTCACCACCAGGGCGATGAGTTCGATCACGCCCAAGTAGACGGCGCCGGTGAGAAGAACGAAGATGAAAGTGAAGAGATAGCTATGGCTGTGCATATGGCGCTGATAATTGGCAAAATCCAGCGGGGCCATGGTGTCGATCCTCTGGCGGACATGGGCGTCAAAACGGTGGCACAGCCCGGCGAGGACAAGGGTGACGAGAACGAGCGAGACGGCCCGGGGTAGGGGCGAGGACTTCACGGTGATTTCCATAGGAAACCCAGAATAAGATAAGGCCTGACCGCTGTCAGTCTCTATCCCCAGCCGCCCGCCTCACCCGCCGATGTAGCTCATCTCCACCTTGGCCCGGCCTTCGCCAGCCAGCAGCACGGCCGCCCGCTCGTCGCTGTAGCGGTCGGTCCTCCCCTCCCACACTTGGGCGACATAACGCGCCAGGCCAGCATCGTCCGCGCCGCTGCGCAGGCAGCCGAGGACATCCCAGCCGAACGAGGCGAACAGACAGGTAAAGAGCTTGCCGTCGGCTGAAAGCCGGGCCCGATGGCAATCGCGGCAGAACGGCTCGGTCACGGAACTAATCAGGCCGATTTCCCCCCGGCCATCCTGATAGCGGTAGCGGGCCGCGACTTCGCCGCGGTAGGCCGGCCCGATCGCCTCGAGCGGCCAGAGCGCCGAGATTTTGTCCCGGATTTCCCGGGCCGGCACCACCCGTTCGGCCGTCCAATGGTTGGTGTTTCCCACATCCATGAATTCGATGAAGCGCAGCGGGAGCCCGCGGGCCCGGAACTCCTCGCACAAAGCGGGGATTTCCGCGTCGTTGATCCCGCGCTGGACGACGCAATTGATTTTGACCGGCAAACCCAAGGCGGTGGCCGCGTCGATCCCATGCAGCACCCGGACAACGTCGAGGCCCAGCCCGTTGAGTTTCCCGGCGGTTGCGGAATCGAGGGAGTCGACCGAGACGTTCAGCCGGTCGAGCCCGGCGGCGCGGAGCGCGGGCGCCAGCTTCTCCAAGTGCCAGCCGTTGGTGGTCAGGGCCACATCGCGCACCCCCAACTCGGTCTTCAACGTCCGGATCAAGTCCGGCACGTCGGGCCGGAGCAGGGGTTCGCCTCCCGTGATGCGGATTTTCTCCACCCCCAGGGTGGTGAAGGCCCGGGCGATCCGCACCAATTCCTCCAGCGTCATCAGCTGGGGATCGCGCAGAAAGGCATAGCCGGGACCGAAGACCTCCTTGGGCATGCAATAGGGGCAGCGAAAGTTGCAGCGGTCCGTGACCGAAATCCGCAGGTCGCGGAGCGGGCGCTGAAATTGGTCGCGAGGTGGCATCGGGAAGGGATTAGGGTTATCCGTCTCGCTTCCGGATGCAATCAGGCGGTTTTCGCCTTCCGCCACGCGCTTTCCCGGGTCATGTTATCCTTTTCCATGCTGACCCCCGCTGCCGCCGAGGCTCTTATCCTCCAGAGTGTTCCCGGGGCCAGCCGCGAGGATTGCCCGATTTTGCAGGCCCACGGCCGGATCCTCCGCGGCGAGGTCAAGGCGGACCGCGATCTGCCGCCGTTCGATCGTGTGACCCTGGATGGCTATGCCCTCCGCACCTCGGCTCTGGCCGCCGGCGTGCGCCGGTTCCGGGTCGAGGCGGTGCAAGCGGCGGGCATGCGCGCCGGCGTCCTCGGGGCGGCCGACGATCTTTGCATCGAAATCATGACCGGGGCCGTGCTCCCGACCGGAGCCGACGGCATCGTGCCTTATGAAGAGACCACGCGGGAGGGCGCGACCGTGACGGTGACGGCCGAGGCGGGCCGGTTCCCGGCGGGCCACGCGATTCACCGGCGGGGCAGCGATCACCGCGCGGGCGAAGTGCTGGTGCGCCCCGGGCTTCGCCTGACCGGCCGGGAGATCGCCGTCGCCGCCGCCTGCGGCTACCCCAGCCTGACCGTCAGCCGCCGCCCCAAGATTGCGGTCGTGGCCACGGGCGACGAACTGGTGGAAGTCGACGCCCTTGTGGCCCCCCATCAGATTCGGCGGAGCAACGATTACGCCCTCCGCGCCGCCTTGATCGCGGCGGGCTATCCCGAGGTGGAGCGCTTTCTCCTCCACGACATGCGCCACGAGATCGAGCACACCCTCTGGCATCTCATCGCCGAGTTCGACGCGATCATCCTTACCGGCGGGGTCTCCAAGGGCAAATTCGACTACTTGCCGAGCGAACTCGACCGCCAGGGCGTGAAGAAGATTTTCCAGGGCGTGGCCCAGCGCCCGGGAAAACCCTTCTGGTTCGGACTCAGCACGCGGCGCACGCCGGTCTTCGCCCTGCCGGGCAACCCGGTCTCGGCCTACACTTGCCTGCACCGCTACGTTTTGCCGGCCTTGCACCAGGCGAGCGGCTGGTCCCTTCCCCCTCCCCGGCTCGTAAGCCTGGCCGCTCCCGTCACTTTCAAACCGAAACTGGCCTATTTTCTTCCGGTCACGGTGGCGAGCGGGCCCCAGGCCCAGCTCGTGGCCTCCCCGGCGGCGGTCAACACCTCGGGGGATTTCGGCGGCCTGGTCGGGAGCGACGGCTTTATCGAACTGCCCGCTGAGCAGGAGGAGTTTGCCGCCGGCTCGATTTGGCGTTTCTGGCCCTGGGTTTAGCCAGCTGCCGCTTGCCGCCGCGCCCTCCCGCCTTATTCTCCCCCCATGCTCACCCACCTCGATGCGCAGAACCGCCCGCAGATGGTCGATGTCGGCGGCAAGGCCGTGACCCGGCGGACGGCGCATGCGATGGCCGTTGTCGAGCTGCCGGCCGCCCTCGCGGCCCTGCTGCAAGGCGATGAGATCATGACGAAGAAGGGCCCGATCTTTCAGACCGCTATTCTGGCCGGGGTGATGGGAGCCAAGCAGACGAGCAGCCTGATTCCGCTCTGCCACCCGCTGCCGCTGGAGGACTGCAAGATCGACATCCGCTCCGGGGCGGCCGGCCCGGACGGCTCGGCCCGGGTCGAAATCCATTGCCGGGTCCGAACCGAAGCCAAGACGGGCGTGGAAATGGAGGCCCTGACCGGCGTCACGGTCGCCGCCCTCACCCTCTACGATATGGGCAAGGCCGTCTCCCCTGGCATCGTTATCCGCGACGTGCGCCTCTTGGAGAAAACGGGCGGCAAGAGCGATTACCGGGCCGCGCCATGAAAGCGGTCCAGGTGCAGTATTTTGCCATCCTCCGGGAGCAGCGGGGCCTGGCGGAGGAAAAGCTGGAGACCGAGGCGCCCACGCCGGCGGCACTTTATGACGAATTGCGCGCGCGTTACGCCTTCACCCTGCCGGTGGAGCGGATCCGGGCGGCGGTCAACGGCGACTTCGTCGCCGTTTCGGAGCCGTTGCAGGACGGCGACACCCTGGTCTTCATCCCCCCGGTCGCCGGCGGTTGAGCCATGTTCAAATTATCCGCCACGGCCTTTGACGCGCCGGCCCAGGCGCGGGCGTTGGCCGACGACCGCGCCGGGGCCTGCGTCACCTTTGAGGGCTGGGTGCGCAACCGCAACGCCGGCCGGCCGGTCTTGCGCCTGGAGTACGAGGCTTATGCGGTGCTGGCGGAAAAGGAGGGCGAGCGGATCATCGCCGAGGCCAAGGAAAAATTTCCCATCCTGGCGGCGGCGGGGATCCATCGCACGGGCGCCCTGGCGCTGGGGGAACTGGCGGTGTGGGTCGGGGTGACGGCGGAGCACCGCGGGGCCGCTTTCGAGGCCTGCCGCTACATCATCGACCAGAGCAAGGCCCGGATCCCGATTTGGAAGCGGGAGCATTACGCCGACGGCACCACCGCCTGGATCAATTGCACCGAAGAAGCCCGGCTGAAAACGTTGACCTGACCGGGGCAACGTTCTCACCTAACGCCATGCCTAAAGCGCTTTCGGATATCGGTCTGGTCGGCCTGGCCGTCATGGGCCAGAACTTGGCCCTCAACATTGCCGACCACGGATTTCAGATCTCGGTGTTCAACCGCACGACCGAGAAGACGGACAAGTTCGTCCTGGAAAATCCCAACACTCCTGGCGGGGTCGTCGGCACGGCCACGCTCGAGGCCTTCGTCAAGTCCCTGGCGCAGCCGCGCAAGATCGTGATTCTGGTCCAGGCCGGCAAGGGCACCGACGCCGTCATCGACGGCTTAGTTCCCTTTCTCGCCCAAGGCGACATCGTGATCGACGGCGGCAACGCCCTGTGGACCGACACGATCCGCCGGGAGAAGGCCCTGAAGGAAAAAGGCCTGCGCTTTATTGGCAGCGGCGTTTCCGGCGGCGAAGAGGGCGCCCGCTTCGGCCCCTCGCTCATGCCCGGCGGTGATTTCGCCGCCTGGCAGGAATTGAAGCCGTTCTGGGAGGCGATCGCCGCCAAAGTGGACGCCAAGACCGGCCGGCCCATCCCCGGCGCCGCGCCGGGCCGCCCGGTCAAGGGCGGGGTTCCCTGCACCACCTACATCGGCGAAAACGGCGCGGGCCACTACGTCAAGATGGTCCACAACGGGATCGAGTACGGCGACATGCAGATGATCTGCGAGGCCTACGCGCTCCTGCGCGGCCTGCTCGGGCTCAAGCCGGCGGAGATGAGCAAGATCTTCCAGGAGTGGAACCAGGGCATCCTCGACAGCTTCCTGATCGAGATCACGACCGACATCCTCCAGCAGAAAGACCCAGTGACGAAAAAACCCTTCGTCGATGTCGTGCTCGACACCGCTGGCCAGAAGGGCACGGGCAAGTGGACTTCGACCAACGCCTTGGACATGGGGGTGCCCGCCCCAACCATCGCCGAAGCGGTGTTCGCGCGCTGCCTCTCGGCGGTCAAGGAAGAGCGGGTGGCCGCCTCCAAGATCCTGGCCGGTCCGGGCAAAAAGTATCGCGGGAGCAAAAAGGCGCTGATCACGGCGATTCACGATGCCCTCTACTGCTCGAAGATCTGTTCCTACGCCCAGGGCTTCCAGCTCATGCGCTCGGCGCAGAAGGAATTCAACTGGAAGCTGCACTTCGGCAAGATCGCCCAGATCTGGCGGGGCGGCTGCATCATTCGCGCCGCCTTCCTCCAGAAGATAACCGAGGCCTACGCCCGCGATCCCAAGCTGGCGAATCTGCTGCTCGATCCCTACTTCAGCAAGACGGTGAAGAAGGCCCAGGCGAACTGGCGCAAGGTCATCGCGCTCTCGGCCGAATGCGGCATTCCCGCTCCGACCTTCAGCTCGGCCCTGGCCTATTACGACGGTTACCGTTCGGCGCGCCTGCCGGCCAATTTGCTTCAGGCCCAGCGCGACTATTTCGGCGCCCACACCTACGAGCGCGTGGATCAGCCGAGAGGGAAGTTCTTCCATCTCGACTGGCCCAAGCCGGACCGCCCGCAGTTGGAGGCTTGAGCGGGCCGATGGTGCGGGGTGACTGATAATTCGAACTGTCAGTACAGATAACCGAACTGCCAGTAGGAATAATTGAAGGGCCAGCCCCTGAACACGGAAAATGCACTCTCCGGCCAACACCCGTGTCAGTCGGGAGGCATGGTTGCATCAGGCATGTCTAAGGCCATAGCCGTTCTCTACGTCGAGATGGGGCAGGCCATTAGCAACGGTATCTTATTCGAGGATTTCAACCTGAACAGGCCCGACAATTGGGGGTGTGCTAAACTGGCCGACTTCGCAAAGGAATTAGCCGCGGTTTAATCCGCGGAGGAGAAAGTGAATTGAGACGAGGCATCCACAGCCAGCCCTCCCTGAGAACCACTAAGGCAGATCGCATCCAAGGGTAAGGAACTTCACATCATGGTAGACCGAAAACATCCTGCATTCAAGAAGGAGGCGGAGCCATTCTATAAGATCATAATGGAGGGGCTCAAAGGCGAAGTCGATGGCCCGCATTTCTGGGACGCCGTCGCGGAAGATGCGGTCTTTGAATTCCGATACAAATTTGAAGGGTTTCCAACGAAGATAAAAGGAAGGGAAAAATACATGGAGTGGTTTGGCGGCTACAGCATGGCCCTCCATTCCGCCGACAATCTCTTAGTTCACCATACAACTGAGCCTGGCGTCATCGTCTTGGAGTATGATGTCCATGGAGTAAACCCTCGCAACAATAGTGAATACCACAATAGGTTTTGCTCCATTATCACAGTCAAGAAGCGCAGAATCGTCCATTGGCGTGATTACATGGATTCCTTCGCAGTAATTCTGGCGATGGGCTAGAGCCTTCGGTGAATTTCACCTTTCTGCTCGGCACTGTTTGCCAGTCTGGAACCGGGAGCGGCGAAAGCGCGCCTCGCAGGCCGACGTGACTGAGGCGCTGAGCCTGGTAATGGCCCTGCCCGTTATAGCCGACGACGAGACGGCCAAGCGGTGCGGCAGTGATACCGCAGCGCTCGCCCGTCAATATAGCCTGACGATCTATGATGCCGCCTATCTGGAACTCGCCATGCGCCGCGGCGCGACCTTGGCGACAACCGATCAGGCGCTCGCCCAGGCCGCAAAATCCGCCGGCGTTACGATCTTATCGTAATCAACCGAGGCCGCCAGCGATGACGAGGGTCTCGCCGGTCATGTACTTGGAGTCGGAGGAAGCGAGATAGACCGCCGTCGGCGAAATATCGTCGGTCTGGCCGATGCGCCCGAGCGGAGCGGTCGCCTCGATCCCTTTGCGGAAGTCGCCTTCTAGGAAGCCGGCGGCCTGGACGCCCTCGGTCTGGGTCAGTCCGGGGTTGATCGCGTTGACTCGGATTTTCCGCGCACCCAATTCCTTGGCGAGCGAACGGGTAATGGCGTCGACCGCAGCCTTAGTCGCGCTGTAGATGGCTGAATTCGGCGGGGCCAGCGTGCTCACGAGCGAGCTGATGTTGATGACGCTGGCGCCTGCCGGATTGAAGTATTTCAGCCCTTCCTGGGTGGTGAGGAGGAGCCCGAGCACGTTGGTGTTAAACTGGCGGTGGAAGGACTCTTCGTTCGCGGCTTCCAGCGGCGAGAATTCGTAGACGCCGGCGTTGTTGACCAGGATGTCGAGCTTGCCGCCGAAGGCTTTCTTGGCCTCGGCGAAAAGCCGAACGATGTCGGCCTGCTTGGAGACGTCGGCCTGGACGGCGACCGCCTTGCCGCCGGCCTGGACGATTTCGGCCACGACCTGGTCGGCGCCGGCTTTGCTGGAGGCATAATTGACTACGACGGAGGCGCCTTCGGCCGCGAGGGCATGGGCGATACCGGCGCCGATCCCTTTGGAGGCGCCCGTGACGATAGCGGTCTTATTTTGAAGTCTATTCATAATTCTTTCGGATTTAGGAGTTCAGTTGGGAGGCTGTCGGAGACAGCGGGTGAGAGGCCTTGAAGGCCCGGGAAGTGGTAGAGGCGGCGGAGGGCGCCCAGCCGCCACCGAGGGACTTGATCAGGGCGACGCTGTTGGTCAGGCGTTGGGCCGCGACCTGGGTGGAGGCCCGTTCGGCGGCCAGAACGGTGCGCTGGGCGTCGATCACCTCGAAGAAGCTGACGAAACCCGCGCGGTAGCGCTTCTGCGCCAGGACGCCCGCGCGCTGGGCCGCGGCCAAGGCCCGGTCCTGGGCGGAGGACTGCTCGGCCAAGAGACGGGCCGAGGTAAGGGCATCCTGCACTTCGCGAAACGCGGTGAGGACACGCTGGCGGTAGACCGCCACCGCTTCCGTGTAAGCTGCGTGGCTGCGGGCTAGGGTCGCGCGGTTGCGTCCGCCTTGAAACAGCGGCAGATAGAGGCTTGGGCCGATCGACCAGACGCGGGAGTCGGCCTGGAAAAGGTGCGAGAGGTCGGAAGTCCCGTAGCCGGCACCCCCGGTCAGGCTGAGGGCGGGAAAGAAGGCGGCTTTGGCGACGCCGATGCGCGCGTTGGCCGCGACCAGCGCGCGTTCGGCCGCGGCCACGTCGGGCCGGCGTTCGAGAAGATCACTCGGCAGCCCTGCGGGAATCTCCGGCACTTGGGCAAACGGCAAGGGCGCTCCCGCCGGGACCGCAAAGGCCGAGGCCGGTTCGCCGACCAACAGGGAAAGGGCATCCTGGAGGAGGGCCCGGCGGTTGGCCGTGCCGGCGGACTCCGCCTCGGTCGACGCCAGTTCGGTCTCGGCCCGCGCCAGATCGAAATCGGTGGCCGCTCCCCGGCGCCGTTGGGCTCGGACGAGATCAAGTTCGCGCCGGCGCAGGCCGATGCCGTCGGCCAGCCACCGCAGCTCCTGATCCAGGGCCCGGAGCGCGAAGAGGGTGGTCGCCACGTCGGCCGTCAGCGCCAGGCGAACCGATTCGAAATCGGCCTGGCTCGCCTGCGCGTCGGCCCGGGCGCTCTCGTTCAGGCGCCGGACCCGGCCGAAAAGATCCAATTCCCAGCTGGCGTCGAGGCTGCCGACATAGGTGTTGGTTTGGTCCTGCGGGAACGCATTGTCCTCGGTGAGGGAGTAGCGCTGGCGCTCGGTTGAGGCATCGAGCGCCACGGATGGCAGGTAGGCGCTGCGCGCCACCCCGGCGGTCGCCCGGGCCTGTTCCACCCGGGCCGCGGCGGCCTGGAGGTCCTGGTTGGCGCCGAGGGCGCGGGTCTCGAGTTCGTCGAGGGCGGGATCGCCGTAGGCTTTCCACCAGGCGCCCCGCCGGGTGCCGTCGGCTGGCGTCGCCGGCTTCCAGGCTTCCCCCGCGGCGGGCAGGTCGCGGTAGGCCGTTGGGACAGGGGCCGCCGGGCGCTGATAGTCGGGACCGACGGCGGGGAGGGCGGCGGCGGCGGTGGCGAAAAAGAGCAGAGAGAATTTCATGGCGGAGAGGGCAGGGTCAGGCTTCCACGGGCAGCGCGGCCACCGGCGCTGGGGCCGGCTTCGGTTTGTGCACCGCCAGGTTTTCCAGGAGGACGTAGAAAGCGGGAGTGAGGAAGAGCCCGAAGAAGGTAACGCCGATCATCCCGGAGAAGACGGCCACTCCCATGGCGCGGCGCATCTCGGCGCCGGCCCCGGTGCTGACCACCAGCGGGAAGACGCCGGCGATGAAGGCGATCGATGTCATCAGGATCGGCCGGAGCCGCAGGCGGGCGGCCTCGAGGGCGGCGTCGCGGATGCTGGCGCCGGCCTCCCGGCGCTTGACGGCGAACTCGACGATCAAGATCGCGTTCTTGGCCGCGAGGCCGATCAGGACGATCAGGCCGATCTGGGTGAAGACATTGTTCTCACCCTGGGTCAGCCAGAGTCCGACCAGGCCGGAGAACAGGGCGAGCGGCACGATCAGGATCACGACTAGCGGCAGGCGGAAGCTTTCGTACTGGGCGGCCAGGACCAGGAAGACCAAGAGGATGGACAGAGGGTAGATCCACAGGCCGGCGTTGCCCGCGATGATTTTTTGGAAGGTGAGCTCGGTCCATTCCAGCGACATTCCCTTGGGCAGGGTCTGGTCGGCCAGCTTTTGCATGATCTCCTCCGTCTGCCCGGAGCTGAAGCCGGGGGCGGGAGCGCCGTTGATTTCGGCCGCGGGATAGCCGTTGTAGTGCATGACCCGGTCCGGTCCGTAGGTGTCGCGGACCGAGACGATGGTGCCGAGCGGGACCAGGGCCCCGGAGGCGTTGCGGGTTTTGAGGTGGAGAATGTCGTCGGCGTGGGCCCGGAACGGGGCGTCGGCCTGCGCCACCACTTGGTAGGTGCGGCCGAATTGGTTGAAGTCGTTCACATAGAGCGACCCGAGATTGATCTGCATCGTCTCGAAGACGTTTTGCAGCGGGATGCCCTGCGCCTTGGCCTTGGCCCGGTCGACCCGGGCTTCCAATTGCGGGGTATTGATGGTGTAGCTGCTGAAGAGACCGGCGACCCCGGGGGTCTGGTAGCCCTTGGCGATCAGGCCCTGGGTCGCATGGAAGAGCGCGTCGAGCCCGTTGGCCCCGCGATCCTCGACGAAGAGCTTGAAGCCCCCGATCGAGCCCAGGCCCTGGACGGCCGGCGGCGGAAAGACGGCGACGAAGGCCTGCTGGATCTGGGAGAATTCCTTTTGCAGATCGGCGGCGATGGCTGGGCCGGACAGCTCCTTGCGGCGGCGTTCTTCGAAAGGGGCGAGGCTGACGAAGACGATGCCGCTGCTGGGCGAGTTGGTGAACCCGTTGATGGAGAGGCCGGGAAAGGCGATGCTGCCGTTGACGCCGGGATGGCGGAGGGCGATCTCGCCCATCCGGCGGATCACCTTGTCGGTGCGGTCGAGCGAGGCGCCGTCGGGGAGCTGGGCGAAGGCGACCAGGTATTGCTTGTCCTGGGAGGGGACGAAGCCGGTCGGAATGGTGCGGAAGGAAAAGCCGGTAAAGGCGAGGAGCCCGACGTAGACGATGACGGCGCCGACCAGGAAGCGCAGCACCCGGGCCACGCCTTCGGTGTACTGGTGGGCGGCCCATTCGAAGAAACGGTTGAAGGGTCGGAAGAACCAGCCGAGAGCCCGGTCCATGCCGCGGGCGACGGCATCCTTCGGCTCGTCATGGCCCTTGAGGAGCAGGGCGCTAAGGGCGGGCGAGAGCGTGAGGGAATTGAAGGCGGAAATGACGGTCGAGATCGCGATCGTGATCGCGAACTGCTTATAAAATTGCCCGGACAGCCCGGTGATGAAGGCCGTAGGCACGAACACGGCGGAGAGCACCAGGGCGGTCGCGATGATGGGCCCGGTGACTTCGCGCATCGCCTGTTTGGTCGCCTCAAAAGGGGTTTTGCCCAGGGCAATGTTCCGCTCGACGTTTTCCACCACGACGATGGCATCGTCCACGACGATGCCGATCGCGAGCACGAGGCCGAAGAGCGAGAGGGCGTTGATGGAGAAGCCGAGGACGTTCATCATCGCGAAGGTGCCGACGAGCGAAACGGGTACGGCGGCCAGGGGGATGATCGAGGCCCGCCAGGTCTGGAGAAAAAGGATCACCACCAGGACGACGAGGAGGATGGCCTCGATCAGGGTGTGGACGACCGCCTCGATCGAACGGCGGACGAAGACGGTGGTGTCGTAGACGATCTGGTAGTCGAGGCCCTCGGGGAAGTTCTTCTTCAGTTCCGCCATGGTGGCGCGGACCTCATTGGAGAGGGCGATGGCGTTGGAGCCGGGCTGCTGGAATATCGGAATCGCGACCGCGGTGCGGTTGTTGAGGAGCGAGCGCAGGGAGTAATCCGAGGCGCCGAGCTCGATCCGGGCGACGTCGCGCAGGTGGACCAGCTCGCCGTGAGCACCCACTTTGATGATGATGTCGCCAAACTCCTCCTCCGTGGAGAGGCGGCCTTTGACATTGATCAGCAGCTCGGTCTCGGTCGGGCTGCCGGTCGGCTGGCGGCCGACGGCGCCGGCGGCCACCTGGATATTCTGCTCCCGGATCGCGGCCACGACGTCCGAGGCGCTCAGGCCCTTGGCCGCGACTTTGTTCGGGTCGAGCCAGACCCGCATGGCGTAGTCCCCGGAGCCGAAGAGCTGGACGTCCCCCACCCCGGGCAGCCGGGCCAGCGTGTCCTTGACCTGGATCGCGGCGTAATTGCGGACGTAAATGTCGTCATACCGGCCGCCGGGCGAGAAGAGATGCACCACCATGGTCAGGTCGGGCGAACTCTTGATCGTGGTCACGCCGAGGCGGCGGACTTCCTCCGGCAGCTTGGGCTCGGCCTGGGCCACGCGGTTTTGCACCTGGACCTGGGCGGTGTCGACGTTGGTGCCGAGCTTGAAGGTGACGGTCAGGGTCATGACCCCGTCGCTCGTCGCCTGGGAGAACATGTAGAGGGAGTTTTCCACCCCGTTGATGGCCTGCTCCAGCGGGGCCGCCACGGTTTCGGCGATCGTGGTCGGGTTGGCGCCGGGGTAGACGGCCCGGACGACCACGGTCGGCGGCACCACCTCGGGGTATTCGCTCACCGGCAAACGCAGGAGCGAAATCGCGCCGACAATGAAGATGAGAATGGAGAGGACGCCGGCGAAAATCGGGCGTTTGATGAAGAAATCGGATATGTTCATGCGGGCGGGATCCGGGAAAATGGGCAAAGCGGTGGCTGGAAGGGCCGTCCGGGGGACGGCTCTGGCAAAGGCGGGAGTGGGGGTCGGGTCGGCTAGCGGACAGCGGCGACTGTGAGGCCCGACAGGGTGGAGACGGCGGCTGTTTCCGTCGCCGGGGCGACGGTGGCACCGGGCCGGACCCGCTGCAGACCTTCCACGATCACCCGCTCGCCGGCTTTGAGGCCGGCGCGGACAATCCGCATATTGTTCACTTGTCCGCCGAGGGTGACCGGGCGGTAGACGACGGTGTTGGCGGCGTCGACCGCGAGGACAAATTTCTGGCTTTGATCGGTACCGATGGCGCGTTCGCTGATCAGAAGGGTCGGCGCCGGCCGGCTGATCGGCAGGCGGACCCGGGCGAAGAGGCCGGGAATGAGGGCGTTGTCGGGGTTGGCGAAGACGAAGCGCAGGACAAGCGAGCCGGTTTCAGGATTGAGCCGGTTTTCGGCGGACTCGACATAGCCGTGCCGGGGATAGCCCTCCTCGTCGGAGAGCTGGAGATCGACCGGAATCCGGCCGCCTTCGGTCACGAGGCGGCCTGAGCGCTGCAGTTGGTTGAACCGGAGCAGGGTCGACTCGTCCACATCGGCGTAGACGTAGACTTCGCCGACGGTGACGATGGTGGTGAGAAGCGTGCCGCCGCCCGGGGTGCCGGAAATCAGATTGCCCGGAGTGAGGAGCGCCCGGTCGATCCGGCCGCTGATCGGCGCGCGGACTTCGGTGTGCTCGAGGTCGAGACGGGCGATGGCGAGCTCGGCCTTGGCCTCGGCCGCCTGGGCCCGGCGGTTTTCCGCCTCTTCATTGGAAATGGCGGCGGAGGCGAGAAGGTCTTCGGCGCGTTTGGCTTCCCGGTCGGCGTCTTGGGCCCGCGCATTCATCAGGTCGAACTGGGCGCGGTACCAGCGCGGGTCGATCGTAAAGAGAATGTCCCCTTGCTTCACCAATTGGCCGGCTTGGAAGTGGACGGACTGGAGATGGCCGGAGACCCGGGCCCGCAGCTCGACCGTTTCGACCGCGTCGATGCGGCCGGTGATCTCCTGGTATTCGGTGAGCATGGTCTCGGTCACCGGGGCCACCGTGACGGGGGTGGCGGACGGGGCGGAGGCCGCAGGGGCTGCTACGCCCCGGCTGGAACGGAGCGAATAGGCGCCGAAGGCGGCGAGGACGAGAGCGGCCGTTAACCAGAGTCGGCGGCGGCGCGACTGGACGGAAGGGGATCTGCGGGAGGAGGACATGGCGTTCTTAAGCTGGGTGGAAAATTATTCGTGGAAGCGGGTCAGGGGCGCGTGGAGCCGTGCGAGGAGCGAAGGATCCCATAGGCGCGAGAGATCCGCGGAGGATTCCCGGTAACGGATCGAGCGCAAATAATAGGGCAGGTCCGAATGCTCGGCAGGAACGGCGGAAGCCGAGGTTTGGACGGCACTGGACAGAGCCCGGGAAGAACGTAACGTTGAAAGTCTGGTCGCATGCATAGCTGGATGAGAGAACTATAGTTAGTTAGTTAGTCAAATTCGAGGGCAAAAAAAACCGCGGAAAAAGGCGGAAGTGATCTAAAAAGAGCCGAAATCAGGCTGAAACAGCCGCTTTGACGGGCTTTTGGGACGAAAGCAGGGCTAGGCCCATGGCGGGCAGAATCCGGAGTGTTTCCGGATCATTCATGACCCTCGCTTCTGCCAAGACGCCATCCATCATGCCGGTTAAGGCGATGGTCATCTGGGTGGGATCGCAAGGTTCGATCGAACCGTCGGCTACTGCGTCGCGGAGGGCCGATTCAATATAACGGCGTTTGCGGGTAATGATTTCGCGCACCTTCGCGTTCACGGCCGCCTCTTGGGTGCTCATTTCCGAACCGACGGTGCAGACCGGGCAACCCAGGACTTTTCCGTGCTCCGCCTTAATCTTAAATTGGCCATGATAAACGGATTCCAAATATTCAGTCAGCCGGGACAAGGGTGTCTTCGAGGCGGAAAATATCGCATCCATCTTCGGCTTAATCTCTTCCTGCCAGGCAGTTTCCAACGCAGCACTCGCGAGATCGGCCTTCGACTTGAAAAAATGGTAGCAGCTTCCCTTTTGCACCCCCGCCTTCGCGCAGATGTCGTCGATCGAGACGCTGCCATAACTGCCCTCCCAAATGAGGACAACGGCGGCGGCCATTAAGCGCTCTTTGGCATTTGAGGTGCGGCCCATGCCCAGAAGATAGTTGACCAGATGGTCAAGTCAAGTGGCTTTTCAAAAATTTTTCGAGATTGGCTATCGGTCGGCTTCGGCTTTGTCCTTCTCCCATGAAACCGGCCTCCCCCGTGCGCGTTTTGTCCGTGGGCATCTTCGCCCCGGGATTGGACGCAGCCTTGAAAATTTCCCATGTGATCACGGCGATCGAAAATCGGAGCGATGCCGAAGTGGCCAAGCTCGCCGCGGAGAGCGACGTTGTCGTCTCGGGCGGATTTAAGGCGGCGTGGAAAACTCCCGGGGCGGTCCGGCCCCTACTCGTCAGCTCTTCCGGAGCGGGTTACGATGGCATCGATCGCACCGCCCTGCCGGCCGGCTGCGCCGTTTGCAATGTCTACGGCCACGAGCGCGGCGTGACGGAGGAAGCCTTCATGCACATCCTCGCTCTGCAAAGAAATCTTCGCGGGCTCGATGCGGCGCTGCGGCGCGGAGATTGGTCGAACAACCAGCCCTACCTCCCGGAAGTGCGCGGGCGGCGGCTGTTGATTCTCGGCCTGGGCCATATTGGGGCTGAGCTCCTGCGCTTCGGCCAATTCTTCGGCATGGAGGTGTCGGCCGTCACCCGCCGGCCATCTCGGGAACGGGCGGAGCAGCTGGGTATAAAGGAAATCGGCGGGTATGCCGATTTAGGCCGCTTGCTGCCGAGCGCCGACTTTGTCGTGGTGGCGATTCCGCACAGCGCGGAGACGGAGAACCTGATCGGGGAAAAGGAACTGAAGCTGATGAAGCCGGGGGCCTTTATCGTCAATGTGGGGCGCGGGCCGGTGATCAACGAGGCCGCGCTATACGACGCCTTGCGGGACCGCCGCATCGCCGGGGCCGGCCTCGGCGTCTGGTATCAATATCCGGAAGCGGACGAATTGCGCCGGCCTTCGACCCTCCCCTTCCACGAGCTCGAAAATGTTGTCATGGCTCCCCATAAGCCGACGCAGGAGACGATCGACTACCGCATCGGCGCGATCGCGAAGAATATCGAACGCTTGGTCGCGGGGGAGCCGCTGGTGAATCTGGTCTACCGGGTTTAGGGCGACGGGCTGGCAATTTGCCCAAAGCCGGCTTCTGTGAGGGCAGCCATGACTTCCTCTCCTTTGGCCGCGGCTCTCGAAGTCGAAGGGGTGGCCAAGTCGTACGGCGACCGCGCCGTTCTCGCGGACATTTCCTTTTCCGTCCGGGCGGGGGAACGGCTGGCGCTGACCGGGCCCTCCGGCAGCGGCAAGACCACCTTGCTCAATTGCCTGGGCGGCATCGACCGGGTCGATCGGGGGACGATCCGCTTCGGCGCCGCCTGCTTGGAGCAGCTCGATGGCGCCGGGCTGGCCCGCGTGCGGCGCGAGCAGATCGGTACGATTTTTCAATTCTTCCATTTGCTGCCGACTTTGACCGCGGCGGAAAACGTCGAACTGCCCCTGCAGCTGCTGCGGGTGCCCGCGGGCGAGCGCCGAGAGCGGGTGGGCGCCCTGCTGGCCCGGGTGGGCCTGGCCCAGCGGGCGGACGCCCTGCCCTCCCAATTGGCCGGCGGCGAGCAGCAGCGGGTGGCGATCGCCCGGGCCCTGATTCACCGCCCCAGCCTGGTCCTGGCCGATGAGCCGACCGGCAATCTCGATTCGGCCAACGGCACCAATATCCTCGAGCTGCTGCGGGAACTGACCGCAGAGGCGCAGCCTATCCTCGTGCTCGTCACGCACAGCGAGGAGGCGGCGGCCATCTGCCATCGCCGCCTCCACCTGCGCGACGGACGGATCGTAAAGGAGACATGAGCGTATCCTGGACGCTGCTGCGCCGCTTTTCGCTCCG
>Ga0302319_10008330_pt1 | contig 20206 bp, 15 predicted proteins | sample Bog_T0_2_FD_203319 | JGI IMG/M metagenome (GOLD analysis project Ga0302319, IMG submission 203319) | Peat permafrost microbial communities from Stordalen Mire near Abisko, Sweden - Bog_T0_2 | ecosystem: Environmental > Terrestrial > Soil > Wetlands > Peat | place: Sweden: Abisko, Stordalen Mire... | reverse complement strand
CGCTTCCAAGAGCGAACCTTCTCGCGCCTTCGCCGATAATTCGTTGACGCGATCTTCATCACCGGCCGGAAGCTTCATTGAAGCAAGTAATGGGCCGCTTCCGGGGTTAGTGGACGTTCGCCGGACCGGATAATCCGCGCCAGAATCGCGGCTTCACTGGCTTGGGATCGCAAACCGCACAGCTTGCCAAACCAGTAAGTCCGAAGAAGTACTGCCCAAAACTCAGCGATCCTCGCGCTCGGCCGTTCTCGTAGATGGCATCGATCCGACCGCGATGTTATTGGACGGGGCTGTTCACATCCGTAGCTGACCTGGCGTCCAAACATCGCAATTGAGGAGATTACGCGGCCGTGAAGTGCAACGCTAGTTCATCCGCAAAGTGAGACGTCAACATGCGACAAAAGTGTCGAAAGAGCGCCGACATTAGACACGCGCGCCCGAACCGATTCATGAGGATGCACGTGGCTCCCTCCTTGCACCCATCGTGCTGTGCCAAGCGTTCGATACGCTGTTCAACAAGGCGGCTATGCGGCAGCCGAGCGATATTCGTCAACCGCCCAGTGCGGGCGTCCAATGTCTGGCGAGAATTTTCAAACATACATCAATACGGAATTAACCAAGGAGATAAGCATGCAATCGCATATGAATGTGGTGCTCGTACACGGAGCATGGGCGGATGGATCGAGCTGGAGCAAAGTGATTCCGCTTCTTCAGGACCAGGGGTTGAACGTGACCGCTGTCCAGCTGCCGTTGACTTCCCTCACCGATGACATAGGGGTCACGCAAAACGCCTTAGCCGCGCAAAAGGGTTCCACGGTGCTGGTTGGCCACTCTTACGGTGGCGCGGTGATCACAGGAGCGGCGAACCAGGCGCCCGACGTGAAGGCCCTGGTCTTTATTGCCGCCTTTGGCCTCGATGAAGGCGAAAGCCTCGAAACTCTCAGCCAGCAAGGACCAGCGACCGCGGGCGCAGCTCAGATTCGCCCCGATGAACATGGTTTTCTTTGGATCGATCGCGAAGGTTTCGCGCAGGTTTTCGCCGCTGACGTCGATCCCATCGAGGCGCGCGTGATGGCCGCGACGCAGAAACCTCTCAGCGTCAAATCGTTCACTCAGAAGTCCGGTCCGCCGGCCTGGAAACATTTACCCTCGTGGTACCTGGTTTCCTCGAACGATCAAATGATCCCGCCGCAAGCCGAGGCGTTCATGGCTAAGCGAATGGGAGCTACTGTTCGCACTGCCGCTGCCAGCCACGCGTCGATGGTGTCTCACCCCGGGGAGGTTGCCGATCTCATCATTTCGGCCTGCGAAGCCGTGGGGGCGAAGCAACTTCGCGCCGGCAGCTAAGCTACTTCGGTGGCCGCTACCCGCTCGACTATGGTTGCGGCCGAGGTACCCGCGGGCAGGGGAAGTTCAACCCAGAAGGTCGACCCCTGCCCAGGCATGCTGCGCAGTCCAACGCTGCCACCCATTAACTCGGCCAGTTGCTTGCAAATCGCCAGTCCCAACCCCGTGCCTCCAAAACGACGCGAGGTCGATGAATCCGCTTGCGTGAACTTTGAGAATAGGCTCTGTTGTTTCTCTTCGGGAATACCCATGCCTTGATCCGTCACCGAAATAATCCATCGTGCCGAACCAGAGGTCTGCGGATCGTGGTTCACTTGAACCAGGATCTCCCCCCGTTCGGTGAACTTCACGGCATTACTCAGATAGTTGAGTACGATCTGCCGCAGGCGCGAGGCATCCCCTACCACCCATACGGGAGCTGAATGGTCGTACTGAAAGCGCAGATCGAGACCTTTCGCAGCGGCTCGGGGACGCAGCAATTCGACGCTTCCCCAAATCGCGTCATGCAGATTGAAGCTCTCATTTTCAACTGTCAACTTACCGGCCTCAATTTTCGAGAAGTCGAGTATGTCGTTGAGAACAGTCATCAGGAGTTCAGCGGATTCCAGCGCGGCGCAAGCCCACGACTGTTGCTCGTCGTTAAGGTCGGTATCCAGCAGAAGCTGGGTCATGCCCATGATCCCGTTCATCGGCGTACGGATTTCGTGGCTCATGTTGGCCAGAAAGTCGCTCTTGGCCAGGCTGGCATTCTCGGCGCGGGCTTTTTCCAGCGCCAGTTCCCGGGTGCGTTCCCGGATCGCCGCCTCCAGGCGCTCCTGCTCACGGCGGTGCGCCGACACTTGTATGGCCCAAATTCCCATAGCGAATAAAACGATCGCCAGCGCCACGGCGATGCGAAACAGCCAGGTTTGCCACCACGCTTTACGGATCACAAACGTAAGCCGCGCCGGAGTGTCGCTCCACACACTCGCTCGATTCCGAGCCAACACTTCGAACGTGTACTGGCCGGGCTCCAGGTACCCATAGCGCGCCTCATTCTGAGGTCCCTCTACCCAGTCGCGGTCGACATTGGACAATCGGTAGCGATACAGGCGGCCGCGGGCGCTCGCCAGGGCTGGAGCCGTAAACTTGACCACCAGATATCGGTCCGGCTGCGGCACTGAATTAGGCCCCTGCACGTCCAGCTTGGTGCCCCCAATCCGTGCCGACGTCAATGTGATCACCGGCATTCCCGCCCGCGCGGCCGCCCGCTCATGGAAATGCGAAAGTCCTCCGCTGGTCCCAATCCAAACACCGCCGTCCGAGTCGGCGAAGAATGCGCGGGAGTTGCAGTCGTCCCAGATCAAGCCGTCGATCTGACCATAATGACGCCAGCCCGCGCCCACCCGCAAATCGACGCCGTCGTCGCTTCCCAGCCAAACAGCATTGCCCCGTCCCGCGCCCGCAAATACGACGTTGTTGGAGCGCAAGCCGTTGTTCGTGGACAAATGTCGAATATTCCAGCGGCCTTGATCCCAAGTGAGTTGAGAAACGCCCAAGCCTTCCAGGTGGGCCGCCCAAATGGAGCCGTCGGCCGCTGCGGCAACATCCAGCACGTTATTGTCGATCAGCCCGTCGCGCCTGGTCAGACGCCTCCAGAGTCCATGCTCGCGATAGGCCAATCCCAACGAACCGGCCGCCCAGATTCTCCCCTGCTGGTCCTCGGCCAATTGATGGAATATTTCGTCGCTCGCGAGGCTCGGGATCGTTTGCGGTACAAATTCCGAGGGGCCCTGGCTGGCCTCGTTCATGCTCCGGAAAACGCCGCCCTTCGTCGCCACCCAAACCCGGTCCTCACGGTCCACCAGCACTTTAGGAGCAAATATGGTATCTCGTCCCAGTCCACGGACCGGCCGAGTGCGCCCCGTTCGCCCATCGATTCTCCACACTCCATGGCTTCCGGTTCCAACCCACAGTGAGTTATCGCGGGAGTGCGCCAGCGACACGATCATGCGCGAGGAAAACTCCGGCTTAATGCTCCATCGCAACGTGGCATTGGGCTGGCTGTTTCCATAGGCCAAGCCCGAACGCGTACCAATCCACAGCGTGCCTGCGGCGTCCCGATGAATCGACCAAATGGCTTGATCGGGCAAACCGTCGGCTGGCCCCCAACTCTCCCATTCGGCAAATGCGCTCGATCGCGCCAAACCCAGGCCCGCCAGGCCTACCCAGAGTGAGCCCTCGCGATCCGCGAATAGGGCCGTTATATCGGTTCGCGCCAAGCCCGACCGGCGATCGATAAGATGCCAGGCGCGGCCATCCCACTTGCACAGACCCGCGCCGGTGACCACCAGAATGTCCCCGTTCAAATCTACTTCCATCCCCGGATCGCCCAGAAAAGCTTCAAAGTGGAGTTTGGAATAGGGAAGCGGCGGCAAAGATTCGAACCTGCCGGTAGCGGCCCGCCGCACCCACACTCCGGAGGCGCTGAGAATCCAGAGATTGCCGTCGCGGTCGGCATGAATACTCTGCCATTTCGCGCGGGGAAGTTCCGGCGCGACGGGAGTCAGTTGTCCAGCTTCCACCCTGCACAAGCGATTCCCGCAACCCGCCCAAATAACTCCATTGGGAGCGCGGTAAACGCTGTACGCGGCCGGATCGGAATCGGGCGCCAATGTATGCGCGGACTCACCGCCGGAATCTTGAACGATCAGACCAGCCTCCGTAGCGAGATAAAGCCGGTTCTGATCGTCCGTGGCGATGCCTTGCCTGCGGGTGGTGGTGAGCGGCAGTCCCTTAAAACGGATCAAGGAAAAGTGTTCGCCGGAACGTCGGAAAAGCCCGCCGGTGGTTCCCACAAAAAGCGTGCCGCCGGCATCCTCGTAGAGGCTGTCCACCCGGTTGGGAGCGCCGTCGGCTATGGTGAACGGCTCAAAACGGTCTCCATCGTAGCGGAACAATCCATTTTGCGTGCCCACCCACAGGAAGTCTCCGCCGTCCTGCAGCAAGGCCAAAGGAACCAGATTCCGTAGGCCTTCCGCCTGTCCGTAAGTTTGGAAGGTATAACGCTGTGCGAAACACGCACCCGTTAGAAGAAGGCCGCCGACAACACGCTTGAGCTGGCGAACGCTAAACATTTAGATTTTAGCCGTGCTCTCGTTTATCGCCCGTCCGGCGGTTCGACTTTAGAGATCTTTTACTCCACTTAGTACTTGCTAGGTAGGAGGGCTAATTAATTCCTCGGCGAAATTGCGTTCCGTAGCACAATAGGGAACGATGGATTGGTTCAAAGACGACGATTTCTGGCGGGAGCTGTTTCCGTTGATGTTTCCAGCGGAAAGGTTTGAGGCGGCGCCTCAACAAGTAGAGCAGCTTCTCAAGCTGACAGACGTAAAGAGCGGGGCCGTCCTCGATTCGTGCTGCGGACCCGGCCGGCACGCTCATCAACTGGCTTTACGGGGGTTCCAGGTGACGGGCGTCGATCATTCCCCGTTCCTCCTCGAAAAGGCTCGCAGTTCCTTTACGGAACACCCGATTGAATGGGTCCAACAGGATATGTGCGAATTCCGCAGGCCTGGCGCCTTCGATCTGGCTTGCAACCTCTTCACCTCGTTCGGCTACTTCGACTCCGAGCAGAAAAATCTGCAGGTCTTGCGCAATGTTCACGAGAGCCTCAAACCGGGCGGCGTGTTCGTGCTGGACGTTTTGGGTAAGGAATATCTGGCGCGGGTGTGGAAAGGCGCGATCTGCACCGACTATCCGGACGGGCTTACTTTGCTGCAACGGCCGAAAGTCGTCGACGATTGGTGCAAAGTGGAGAACGAATGGGTTGTTATGAAGGATGGCGCCTATCGAACTTATCGCTTCAAACACTGGATTTATTCGGGACGCGAGTTAAAGGAAAGGCTCCAAGCGGCAGGTTTCGCCAAGGTCGATTTGTTTGGCGATCTCGCTGGCTCGCCGTACGGCATGGACGCCACGCGATTGGTCGCGGTGGCTCGGTGAAAACCGCGGTTCCGGTGTCCGCGTACCGCAGGCGTTGGCGCGCGTCTTCTTATGACGGCCCCAGACGGCCCTTTTTCCATGTAGACTAACTATGCCCGATCCACTAAGACGCGTCAAATCGTCATAGTAGAGGGCTGCCGGATTTCCAAGCAGCCCTTCCCCGTCGGAAGCACCTTGCCCGGATTCAACCGGCATGCCGGATCGAACAAGTTCTTAAAGCTCCGAATCATGTTCAGGCTGTCATCGGAAAACTGATCCGCCATTAGCTCCATCTTTTCCATGCCGACTCCGTGTTCGCCGGTTATCGACCCGCCCTGCTCCACGCAATACCTCAGAATCTCTTCCCCCGCTTCCTGAGCCCGCTTCAACTCGCCCGGCTTCCGCGCGTCGAAAATGATGATCGGATGCATGTTGCCGTCGCCCGCATGAAAGATGTTGCTGATCGTCAACCCGTACTTTTCACCCACTTCGTGAATGCGCCGCAAAGTAGGGGCGATCTTGGTGCGCGGCACCACGCCGTCCTGCACATAGTAAGTAGGGCTCACTCGCCCCACCGCGCCGAATGCGTTCTTGCGCCCCTTCCACAAAAGGTCCCGTTCCTCCGCCGACCTCGCCACACGCAACTCCCGTGCATGGCACTGCAAGCAAGCCTCGCGGATCTGCTCGCACTGCTCTTCCACCGCTTCTCGCAGTCCCTCCAACTCAATCAACAGCACCGCCGCCGCATCCATCGGATAACCGGCATGCGTCGCTTCCTCCACCATCCGCAGCATCACGCCATCCAACATCTCGATCGCCGCCGGCGTAATCGTCCGCGCAGTGATCTCCGCGACGGTATCGGCGCAATCGTCAGTCTTGTCGTAGATCGCCAGAATCGTCTTAACCATTTCCGGCTGCCGCATCAATCGCACCGTAATCTTGGTCACCAGCGCCATGGTTCCTTCCGAGCCAGTCAGCAAGCCTGTCAGATCGTAGCCCTCTCCACCGGTATGAATCACCGTTCCATCGGCGAGTACCGCTTCCAGCGCCAGCACATGATTGGTGGTAACGCCATAGCAGAGCGTATGCGGACCGCCCGAATTCTCCGCTACATTTCCGCCGATGGTACACGCCCTCTGGCTCGATGGATCGGGCGCAAAGAAGTAACCTTGCGCCTGCACTGCCTGCGTGATGTCGAGGTTCACCACGCCTGGTTCCAACACCGCTCGCTCGTTCGCCAGATCGATTTCGAGAATCCGATTCATCCGCGCGAAAGACACCACGATGCCGCCCGCTCGTGGAATCACGCCGCCGCTCAAACCCGTGCCGGCGCCCCGCCCCACAATCGCCATGCCATGCTCCCGCGCCAGCTTGACGATCGCCACCACGTGCTCGGTCGATTGTGGAAACACCACCAGATCCGGCCGCGCCTTATCCACCCCACCGTCGTATTCGTAAAGTCTCAAATCTTCGGGCTTCGACAGATACCCGCGAACCCCCAGCAGCTTCTCAATCGATTTAACGACTCCGCTCACTGCGGATCCACCACTAACGTGCTCTTAGCAGCGATGTTACGAAACTGCATCGGGAAACTGGACCCTGCATAATACGCATTCCATTGGTCCTTATAGTGCGCCGACAAAATCTCGCCCGACTCCCCAATCGTAAGGTTATTCAGAGACTTATCCCAGTTCGACAAATCTCCGATGAATCTCATCGACGGTCCCATCCGGCGCGTGGTTTGCTTCACTGTCGTACTGGAACCGCTCATTGGCACCGGCCCTATGTTGAAATATCTGCCCACCAAAGGTAACTGGCTCCCCACCGGCTGCTTGATTTCTAACTCATTAAACGAGCCATAGTTCCACCGCGTCAGGGAACTGCCCTGCGACTTGCTTCCTTCTTCAATGGCATCCCGCAGGCATTCGAGCAGCACCGCGTCCTGGTCGGCGAACCATCCCCGGCTGTTCATCTCTAAAATCAGCTGCAGCACCGAAGGCGCCATCTCAAAGCTATAAATGTCCCCCTTACCAGGCGCAGCCGCTTCCCCCACCCGTCGCCGGAACTCCTGATAAGCCAATGTAATCAGCATAGGAGCGGCCGCGCTCTTCTCCATCTGGCCATCCCAAAAACGGAGCACCGCGACTGCCTGCGTCAAGGCGGAGTCGTTAGCTCTTTTGTGATCGTAAGCCGCCACAATCGTCTTCGCCAGCATCGAGCAAAACGCCGAGTACACATCCTTCTCCACCACTAACATATCCTCGGGCTTCAACCCGTTATGCGAGGACAGCAAGCGCCGGATCCGGTTCGACCGATACTCCGGCGCAAACTCTCCATGCACGGAATACTTGTAATCCTTGGGGAACGGATTCTGGTTCGCCGTAACGATATACCCTTGCGGAGGATTGTAAAACGACGGGAGTTCATCGAAGGGAATGAATCCCGTCCACTCATACTTGCCGGAGCTTCCATCCACCGGCACACTGCCGTCGTAGCCAGTGCGGATGGGGCAGTGGCCGGTGGCGTGATAACCGATATTGCCATCCACATCGGCGTAAACGAAGTTCTGTCCCGGCCCGGGAAAACGCGATAAAGCCGCCGTAAATTCCTGCCAGTTATTCGCCCGGTTGATATCGAAAAACGGGAATTGAAACGATGCTTGTTCAGTGGCAGTCCAGCGCAGAGCCAACGCCTGCTTGCCATCCAGTACGATCACCGGTCCATGCCGGGTCACCCACTGCGCAAACTCCACCGGCTTTGCGCCGTGGACGCGTATCGTCTCCCGTTCTAACCGGGCCTGTTCCTGCCGCCCCTGATACTGGTACCGCCCAGTGTTCGGATCCAGCTTCTCGATATACAGATCCTGTACGTCGAACCCAAGATTCGTAACGCCCCACGCGATGCGGTCGTTATGGCCGACGATGATTGCCGGCACTCCCGGCAGTGAAACGCCGGTAACGTTCAATCCCGGAGCTTCCAAATGCACTTGATACCAGGTCGACGGCGCCGAATAATCCAGGTGCGGATCGTTCGCCAGCAGGGGCTTTCCGCTGGCCGTGTGCGCCCCGCTGACAGCCCATGCATTAGACCCCGGTTGCACCTCGTGGCCGCTCCACGACGGGAATAGAAAATTCACCTTTGCCGGATCGCCGCCAGCCAGCAAATCCTGTTTTTCAATCTCGTCCCGATAGGTAGTGGTCAGGTTCCGAAACATCTGCAAACCCGCTAGAATCGAATCGACCGAGCTCCATGGTTTCGGATCGTAATTGAGCAGCGTGAACTCCAGCGGCAAACTGTGCAAGTGAGTTTCGATAAACGCGTTTACGCCTCGCGCATAGGCCGCCAGCACGGCCCGATCCGCTTCGGGCATAGTTTTGAAGTCGTCTTCCGCCACCCGCCTTAGCCGCAAACTGCGCGCCTCGCGATCCGTCGGGATCAACGCCGGACCGATGATCTCCGCCAGTTCGCCCGAAGCCAGCCGCCGCAGAGCGTCCATCTGCCACAGCCGGTCCTGCGCCGTGACGTAACCTTGCAGAAAGATCGCATCCTGCCAACTGCCCGCTTTTACATGCGGCACGCCCAGCGCATCGCGCTGCACGGTGGCCTTGGACGCGACCGGCAAACGGATCTCGCCGGCCGTCTGCGGCAGCGGACGCCAGGCAAACCAGTACACCACGCCAAGCAGCAGTATCGCCAGAATCGCTATGCTCAGATTGATGTATCGAAGAGCTTTCGAAGACCGCGTACCGCTGGGGGCCGTAGTTGGGATCACTGGGAAGATTCTAACGCAGGCCTCGCTCACCTAATGATGGCCTATCGCTTACTGATTCTTATCATCATCTTAACGATCAACGGCTTCTTCGCCGCCGCGGAAGTTTCGTTGGTTTCGGTACGCAAGAGCCGCTTGCGGTCGTTGGCGGATCAGGGCCAGGTCGGGGCGCAGGCGGCTCTGAATCTGCTGGCGAATCCAGCCCGGTTGCTCTCAGTGACGCAGGTGGGAGTCACTCTGGCCAGCCTGGGACTCGGCTGGGCAGGCGAAGATACCATCTATGGACTAATCCTGCGTATGCTCCATCCCGCAGTCACTCCGGCCACCACCTGGATGTTTCACTCCGGCGCGTTCATTGTGGCGTTCTTGTTAATCAGCTACGCCCACGTGGTGATCGGCGAGGTGGTGCCGAAGAACCTGGCGCTCGAAAAGGCGGATCGGCTGGCTCTGCTGGTCGCCCCGCCGCTGCTGATTTTCGGTCGTGTGTCGGCCCCGTTTGTCTTTGTCGCGGAGCGCTCCGCCCGCGCGCTGTCTAAACTAATCGGCCTTAGCGGCGAGCCCTCGGGCGGCGCGCATTCCGCGGAAGAACTGAAATTCGTCGTCGCCATGAGCCGCCAGTCGGGTCAGATCCGGCGCTTCGAGGAAGAATCGATTCTGGCATTGCTCGATTTGGAAGAATACTTTGTCCGCGAAATCATGGTGCCGCGCAATGCCATTGTCTCGATCTCGGTAGAGGCCAACCTCGACCAGATACTGCACTTGATGAGCGAGAACCAGTTCTCGCGCCTGCCTGTCTACGAGAAGACTCCAGAGAACATCATCGGCTATGTCCACTATAAGGACTTAATGGGCATCTGGGAGGAGCGGCGCGCCGCCCAGGAGAAGCGCAAACTTCCGCGCGCCTTCCGCGTGCGACGTATCCTGAGGCGGCTTCCGATCGTGCCCGAGACCAAGGTGTTGGCCGATCTGATCGACGAATTCCGGAATACGCACCGGCATATGGCTTTGGTGGTCGACGAGTTCGGCACCATCGCCGGTCTCGTAACTCTGGAAGACGTCCTCGAACAGATCTTCGGCGAGATCGGCGATGAACACGATGCCAAGCGTCCGGCGCATAAGGCCGAAACTCCGGTGATCGAATTGGACGGCAGCACCAGCATTCGCGATCTGGATGCGCAGTACGGCATCGAGCTGCCCGGCGACGCAGGCTTCGAAACGTTAGCCGGATTCATTCTTTACGAGCTCGGCTATATACCGAAAGAGGGCGATCAGGTAGTGCAGGAAGGCCGGCGCTTTATTGTCCTGGCAATGGAACGAAACCGCATCGCGATGGTACGAATCGAGAAGATTACAGCAGCGCCGGCGGAATAAGACGGGCGCTATTCAGTGCTATACTGCACAACAGTCTTGCAGTAAAACCTGGGAGTAAAACGATGTTACGTTCTCGCATTCTACTTGTTTCGATGCTCGCCTCACCTCTGTTTGCCGCCGATCCGCCGACCGGAATTAACCAGATCCAACATATCGTCTTTATCTTTAAGGAGAACCGTAGCTTCGATAACTACTTCGGTACGTATCCGGGAGCAAACGGGGTCACCCGTGGGCCCATTTCGGATGGTCAGACGATTCCGCTAACCCACCAGCTAGGCGCTACTTTGTCCGATCCCGGCCATCAATACTTCGACGCCCTGACTGCCATCGATGGCGGTAAGATGGATAACTTCGATCTCCTGAGCCTGGGAAACGTCAGCGGTCAGATTCTTCCGATGTCGCAGGTTCAACAGTCCGATATCCCGAACTATTGGACCTATGCGCAGAATTTTGTTTTGGGAGACATGATGTTTTCCGCGCTTCCCAGCGGCACGTTTCCGAACCATCTATATGCGGTCGCGAACGACTCGGATGGGACGTTCACTACGCCCAATACCACTTCAAACGGCGATTGGGGCTGTGACGCTCCAATGACGGTTACCGTAGCTCAAGAGAACCCCACGGGAATCATAAACCAGATCTATCCGTGCTTCAGTTACATGACGCTGGCGGACGAGCTTCAAGCTGCCGGAATCAGTTGGAAATATTACGCCCCACCTAAAGGCGTGAATGGCTATAGTTATTCGACGTTAAACTCCTTTACCCAATTCCGCAACACTTCGCTCTGGACCACCAATGTAGTCGACTACGAGAACTTTGCCAGCGATGTGGCATCGGGAAATCTGCCCGCCGTTAGCTGGGTATCGCCGGGCCGTATCCTTAGCGAACATCCCCCGCAGGATTATTGTCCCGGAGAGGGTTGGACCGTCCAGCAAATTAACGCGATCATGGCCAATACCGCTCTCTGGAATTCCACTGTGATCTTCATCGCCTGGGACGATTTTGGCGGCTTCTACGATCACGTCGCGCCCCCGCCTCGCGACCAATTTCCGCTGGGGCCGCGGGTGCCGTTTCTGATCATTTCGCCTTATGCGCTGAAAGGCCATATTTCCCATACCCAATACGAATTTGCGTCCATTTTACGGTTTATCGAGGAACGGTTTAACCTGGCGTCGCTCGGCGACCGCGACGCCACGGCGAACGACACTACCGACAGCTTCAACTTCTCACAGACTCCCTTGCCTCCTCTGACTCTGACCCCGCGAACGTGCGATCTGATTCCTCCCAGCGTAGTTATGGGTTATGAGACTCTAAACACGTCCAGCCCGATATATTCGATCCAATTTACGAACTCATCTCCAACCACTTCGATCACCATAGATTCTGTTACTACGACTGGTGACTTTACGGCGGCCAGCCTTTGTGGATCGAAGGTGGCGGTTCTCACTAATTGCGCCATCAATGTCACTTTCACGCCCACTGCCGCGGGGCAGCGAACCGGGACGCTCACCATCACCGATAGCGATCCGAGCAGCCCGCAGGTTGTAAGCTTAAGTGGCACGGGATCGAACATAAAACTATCCGCGAGCAATCTGAGTTTCACTGGCACTACGATCGGCAATACGTCGGCTGCGCAAACGGTTACTATTTCGAACGTTGGTACCGCGTCGCTCGGTATCACTAAGATTGCGACCACCCAACACTACAACCAGACCAACACTTGTGGGACCAGCATCCCGGCCGGGGGGGCTTGTACCGCGAGCGTTACATTCAGCCCTGTTACTGGGGGAAGCACCTATGGAAATCTGCAAATCACCCACACTGGCGCACTCGGCCCAACGGTGGTTGTTCTCACTGGAACCTCCTCGGCGATCACCTTTAGCCCCACCCAACTGACCTTCAGCAGTCAGAAGGTCGGCACGACGAGTCCGCCCAAGACTATTACAATGAAGAACTCGACTCCTAACGCGGTTCTGATAGGTACGATCTCCAGTACCGGCGACTATGCCCAGACCAACACGTGCGGGACCAGTATTGCGGGTGACGGGAGTTGCATCATTACGGTGACCTTCACTCCCACGGCAACCGGCACCAGAACCGGAACCATCAACTCGACAGCCGCCGACTTTCTGAGCCCATTTACGCAGAAGCTTACGGGAACCGGTCAGTAGCCTAGCCTTTAGTTCTCAGACACCACCAGGGCCTCCACCGGCCGGTGGTCCTGGTGAAGGCTGAGACCAACTCGCTCCACAGCGGGGATCAAGTTTTTTGAATTGTTGGCATCCCAGGTGATGTTCACGACATACCTGCCCTTTAGCCCAGTCTCGTCCAGGACCGGCTTGCCCAACCAGGAAGCCAGGTAGCGGGCAATCGACTCAGACGACAGATTCTTCCCTCGGATGTGGCTCATCTGCTCTCCATCCGGTGCGCTGGGATTGGCAAGTTTGGCTTCCGCATCGGCGCCGGCTTGCAGGATGTAAACGTCCAGCGGACGGGTTTCCCTGCGAACGGCTAACTTGAACTTATCCGTTAACGCCTGTTGCAGCAGTGGACGCGCCTGCTTCTCATCGGGTGCTGAACCATGCACATCGAAGGTCTTCTCGCTGATCCAGGCCGGCCCCAGCGTGCAGCCGGACTGCATGTGATAGGCGAACTGTAAAAGCTGTTCCACCGTCTGGCCCTCGGCGTCAAGCGCGCCATTCTTCCAATGAAACGACTGGTTGCCGGAATGGTTGGGCTGGATAGAGAACTGGGCGTGCAGCAATGGCACGGCAAAGAGGAAAACAATAAATCGCAACATTGTTCCAGCTTACTGCAAGCTCGGTTAGCCCTTGTGAATGTCGCGGTGTGTTTCCTTCACCTTATAGCCCGCGCGCGTCAACCGTTTGCAGATATCGCTGGCGATCATCACCGAGCGGTGGTGCCCGCCGGTGCAGCCGAAAGCGATGGTCAGATAGCTTTTGCCCTCTCTTATATAGTGCGGCAGCAGGTAGAGCAGCAGATCGGAAATCCGCTCGATGAATTCCGCGGTCTGTGGGAACGATCGGATGTAGCGAGCCACGGCTGGGTGCCGGCCTGTCAGTTTCTTGAACTCCAGGATGTAATTCGGGTTGGGCAGAAAACGGACGTCGAACACCAAATCGCTATCGTTGGGAACACCATGCCTGTAACCAAAGCTGGTAATGCCAATGCGAATCTTAGACTCGTCCCGGTCGTCCTGGAACTTATCCTCGATCATCTCCCGCAGTTCATGCACGTTGAACTTGGTAGTGTTGATCACCAGGTCGGCAATAGCGCGAATGGGAGCAAGGGTGGCGCGCTCGTATTCCACGCTCTGGCTGACCGATTGGTCCGTGCCCAGCGGATGGGGGCGCCGCGTTTCGCTGAAGCGGCGGACAATGGTTGCGTCGTCCGCTTCAAGAAACACCAGCCGGGCAGCCACCGTCCGGTGCAACTTTCGATAGATCGCCGGAAAGCGGGTCAAGCCCTCGCCTTCCCGAATATCCACCACCAGAGCGGCTCGACGGGCGTTCGTAGAATCGCGGGTCAGCTCCGCGAACGTCGGTATCAAACCGATAGGCAGGTTGTCGACGGCATAATAGCCCAGGTCTTCCAGCGCCTTTAAAACCGTACCTTTACCCGATCCGCTGAGACCGGTGATAATCACCAGTTCCGACGGTTGCTGGTCGTGAGACGCCTTGACCGGAGTTTTGGCCACTAGCTTTCGATTAAGTCGAGATGCCCGTCGCTACGCCGCAGCAGCGTGCAGACCCGATCTGTCTCCGCGTCGCGATAGACCAGATAATCGTGCCCATCGGTCATTTCGAGCATAGCTTCGTCCAGCGTCATAGGCTTGCTGCCGTCGCTGTGATTGACGCGAAACACCTTGGGGCTGGTTCTCACTGCTACTGCGCTCTTGACGGGGGCAGCCGCTTTCTTCTTGGCCGGCTTGGCTTTCGACGGCGCGGCAGCTTCCATTGCCGGTTTCGGCTTCTTGGCGCCATCGTGGCGCCGCGTGTCCCGGCGCTTCGTCCTTAATTTGAGGATCTGCTTTTCCAGCTTCTCGATCCCCGAAGAGATAGCCGTCGCCAGGTCGCCATCGGAGCCCGCGCCCACCATGGCCTGGTCGTAGACCAACATCGTGATCTCCACCTTATGCAGGTGGCGCTCCTTCGAAAGGATGATATGGACTTCCTTCTCACCCCGGCGCTCGATGATTTTGGCTACCTTCGCGAGCTTTCCTTCCAGCTTGGTCCGCTCCTTGGGAAGAAGCTCGGCCGGATGTCCTGAATAGATGATCTTCATGATTCGAGACCTCCCGTAATACGGAAGTTCTAGTTGCGAACTCGCCGCTGATGCGTGGACGGAATCTTCATGTCTTCCCGGTATTTCGCTACCGTTCTCCGGGTCACGTCGATACCCTCCGCCTTCAGTCTAGCTGTAATTTGCTCGTCCGTCAGCGGGTGCTGGGTATCCTCCTCCTCAATCATTTTCTTGACCCGCCGTTTGAGGATGAGCAGGGGAGTCCCGCTGCCGGCGATCCCTTGTACCGCTTCCGAAAAGAAATAACGCAGCTCGAACACGCCCTGCGGTGTGTGCGCGTATTTGCTGGCGACCGCCCGGCTCACGGTGGAGGGATGGACGCCGATCTCCTCCGCGACGTCCTTGATCATCATCGGCTTCAACTGATCGATCCCGTATTCCAGAAAATCGAGCTGACGCCGCACGATGGACTGGCAGACCTTCAGAATGGTCTGCTTCCGCTGCTCGATGTTCTTCATCAGCTGAATGGCGGAAGCGTACCGTTCCTTGACGTAATTGCGGACTTCTTTGCTGACTTCCTTGCTCGGCTCCTGGTCGCGGTCCAGCATGCGCTTATATTGCGCGTTAAGCCGCAACTGCGGGATGTCGTTGTCATTTAACTGAATCAGGAAGTCTTCGCCGTCCTTCGAGATATAGACATCCGGCTCCACTTGCCGCGCGCCGGAATCGGAGTAGCGCAATCCCGGACGGGGATCGAGATGCTTGATCACGTCCACGGCGATTTGGATGTGCTCCATCGGCCTGCCCAGCACCTTGGCGAGTTCCCGCACTTGCCTGGTTTCGAGCAGCTTCAAATGATTCGCTACAATCTGCCACGCGACACCGCCCTTGCCATTGCGGCTTTCCAGTTGGAGCAGCAGGCAATCGCGGACATCCTTGGCAGCGATCCCGGCGGGGTCCAGCGATTGCACGATCCGCAGCGCCTCGCAGGCTTCCTCAAAGCTGTGGCCGCCCGACTCGGCGATCTCTTCCACTGAAACCGTCAGATAGCCGTTGTCGTCCAAGTTGCCAATAATGTTGGCGGCGGCATCGCGAACATCCTCCGACATCACCAGCACGCTGAGTTGTGAATGCAGGTGATCGGCCAGCGTGACCGGCGACGAGAGGAAGGTCTCGAAGGACGGCTTCTCCACCGTTTCGGAGGAAGGGCTTTTGTATCCCGGATCCAGATAATCGTCGAAGAACGAACCGAAATCGATTTCATCGAATGGATCCTTGTCCACCTTCGGCTCAATCGGCTCGGCCTCGGTGACTTCCGCCGCGGGCGCGGCCACGGAAACTCCGTCCCCGTCCAACATCATTCTGGGTTCTGGAAGCTCGGGTTCGAAGTCGATCTCGGCGCCGGCCACCGTCCCGTTGGCCGCTTCCAAAACGTTCCGGTCGGCCGGGTCCGAAAGACGTTCCGATTCCAGGAGAGCATGGACTTCTTCCGGAGTCAGTTCTTCTCCGCCGTCGGCGGACTCCTCGAGAACGGGATTTTCCGCGATCTCCTGGGTGATCATGTCCTTCAATTCGAGGCGGTTCAATTGAAGGACCGTCACCATTTGGACGAGTCCAGGCGTTAGGATTTGCTTCTGCGCGACTCGCAGCTGTAGTCTCGGCGAGAGCATACTTCTTGGTCCATCATATCACTTGGTCCCTGGATTGCTAAACGGACCGCCCGGGGGGTTCCGTGTCCCGTTTTCAGCGGCAAATACGCTATACCATTCGAAGACAAAAGGAGAACCCATGCCTAGCTTCCCTCTTCTCGACATCGCCATTGGATTGATGTTCGTATACCTGCTGTTGAGCTTAATCTGCTCAGCGCTGAACGAAGGTCTGGAATCGATCCTTCGAAATCGCGCCAACGATCTGGAAGCCGCCATAAGAAGTTTGCTCGGCGACAACTCCTGGAGTTGGTGGCGGTCTTTTCTGCCTTGGGTCAATTCGCTGGCAACAAAATCCGCCAAGCCCGCCGACCCCGCCAAACCCGCCGACGCTCCCAAGGCCTCGGAAACCCCCGTTCAGCAGTTCTATCGGCATCCACTGATCCGAAACCTGTTCCGCAAGGAAGAGCGGCTGCCGACCTACATACCCGCTCGAAATTTCGCCTTGGCCATTATGGATATGGCCTCAAGCGATGGACGTCTGATCCGCGGGGCGACAGATCCAACGGACAAGCCCGCACCCACCGACCTGACTGCGCTGGCCAAAGCGGTGCAAGATGGAGGGCTTCCGGACAACCTGAAGAAGTCGGTAACCGCGCTTCTACAGGCTGCGAACGGAGACGCCCAGCAGGCGCGAATCAACATCGAGAACTGGTTTAACAGCTCCATGGATCGCGTATCGGGCTGGTACAAATCCCGCACGCAGAAGATTTTGTTCAGCATCGGCGTGGTGGTTACGATCTTGGTCAATGCCGATTCCATCGCCATCTTCCGGAATCTTTCGCATAGCAAGAACCTGCAGGACATTGTAGCGGCGGCCCAGAGTGCGACCGCCCAAAAGTCCCCGGACGACATCGACGCCATGAAGCAGCTAAAGGGGCTCGATATCGGCATCGGATGGGCCAGCGAGACCGAGCAGCACGGCGATCTGGATGGAGGTCAACTGCCGCCTCGCCTCGATGGAGCCGGCTGCACGAAGGAGATGAAGCCCTGCCAAGACCCGATTGGCTGGACCTGGTATCTGTTGTACCTGCACGCATTGGGCTGGCTGATCACCGCTGCCGCGATCTCGTTAGGCGCGCCGTTCTGGTTCGACACCTTGAACCGATTCATGGTAGTCCGGTCTACTGTGAAGCCTAAAGAGAAGAGCCCGGACGAGGGTTCCAAAGATCCAAAACCCGGCGCTTAACGGGCGGCCGCAAGATTTTGCAAACTTTTGCTAACCGGCATCCGTAGTAGTCAGAGATTGGAGATTGCCATGCGATTCCCCTTAATCGGACTTCTCTGCGCCGCGGCGGCCAGCGCTGGAACCACGACCCAGATCACCTTTTATAAAGACGTCCTGCCCGTCCTCGAAAAGAACTGTCAGAGCTGCCACCGTGCGGGTGAAGCAGCTCCGTTCTCGCTGTTAACTTATAAAGACGCGCGCCCGTGGGCGGCGGCGATGAAGGAAGCAGTGGTCAGCCGCAAAATGCCGCCGTGGTATGCCGATCCGCATGTCGGGAGGTTCTCAAACGATCGTTCTCTTTCGAAGGCCGAAATCGATACGCTGGTGGGCTGGGCCGAAAGCGGAGCCAAGGCAGGCGAACCCTCCGACGCCCCCAAACCGGTGGAATTCACGGATGGTTGGACCGTCGGGAAGCCCGATTATGTGGTCGAAATGCCGGCCAGTTTCGACGTGCCCGCCTCTGGCACCATAGACTATCAATACTTCCTGGTCCCGACGAACTTCAAAGAAGACAAGTATGTCCGCTTGGCCGAAGCACGGCCTGGCGACCGCTCGCTGGTCCATCACATCATCGCGTTCATTCGCGAGCCTGGCAATCCTTGGATGAAAGACATTAAGCCCGGTGTTGCCTTCGTGCCGAAGAAAGATGACGACGGCGGCTTCGGCGGCGAATTCCTGGTGGGCTACGCGCCCGGTCTTCCGCCCGAAACGCTAAAACCAGGACAGGCCAAGCTGGTGAAAGCCGGCTCCGACATTATTCTGCAAATGCATTACACGGCCAACGGCAAAGCCGGGCACGACCGCTCGCGGGTCGGGTTCATTTTCGCGAACGAGCCGCCGAAGGAGCGCGTCTTCATGCTCGCCGCCGACAACGAGAAGTTCGCCATTCCGCCCGGTGATTCAAACTACGAAGTGCGCTCCAAGTTCCAGCTTCAAGACGACGCCAAGCTGCAGGCCTTCCTGCCGCACATGCATTTCCGCGGCAAGGATTTCGAGTATCGCGTGACCTATCCCGACGGCCGGACGGAAACGCTGCTGCGCGTGCCCCATTACGATTTCAATTGGCAACTGGAATACTATCTCGCGGCGCCGAAGTTTCTACCCAAAGGGTCGGTGATCGACTGTACCGCCCACTTCGACAACTCGGCAAACAATAAGTTCAATCCAGACGCAAGCAAGGAAGTTCATTTCGGCGAGCAGACCTGGGAAGAGATGATGATCGGCTTCTTCGAAGTTTCCTTCGACCCCGCCAAGGATCCGATGGACTTGATTGTTCCTAAGGACAAACAGAAGCGGGCTACCGAGTGAACCTTGGATTGAGATATGATGCAAGTGCTTGATAGTCGAACATCGGAAGTTGGAATCGTTCGCGGAACGAATCCTTGAGTCAGCCGGTGTCGCCGCGCCGAAGGCGAAGCTGGTAGCACATTCGCTGGTTCAGTCGAATTTGCGGGGAGTCGACTCCCACGGACTGCAACTGCTCCCGTTCTATGTGGAGCAGTTAGAGCATGGCAATATCAACACCGCCGCCGACGGACACGTCGCCTCGGAAACTGGCGGGTGTTTAGTCTACGATGGCGAGAACGGCATCGGACAAGTGATCGCAGAGCAATGCTGCGAGCATGCCGTCCGGCTGGGTAAGGCCCATGGAATCGCGCTGGTGGTAGCGCGCGAGTCGAATCATTTTGGAGCCGCCGCGTTCTGGGCGCAGCGGATCTCGGAAGCCGGACTGCTGGGCCTGGTCATGTGCAACGCGTCGCCCCTGGTGGCGCCGTGGCAGGGCAAAGAGCCGCGCATTGGAACGAATCCGATTTGCGTTTCGGTGCCTGGCCCCGAAAACACGTGGCTGCTAGATATGGCCACCACCACTGTGGCTGCGGGGAAAATCTTTCGCGCCCATTTTTATCATCAACCCGAGATACCAGCCGGTTGGGCGATGGATTCCGAGGGAGTCCCCACCACCAGCACTGAGACGGCGATGAACGGCTTGTTGATGCCGCTAGGGGGCTACAAGGGCAGCGGCCTCGCCATGATGGCGGAGATCTTCAGTGCCGTCCTGAGTGGCGGCGCGATGAGTACCCAGCTCGGCGGCATCCGCATTTTTGGGCAACCCGCTCGGGTCAGCCAATCGTTTATTGCTATCGACGTTACCCGCTTTCTGCCGGCCGACGAATTCCACGCCCGTATGGAGGATTTGGTGGGGATGATGAAGTCGTCGGCGCCTGCGAAGGGCTATGAGGAGATTTTGGTCGCCGGGGAGCCTGAATGGCGCGCCGAAGAGCAGCACAAGAGGGAAGGCATTACTTTGTCGCCGGCAACCTGGCGGGACCTGAGCTCGATTGCACAGCGTCACGGAATCCCGGTACCGGATTGAGGCAGGAACAGGCCCGAGGCTTGTTCAGGATTGGGGTACATTCCGGGTTCCGGAATGATCGAGAATTTCGCGCGCAGTTCGAGCGGACGCGACGTAGAGATTCAGTCGAGCGGGATAGGGCTTTCAGACCCTATCCCAGCCCGGGTATAAGTAGCCGATGAAACGATCTTCGAACAGACCGGAGG
>Ga0302319_10008329_pt1 | contig 20208 bp, 17 predicted proteins | sample Bog_T0_2_FD_203319 | JGI IMG/M metagenome (GOLD analysis project Ga0302319, IMG submission 203319) | Peat permafrost microbial communities from Stordalen Mire near Abisko, Sweden - Bog_T0_2 | ecosystem: Environmental > Terrestrial > Soil > Wetlands > Peat | place: Sweden: Abisko, Stordalen Mire... | reverse complement strand
TTGTCGGGGTGATTTGAGACTATAAGCGGAATTTCGCAGGCGAGTTCGCCGCTTTGGTGACGATAAAGGAGGTCGACCAGGCAGTGATCGTACTTTGAAACCAGGATGATCATGCGCGGTCGATGCGAGGACAGCGCGAGTCGCCAATTCATGTGGAACTTTTCGGCGATGGGAGAGAAATGTTTGGCGAAGTCGGTGAGGGTATTATCGGCGAGGTTTTTCTGAGCGAGATCGATGTCGAAGTCTTTGGGGTCGAACTCGACGCGCATTAAGAAAAGTCCGGATTCTTCGTCGGCGTGCTCGTCGGCGTGCAGGATGTTGCCGCCGTGGCGGTAGACGAAGTCGGCGATGGTGGCGACTTCGCCTTTCTGGTCGGGGCAGGAGATTAGGAGTATGGCGGAGTTTTTCATAGGCATCACTTCCAGTGTAAGCGACGCACATGAAGGTTCCGTGGCAAACTCGGCTGCTGGCGCATCGGGACGAGACCAAAGTAAGCTGCGTGCGGGTCCGGGCGTTAGGCCGGGAGGTATGACGAGTTGCGGTAGTACGCGCGGCCTAGCTAGCGGGGCTTTTGATTGACAATCTTGCAGACCACATACTAAGATTCCGCGACTTACCAGCGTTTCTCGTCTAGCAGGCTGCTGAAAAACTCACGAATGCGCGCGCAACCGTGGAAGAGCAGCGCTTCAGCGCCGCGTAAGCGGTTTAGAATCAGCCCGGACTTTAGCCCCGGTGGACGTTTCCGGCGCGGCGAAAGAGTTTTTCAGCAGCCTGCTAGTGTACCGCTAAGGCTAATGAAATTGGGCCCTGGTCTTTGACTTAAGATTGGAATAACCACTTCTTAGGAGGACTTAGGAATGAGGACAGGCAAGATCAACAGGCTCCGGGCAGGGAGGCTTTCGCCGTGGTGGCTGCGGACTAAGCAGCTCGGACGAGTGCTGGGGACTGGCAAACAGGGAGCGGCGGCGCTCGTTTTCGGTGTTTTCTCCCTAATTGTTGGTTTGGTTCTTCGTTTCAGCGATAGTGGATTGATGAGGCCAGGACTGCTGATAATAGCGGCTTTAGTCATCCTCATCCTATCCGCCATCGCGGGGGGGAAGTGGGCGCTTCAAGTTATGTCGCCGAGTGATTATGCCCAGAGCGCGGTCGGCTGCACGGCATCTGAAACACTTCAGCTTATTAGCCTGGATATTAAGGAAGCGTGCGAACAATTTCGCAAACAAGCCAGCCCCTTCCTCGTGAGTCCAGAGGAGGTAGGCACGCCTGATGAGATCAAAAGACTCAAGCCCATCCATGGTCTCAAGAGGAAGTTTGCAAAGTCTCACGGCAAGCTCCTCAGGATCTCGGCATTGTTGAAACTGGCATCGGAGCAACTCGATATCCCGGGGCACAGATTAAGGGAGTTGCTCCTTGACTACGATCCCGCCATGCACAGGGCGCATGCGCGAGAGTTCATTCAGAACTTAGAGATGCTCTCTTCGGGGGCGGAGCTAACCAAAAAGCACAGGGATCATATCGTCAACGAGAACGACTGGATCGTAGAAAGGGCAGATGGCCGAATCGAAGCGCAACGACGCATGCTGGAATATACAGCTCTGCACTCGTCGATCCTCCGAATGGCGGCGGTGCACTCAACGGCGCAGGCGGCGCAGGAATATGCCCGTGCGATTTCCCATGTCGCGAAGTTGACATATGATGCAGCACCTGTCCAGTTGCGCCATTGGAATTCCGCTGCAAAAGACGAGCTCGAGGATGGGATGGCAGCGCTCTATTTTCTTGCATGTAAACAACGGACGCATTCAGGTTTTGACCTGAACGAAACCTGTTTGAGCATGACAAGGGTGGGTCAGCTAGAGAATAAGCGAGAGGCCCTCATGGAGCTCGGGAAATCGATTAACAAAGGGGATGGCGGCAGGTTCCATCCTGGAGCAATCGACGTGCAAAAGTGCGACGCCGCGACGCTTCGTGAGATTAGAGATATGGTTGGGAACCTCCGGGGCGTGTGGACTTACGCAGTGGAGTGTATTCAGGCGGATCGGAATCGGATAGTTGGATACACCGATGATACAGGCAGCCCGGTATCCGGGAGCTTTGAGCGGATGTATGGGGGCTGGGAGGAAGTTTGTGCAAAACGGAACCCAAACATCAAGAACACGCTCCTTGTAACCCACGGTTTCAGCACTACCGTACGGGAAGTTTTCAAGCGAGGGTTACCGGTTCGGCAAGATCCTCCGGATATCTTCGTCATCGGGTCAGGAGACCCCGCGGACTTGGACTCACGCTTGATGGTAAGTGCCCTATTGGAGGTACCGCTGGGCGAGAGACGCTTTCGCCGAGTCGCTGCGGGGGATAAGAACACACTTGCAAAGTTGGTGGAAAAGGATACCAAGGTGATGGTCGTCCTCGGGGTCGAATGCTTTGATAAGAAGGGCCGCGTCCTTCATCCGTGGGGTCTCGAAGACAGGGACGAGCGATGGATCAAACGACGGCTTGGTGACCGTGAAGCCTTTTGCGTGGTGGCAGTGGCGGAGGGCTATAAGTTTCATTCCGACCTACTTTCGAACCCGCAAGCGTTCCGTCATCACCTTGATCGCGTCCAACTATACGAGCCCAAGCTGATCGACGTTATTGTCACCACGGACGTCAAGAGCGCCCAATATGACCCGCGATCTGCGGTTCCAACGCCCTGCGGGCACCCCCAGCCCAATCAAGAGCGCCGGGACCTAAAGGCAAGGGATAAGCATATCCTTCGTCGGCCGGTCTCATTTATCCACCCAGAGCACGAGGAAAAAGTCGGCGCGGAATTCAACTTGAGCGTCTGACGGCTTCCCGAGGTGTGGCTCTAACTCTAGGTTCTGGCTCGGTTCGCATCGTCGTGAGAGCGGTAGGACGCTATTTTTTTACACACTTCAGGATTTCCCGTGCCGCGTTCGCTCCCGAGCCCCCGGTCAAGCCCGCGCCGGGGTGCGTGCCGCTGCCGCATAAATATAAATTGTCAATCGGAGTCTTATACCGCGCCCAGTCGAGCAGTGGACGCATGGTGAAGAACTGGTCGAGGGCGAGGTCGCCGTGGAAGATTTGGCCGCCGGTTAACCCGTAGCTTTCCTCGAGGTCGAGGGGCGTGATGATCTGATGAGTCAGGATCAGTTCTGGCAGATTGAGCGCGTATTGCGCGAGCGTCTGGACTACGGTTTGTCCGAGAGCTTTGCGCTGTTCGTCCCAATTTCCTTTGAGTTTGTACGGCGCGTACTGCATGTAGATCGACATCACGTGCTTGCCCTCGGGCGCGAGGGTGGGATCGGTGAGCGAAGGGATCGCGACTTCGAGATAAGGCTGGCGCGAGAAGTTACCGTATTTCGATTCGTCGAAAGCGCGCTCGAGATAATCGATCTCGGGGCCGATGTGGATGCGGCCTTTAAGGGCCGCGCCGTCACCGTTTTTCAGCGCGGTGAAATTCGGCAAGGCCGAGAGCGCGAGGTTCACTTTTGCGACCGTGCCGTTGCCGCGATAGTGCTGAAGCTTTTGCACGTAGTCCGGGGAAAGATGCGTGGGGTCGGTGAGCTTGAGCAGCGTGCGTTTGGGGTCGGCGTTGGAGATGACTGCTTTGGCGACGATTTCTTCTCCGGTCGCGAGCAGCACGCCGGTGGCTGCGCCGTCTTTCACGCGAATCTCAATGACCTCGGCCCCAGTGCGAATCTCTGCGCCGGCGGCTTGCGCGGCGGAGGCCATGGCTTGGGTGAGCGCGCCCATGCCTCCGGCGGCGAAGAAGGCGGAGCCGGCGGGATGGGAATCTCCGGCGGCGCGGATCAACAACTGGAGCGCGCTGCCAGCGGACCATGGTCCGAGGAAAGTTCCGAAGATTCCGCGGGCCGCTATTACCGCGCGCAACAACTCGGTTTCGAAATACTCGGCTACTAAGTCGGCGACGGCCATCGGTCCCCAGCGCAGGACGCGGTACATGTCGCGCTTGCCCAAGTTGCGCAGGGCGCGGCCGGTTTTCAACATGCTCCACAGATCGCCGCCGCTGGGGTGGTCGATATCCGGCGGAGTGGTGGCGAGAGCTTCGGCGATTACTTTGCTGATTTTGGCGAGCGATGCGGCGAATTCGGAGTACTTGGCGGCGTCTTTTTGCGAGAAGGCGGCGATGGATTGCGCGGATTTATTTTCGTCTTGATAGAGCGAGAGAGCGCGGCCATCGGGCGAGAGCGCGGTGACGCAGGTTTCGGGTGTGATGAATTTCAGCCCGTGCTTTTCGAGTTGCATGTCGCGGACGATGTCTGCGCGAATCGGACCCGCGGCGTGGGAGAGCGTGGAGCAGCGGAAGCCGGGATGGAATTCGTCGGTGATGGCAGCGCCGCCGACTTGCGGGCGGCGCTCGAGGACTAGCGGCTTGAATCCGGCTTTGGCCAGGTAGAAGGCGGCGATTAGGCCGTTGTGGCCGCCGCCGATGATGAGGATGTCGCGGGAGTTCGCCATGTTTAGTTTTTCCTCCGCGATGGGGAGACGCAGAAAGATGGGACTAGCCGGGAGGCAGACGAGGCGGCGTCTGGATCAGCGCGCCAACTAAGGCAGGGAAGGAAGCGCCTACCCACACAGCTTTCAAGCGCGACTCCGGTTCCCACGCAATGGAGAAAAGACCGCCGAACAGAGCTACCCCAATACTGAAAAGGCCGTATAGAGTCCAGTTGAGATGGGGAAGCGGGCTGCCTGCAAAGACGATTTTTACGAAGCGCAAAAACTCTGGGAGCACGGAGCCGAACATGCCCCACCAGAAGCGCGATTGGTCGGTCATCATCTGACCGAGAAGGGGGCCATAAACTGCAGCACACGCTGCACTTCTGGGCCGCCGACGTACGAGAGGCCGAGAAGGATGGCTGCGAGCCAAAGCGGACTGGCGAGGAAGAATTTCCTGTGCGCTGAAACCGCATCAAATAAGGTTTGCATAGCCTCTCCTTCTGCATTCGATTATAGCCCCTTCGTCAATTTCTGAAACTGATTAGGCGGCGCCTCCCAGGTCTTTCAACATTTCTAAAGCTGCCAGGCGGCCGGGAGCGCCCATGATGCCGCCGCCGGGGTGCGTGGCGGAGCCGCACATGTAGAGATTCTGGATGGGCGTGCGGAAGCGCGCGTAGCCTGGTGCGGGGCGCAGGAAGAAGAGCTGCTCGAGCGAAAGTTCGCCCTGGAAGATGTTGCCTTCGCTCAGTCCCCACTCGCGTTCGAGGTCGAGCGGAGTGATAACTTGCCGGTGCAGGATGATGTCTTTGATGTTGGGCGCGTATTCGGCGATGGTGTTGACGACGGTGTCGCCGAAGGCTTCTTTTTGATCGTCCCAGTGCAAGCCGGGACGCAGCTTGTAGGGCGCGTACTGCACGAAGCAGGAGAGCACGTGTTTGCCCGGCGGCGCTACCGAGGGATCGGTGAGGCTTGGGATCACCATGTCGATGTAGGGCTTGCGCGAAAAATTTCCGTACTTGGCGTCGTCGTAGGCGCGCTCCATGTATTCGACTGATGGAGAGATGGAGATAGCACCGCGCAGATGCGCGCCCGGTCCGGGGATGGCTTTGAAGTTGGGTAGGGCATCGAGCGCCATGTTCACTTTGCCGGACGAGCCGCGGTATTTGAAGCGGTTGATGTCTTCGAGGAAGTCGGCGGGGAGTTGGTCGGCTTCGATGAATTTGTTGAAGGTGAGGCGGGGATCGACACTGGACGAAATTGTTTCGGCGAAGATTTCGTCGCCGTTGGTGAGAACCACGCCTTTGGCTTTGCCGTCTTTGACGATGATCTTCGCGATGGCGGCTTGGGTGCGGATTTCTACTCCAGCTTCGCGGGCGGCGTCGCCGATGGCGTTTGAAATTGCGCCGGTGCCGCCGCGGGCAAAGCCCCAGGCGCGGAAAGCGCCGTCGATCTCTCCCATGTAGTGGTGGAGCAGAACGTAGGCGGTTCCGGGAGAGCGCACGCCTAGGAACGTGCCGATGATGCCGGAGGCGGACATCGTGGCTTTGAGCACATCCGTTTCGAACCATTGATCGAGAAAATCGATGGCGCTCATGGTCATGAGCTGGACCTGATTGTATTTGTCGTAGCTCGACATGCCCTGGAAGCGGCGTCCGATGAAGAGCAGCTTCATCAGTTCGCGCGGGTTGAGGGTGTTGGGGTCGGGCGGGACCATGCTGAGGATCGGCTTCACGAAGCGGCACATGGCTTGCATGGCCTTGCCGAATTCGTCGTAGGCTTCGGCGTCCACGCGGGAGTGGCGGGCGATCTCGCGGTGAGTTTTGCCGTGGTCGTTCACGCGCCACAGGTAATCGCCGCTGGGCATGGGCGTGAAGGTTCCGTCGAGTGGGAGGATCTCGAGGCCGTGGCGTGGCAGGTCGAGGTCGCGGATGATTTCCGGGCGGAGGAGCGACACGACATAGGAGCAGACGGAGAACTTGAAGCCGGGAAAAACTTCTTCGGTGCAGGCCGCGCCGCCGAGGATGTGGCGGCGTTCCAGCACCAGAACTTTCTTTCCGGCGCGGGCGAGGTAGGCGGCGTTGACCAGGCCGTTGTGGCCGCCGCCGATCACGATTACGTCGTATGAAACAGCCATTAGCTTCTAGCTCCTAGCTTCTAGCCTGCAGGTTGAGAATGAGGACGAGGAATGGTAGCGCAGTTTTGGGGTGCGCGTATTAGAGGCCGCTGGGAAGGACGCTCCAGCTGCGGAGCGCGTTCGATAGGAATGGGATGAGTGAGCGCATGAGTCGAAGGGTCATTCTATCGGGAATGTGCGGCGTTGTCTGCAAGATTAGCCCTGTCCAGATTTGTTGCGCGGGCGATCCTTCGCTCCCCTTGAAGAAGGCTGCGCTCAGGATGACGCTGCGGATTTGCTTTCGTTTAATCAACTTTCAGTTCCGCACAGCTGGCGTCATCCCGAAGTCCCCGCGTTTTGTCCAGCGGGGCGAGGGATCTCGCGCCGATTGCTGCTGCCGGTTCGGGCTTGAATTCGTTGCCCCACTCCTTCGCCAAGTCCTCCCAGCGCGGGTTCATGGATTCGATGAGCTTTATCTTCTTGCTGCGCCGCCAACCTTTGATTTCTTTCTCGCGGGCGATGGCGGCATCGGGATAGAAAAAGCGCTCGTAATAGACGAGTTGCGTCAGGTTGTAACGGCTGGTGAAGCCAGATATCAGTTTGTTCTTGTGCTGCCAGACGCGATACAGGAGATTGCCCGTGATGCCTGTGTATAGGACAGCGGACTTGGGTCCGTTGGTCATGATGTAGACGAAGAATTGTTTCGGAGGTCGCATCGTTACGGTTTAGCGCAGTGTGGTTGGTGCTGTCTGTGATATGTGAACATAGGAGGGGTTTGAGGGAGATCCCTCGCCCCGCTGGAGAAAACGCGGGGCTTCGGGATGACGCCGCGGTGGAGGGGGCCCGCTGCAGGGCTTGGGGATGACTCATTCGATAACGGGTGGCAGCGTATAATTTCGCTTCGACCGAATTCTTTTTCGAGGCTACTCCTTTGCCTATTGGAACTGCATTTCACGAACGCACTTTTCCGCTTTGCCACAGCTTGAATTATCGCGAGTGGTCGGGATACTACACGGTCAGCGTGTATGAGGTGCATCATGAGCATGAGTACAACGCGATCCGGAATGCGGCGGCGCTGATCGATATTTCACCGCTCTACAAATATTTGATCACGGGCAAAGACGCGACGCGGCTGGTGAATCGCGTGATTACGCGGGATATTAATAAGGTGAAAGTGGGGCAGGTGATTTATTGCTGCTGGTGCGATGAAGAGGGCAAGGTCATCGACGACGGCACGATTTCGCGGCTGGAGGAAAATGTTTATCGCTGGACGGCTGCCGACCCGAGCCTGCGCTGGTTCCGGCAGAATGGCCTGAACATGGATGTGCAGGTCGAGGATATTTCCGAGAAAGTCGCGGCGCTCGCGCTGCAGGGGCCGACTTCGGCGAAGCTGCTGAAGTCCGTGGCCGAGGCTGATATTGCGAATCTGAAATATTTTCGGGTGACGCATGGGAAGATTGCTGGCGTTTCAGTGGATATTTCGCGCACGGGGTATACCGGCGATCTGGGATATGAGATATGGGTACCGTGGAATGAAGCTGCGAAGGTTTGGGATGCGCTGTGGGAGAAAGGAAAGCAGTTCGACTTGCATGCGGCTGGAATGCTGGCGTTGGATGTGGCGCGGGTGGAGGCTGGGTTGCTGCTCATTGAAGTGGACTACTCGAGTTCGAAGAAGGCGCTGATTCCGTCGCAGAAGTATTCGCCGTACGAGTTGGGCTTTGCCAAGATGGTGCATCTGGAGAAGGAAAATTTTATTGGCAAGCGGGCGCTGGAGTTGGACGCGAAGAATGGCGTGGCGCGGCAGTTTGTTGGAGTCGAAGTGGATTGGACCGATGTGGAGGCGCTGTATGAACGATATGGCCTGACTCCGGCTGCGCCTAGCCAGGCTTCGCGCGTGGCTGTGCCTTTGTATTCGGGGGAGAAACAGGTCGGCAAGGCTACGACTACGAGTTGGTCGCCGATTTTAAAGAAGATGATCGCGCTGGCAAGTGTTGAGACTGGGCATGCGAAGGTCGGGACGGAGTTGCAGATGGAGATCACGATCGAAGCGATCAGGTTGAAGACGAATGTAAAGGTGACGGCTCTGCCGTTCTTTAATCCGGCGCGGAAGACTGCGGTTCCGGCTTAGGTTCGTGAAGCGCACGACAGCATCTCTTCGCTGCCTGTTGTTCTTGGACTTCTGTTCGGTGCAGGACAAATAAATGGTGCATTGACGCCCAGAATGGGTATATAGTGTGGGGCAAATAGGCTCCAAAGGGAATCCCACCGGGAAGACTTTCAGCAGATTTTCGGATGGCACGCGGCAGGAGGGACGATTATGAAGCGAATACTTTTCATGGCAGCACTGGCGTTGGCTCTGCCACTGGCGGCTTTTGCGGGCAATGTAGATTTCACAAATACGGGCGGCACGCTCACTGGAACCTCCGAAGGCTTGACGCTTACCGGGTCTGAGTTGACGGTCGTGGACGGGCTCGGCGGGGGCATCATCACGGGCGCATTGGGCAGCCTGAGCTTTACGACCGGAGCACTGACATCGGGAAGTCTGTCGACCGGCGGAACATTCGCCGCTGGCGGAAGCTTCACGATCACGGGCAATGGCACGGGCGGCATTCCCAACGGCGTGATCTTCAGCGGTACGTTCAGTGGTCCGGTAACGTGGACCGAGCTAACGACGTCGGGGCCGAACGGCTCGGTTTATTACACCTTATCGGGCGCAATCTCGGGTACCTGGTACAACGGGAAGACTGTAAGCGGCGCTACGACACAGATTACGTTTAACGCTGGCAAGTACGGGTTTACCGGATCGGTGCCGCTAGGCAGTGGCGATACAGTCATCACCAGCGTCCCTGAGATGGGGACGCTCGGATTGCTGGGAACCGGGTTGGTCGGTCTGGCTGGATTTGTTCGCAGGAAGATGAAGGCCTAAGCTTCGTTCAATTGTTATCTGCTTTTCGTTTATCTGCTTTTCGAGGCCCCGCTGCGAGCGGGGCTTTTTCTGTGTTGCCTCGTTCTGACAGGGAGACTCGTTTCATCCTAAGGCGGCTGATTACCGGTCGAATTTTTCCGGGGGCCGCGATCAGCGTGGGATGTAGCTATCGAGAAGTGGTGCGACGGCGTTGGTGAAAGGAAGAATGCGCTGCTGGGCAGCATCCGGCGTCTCCCCGGGAAGGATTGGGGTCACGAAGCGCACCAGGGAACCATCGCTGCGGTTCAGGCGAATGGCGTCTTTCACGAGATAGAACTTGGCCCAGTATTCGCTGGCCACGCCGCGATCATGGGCCCAGAACCAGTACAGCACGAGCCGACGCTGATCGGCTTTGGAGATGACGTAGCGATTGGCGGGAAAAGGCTCGTGACCGGGCAGGGAAAGCGTGACGCGGACGCTTTCGTCTGGGTTCCAGCCGGCCCCGGGCAGGCAGTGCTGTGGAGAATGGATGGTATCGCCGGTGCGCTGGCTGGGAAAGTACGCCAGGAACAGGTCGATGTAGGGAAGCTTGCCTTCGGGGTCGCGATAAACGCGCTCCATGAAATCGCCCTGTCCCAGCACTTCGAGAGTCTTAGGATCCAAAGTGACTTCGCTACTATCCCACTGTTGCAGTTGGGCAGGAAAAGAAGAAAGGGGCAGGCGCGGAGGGTAAATTTCAGTGCGCCCGCGGGCCTGCAGGAGGATGGCGGTGAGCGCAATCAACCCGGTAGCGAGAGTGAAGCGTAGCCAGCCGCGCGGCTTCATGAATTCGTGCCTTCCTCGCGCCAGAAGATACGAATGACGCGATGCAGAAGATAGAGCATAGCGAGGGAAACCACAAAAATCAGCCATCCGGAAAACTCATGAAAGAAGCCCTGCGCGCGTTCCGGATCCCAATATTGTACTAGCAGGCCAGTACCGACGATGCGCAAACTGTTGGCGGCCACAGCGATTGGCACCGAAGCCAACGTCAATATGATCCTAACAGCGACTTTGCGCTCCATTAGATAACCGTAGATAACGGCGAGAGTGGCCAGCGACATTAGCGAGCGGATGCCGCTGCAGGCTTCCGCTACTTCGAGAGCCATCGCCGGAAGGATAATTACATTGCCCTCCCGGAGCACGGGAACGCCCATCCAGGGCAAAGTTGTGCTGGCTACGACCGATGCCAGCTTTTGCAGCGGGAAGGTGAGCTGGTTGAAGACGATGGCTGGAATGGGGATCATCAGGAGTAAGAACGCCCAAGGAAAAAGGAGGGCGCGAAAGAAACTCCAGCCCAGAAAGAGAACGATCAAGCCGGCGAGTGCGATCAATAACGACAGACGGGAAAGGAATAGTTCGGCGCCCATCTGACCGACGATCAGCACGCACAGCCCGAACCCCAGGAACAACAGGCCCCACCAAGAAGGCTGCGGATTCAGCCGGCTGAGGCGGGAGCGCTCCTGCCAGACTACGAATGCAGAAAAAAGAGGCACAAAGAAACCGTGGGAGAAATTGGGATCACTCCACCATTGTCCAACCAGGTGGGACAGGGTTGGAAAGTACAGCCAGAGCAAGAGACCAATGATCACCGCTGTTTGCCACGGTGGGAGCGGTGGCGAGACCGGGACGCGAGTTGGTGCGCTGGCGGGCTCGGATTGCAGCACTTGGCTCACTGGGACCAACCTTAGTCTTTAGTCTCTAGGGGGATAAAGTTCAGCATATGCGAAGCAAGGACGTGGCTGCAATGCTAAAGCCGAGAGGCAGGGTAACTGGAGTGTTTCCAGGGAGGTTCAGGATGAAGATCAGGACGAAGAGTAGATCGAAGCCGGGCCCATGAACTCGGCAGAGATTTGCGAAGGAGTTCGGCTGCAGATCGCGTAGCCTCAGGGTTACTCGGTGGGAGTTGGGATTATTTCCTCAAGAAGAAGCGTGCAGGAGGAACTTTTGGTTACCTTCGTTTGGGTAAATACTTTCCCTTTTGTGCGAAAAGATGGTAGGTTAGGCGCAGTAGGTTTACTCCCTCCCGAGGCTTGATTCTGGCCCCGTATACTTTTGAAAACATGGCGTTAAACTTGGAATTTGAGGATTTTCCGCGAGGCAATGTGATGGCATTCGCATTGCAGTTGAGGACATCCTACCGTCCAGTATTACTTTTTCTTTTCGAGAGAAAAGGCTGATTGAATGAAGTCAGACGTCCGCCAAAATCCCGGAAGCGGGCCGAGCGATGTTCGCGAGCCGATGAGAATGGGCTTCATCGAAGGTGTGAGTGCGAGCACGCGAAGCGTGGAAGCGGTAATGCGGGAGGTTGCGCAGAGCGAAGTTCCGGTGTTGCTGCTGGCTGAGCGTGGAGCGGGCAAGAAGGCGACGGCCCGGCGGGTTCACGATCTTTCCCAGCGCCGGGGGCAGTCGTTCCGCGTGATTTCTTGCGCCACGCTGGAGTCCGACGAACTAGGCGACAGGGACGGCAAAGCCGGTTTGCCGGGGGCGGGCACTGTTTTTTTGGAAGAAGTAGCCGACCTGAAGGCTACAGGTCAGGCGTGGTTGCTGCAAGCCTTGACTCATGACAATGGGAACGGCAGCCCCTCCCGGGCAGCGGGGGTGACTTCAGCCTTGGCGCGGCTGATCTGTGGAAGCGCCCGCGACCTGGAAGAGGAAGTGAAGGCTGGGAATCTGCGCGAAGATTTGTATTACCGGATCAGCGGAGTGTGCCTCCGGCTTCCGCCGCTGCGCCAGCGCCGCGAGGATATTCCCGTGCTGATGGAACATTTTCTGCGGAAATATGGGCAGGACTTTCAGCGGCCAGTGCCGTCACTCAGCCCAGAAACGCAGCGCTTGTTTGAGGAGTATTCCTGGCCAGGAAACGTGCGAGAGCTGGAGAATGCCGCCAAAGCGATTGTGGCACTGGGAGATGAAACTGTCGCGATGGGCGGGTTGCGGGCAATGCTGCTGCGGCCGGATCTAGGAAGCAACGGCAACCGGGTTTCGCTGAAGCAGGCTTCGCGCGCGGCCTCGCGCGAAGCGGAGAAGGAAATTATTCTGCGGGTGCTGACCCGCACCCGTTGGAACCGGCGGCGGGCCGCGGTGGAGTTGCAGATCAGTTACAAGGCTTTGCTCTACAAGCTAAAACAGATGGGATGCTCGGAATACGGAGTGTCCTAGCTCCAGAGGAGTGGGCATGAAGAAAGTCATGAAGGCGGCGTGCTTGTTGCTGTTGGGGTTCGCGACGATTGGCGTGTGGGCCCAGGAGGACTCCGACAACAGTGCGGCCACGCCGGAAAAATCGGCGGCCCCGGAAACTCGCGCACCTGCGCCGCCCCCGGCGCCGGCAGATTACGTTATCGGTGCCGACGACACGCTGCGCATCGCGGTCTGGAACGAACCGAATTTGAATGCCACCTTGCCCGTGCGGCCTGACGGCAAGATTTCTCTGCCCTTGTTGGACGATGTGCAGGCCGCAGGCCTTACGCCGCTGCAACTGAAGGAGTCGATTAAGGAGAAGCTGAAGAAATATGTTGCGGATCCGCGGGTTACGGTGGTGGTAACCGCAATGAACAGCCAACGGATCTATGTCTTGGGCGAAGTTACGCATACCGGCGCGATGCCTCTGCTGCCCCATATGACCATGCTGCAGGCTCTCTCCAGCGCGGGGTTCACCCAGTTCGCCAATCTCAAAGCAATTTACCTGCTGCGCACGCAAGATGGCCAGCAAACAAAAATACGCTTTAACTACAAGGACGCGATCAAGGGAAAGGAAACGGACCAGAACCTTGTGCTCCGGCCGGGAGATACGATAGTGGTTCCGTAGGAATTGCCGCTGCGGTTGGTAAAACAGACGGGGATTGGTGAAACAGAGGGTAAGAGGCATACGGATGAAAAAAGGCCAAATCATTTTGGCGCTAGCGCTGAGCCTGTTCGCAGTGGGAGTGGCCGGTGCGCAGAGCGACGAGAACCAGCAGCCTGCGCCTTCTCCAGTGCCTGCCTTCGGGCAGGAAAATCCCGCTCCGACCGTGAGTGAGAATCCGCCGATTTCGGCGATCGACCAGCCGGGGTTGGATCCCCATGTGGCACCCCAGAGTTTTCTTCTGCCGGGTTTGCATTTCAGCGAGTCCGTAGATTCCAACGTCGGAAACTCGCTGGGTGGGTCGTCGACCGGGATCGTGACCCGGGGTTTGGGAAGCCTCACCCTGCAAAGGCTTTGGAAAAACTACGACGTGGCCATGGATTACATTGGCGGAGCGGCTTATTACGGCCGCACAGGAATAGGGCTCGAACAACTGCAGCAGCTCGATCTCGACAACCGGATCAACTGGAAGCGCGGGCAGTTAGCAGTTCGTGACTCGTTCAGCTATCTCCCGGAAGGCACGTTCTCCTCCGGAGCCTACGGTGGGGCGGGAGCTTACAACATCGGTTTAGGGAGCCTGGGTGCAGGCATGCTCGGAGCCGGCGCATTCGGCGGGCAGAGCAGTGCCTTCGCAGGAGGGAATGACATCTCGGTAGGCCAGGTCCCGCGCCTCACGAACTTGGGGTTGGCGGACGTGGTCGAGGAACTTACGCCGAAATCCTCGGTGACCATGGCGGCAGGGTATGGGATCGTGCATTTCTATGGGGACGTGAATTCTACCGACACTGGTGTGAATGAAAACATTGACTTTATTGGCAGCCGCGAGTTCACCGCCCAAGCCGCATATGACAGGGTTTTAAACCCAAAGGACCAGGTAGCGATGAGTTATGGCTACCAGGGGTTTGACTTTTCGACCGTCGGCACCGCATTTCACTCTAATGTCATACAGGCGATGTACGGGCACAGGATTTCCGGGCGGATGGATTTTCTGATTTCGGCTGGACCGCAGTTTACTCATATCGCCGCCAACGAAACTGGGTGCGATGATCCCTTTGCCACGGCGCAAACTTGCGTAGCGGATGGAGGCGTCTTCGTCACCGTACCTGAGAAGGCCAACCACATTGGCGCTGCTGGCCGGTTTTCGCTTCGCTACCGGTTCCCGAAATCCAGCGTTTCGCTCACCTTCCAGCGATATGAGACCAGTGGCTCGGGGATTTTCGCAGGTTCGCAGAGCAACATTGCGCATCTCGATTTCCGGAGACCCTTGACACGCGTCTGGGAAATCTTCTCGGATGCTGGCTATTCCAAGAACGACCGGTTGCAGCTTGCCGGTTCGGCGGTCAATGCCAGCTCTTTCACAAGCGGCTTCGGCGGAGTGGGGCTTCACCGTCAATTCAACCGCAGCCTGCGGGGCTTTGTGAGCTACCAGTTCAATGTGTTGTCTTTCAACAGTGGATGTCCCCTGGGAGCAACAACTGCGTGCAGCAATCTGTCACAGCGTCAAGTGGGTTCGGTGGGTGTGGACTGGTCTCCCCGGCCAATCCGGCTTGACTAAAATTTTTGGCTGGCCGTTAGGCCGGCGGGATGGGTACTGAAATGATGGAAAACCGCGAATTGACAATGGACGATTATCTGGCGATGTTGCGTCGCCGGCTAAAGGTGATTCTGATACCGGCGCTGCTGGCGCCGCTGGCCGGATTTGCGGTGTCTTACGTATTTCCCGCCAAGTACACCTCGCAATCGTTGGTGCTGGTGGAAGCGCCGAAGATTCCGGATGCCGTGGTTCAGCAGGTCTTCACCGAGGATCTGGCGCAGCACGTTACCACCATCCAGCAGCGGGTGTTAAGTCCGAGCCGGCTGCGGCCGATGGTGGACAGGCTCGGCCTAGCTAAAGGAGGGCAGAACGCGGACGAAGTAATCGGCAATATTCAGGTCAGCATGACAATCCAGCCCGTGGTCACGGATCTCTCAGGGATCGGGATTGGGGGTAAGAGAAAGCCGGGCCAGGGTGGTTCGGCTCCCGCCTTCTATGTGAACTACACCGCCGCGACGGCCCGCGAGGCCCAGGAAATCTGTACCGATCTGACCTCGATGTTGCTGGAAGAAGATCTCAAGTCGAGGCAGGACGCAACCCAGGGCACAACCGTTTTCCTGACCCAGCAGGTGGCGGACGCAAAGCAGAATCTCGACGATCTGGATAAGAAGCTGGCAGCGTTCAAGAACCAGCACATGGGGCAGCTTCCGGGCGACGAAGACAGCAACATGAAGATCCTGATGGGGCTGAACTCCCAACTGGACGCCAACACGCAAACCTTGAACCGGGCGACCCAGGACAAGGCCTACACGGAATCGTTGCTGGCGCAGCAGTTGGCGGCATGGAAAGCTTCGCAGTCCACAAACAACCCCCAAACCCTGCAAACGCAGCTCTCGCAACTGCAGACCCAGCTCATTGATTTGCAGGCACGATATACCGCGGACCATCCCGATGTGATCAAGGTTCAGGCGGATATTGCGCAGGTAAAGAAGAAACTGGCGGAGGCCAATGACACATCGGCGACCTCAACAGATGCCCCATCCGAAAAGGGAACCGGATCGGAGCCGCCGGAAATTCGTCAACTGAGGCTGCAGATTCACGCGTATGAAGATTTGATTAAGCAGGGGACGGGCGATCAAAAAAAACTTCAGCAGTCGATCTCTGTGTATCAGAGTCGGGTGGCATCGAGTCCGGCGGTGGAAGAAGAGTACAAAGAGCTGGCGCGCGACTACGACAACGCGCAAAAGGTCTATCAGGACGATCTGGCCAAGCAGAGCACATCCAAGATGGCGACTCAGGCGGAGCAACAGCAGCAAGGGGAACAGATGGCGCTGCTGAATCCGGCGACGTTGCCGGATTCGCCAAGCTTCCCGAATCGGCTACTGTTTGCCGGCGGCGGATTGGGCGCAGGACTGGCGCTGGGTCTGGGTCTGGCGGTATGGCTGGAGTTTCGCGACAAATCAATTCGCACCCAGGCCGATGCCGAAGCCGCGCTGGATCTTCCCATGCTGGTATCGGTTCCCTGGGTGGCCGAGCAGTCGGCGGACAAAGGGAATGGCAATGGCCATTTCTGGAGCAGGAAAAAACTACCCGGCGCGAGAGACGAACAGAAGGAAACAACACGGGTTTAGGCAAGTCACGTTTCAGGCAAAAGCGTTTAGGCAAAGATTATGTACAAAGAGTTTTACGGCCTGCGGGCGAATCCGTTCAACGTTAATCCCGACCCGCGTTATCTGTTTCTGACGCGGCACACGGAGGAGGCGCTGGCCTGCCTCACTTACGGCATTCAGAGCCGCAAGGGATTTGTATTGCTGACGGGGGAAGTGGGAACGGGCAAGACCACGCTGATCAACAAGCTGCTCGAGTGGTTGCGCCTGCAGCAGGTTGCGACCGCTTTCATTTTCAACTCGCGCCTGAACACCCCTCAGTTTCTGGATTACATGATGGCGGACTTCGGCATTCCATGCGACTCGAAGGCCAAGAGCCAAATCCTAATCAGGCTTTACAACTGGCTGCTGGATCGCTACCGGGCGGGCGAGACGGCGGTGCTCATCGTGGATGAAGCGCAGAACCTGAGCGAAGAAGTGCTCGAAGAAATCCGCATGCTGACCAACCTGGAGACGTTTACCGAAAAACTTCTCCAGATTGTGCTGGTGGGCCAGCCCGAATTGGAGCAAAAACTGAAGCAGCCGCAACTCCGGCAGCTTCGGCAACGGTTGACGCTGCGCGCCAAGACGCACGCGCTGACGCTCGAGGAAACCAAAGCCTACATCCAGCAGCGTTTGCGGATCGCGGGTTCCAACGGCCAGCAGATTTTCGAGCCGGATGCGGTGACGGCCATTCATCGCTACGCTAACGGCATCCCGCGGGTCATCAATCTTTTATGCGAGCACTGCCTGGTGAGTGCGTTTGTGGACCAGCAGAAAACGATTGCTTCCACGGTAGTCGATGGCGTGGCTCGCGATTTTGACCTAGGCGATAGTACAGCGGGAGGTGCAATGACGCCGCCGCTGCCAGCGTCGGGGCAGGAGAAATTTGACTTGGTGGATGCTTTACGGTCGCTGGCCAGCCTGGCGGACCGGTTGCGGGAAAAGGACGACGATAAAGGCCTCCCACAGGAGAGGAAACTATGAGCAGAATTCACGAAGCATTGAAGAAGGCCGAACAAGAACGAGCGGCAACACAAGGAAGCGCGGCGCCGGGAAGGCCGGATTACGCGCCGCCCGCCGATCTGGGTATGACGGCGATGGAAGAATCGCCAGTTGCGGTGGCGGCGGGAGTGCCGTCTGGCGGCGTTCCCCTCACCTCGGCGATGCCGTCATTCGCCAGCCCTTTCAGCCTTGACGCATTGCTGGCTCGCTGCCCGCAATTGCAGTGGAAGCCGGATGAGAAGACGATGCTGTTTTTCAACGGCGACGACACGGCGCGTGGCACCGAAGAATTCCGCACGCTGCGATCGCGGCTTTATCATGCGCGCGAGAAGGCGCCTCTCAAGAAGATCTTAGTGACCAGCGCCTTGCCTAAAGAGGGCAAGTCTTTCACTGCGGCAAACCTGGCGCAAGTCATCGTGAAGCAGCATGGACGCCGCGTGTTGCTGATCGACGCTGACCTGCGCGGTCCACGCCTGCACATCATGCTGGGCACGACTTCGTCTCCGGGGCTCTCCGACTACCTGCAGGGGTCGAGCGATGAATTTTCGATCATGCAGCGTGGGCCGATGGAAAACCTGTTTCTCATTCCGAGCGGCCAGCAGATCTCAGATCCCTCGGAACTAGTGGCGAACGGGCGGCTCAAACTGCTTATGCAGCGGGTGGAGTCGCTGTTTGATTGGATCATCGTCGATTCTCCGCCCGCCGTGCCGGTCTCCGATGCCAGCGTGCTGGCGAAGGCCTGTGATGGTGTGCTGATGGTGGTGCGCTCCAATTCGACTCCAGTCGATATGGCGCGCCGGGCGCGCGAGGAATTTTCCGAACAGATGCTGGTGGGATTCGTCCTGAACGGGACGGATTTCGAATCCTCCACTTATTCGCGGTATTACTACGATGCGTATGTAAAGAATGCGACCGAGTCGAAGGCCTAGGGAAATCGGGGAAACGTGATCCGGCTGTTTAAAGTCTATTATCCGCTGCGCACACTGGTGCTCCTGGTGGGCGAGGCCATGATTCTCCTGGTTTCGTTCGTGGCGGGCATGCTGCTCGTGCAACAGCTGCGGGGTCTCGACTACGGCCTGCTGAGGGTCAGCAACGAGTTGTTCATCGAAGGCGGGTATCTGAAGATTGTCGCGGTCACCGGAGTTGTACTCCTGTTTTCGCACTGGTTTGACCGGTACGATTCTTCCAGCATCGGAAAGAAGTGGGACCACATATCCGGGCTTCTGCTGGTGCCTGGGTTGCTGCTCGCGGCTGTGGGCTTCATCTACCCCAGCGTTCTGCCAAGAAACTGGTCCGCGCTGACAGGACTCTTCATTATTCTGACCTTGACGCTACTAAGCTGGCGCGCGGCTTATGCCTGGATGGTGCAACAACCGTTCCTGCGCGAACGGGTTTACGTGCTGGGTACGGGAGAGCGCGCGGAGCGGCTGGTGCGAGGCCTGCGCGAGCCCACGCTGGGGATTGAGGTGGTGGGATGCAGCGGTGACGTTGAAGGCGAATTGACCCGCGACAGCGTGGCGTCGCACCTGCTGGGATTGGCGCGGGGCAAGGGCGTGCACCGCGTGATTGTCGCTATGCCCGATCGCCGCGGCACCTTGCCGGTACAAGAATTGCTGGACCTGCGGCTTGGGGGTGTGAAGGTGGAAGAAGCGACATCGTGGCTGGAGCGGATCGACGGTCGGATTGAAGTCGAGCAACTCTACCCGAGTTGGCTGATTTTTGCGGAAGGGTTCCGCTTCAGCAGTTTTTTCCGGCTGCTGCGGCGGGCGCTGAATTTTTTGTTTGCGCTCGCCGGAACCGTGATCTCGCTGCCCCTGCTTCCCTTCATTGTGCTGGCCGTCAAGCTGGATTCCTCGGGCCCAGTGCTATACCGGCAGCAGCGAGTGGGACGGCGTGGACGTATTTTTCATTGCTACAAGTTCCGCACTATGCGGCAGGATGCGGAAGCCGATACCGGAGCCACCTGGGCTCTGGACGACGATCCGCGCATTACCCGGGTGGGCAAGTTTCTGCGGGCATCGCGGCTCGACGAGATTCCGCAACTGTGGTGCGTGCTGAAAGGCGATATGCATTTCGTAGGTCCGCGCCCGGAGCGGCCGGAATTTGTCGAGTGGCTGAGCAAGGAAATTCCCTACTACGGCGTTCGCCACGTCGTGCGGCCGGGAATCACGGGCTGGGCGCAGGTGCAATACAAGTACGGCAACACGCTCGAAGATGCGCGGGAAAAACTGCAATACGATCTTTTCTATATCAAGAACGCTTCTCTCGCTTTGGATCTGCTCATCATGTTCCAGACCATCAAGATTGTCCTGTTGGGACGGGGCGCGCAATGAAGGCAGTATTCTGGATTGCCGGCGCGCTTGTCTTCTACGCCTACCTCGGATATGCGGCGTGGCTGTGGATCTGGAGCCACCTCAGTCCAAGGCCAGTGCTGCGCGGGTGGACCGAGCCGCTGGTATCGATCTTGATGGTGGTGCGCAACGAAGAGGCAACGCTGAAGAGCAAACTGAGCAACCTGGCGGCGCTGGATTATCCCCCAGGCCGGTTGGAATTTATCGTGGCCTCGGACGGATCGACTGACGGGACGCAGCAAATTCTTTCGGACGCCGCGAAGGACGACCGTTTTCATATTCTGGTTTCTCCAGAGTCCAAGGGCAAGGCTTGCCG
>Ga0302319_10008328_pt1 | contig 20210 bp, 11 predicted proteins | sample Bog_T0_2_FD_203319 | JGI IMG/M metagenome (GOLD analysis project Ga0302319, IMG submission 203319) | Peat permafrost microbial communities from Stordalen Mire near Abisko, Sweden - Bog_T0_2 | ecosystem: Environmental > Terrestrial > Soil > Wetlands > Peat | place: Sweden: Abisko, Stordalen Mire... | reverse complement strand
TCGCCGTCAGCCCCGAGGCGGCGGGAGCCAGAAACTGGCTGAGGTCCAGTTGCCAGGGAATAGGGCCGACAAAGGATTCCCCGTGCAGCACGAAAAGCTGCAGACTGCGAAAGAGAATCTCAGATACGGTCAAAGGCTCGTTGGCCTGGTATGCGTATAAGGCGAATCCCCAACAACCCAGCAAGTAAGCGACTCCCGCCACGGTCCAGATGACTATAATCTCATAGTCGCGCCACCAGCGACGGATTCGCTGACGCCAATTCATCTGTTCGTGGTCCCTTCCCATGGCTGAATCCGCTTACAAAGTTTTTCGCTTGGACACGGTTGAGCCGAGGCGTTCCCGCATCACGGCGTGGACGAGGGGGACATCGATTTTGTGCCCGTTGGCCACAGAAAGCAGGTTAATGAGAAAGGCGCGCAATTCGCGGGAGTTGCCGGGCCAGTGCCAGCGCGCCAGCGTGTCGGTGACGGGCCGGGTAAGGGCCGGGACCGAGCCGTCGCCGATTTTGGCCCAGAAGTGGCGGGCGAGCTGCGGGATATCGCCGGGATGCTCTGCGAGCGTGGGGGTACGGATGCGAAAGGTGAAGAGCCGGTAATAGAGATCCTCGCGAAACTGCCCGTTGCGCACCATGGCGTCGAGATCACGATTGGTCGCGGCAATGACACGGGCATGGCTTCTGACCAAGTTCTCCGATCCAACGGGATAGTAACTGCCATCCTCAAGCGCGCGCAGGACCTTGACCTGATGATAAAGCGAGAGGTCGCCAATTTCGTCGAGGAAAAGGGTGCCTTTGTCCGCCAGCGTCCAGAATCCCTTCTTGTCGCGGTAGGCGCCACTGAAAGCTCCGCGTACGTGGCCGAAAAGTTCCGACTCGAAAAGCTCCGTTGGGATTCCACCACCGTTGACGGGGACGAAGCTTTCGGAGGCTCTCCGGCTCAGATCGTGAATCTGCCGAGCCACGACTTCCTTTCCGGTGCCGGTTTCGCCCTGGATCAAGACTGGGTGATCTATCCGTGCGACCAGCACGATAGAGCGACGCACCCATTCGACCTTTTCACTGGCCCCGAGATAGGCGGCCCGGAGCGAGGCGTGTTCGACGATGGTGCCTTTAAGCAAAAGATTAAGGTCGTGCGATGAGTCAGACCGCACATCCTCCGTCGGCAGACCAGGCAAGGCGCTTTGCGCAAGCGCAGTAAATATAGACTTATCCACGCCGATGAAATAGGAAGTGCGGGTGCGGTAACGCGAGGCGGCTTGAAGCAAACCAAGAAGGCCCAGCCTAGCCCGTGCGGCGTTACTGTATTTGGCACGGAGGGCAACGAATCCGCTACTCCGGGCGAGATAACTGGGGAGTGCCCGGCCGACATTTTGCGTGCCACGATCAACGAGGAGCTTCCCCGGCACCAACTTGAGGAGGTTAGTCAAATCCTCGAGGGACATGACCATCACGGTGGAGCCGTCCTGTTCGTTGCCGACAGGTAAAAGCGCGAGTCGCTCGCTATCGAGAGTAGTGCGGCGAGGTAACGAATCGCCCGGGGTCAATTCGAGAATATCGAACGATTTTGGTGAGTTACTCATCGGGAAAGTCGGGTAGGGTGCAGCTTAAGAAAGACTGGGGGTAATTCAATGTTAATCACCGCTATCCAAAAAGAGAAAGCAAAGACACCCCGATTCGCAGTGAACACGCAGTCAGGTTTTCGTCGAGAGACGCGCAATTGGGTTAAATGATGCCCCGAATTCCCGCCGCCATAGCATTATGCGGCTCGAGACCGCATGCGGCGCGTTGAGTTCCGGCAAACTAAAGACCAAATCATGGGTAATTCAACGATAGTCTGTTGAACTCAACTGAGACAAGCCGTCGATCAAAATATCTAAAACCTTTATTTATAGAAGCTTATGACTTAGACGAAAGACTGGCACGGCCCGTGATTATAGAATCAGAATCCGGGATCGGCCTTGGTGGCCGCTTCCGGACAAAACCATAACCAAAGGAACAGTATCATGCAAACCACAGATTGTCTCTACCTGCCGTCCCGCGTGACTCCCCGCCAGCGTACCCGCAACGAGCCCAGTCTCACGGGGGACATTCGGCCCGCGTTGGGCTCAGCCCAGAACAAGACGCGTCTGGGGTCGATCAAGGGGCTCCTGAGCTCGGAGCCGGCACAGTTCGTCGCCACCAACACTCAAGTCGCTGGCGAATGAGTGGCGGCGCGAGTCCGATCTTAGGTCGTGGCCGCGCGCCCGCGGGTTCGTACCTGGCGGCGGGAGGAGAGCCCGCCCGCCGCCAGGCCTTGGGGAAAAGAGGCCGGCAGTATCGGCCGCCAGTCGGGTCACTCCAGCGCAGTCTATTTTTAAAACTATGCTGATGGGAAACGAATCAGAGTTCGGCATGCTCGGCGGGTGGTCCGAGGAGAAGGTCGAGCGGATTCAAAGAGCTCTCCTGAGCGAACCGAATATGGCTTCGGCCAAGAAGCGGGGCGGGGTGTTTCTGGGTAACGGAGGCCGGGCCTATATTGACGTGGGACAGAATGAATATGCGACCCCTGAAACAGAAAGCCCGTTTGACCTTGTCGCACGGGAGATGGCTGGCCGCGCCTTGATGCAGCTGGCGGCGAACACGGAGGGCGTTTCCCTCCTCTGTTCAAACTTCGATTACGCCACGGGGAACAGTTGGGGAAACCACGAAAACTACGAGTGCAGCCGTGAGCCTTCCGAGCAAGCGTTTACACAACTTTATACCCACCTGATTTCCCGCGTCATTGTTACCGGAGGGGGCGGGATTGACCCAAAAAACCACGGGGTGCGGCTGATTTTGTCGCCAAGGGTCACCACGATGAAGACTGCGTTAAATTGGTCGGGATCCATGAAAAGGTCTCTCGTCTACGAAAAAGATGACCACCACGGCCACGGTTACCGGCTCCACGTTTTCTGTGGTGAAGGCCTGCTCAGTCATACGGCTTCCTTATTGAGGTACGGAACGACGGCGTTGGTCACGATGCTGGTGGATCAAAAAAAGTGGACTGGTCCAAGTAATTTCCGCCAATCGCCGGTTCGGGAGTTAAAAAGGCTCAATTGCGACATCCACTTGAAAACGAAATTCGAGCTGGAGAATGGCAGCAGATTTTCCGCCCTCGAGATCCAATGGGGCATCCTCGAAGAAGTCGCACAACACCTAAAAGACCTGCCCGACTGGGCTGCTTCCGTGATCGAGATATGGGAGCGTGTCCTCAGCCAACTCGAAAACGGGAACCCCAAAGCTGCCGATACCCTGGACTGGTTGATTTACCGTGATGCCGTCTGGCAACTGGCCGAAGAGCACGGACTCGAACCCGAGCAACTGCACCGCGCCGATTGCCATGATGATAAGGTGACGGAACTCCGGGCAGCGGCGTGTGAACTCTATGTCCGCCTGCACGCGCTCGGCCGGGAGTCTTTATTCCAGAAACTGGAATTCAAGGGAGCCATCAAGCATCGCCTGCCCCAGGTTCCGGAGGCACGGATTGTGCGGGCAATCGACGCGCCTCCCGCCGGCCGCGCCGCGAACCGCGCCGCCTTGATTCGCAGGTTTGGGAATGACGGGCGCTTTGCGGTTTCGTGGGAGTACGTTGTTGCCACGGAAAATTCCGCCAAGTTCCCCATCCCGACCAAGCCGGTCCCTGACTGGGAGGACGTGCTTGCCGAAATCCCGGTTGAAACGAAAGCCAGGCGTAACCAATCGGCCGAGCGGCTCTTTCGTCAAGGGAGATATCTGGAAACGATCAAGCTGGATGCCAGCAGAGCAGGAGGGCATTCGTGTGACCCGGAAAGATTGGGCCTTAGTTATGCGCGCCTGGGGATGCGGGAAGAAACCGTGGGCATTCTGGCCACGATGCATTCCCAGTGGGACGAGTTTTTCCATCTGGCCGAAACGTTGTCCTGCACCTCCAATTTTGGCCTCACGCCTCCGGTTGCGGAACTTGAGCCTCTGGTGAAACGGGGCGACGCGATGAAACCCCAGTTGCTGGGGGAACAAGCCGACTCCTATTCCCGCTTCATCTTTCTCCAATACAAAGCGCTCTATTTGTTGCATGTAGAGGACTACGCGGCCGCAGCCGCAATTTTTGAACGTTTGCTCGACGAGAAGGACAACCGCTGCCGGCCGCGCATGTACGCACGGACACGCTGTATGTATGCCGAGTTGCTCCGCCGCCGCGGCAACGCTCCTGATGCCTTGGCGATGGCGAACGCCGGCCTTGAGATTCATCAGGAACGTGGTTTAGAGGGTGACCTGGCGGACTTCAGCCTGCCCTTGCTGGCGAAACTGGAGCAAGAGGCCGGTTCCGCACGTTTTCTCAACACGGCCGAGGCTATCCAGCGGGAGTTCGGGAACAAACTCGGCCTGGCTCGCGTGCTGTGTCTGCGGGCCAGGCTGCTGCGAAACGACCGGGACAAACCGGAGATTATGCGCCTCCTGGGGACACTTCCTATTTTACTGGCATGCCCCACGGCTTTGCGGATCGCCAATAACTGGGACGAGTGGATCAACCCGGATCTCTCCTTCGATCCAATGAACTACTGGGGGCTCTAAAGCCGGTCCATCACCCCGCCATCATCTGTGAAACCACCCTAATGCCCTCTTACCCACTCCTGCCGGGAAATCGGAGTCACCGCCTGCTCGACGCACCCGAATCACTCCAGTTCCGCGCCACCCGCCCGCCGCATAAGTTGTGGGGGTGGCTTGGAGGTTCCTGCAGGCGTGTGACTCGCCGGTTGCTGCGCCCTTTCACCATTTGTCGCCTTGCCGGCTTGCCGGTTCAGTTTCACAGCACATGCTTGATCTATCCTGTCGGTTTTTTCTTCTGGGACGACTGGAGCAAACACCACCACGTTAGTTTCTGGTGGATCTGCGCTCTATTGGTGGTTATGTGGCTTTCTTTGCTCGTGCACGAGTTCGCCCACGTCCTGGCGGCCAGATGCTTCGGTATCGGCACGGACAGGGTGCTGCTTTTCCCACTCGGCGCAGTGGCGTTACTAGAGGAGCTCCCCCCAATGGCGCCTGAATTCTGGATCGCTCTCGCAGGGCCCCTCGCCAGTGTGATCCTGACCGGCATTTGCTATCTCGGTCTGAAACTCATGCATCACTGGATGCATTGGCTTTACTTGTTTTTTGCCAGCCATCACCCCTGGCTGCACGACGCGCTATCGGTCTTGCGGCTGGGATGCGTGCTGAATATCTTGATCGCGTTCTTTAACGTGCTTCCATGCTTCCCGTTGGACGGCGGGAGGATGCTGCGCGGACTACTCGCCATGGCGTTGGCCAGATTCACGAAGCGCTCCCGTTCCTCAACCATTTATCTTGCCACTTGGATCGTGGTAAGGTTTCTGTCGTGGCCCGTGGCAATCGGCATGGTTGTGCTCGCCATCTATCTTACGGATTTTTGGCTAAACCTGATTATTTTCCCCGTGCTCTTGATGGCCGGGGAAATCGAGTGCTCAGAGCGGCGACCACGAACCTCGGTACCAGCCTGGATCGACAGCATTCCGGAAGAAAATATTGCCGCTTTCCTGGCATCGTTCCACGCCCGATCTTCCGCCCCAAGGATGCAGGACCAATGAGAATCGCTGCTTCACCCGATCCTCCGAATCGACAGTTGAGGCGTGAGGAGAAAAAACACCTCACCGCCGGCGATTGAAAACCCGAAAGCACACCCTTGTGACTCGAATCGTGCTTTTGTTGATTGCCTTGGGCTTGGCAGGATGCGCATCGCTGTCCACGCCTGCCCCACGTCCGGCGCCCGCCATGCTCGACGGCGAACCAGTTGTCGCAACCGATAGCGACGCTTACTCATACAATCAAATTCAACGCTACGTACCGGGAATCGGTCGCGAATGTCAGCGATGCAGTCGCACATATTGCTCAACCTGTTGCTCCTGGGGTGAAGACACTGCGATGCGATGCGCATGCGGTCAGTGTCCGTTACAAATGATTCGACTTTCCAACGAATAAGATCTTCGACCACTAGCTTAGCTGCGAAATCCCAATAGGCTTCCGAGCATCCCCAAAAGAGACGGATTTCCGGCATGCGCCCATCGTCCTGCTTGCACGAGGTTCCCCGCGAAGCGCGGAAGCAATACCCTTCTGGCATTCTCAATACCATTAGCATCTACCGGCTCCTGGTCTGCCACCAATGCGGGCATTTTCCGGTGATACCGGGCAAGCTCCTTCCGGCACAGCGCGTCAAGCGAGGTGAAAGGTTCACCCACCGCGGCCGTGGGTTCGAGAATTGCCTGTCTGTAGCTGCGTCGAATCTCTGGTAACTTGTTTATCACAAGAAAGAATAGTGTCATGCATCTCATCGCATCGAACCGCATGGTGCCCTCCCCATTCGCGGCAATATAGAGTACGGCGTGCATTAGGTGCTCATCGATCTTCCTGTCGATCTGTTGGACACGCGCCGAGACAAAAAACACCGTTTCGGGAGACACCAAGGTCAGCAGTTCCGCGGCAAATCCAACATAAGCGAGGCTGTTCTTGCCGCGAACAAGTTTCGAGCGCGTCACGAAACCTTTTGCAAGGGTTTCCAAATTCTCCCTTGGGTCGCACTGATTGTCTCTTGATTCCTCGGTTTCCGAGTAGAGTCCCGCGCGATTGATGACGGTTTTGGACAGTTCGAGAATGAGCGTCTCCTCATCCGGTGGCGTTTGGGAAGCGTCGCGTAGAAAGCTATCGATCGAATCGACATCCCCGGAATCATTGATTCCCGCCGCCGCTGCCCGTGCCTCGCGCATAACCATTACGGCTTCCCCTCTCTTTTCCTTACCCCACAATGCGAGCGCTTTGTTCTGAAGTGGTTTCGAATACCCTTGCGGCCTGAGGGTTAAGGCGCGGTTGGCCGCCGATATCGCTTCACAATGGCGCTCCAGCTGCATCAACCATGCAGACTTGAAATTCCATAACTCCGCGTCGTACTCATCCGCCACGAGGGCCCGGTTCAATTCTTCGAGCGCACTTAGAAGTGCCAGTCGTTCTTCGGGAAAAGAGAGTTCGGCATATCCCCTTACGATTGTCTGATTTCCCCGGTCGAGCGCACGCAAATCCGTTGCGCGAGTCCGATGTAATGGGCCACAGATCGATCCGCACGTGCCGTTGCAGCATCCATTGATGGCCAATCCAAGCCACGCCGCCGCCTTGCCGTGCTGGTTCGCCCGGCGCCTTGCATCCGCTTGCATCGTCAAAATCTCCACGTATTCCGCCCCATCCGCCAAAGAGCGCTCCATCTCTTTAATGTATGTGCTGGCATCGCCTTCATTGATCAGTGCGCCACTTGTTTCGCGGACCCGCTCGCGCCATGTCTCAAGCGTAGGACTGAATAGCATATAATTGAACGCCGCATCCGTTTTTTTCGGGTTCGCCCGCCATGCATTCTCGTACGAACGAGTGGCCGCAACGCCATTTCCGAGATAATCGAGATGAAGGACTCCCTCTGCCATCAGACACTCGGAGTCGTCGGGAAACTCCTCTTGCAGCTCCGCGAGCCGCCGCAAGGCCCGAACGATCCGTCCATGCCTTGCTTCGAACAGGCATCTTTCCAAGGTGATGCTTTTCGCCTCTTCATCTTTAATGTAATATTTCACATGCCACTCCTTTTATGCTTCAGTTCCGTGCCAAAGGAAGCTTTGTATGGTTCCGTTATGATAACCAATCGCCATCCATCGCCCCAGAGTGTCGATGCAGGTGGCATTGAACGGAAGATGAATTCGTGAAACACTTGGAAGCCCCTCGGCAACCGACAGAATCTCGATCCACCGCAGGTCGGCGGATATCCCAGCTAGGCGGTTGCCCGCCCCCAGAAATGCGATGCGTTCGAGACGGTCCTTCCGGCGCGTCATCTCGCTCCAACCCGACGTGCTATGCACAAAAAGGACGGTCTCCAAACCGGCGACCGCGATGAACCGGCCGCCGGCATCGATGGCCATATCCGAGCACGGCGGATCGATAACGGCAATTTCTTTTTCCCGGAACTCATTCATGGCTTCTATAATGACGTCGCGGAAATTGCCCCGCTCGGATTCTCTCAACAGGAGCATCAACCCGCTCATTCCCGGCACCCGGCACGCACGCTTTACCAATTGGTCTTTTGCTGGCCGTCTGTAGCCAGCCTGCGTTCGAGTCCCGTCTTGGACGAGCATTACCCCGCCGTTCCTTCCAACTACAAACAGGCCCTGGTCCATTTTGCCTATACTTACTATACGATCTCTTGTGACGCCATGATGTCCTAGGGCGAGACCTGCATCATCCAGAAAATAAATCTTATCGTCTGCCGTGGCTACACATGCCTTGGTTCCGGTGTCCATTGCACTTACCACGGTCGGGTCGAAAATGCCTAACTTACTTACCATTCGACCGCCTTCCAACTCCGACACTAACATATCCTTCCCTGATTCACTTATCGATATGACGGCGTTCGACGCGATGCGGAGATCGGTCACGGCGTAACGGTGGTATGCCGGATTCTGTGTTCCTTCCGGGGAGAGCGAGATGACGCCCTCGCTCATTCCCACCATGATTGTTCCCCACGTGACGATAATGCAATTCGATCGCTCCACCATACTCTTCGACGAGAAGGGCGTGAGTCTTGCAAAGATCCCGGTTGCCCAATCCCAGATGCCGGCTTGTCCCTGGGCTGTTGTGAGAATTGCGGTACTGCTGGCAGCGGTTTGAATCAGCAGAGGTGGACCATAGACTGACGCCGTTGGGGAACGCTCATAGAAGTATTCGGCGACCACTTGCCGCGTTGGCATGTCGAACACACGCAAACATCTGTCAGAGCACGCCATCACAATCCTGACACCGTCAACATCGAACTGGGCGTCGTCGACTTTCGCGGGGAGAATGGCTTCCTCCCACTTTCTCCATCCTTCTCCGCCGGAGTAATGAATGCGCTGGCGTTCAGAATCTGTGGCGGAGACGTACAGCACTTGACCGGATGATCCGGACTCACGGACGAGATGCGCCCGAAGAGGCTGGGCCAGGAGCGTGCTGGTGATTCTTCCCGTAAATGGATCGACCGTCACCAAGCCGCGCGAACGGCTTGCCGCGATGACTCCATGCCGCGATGACTGGGCTATGCGGTCGACATCTCCAAGCGAATCCATTTCCGTCCATGTAGACTCCAGCCACAATTTATTGTTCCTGGTCAACGCAACGACAGAGCCCTCGTCGGACAGGAGCAGGCACGAAAACCGCAGGGATGGCAATTGCTTTGTGAGCAAGATTTCTCCGCTGCCCACATTGTGAATCTCTACTCCCCCCCCCGCGCTTAGTCCCGCCACAAGTTTGCCAGATGGACTGGCTGCAACGACGTAGCACGGTTTGGCGAATGAGACGCGAAGAATTGGTGCGCGCCCCGGACTCATTGCCTCAACCCAACACTGGGATAAACTCAAGTGCCCCCGAATCTGGTCAAGCAGTTGCTCTGTCTCGCGGTTCGGGGGGGACTCCCATTTTAGAATGTTGAGCAAGCTTTGGGGGAAAAGAAGTGGGCTGGCTTGCAGGACAGGCTCGCAATTTCCGATGGCCCGTTCAAGGAAGCCAAGGTGCGGGAATCCACTGGCGGCGGCAGCCATGTCGCAGTCTCGTCGCATATCGGAAACGCCGCACCTAGTAATCTTCCGGTCAATAAACAAAAAATTCATGAGCGCTTGTGATACCTGCGGATAGTTCCTTGCCTGAACAAGATGGAATATGCATTCGGAAAATCCGCGCACACTCTCCGTCTCCCATTCCTTCGCGGGATTAGTGCCTTTGGCGCAGGCCAGGAAGTAGTTCGCCAATCGTTCATGCGGAGGCCACTTCGGACCTGGCCTTTGTTTGAAGTAGTCCGGGACCCATTCCGTCACCTGCCGGTGATAGAAGGTCAGCACATTGGCTCCGTTGGCGGCGCGTTCCGTCAGGTACGGAGCCAGGTCAAAGCGAAGCCGCGACCAGATCGCAATCGGAATTCGTGTCGCGTTCGCGGGCATCTCATGCTGCTTCTTCCTGGTGTCGTCTTCGAGCAGCGCCTTGTATTCGGGATCGGCGAACAGGATTTCCAATAGCTCGTTCTCCGCCAGCCCCCATCGGGACATGGCAACGTAGACCAACGCGCGCTCCACCAGGAGCGGGCCGTGGTTCGTGGCCTCACAGAGCCGGTCAAAGAGTTGTCCGACCAAAGCGGGCACACCCTCCCCCAACTCGGGCGCCATGTCATAGGACCGCCACAGCCGGGCTTCCTCGAACAAGAGTTTGAGATAGATCGGCTGGCGACAGGCTTCAGAAGCCAGGCGTCGTTCGATCGCTGCTCGCTGCTCCTCGTTGACCCTGCGTTTCGGCTTCGCCTGGGGCAGCCAGCGCTCAAACATCAGAGCCCTGGCTTCGTCTTCCGACATCGCCTTGAGGATGAGATAGTGATCGGCTGGGAGTTGGCGCTTCACCAGTTCGGAGTAAGGCCGGGCGGAGGGATCATTCCCGGCCCGGTCGGACAGGCACGACACCACGAGCTTCACATGAGCCCGGAGTTGCCCCAAGGGCAGCCAGTGGAGCGAGCGGCCGTCGTCCGTATCGGAAAGCTGGTCGAGCGCATCCAAGAAAAGGACCAAAGGCTGTTCTGCCGTCGCGGCTCGAAAATGTTCGAGCAGTTCCTCCCGCAAAGCCTTGGCATCCGCAGGCAGCGCTCCTTCGCGCGGATGGCGCAGCCGCAGGGCCTGACAGAGACTGTCGAGCAGGGAACGAAGGTCGGACGACTGAGGTGTCACCCCAAGGAAGCGGACAATCGGCTGGCAGGGCTGACTCATCTCCTGCGCGGCCCGCGCCAACAGGGCCGTCTTGCCGCAACCGGAAGCACCGTGCACCACCAGCGGCCAACGCGTGTCATCCCGTACATAGTCCCAGATCGCCTTCAACTCGGCTTTCCGCCCCACGAATGTCTCCCTGGACCCACGTTCCAGGCCGAAGCGTTCGTGTTTGTCCTGTTCGATGGCCAATTCGCGTTGCGCACGTTCTGCCGAGGCCTGGGCGGTTTTATGCCAATAGTCGTCGATCTGCTTCTGGATGACCTCCATGAGCCGTCCTTCAGCGAAGGCGCAAAGCTGCGCCAGGTGATCCGTCGTGACGTCCGGGGCGCGGCTGGCCTGGCTATCGCCCGGCGGATCCAGCCTGGCGTGATCGAAGGCCAGGACGTTCCCTGGTTCCAAGCGCCGGGCCAGTTCCTTTTTTAACCGCTCTTGCTCGTCTCCCAGTTCCCTATCGACTCTTCCGGAGGGGGACACATCGACGAAGTCCTTGATTTCTTTCGGGTCAGAGAACCCCTCGATGTTCTCTTGCTCAATCTTGCGAAGGAAGGCCAGCACATGCTCCCGGGCGTCAGGCACACAAAGCGCACCGTGCCAAATCTCCTGCTCCGTGGCTGACGCTTGAAAGCGGACGATGGGTGGCGGAGTTCCCGCCCGCTCCACCTCATCGAATCTACCCCGCAAGCGCTCCGGCGGTTGGGCGCGATTGAGATTGACCATGGCCCACAGGACATGCTGAACCTGGTTCCAAGTTGTCTCGTCCGTGTAATCCCGACCGTCGTCCCATTTCCGGTTGCGGGATTGAAGGATATAGACCGGCGGATCGGCATTTTCGTCCCGGCGATACCAAGCCCGGAGAACCGCTGGTGCCGGTTGGGCTGTGGCCGCCTCAATCTCCCCGGCTTCACGCTCCAGCGCCTGGAATTCAGCGATGGAGATTTCTTCCGGCAAAGGACGCCAGCCATAGCGGTTGCCCAGGAGAACGAGGAAATTGGGCTGCGGAGAAATCTCCTGCGCCCGCCGCAGTTCCTCGAAGCAAATCCGCATGGTGCGGTGGTCAAATCCCGCCTCGGTCGGCACGCCCCAGCGCAGATCGATGGCTTGGAACTGAAAGCCGCTGCGCGAACAGAGCTGCTCCAGCTTGGGAAAGACTTCCGCTTGCAGCGCGTTGCGCTCGTGCTTCATGTCGCTGAACGTTGAACTGACAAACAGCCGGATGACGGGGCGGAGGCGGGGCATAGCGGCTATTCCATTTCGCGGGTCTTCAAGCTGCGGATGAGCGTTCCGACACGCTCGTCTAACGAACCTGAGGCAGTTGGACTTCCTGTAGGTTTATCGCGGCGCGTATCCACCCAATCCTTCAATTTTCACATCCGGTGACATTAATCCATTACTCAAGAGCGTTCCCTTGACAACACACCAGAACCGCTGATTCAAATTGCGCAAAGAAATGCCTGCCTTCCTCTTTAGTTGTTGCTCAAGCTCGACTATTAAACCCTGTGTTGTCACCATCATGCATGCAGCGTGCGTTCCGATACTGTGTCGTCCCGCCACAATCAAGACCAAATGCCGCGAGTGCTGCGAGTTCTCCGGATGCGGCGCACGAATGATTAGACCGTAGTCGATGCTCTTACCGTCGTTTCTCTTGGCAACTTTCGCTTTCAGGCGCCTATCGAGACTGGGAACGCCCTGGAACACGATCCGGCTGTCGGGACCTCTCCCTGACGGAATCATTTTCCAGCAAGGAAACAATCCTTTCTGCAATCGCGAAAGAAAATGCTTGGTTGCTTCGTTCATCTTGGATGAACCGATACAGAAGAAAGACGCAGGGCGCAGGAGCACGTCTGGGAGAACGCATTGGCCGTGAAGCAGTTGAGGAAGCTGACGCGTTCCAAACAGATTTCCGTAGGCCGTAAGAATTCCCGAAATCCCAAGCATGTCGCCAAAAGTGTCGCCCTCATCTGGGTGCCACCAGTGCTTCGAATCAGCAGTAGGCGTGCGCGGCGCAGCGATAAGGTACGCGGGAAACGGATCCGGGCTGGCCAACATACGTCGTTGTTCCGGAAGTGGCGAACGCATCTCACGCTTTAGACAAGCTGACAAATCTCGTTTGAACTTCGCATCCCCTATCGGACTTTTGCGATAACGCAGAGTTTCCTTGCCGACCAAATCGGTTGGCAATTTCACGCCTCGTCTTGCAATTAGAATAGGTAGTCGGTCGTGGGCACTGGCGAAACCGTATTCGTAATAAACGTTCGGGCTATATTCCGTCACGTCGGCAACCACTATGGATGCGCCGAGAATCATTCCGTGAACCTTAGCGAGCAATTCGCGTCCGGGTTGCAGTTCGCGGTCAGCGCGGACACAGCGTAACTTAGCATTTTTTTCAATTAGATGAGAAAGCTGTTGGTAAACCAAGTCGTACCGAGCCTTGGGAAGGTAAGGCATGATGACGAAGCAGTACTCGCGAGCCTCTGAAGCAGATGGTTTGTTTGGCAGGGTCTTTTTCACAGATATTTTTTTCATTTGTTACTCAATTTCTCCTGGGAAGACTCCGGGGTTCCTATGGTTAGTTTAATTTCTTGGGTAGATTCGGAAGGAGCGCTTCGGCCTCGGCGATGCGATGGCAATTTTCTCGCGAAACGGCGACGAGATGAAAACTCGAACTTGTATCTCAGAATTGGGCATCAGAAAATAGGCGTCACTGCTTCTTGAGAATGTGAATGGCGCTCAAGACTTTGATGACTTGGATTTGAAGCAATCCCAGCTTCCTGTTTTCGCCAGTACCGATTTCCAGAAAATGCCTTCTCTGTGAATCTTTTTTCGCCCCAAGATAACCAGCGGAAGCGGCACCAGCACGAATTCTGTGAGCCACTGGCTGATCATGAAATCGGTGTAGCCCGCCATGGCATTGTCCACGGCTAAACTACCGAGCCGCCGACCGGTGATGATATCCTGGCAGCTAGGTGGAATGGCCCGGATGATATGTCGGGGCTCGTTTGTCACCACCCGTAGTTTTTGCCAGCGAGTACCAGGCTTTGCACCTTTTTTCAAAAGATGATCAAGTCCGCGGCTGACAATCTTAAGACACGCAGAACGTAGTTCGTCCGAGGTCTGGCCACTCAGGGTCTTGTGGCTTTCTTGCAGGGCCATGAAACTCTCCACGGCTTCTCTTTCTTTTTTGGTCAGGACAGATTCCGCTTTCGCTGACATACCGGCGGGATTCTTTTCAAGTTCCTTGAGAACTTGAAGCGCATCTGTGGGAAGGGCAGTCTCAGCCATGACGACAAGTCCGAGCGGAATTGTTCCCCGGTCGCCAAGTCTCTTCTTTAGGTATGCGGCCACTTTCCTGAGGCTGAAGGGTACTTCAGGAACGAGTGCCAGGTAGCAGTTTGGGGTGGAACCTGCGAGAACCGCGTGGCTGACTACGAAGCCAGAAACCGAGCCGAACAGCTGAACAATTCCGAGTCGTGGATTGGACGTGATTTCAGTATGCACATGTTCGATAACTTCACGAGCCTTCTCGACGGCAGACATAAATCCAAACGACTGCCACACCCAAAGAATATCGTTGTCCATCGTTTTGGGAATGCCGACAACCGTGAGTTCGCGGTCTCCAGTTCGACCTTCAGCCAGAGCGTAGCTGCGAATGGCGTGAGCCATGCGCATACCGCCATCGCCACCAATAACGTAGAGGATATCGAAGTTCCTCAGTTGATTCACGATGTCCTTCAATTTGTCGTCTCGTTTCGGCTCCCTCATTAGTTCGTCGTCCCTGCATGTGCCGAGTATCGACCCTCCTTCGTGGGCGTGAGGCGGCGTCTCCAGGTTTAAATGATTTGCCGGGAAACTTTTTAAATCACTGACCAGCAGACGATGCGCATTTTCCAGGTCATCAAAAGCATGCAGGCCATTAACCAATCCGTGAATTTCCAGTTTTTTCAGATACCGGCCTTTTTCCGCATACAACGAGTGCCTCTGGACAATCCCATCAATCACGGCATTGATGCCGGGTGCAATCCCGCCGATTACGAGGACGGCCACCTTGAAACCCCTGCTGTCCAAGTCCAGGTTGTTTGGAAAGCACAGCTTTCGACGTGGACCCGCTTCCGGGAAACCCAGAGCGTTGGCTTGTGGGCTATGCTTTGAAGCGAGTGCGGCAACCAGGACAAAGTCGTCGTCCTTTCGCTCACTACCGACAGATGGAATAAGGGGATTCCGTATCTGGGGTATCTGACTACGCCTCGCGACGGAGGGCCAGACCATGGGACAGCCCTTAACCAACTTGTCTCTGAACAAATGCATTTCCTCCTTAGCGAGCTTCTCTTTATTAGCCAACAAGTCCTGATAAAATTTTATAATCTCTTTCTCGTAGTGAAAGAGATTGGGTTCAGCTGGCAGCCCATCTTTGCCGAGCCAAGCAATATCGCTCAGGCTACAAATCTTTATAGCAGTCGCTAGAGCAGCGGCTGTATCCGTTGCTCCCGGCGCTATTGCGATATTCGCATTCTGGAAAGCGGCGTAAGCCGGTATCGGGAAAGCCTTCCCGCCAACGTCAGGAAGCTGCACAGGAATGCACGTCTTTTGTAGTGCGAGGGCGGCCGCAATCTCCTTTGGCTGCCAAATGCTACTCACTGTCTTTGCACCGATAAAAAAGACGAAGAGGTTGGAAGTTACCAACTGAGCCTGCATCCGTGCTACAAAATCGCCTGACTTTTCGTATTCCTCATAACAGAAGATGCGGTTGAAGCATCGGGCGAGGTAGCCGGCCACTTGGAGGACGAACGCAGAGTCGGCGCTGGAGTGAGAGAGGAAGACTGTCCTGGGGGATCCATTCGTGGTGATTGGAGTTCGTGGATACATATAGCTAGTCTATTTCTCGATTATTGATGTTGTTGATAAGTTCAGCGATGCGTGTTTCGAAAGGAGTAAGGGCTGAGTTCGAGCCACTGACGTGCAAATGTGAGTCCGTCGCGCAATAATTCTTCCATGCTCCGAACGGCGGGGATGGGCATCTGTACCTGAAATCGGACAACGAGTCGCAGGGCTGGCTAAATATCCTGCGGAAAGGAAAGCTGGGTCCGATTCCCGAGGCCATGCCGCAAGCTTAAGTGGCGTTAATCTTGAGACGCAAGGGAATTCACTCGTGGCGGCATCGATGGCCCGGAGGGCCTACAGAAATTAGCAACCGGCGGTCATAGACCGCCGCTGCTTACCGTGAGCCTCCCCAACTCATAACCCCCAGTAATCCGTCGGCCCGGCAGCAGCGGGCGGAGCGATCCAGGACCGCCACTCGCGCACAATTCTTCGCGCAACCGGGCAACCGGACAGTACAGGCACGGTGCGTTGAAGCAACTCAACTTCCTCCTTATCATCCGGGTATTGCAACCGGCGGGCCCGGAGGCAAAGAATCCTCGCGAGCCCGAGCTTGTTCCGATGCATGCGTTGCGTGTTCTCGGCTTCAGCGAAGTATTGGCAGGCTTCCCCATCATCCGTGGTGAGCTTGGCCAGCATGGGCAGGCTCTGGTCCGCGAGGTCCCCGGTCAGATTCTCCGCTTCGTAGGTGGCGGAGGCATCCAGGACGAATCGCATGGCCTCGTCCGTGCGCTCCAGCCGGCGCTGCAATTCTCCCATGTAACACTTGGTCCGGGCATACATGCGGGTGCGAAGCGCATTGGAATCGTCCTCGAGCAAGACCGTAAAAAGCGCCTCCGCCAGCGGGAAGGAACCGGTGTGCATCAGGTAGAGTCCCTTGTAGAGAAGGAAAATAAAGCGCGAGTAAGAAGCGCCGGGTTCCGACTGCTCGCGCAACGGTTCGCCCGCCTCGATGAGGGGAGCCAGTGCCGCCACGTCCGGAACAATACCGTTGGAAAAGATCGACATGGTGAGGCAGAGATGATGAAACTCGTCAAGATTCTCGCGCTGACCATGGAGCATTTCCAGGGCCTCGGATATCCTCCCAAGGCGGGCGTAACTTATACTGAGGGATTCGATGTTTTGGGGCGTCGCAAACGCCGGGGATGAAAGCTGGGAAAGGATCTCCGAGTAATGCCCGGAGCGAAACAAACCGTCCAAATCGCGCGGTCTCAGTTCGCGCGGGTCCTTGATTAGTTCCCAATGTTCAGAGGTGCAGAACGGGTCCGACAAGTCGAGCCTCTTCCTGGTCTCGCGGTCGAACACGCCATCCCACTCGCAACCGTAACGCCCGCTCTGGTCCGCCAGGCGGCGGATGCAGGCACCGCGCAGGGCGGCGCGGCCGAGCGCCGGGGGATTTTCGAGCGCATGGGGGATATTATCGACGCCCTGCAAGCGGTGATCGAGCACGCCGCTGCGGTCGAGCGATGTGAAGATACCCGCGTCGCCCAGAATGCTAAAGCGGGTGTCGATTTCGAACAGCTCGAGCCGAAGAGAGAGGAAGGCGTCGAGACCTTCCCACACCAGGCCGCGCTCGTGAAGATAGGGAGTGAGGAGCTTCCTGGCCGAGGCAAGAGTTCCGCGAGCACCGAGGACAACGGCGGTCGAGATCGAGCGTTCACTCCGGGTTGAACTCGCCGCAATCAATTGCTCCACAACATGAGTCCAGGCGGACAGCTTCTCATACGTCGTACCGCGGCGGAGGAGATGGCGCTGGAACAGGGCGTATTTGATAGCCCAGTCGAGAGACGTGGCGAGGGCGGACGGTCCTCCCGAGCGCAAGCGTTCCAACGTGGCGCGCCAGCGCAGGCACACCTCCGGCGCCCAGGGCGGCATGAATTTCGCCCCGACGTGCTTCTCGACCTGCCGGAGATAGTGATCCTGAATATCGAGTGCGGTGACCTCCCGACCGTTGCCAAGCTTGACGGACCGCTGGAGCGACGGATCCGCAGCGAAGAGGCGCATCGCCGCGAGGGCATCGGTGAATTCGATGGCCTCGCCGGGACGTTTGCCGGCCTCGATCAAGGCGACAACCAGCGCCGTGCTACCGACCTTCAGCCAAATTCCGGTTTCGCCGCAGAGGCTTTCACCCGACAGGATATGCAGGCGCCGATAGCCCTTACCGCACAACGACTCGTCGCGCGTGTGAAAAATTCCCCGGTCCCCGGTGGAATCACCGGAGATGGCGGAGCGCAAGTGCGAGACACGGGGGGAGATAAGGAAAATGACACCGGACGAGTGGCAATCGAAGCCGCCGGCCCCCGTAAAGACCAGGCGGGAAACCAAATGGGGGATGATCTGGCGGGAGAGCGAGTTCCGGCCCATTTCGGAGTGCAGATAGCTCTCGTGGCAACCCCAGGTCGAACGGGAGGCGTAATCGGTGTTGCTTCTGAGGAGCGACACGCTTTTCACGCCCCGGGCAAGACGGGGCAACTGACCCGCGAGGCCGAGAAGCATTTGTTCCCCGGCTTGCACGTAGCGGCAAATATCCCACGGGTTGGAGCATTCGGGGGTCGCCAACTCCGGGTGCGCACCGCAGTCGACGTAAAAGCGCGAACCATTGGGCAAAAAGATGCCGCTGGAGCCGGCACCCGGCAGATGCGGCTTTTCCCTGGCCAGATTAACTAGTTCTCCCGCCAGGTTCTCCGAGCTGAACTCCGCCCCGGCGACCGACGCCACGGTGATCCCGTATTCGGTTTCCATGCCGAACAATCGCGTATTCATAAGTTAGCTTTCATCATGAGGCAAGCAGGGGCCCTGGTCGCGCAGCGACGGATTCAGGGCTCACCGCTATTGGCCTCCGCGCTGTTGATTGGCGGCGAGAAAGGCCGCGCTATCGCTTGAGAGCGCCGAGTCAATCGCAGCATCTCCCGCCGCGAAGAGCTCATGCATTTTTTGTTGCGCCGCAGCGAGGCCGTCGCCCGTGGGATCGCCGGGGGCTGAAGGGCGAGGAACTTCGGCGTGGGTTTTTTCGTGTTGTTTCATGGTTTGTGGGTTCCAGGTTGGGTTGGTTGTTGCGGGGTATAAGTGCGCGCCGCCGGAACGGGCACGACAACCGCCGGCGCAAGAACCGGCGGCGGCTTTGCGCCGAAAATATCAAGCGCATCGTCGAGAGTGGCCGTTTCGAGGAAACGAGTTTTCGATTTGGTAAAACCAAGCGGATTGTTCAGTTGTACCGTCTGGCGACTGGGCCATTGGCCTTCGAGGCGGAAGGTAATCTCGTCCCAGTCGATCCGGGCAATTCGATCCGGTCCGGCAAGGCGCAGAAGCTTGCTTCGAGTCCAGGCTCTCGTATCCACAGGGGGCTCGTGCACGAAACGCTCGATCTCCGCGTCACTGACGATACGTTCGACTGCTCCGTGGGCCTGATAGGTCTGGAAGAGCCCCTTGTCGAGCGAGCTGTAGGAGTGATCGAGATGTTTGACCTCGGGTGATGTGAAGGTCAGTTGGGGTCGCTGTTTAATGGCGCGCTCGATAATGGAGAGCTTGAGCACCCAATCGAGCCGCGGGGCGAGAGCCGCAAAATCCGCGGCCTTGAGCTTAAGGAGCGTATCACTCCAGAGAGCGACGATCATCTCGGCCTCGGGAACGATGCCCTTGCAACCGCCGTGATCGACGAAGGCCTTCGCTTCCTCGAGAAAGAGCAACTGCAACTCCACCGCGGTCACGCGCTTCCCCGATGCCAGCAGGATACGCGTTTTCAAGAGCGGGTCCCGGCTCCAGGCATGGACGGCGGTCACGGGATCATCGAGAAGAAGTTGCGGGTTCATTTTTTCCGCCTCGATCATCGCGAGCATGATCTGCATGACACCGACCTTGAGCAAATTGGCGACATCGCAAAGGGTGCTGTCGTAAAAAATGACGTGGAGCCGTGCCATGGCCGCCTCGGGGCTCCCGACCACGCTCCCCCAGCCGCACAACGGCTCATCCCGGGAATTGACGATCGGGCGATTGAAGGTGGTTTGAAGGCCCGTCAACACCTCCATGAAATCCGCGCGCTGGCTGATCTGGTATGCGCAGGGAGATCCCGCCAGCAAACCTTCCGCGCCCACCTTGCCCTGGCCGGTGAAGACAATGCTCGAGGCCTGATATGCTCCCAAGTAGAGAAGATACTGAACCCGGCGACTGAAAATATTATCCCACGCCCGCCGGGTGATGAGGAAGTCCAGGTGGCTGCCGTAAGATTGCCCATGGCCGTCGCTGTTATTGGCCAGCACGTGAACTTTCTGACCTTCCGGCAGTTCCGAGTTGACCTCCCTCTGCGCCTGAGCAGCGATCCGCAACATCGCATTCCACGCAGCCACGTGATCGCGCGCGGAAAGGACTTCGGGAAGGCATACTTCCAAGTGAGCAAGGTCGATATACACACAGCCACCATTGCCGGGTAAAAACAGTCGATTCCAATCCTGTGGATCAAAGATTCCGCTGGCCTTGGTTTCCGTCTCAACCGGGCCATACCCACCGGCCTTTAGCTTCGGCTGCTGCC
>Ga0302319_10008327_pt1 | contig 20210 bp, 11 predicted proteins | sample Bog_T0_2_FD_203319 | JGI IMG/M metagenome (GOLD analysis project Ga0302319, IMG submission 203319) | Peat permafrost microbial communities from Stordalen Mire near Abisko, Sweden - Bog_T0_2 | ecosystem: Environmental > Terrestrial > Soil > Wetlands > Peat | place: Sweden: Abisko, Stordalen Mire... | reverse complement strand
CGGGGCGGGGGTCGATGCTGGTGACGCACGGGATGGGGGAGCACTCGGGGCGGTATTGGCATGTTGTGGAGCGGTTTGTGGGGATGGGGCTGCGGGTGGTGACGTGGGATCTGCGGGGGCATGGGCGGTCTGAGGGGAAGCGGGGGGATGTGGCGGGGTATGAGCTGCTTACGGGTGATATGCAGGAGATGTGGATGATATTGCAGGCGGGGGCGGGGCCGCATTTTCTCCATGCGCACAGCCTGGGGGGGCAGATTGCGATTAACTTTGCGGTGGAGTGGCGGCCTGAGGCGGCGGGGATGATTGTGACGTCGCCATGGTTCCGGCTGGCGTTTGAGCCGTCGAGATGGAAGCTGGCGCTGGCGCGTGTGGCGGTGCGTGTGTGGCCATCGCTGACGCAGGATACGGCGATGGGGCCGAGCCGGCTGAGCCGGGATCTTGAGTTTCTAAAGGGGATGCCGGATCCGGAGTTGGTGCATCACCGGATGTCCGCGCGGATGTACCATGCGCTGAGCGAGGGGGGGGCGCGGGCGTTCCGCGAAGGTCGGAGGCTAACCTATCCGATGTTGCTGATCCATGGGGGGAGCGATCCGGTGACGTGGGCGGGGGCGACGGAGGAGTTTTTTGCGGCGCTGGAGAGCAAGGACAAGACGCTGGTGATCGTGCCGGGGGCGCTGCATGAGACGCATAATGATGTGTCGCGGGAGGGGGTGATCAGCGAGATGGCGGGGTGGGTGGAGGCGAGGAGGGCGGGCACGCTATAGGAGGGGGGCGTGGCGCAGGGCGCGGCGCTGGATGAGGACATTGGCGAGGAGGGCGCCGATGATTAGGGAGGCGCCGATTAGGTAGAGGGCGGGGTTCTCGCGGACGTGGCGGACCAGGGCTTCCTCGGCGGTGACGACTTTGCGGAAGTCGGCCTGGCGGCGGACGCGGTCGGCGAGGGCGCGGCCTTGTCGCAGGCCTTTGTCCATCAAGTCGTCGGGGGCGTGGCGGGTTTTCTCGATGCCGTTGTGAAAGAGGTGGCCGATGCGGTTGAATTGATTTCCGAGGTTCATAACTTGTTTGGCTCCGATCTTCTTGATGGGTTGAGAGCGGGAGCCGGGGGCGGGCTGGCGCTCACTTTGATATCGTCCGCGGGAGATGGGGCGGCCTTTTTTATCATTGGGTCATGCCAGTGAGGGGATGCTGGTAGCCGGTAAGCTCGAGGTAGCCATGGGCTGTGACGGGGGTGTCGGCGACGGTGCCGGCGGCGTGGATGAGGCCCTCCCAATAGGCGACGGCGGGGAGGGCGAGTTCCTGATTGGGGACGGGGGTGGTGACCTCGATGTTTAACGCCAGGCGGGGAATCTGAATGCGCCAGCGGATGGGGTAGGCGGCGGCGGTGGCGGGGCTGCGCCATGACTGGAGGGGGGTGAGGATGAAGTCGGCGGCTTTGAGGTAAGCCACGGTTCCGTTCGGGTGGATGTAGGTGCCGCTGGAGGCGGGGTCGGCGGCGCCGTTTTTCCGGCGCATGCGGTATAGCATCAACTCGGAGTTGTCGGAGAGTTGAAGGGAGAACCAGTCCCAGCCGGCTTGATCCGGGGCGAGCTGGTTGGTGGCCCACTCGTGATCAAACCATGTCTCGCCGGTGACGGGGGCGGGGGAGTGGCCGGGGAGGGCGAGGCTGCCCTGGGATCGCATGCGGGTGAAGGAGTAGTAACAGGAGGCGTGGCCGGGGGCGAGGGACTTGAGGCTGACGCCGTTTTCGCCCTCGATTACGGGGTTTTTCGTGGGGATGAGATGGAGGTCGAGAGCGATGCCGTTGTGTGCGGCCTGGATTCGCCATGAGCCGGCGGGTTCGACAGTGAGGCGCCAGTCGTCGATCCATGCCAGGGGGCCGGGGTTTCCGTTGCCAAAACCGGCGTCGCCGTACGCGCCGCGGGAGATTTTTTGGGTGAAGGTGAATTGGGCGCTGGCGACATCGGTGAGGGCGAAGTGGGCGAATTTGAAATCGGGGACGATGAATCTTGATCGGACGCCGGGGGGAATGGCGGGCATCAGGCCCTGGCGGAACCATGTGAGCTCGAAACCGAACTCGCGGCCGTGGGGTGATTTCATATTGCCGGTGAAGTACCACCATTCCGTCTTGAAATCCGGGTGGAGGCCGTGATCGCGAGGGAACTGGTAGGTCCAGCCGGGATCGGCATTGCGCCATGCGGGAATGGGGTCGGCGAGGGTACGGGCGGCGGCGAGAGCGAGCGCGAGGGCTGCGAGTGCGGGGATGGTTTTCATTCCTCGCGGAGGGCTCCGGCGATCTGGACGCGGCCTGCCTGCCATGCGGGGCCGAGTGCGGCGAGCATGGCGGCGGCGATGATCCAGAGTGGGGTGGCGGCGATGAGGAGCCATGGCCAGCGGAGCTCGATGGTCCAGCCGAAGAAGGCTTTGTTAACGACCCATGTGAGGACCATGGCAAGCGTCATGCCGGAGGCGATGCCGAGGGCGCTTGCGACCGCGCCGAGTAGGGCGGCCTCGCTGAGGACCATTCCCCTCACCTGCCGGCGGGATGCGCCGACGGCGCGGAGGACGCCGATCTCGCGGGCGCGCTCGATTACGAGTGCGGTGAGGGCGAGGAAGATGCCGACCACGGCGACGATGACGGCGATGATGCGCAAGACGCCGGTGACGGCGAATGTTTGGTCGAACACGGCGAGGATGCGGTCGCGGAGGGCGCCGTTTGTGTAGGCGATGAGGCCGGCGGCGGGCCAGCGAGCGCGGACGCGGTCGGCGACGGCTGCGACGTCGGCGCCGGGGCGGATGTAGATGGCTACCGAGTTGATGCCGGCGTCGCGCCACCAGCGGTCGAAGACGGGGCGGTCGATCATGATGAGGCCGCGGTCGCTTGTGTAGTCATAATAGATGCCGGCGATCTTGAAGGGGGTAATGCCAGAGGGGGTGCGCAGGCGGAGGATGCCGCCTGTGCGGACGCCGAAGCGGTGGGCGAAGCTCTCCGTGACGATCACGGAATCGTGGCCGGAGAAGAACTCGCGCATTTTCCCGGGGGCGTCACCGCCGACGAAGCGGAGGTTGCGGCGATCCGCGCCGCGGATGGCGCCGATCTCGACTGGCTGGCCATCGTCCGTGCGGGCGGCGACTTCGCGATAGGTGTCAACGGCGCGGACGGCGGGGTCGGCCTCGAGGCTGGGGACGAGACCGGGCGGGACGAAAGAATGGAGGCCGATCACCTCATTGGCGGCGGGGGCGACGTAGAGATCGGCGACGATACCGCGGCCGATCCACTCGTCCACGCTGAGGCGGAAAGAAAAGATCATCACCGATACGCCGATCATCATCGCGACGGCGCATGCGAGGGCGGCGACCGTGATGCCGCCACGATGGATCGTGCGGCGGAGGTTCTCGGCAGCGAGACGGAACATCGTGTGGCGGGCTGTCGCGGCGATGCGTCCCAACGCGGCTGAGACGGCGGGAGCGAAGAATGAGAAGCCGACCATGACGAAGAAGGCGGCGCCGAATGCCAACCACGGGCCGGCACCGGCGAGTGCGCCGGCGCAAGATAGAGCGGCCGCGGCGAGGAGGGCGGCGCCGATGAGGGACCATTTCCCGATGCGCCCCGAGTGGAAGCGTTCCATGCGGGCGCCGTGATCGAGGGCGGCGACGGGATCGGCGCGGGCGGCGTCATCGGCAGGGATCCATGCACCGGCGAGGACCGAGAGAATGCCGAGGAGGGTTGCGGAGGCGAATGGGAGGGATTGCCATGCGGGGCGGCCAATGCTGATCAAGACGTAGAGGGATGAGACAGTGCGGGCGACGGAGCCGGTGATGGCTTCGGCAAGGAGAGCGCCGCCGGCGATGCCGGCGATGATGCCGAGGAGGCCGAAGCCGAGGGCATCCGCGAGGAAGAGCACGCGTATCTCGGCGCGGGTTACTCCCAAGGCGCGCAGGATGCCGACCTCGACCCGCCTGCGGGCGGCGGTGGCGAACATCGTGTTGTAAATGAGGAAGGCGCCGACCAGTAGGGAGACCAAGCTCATGGCGGTGAGGTTGAGCTGAAATGCGCCGAGCATTTTCTCGATTTGCAGGCTGCGCTGGCGGGGGGCCTGGACCTCGGCATCCGGGGGGAGGAGGGCGGCGAGGCGGGCGCGGACGGTGTCGGCCTGGGCTGGGTCGTCGAGGAGGATCTGGACGGAGGAGAGTTTGCCCTGCATCTGGAAGGCTTCCTGCGCCCAGCCGATGTCGATGGCGGCGATGGGGACGCCGGTTGAGCCGGCGACGGAGTTGGCCATGGGGATGAGGGCGAGGATTGTGAATTGCTGCGGGGCGCTGTTGATCATCAGGTTTAACTTGCCGCCGACGTTGAGGTGGTGGCGGCTGGCAAAGTCATCGCTGAGGGCGATGGCGCGCGGGGTGGCAAGCCACTGGGTGATATCGAAACCACCCCCCTCCCCTCCCCCGATCTCGAAGGTGCGGAATGGCTCATTTGTGAGGAGATCGATGCCGAGGAGGCGGAGGTATTCGCCGGGAAAATCGGGCAGGGTCGCGAGCTCCTCGATGACGGGGGTGGCGGCGCGGACGCCCTGGGCGCGCTGGATGGCGGGAAAGAGGGCGTCATCCAAGGGGCCGCGGACTTCGAGCTGGGCTTTGCCGGCGACGAGATTGATGCCAGCCTGGAAGGAGCGGGAGGCGCTGCCGTTGGCGACCTGTATCGCGACGAAGACGGCGACGCCGAGGGCGACGGCGAGGATGTTTAACGCGGCCAGCATCCAATGGCGGCGGGCATGACGAAGGACGTGCCAGCGGTAAAGAACAAGGAAGGGAAAACGCATTAATATGTTAACTCATACGCTGAAGCGCTAATCGTCGCGTCGTATTGTTTGAAAAGGTTTGAATTGGCGGGATTTACCCGGATTTGGGGTGAATTGGGCGGAGGGGAATTGGTGAATTTGAAAGTTAATACTGGTGATACCGGCGTGGTTGGTTGGCATCGCTTTTCCATATCCGGGAAGCATAGCGGATTTTCGGGAAATGCGTTAGCGCTCCATGGACTCGGTGGACTCGGACACATCGAAATTTCGCGGCGAGCGTGAGTATTCCCGCGTTGACGGTGACTGCCGAAAGGGCCATAAGGGGTTTGTTCCGTTTCAGGCCGTCAGGTTTGCACCCCCATGAAAACCATCCTCCTGCTGCTCGTGTTTGCGGCATGTCATCCTATCGCGCTGGCGCTGAGCCCGGCGGTAGCGAGCGACGGGGGGCAGGATGAGACCGTGGCGATCACGGGAACCGGGGGTGTTCTTGGCATTGTATGGGGGAGCGTGCCGTCGCAAGCGAAGAGCGCGATGGAGGGCCACCCGCAATTTAAGCTGATGCGGTCGAGCCCGGAACAAATTGAATATGTAGGGGGCACATTTGCCGGGATTCCCGTGGAGATGCTGCGGCTGGATTTTGTGAAGGGGCGGTTCGCGACGGCGGAGATCACCTTTGAGATACCGAATATCCGCCGGGATACGGGGTGGGCGGGGTCAGTAGTAGTGGAGGCGGTGAGGAATGCGCTGAAAGAGAAGTATGGCGAGCCCAATAGCGTGAATACGGGACAGCATCAAAGCGATCGATGGAATGTGGGCGAAACCGCGGGGTCGAAGGACGCGGAGAAGATCGAACTCTATGATGGCTGGAATGCGCAGGTGGTGAAACTCATCTACAACGGCATTTACTTCCAACGGCTGGATGCGCCGGAGGCGGCGGATGTGAAACCGGACGATTTATAAACGAGGGGAAATGATGAGAATTATCATCCTACTGGCGGGGCTCGGGCTGCTTCAATTCTGCGTGGCGGCGAAGGGGGCGGACGACGCGGTCGCAATTGATGATACAACCAATTCAGCGAGCGCGACGGGGACAAGCGGATTCCTCGACATCGCGTGGGGAAGCAGTGTGGCGGAAGTCAAAACGGCGATGGCGGCGCGCCAGGAGATCGTTTTTTCGCGTGAAAGCACGGATGGGCTGGAGTATGGAGGCGGGACATTTGCAGGGGTGCCCGTGGATATATGGCAGCTCGGGTTTGTGGATGGAAAGTTTTGCAAGGCGGCGGTCTCGTTTGAGTATCCTGTAAACTATATCAAGGGGGTGTGGGCAGCCGACAAACTGGAGGAAGCCTTGACCGAGCCCCTTGATCAGAAGTACGGCAAAGTGAAAAGGGAACATGCGCCAGAGAGCATAACCCTGTCATGGTCCACGGGAAAGGACGATACCTCGCCGAATCTTGAGACGATCACGCTGTTCCATAGCTGGAACGCACATATCATGCGGCTGACCTACTCGAATGATCGACTGGAGATGGGGAGCAGCGTCATGGTCGATCCGAGCGACTTGTGACGGGGGCGGGCGGGATTGTTTTGAGGTAAAACATCCCTGGGAGGGCGTGATCCCTGCTTCATTTCACGGGCCGGGCGCCGGCGAAAGGTGAAATGAAGTCGAACAGAGCTACCATTATTGCAACGCGAATCGTGGGGATGTGCGCGCTGGGGTGGGTTTATGCGGGGACGACGGGACTGATGTGGCTGCTGCATATCCACCGGCTGCATGCGTTGATTGCGCGGTCGAGTTTTCGTTTTAATTATGAGGCTTACCTGGGTTGCAATATTGCGTATCTGGCGGCGGCGATTGTGGCGTCGGCGGTGCTGATTTTCTTTCCTGGGACGCTTTTGACGGCGTTAACGCCGGGCGGGGGGCGGAAGCCGGGGCTGAGCGTGTTTTGGACCTCCGGGGGGGTGATTGTGGGGATTGTGCTTTGCCTGCTGGGGGTGCATTCGATTCTCTCGACGGCGATGTGGACGATATATCAATCGGGGACGGACTCGGGGTGGGAGTGGGATGTGACGGCGGGGGCGGGGATTGCGGCGGGCGGGGTGTATCTTTGCCGGAGGATGCTGGCGCGGGGGTAGCGGGGGGTTGAAGGGCTAATGCGGGGAAAATTGGCTGACGGGAGGAAAGGCGATTCGGGAAGCGAAAGCGGCTTTCGCACCGTTCTGGGCAGAAGAGAAAGCGCCATTTCGGCCCGAAAACTGGCTTGCCGAACGGCTGCGCGGGATGATAATCGTGAATACCCCCTCAGTCTCCATGAACATCAGCCCAGCCGGGAATCCCGGTTGAAAACTTGGGCTCGCACCGGTTTCCAAGTGAACTTCGTCCAGGATATGGGGGGCTGATGATATCATGGATGCTTTTTCTCCGACCATCCGCTTTCTCGCCCCGAGGACGCCTCCATCACGTCCCAAATCTTTCGCGTTTCTTTTGGCGCTCTGGGTTGCGATGGCGGCGCTCCCTGACTGTACGGCGCTGGGGAATGTGCCCGGGGGCGTAGTCAGCGGGGATACCACTGCGGTCACAATCACCAATGGGAGCAATGGTCCCACGTTGAGCAATGGGATCGCGCAGATCGTCTGCAATACCAACGGCGGGTCGCTGAGCCAGATCAATTACACCTATAACAACGGAAGCGGAACCGTGACGAAGAAGATGCTGCTGAATGGCAAGGACGGGGGTGAGTTTTACTGGGAGTATGGGGGATATGGCGGCGCCACATGGACTTACTCCGTGGTGGCGGATCCTGCCACCAACGGGGGGGCGTACGCGGAGGTGGCCTTTACCTCCGTGGCCACGGGCACGGCGGCGAACGGAGACCTGCAAATCAACTTCTCCATGCTCCGGGGCTCGCCCGGTTTTTATACCACGCTGACGATGAGCCATCATTCTGGAGATGTCGCGTGCGGGCTGGGAGAGATGCGGACAAATATCTACCTGGCGCCGGATTTCAACTGGATGAGCGTAAGCCCGACGGTGCAGAGGGAGCTTGGGCTCAACGCGAACTTCGTGCCGGCGTATGATTCGACCCAGGAGGACTCACTCTGCGTCTCGGGAGTCAATGCGGGAACATACGATGACAAATACAAATTCAGCCAGCCATGGGGCACCGAGCGGGTCTGGGGCTGGAGCAGCGTCAACGATGCCGCCAACGGAGTAACCTCCGGGCAGAACGTGGGGATCTGGTATGTGCTTGCGAGCTCGGAGTATTACAATGGGGGTCCGCTGAAGCCGGAACTGATGGATGCGCCGATGGTCAACATGCTCAACGGCGGACATTACTCCATGGGTGTGGACAGCAACTGGGGGGACAATGAGACATGGACGAGGGTGCAGGGCCCCTTCTTTGTCTATTGCAACAATGTGTCCAATAGTCTCACGGATCCGATCCAGACCTCGCAGGCGCTGTACAATGACGCCGTCGCCCAGGCGGAGGCGGAGGCCACGGCGTGGCCCTATAGTTGGTACAACAACGCGACCTATGACTCCGCTTACGCCCAGGCATCCCAGCGCGGCACCGTGACCGGGAAGATCGTGATCAATGATACGGGCAATCCCAGCGCGTCGGGCTCCAATCTATGGGTTGGCGTGGCGCAGCAGCCGTCGACCACGGATAACTGCTATGATTTTCAGGAATGGTACAAGCCATACCAGTTCTGGGTAAAGACGGACGGCTCTGGAAACTTTAGCATTCCCTCCGTGATTTCGGGCACCAATTACACGCTATACGCATTCGGCCAGGGGGCGCCTGGGACGTTCATGTCCCAGGCACAGACAGGCGGGAATCCGCCATGGACCTACAATCTGCCCGCGACGCCGTTCAGCGTGACCGTCACCGGAGGCACCACCACGAGTCTTGGCAACGTAACGTGGACACCTACGCGCGTGGGGCCGACGGTGTTTGAGATCGGATACCCAGACCGAACGGGGCACAAGTTTCGCCACGGGGATGACTGTTGGGTGGGCGGCATCGGCCCCAGTCCCACCGAGCCGAGTCCGATCTGGACGCAATTCCTCGATTTCCCGTTCGATTTTCCAAACGGAATGACTTACACCGTCGGCTCGAGCAGATGGAGCACCGATTGGGACTTCATCCAGCCGATCATTGTGACCGCGGACGAGGGGAATGCGGATTCCAGCGGAACGATTAACTTCAAGCTGGCCACGGCCCCTGCCAAGGGCGCGACGGCGTCGCTCTACCTTGGTTTAGCCTCGGATTACTATGGCGCGTGTGAAATCTATGTGAACGGGACCGACCTCGGCGGCGCCAGTGGCGTGACCGCCACTCCAAATTCTCTTCCCGGCTCCGGGTTCATCCCGCCGTACACGCTGAGTGACTCAAGCATCCGCGAGGGATGCAACGGATCATACTCGGATGAGCGGGTGAACTTTCCCGCCTCGCTGCTGCACTCCGGCAGTAACAACATCGAACTCAGCCTGCGGCAGGTCGGCGGAAGCTATTTCGCGGATCATTTCATGTACGATTACATCCGGCTTGAAATGACGGGTTATGTGCCGCCGGCCCCCGCGGCGCTGACCGCGTACCCGGGGAACCAGGCTGTGCTGCTGAGCTGGCCTACGGTGCCGGGGGCGTACCGGTACAATGTGCTGCGGAGCACTACTTCCGGCGGCGGCTATACGGCCGTTGCGAGCGGTACCGGCGGCGTGGTGGGCCCTGTGTGCGGCAGCGGTCCCAACAATGCCACCTATGTGGACCTGAGCGCGAGCAACGGACAGGCCTATTACTACGTCGTGGATTCGGTCAATGCCACTGGCACGAGCGGTAATTCACCCCAATCCGCGGCCGTGACGCCGACCGCGAGTTATACTACGCAGCCGCCTGCCGCTCCCACCGGCTTGACGGTTACCGGGACTGACGGGGGCGCGTCGCTCTCATGGGACGCGTCCACCGGGGCGAATTATTACACGATCCTCCGCTCTACGATCGTGGATAAAATCCCCACATGGACGCCCACTCCGTCCATTACCGGCACCAGCACCGTGCTCTCGACCATAGTATTGAGCAACACGGTAACGGGCACTTCCTATGTGGATACCGCGGTGACCACGGGCTCGAAGTACGCTTACGCCGTGGAAGCCACCAATACTGTGGGGACCAGTTCAACCTCTGGCACGTCCATCGCCAAGCCTGTTCCCGCGTCGAACCCGGCGGCTCCGTCGGTGAGCGCCGTTCCAGGTATCGGAGCAATCACACTAAACTGGCCCGCTGTAAGCGGCGCGGTGGGCTACATCCTGCAATCGGCGACAGCGCCCAGCGGCCCTTATACCTTCGTCAGCAGCATTACCGGGCTGACTTATGGATTTACCGGACTCCCGGCAAACACGACCTACTATTATACAGTCCAGGCGCTGAACGCCGGGGGGGTGAGCACGAGTTCCACCGTCAGCGCGACCACCGCGCTGAGCGCCCCCGCGGGTCTCGCGGCCATCCCCGGCAATACGCAGATCACATTGACCTGGGACGCCGAGGAAGGCGCCACCAGCTTCACGATTGAGCGCTCGACGGTTTCCGGAGGCCCATATACCACCATTGGAACCAGCGGCGGCCCAGCGTACACCGACAACGGTCTTGCGGACGGAACGCCGTACTACTATGTCGTCGCGGGCAATAATGCCAGCGGGACGGGCGCGACCTCGGGGGAAGCCACCGCCACTCCCATTGCCACAGTGCCAGTGGCGCCGCTGCAGTTAACGGCCACCGGCGGCAATAATAAGATCGTCCTTAATTGGAATGCGTCAGATGGGGCGACGGCGTACACCGTCTATCGATCCTCCGTCACAGGCGGGCCTTACGCAATCATCGTGAATAATCTGCCTGGGACCAATTACACCGATGGCTCTCTTCCTGGCGGCACCACTTACTACTACGTGGTCGTAGCCACGAGCAGCGGCGGCGCAAGCGCCTACTCCCAGGAGGCGAATGCCGCCACGCTTGCGGATTCCTATACTCCATTTGTCTGGGATTCCGGCGGCGCGGACCCATCCGACCCGCGAGACGGCTCCGGGAACTGGGACACCATCACGGCGTTGTGGAGCAACGGGACCAGCGATGCGACCTGGGTAAATGACGGCGCATTGGTCGGGGAGTTTGGGAATAACAACGGAGCAGCCGGCACCGTCACGGTCGGCAACATCGTCGCCGCCGGACTGGAGTTCGACAGCCCCGGGAGCGGCTCCTACACCCTGACCAGCGGGACCGTGACGCTGACGGGCAGCGAACAAGTTATAACCGCGAACGCCAGCGCCACAGTAGGTTCCACCCTGGCCAGCAGCGGCACCGTCACCATGAATGGGGCGCAGTCGCTCACGCTTACCAATCCGGCGACCTTCACCGGCACGGTAAATGTGGACTCAGTTTCCGTAATTCTGAATGGCCCAAGTTATTCCGCCGGCATGCTCGGCACCGCGGCGCTCAATTTTAACGGCGGCACCGTGATCCATGTCAGTCCCAATACCAATTATGCTTCCGAGTTCTGGAATTCCATTAATGTGGGAGCAGGTGAAACGGGGTCGGTTGTCTTCAGCAGTCGCGCGGGCTGGGGGAATACGACCGAGTTGCCCGTGGTGACCGGGTCGGGCACGCTCAATCTATCTCTCGGCAGCAACCAGGGTGAGTCGCGGGATGATTTTTACGCGAACTTTTCCAACTTTGGCGGGCAGGTAAACCTGATAGGAACCGTCGCCAGCGCCGGCGTCCGATTCTTCCTGGACAGCGGAGCGGCCGGCTCTTCCCTTGCGACATGGAATGTGGGGAGCGGAACCACCGCCGCAATCGTCTATCCGCAGACGGCGGCGGGTGGAAACAGCATGGCGCTGGGAGCGCTGACCGGCGGGGTCAATGGAGAGCTGGCCGGGGGAAGCGCTGGGATGGTGACTTATGACATCGGCGGCGCCGGCGCCAATTCCCAGTTCGCCGGGAGCATTGCCGGGCTCTCCGCCGTTACCAAGCTGGGAGGGGGCACTCAGGTCCTTTCCGGGTCATGCACGTACACCGGCGCCACGGTCGTACAGGATGGCATTCTTGAGATTACTGGAACGCTCGCCGGCACCTCCTCGCTTACCGTGGACACCGGGTCTGTCTTCTATTTGGCGGGCGGGGGTCTTTCCGTCTCCGGCGGCATTACCAATGATGGGATATTTAAAATTTCCGGCGATCCGACGCTCAGTGTCACCGGATCGTTTGTGAATAACGGGGTGCTCGACTTGATCAATGGCACTTCCGGGCTGCCCGCGAATTTTGTAAACAACGGCACCGTGCTCTCGGCGCAAAACGTGGAGGTGAGCCAGGTGGGAATCAGCGGCTCGACTTTCAATGTGTCAATCCAATCCTATCCCCAGCACACTTACCAGTTGAGGGAGTCCAGCTCGCTGACATCTCCCAACTGGACCAATGTGGGCGACCCGCAGACGGGCAACGGCTCGATATTAATTTTCAGCGATCCGTCGGCCACGGGCGCACAAATGTTTTACCAGATCCAGGCAAGTCCGTGACCGGCGAAGCAGGCGGGAACTTTGAGCGGCGGTTCAGCTATCTTTGCCTATGACGCCGGAGGCGGCTTCCTGGAGGGCTTTGTGGATTTCGACTATGTGGTCTTCGTCGCGGATTTTGCGGCCCTCGGTGTCGGTTACGTAGAAGCTGTCGATGGCGGCGCCTTTTTCCGTGGTGATCCTGGAGAGGACGATGTTTACGCGGGAATCGGAGAAGGCGCGGAGGAGGTAGTAGAGGAGGCCGAGGCGGTCGGGGGTCTGGATATCGACGAGGGTGTAAACAGGGTGGGCGCCGTTATCGACGGAGATGCGGGTGGGGAAGTCGAGTTCCTGGGAGAGGTGGAAGCCGGGGCGTTTCTTGGCTTTTAGCAGGAGGGGGCGGAAATCGAAGTCCTCCTGGGAGAGGGCTTGCTTGAGCATTTTCTCGACGGCCTGGATATCGCGGTCGTCATTGACGGCCTGGAACTTGGTGTCGCAGACGCGGAAGAAATCGAGGGCGAGGCTATCGCCGCGGGTGAAGATATCGGCGCTCAGGATGTTGAGATGGGCGACCGAGATGGAACCGGCGATCTTTGCGAGGAGGGCCTGGCGGTCCCATGTGCATATCCAGACTTCCGTGTGGCCCTGCTCGGGATGGGGGACCCATTTCACCACGGGGACGAGGGCGTTCTCCATGGCTTTCGACTCGCGCTCGAGGAAGGTGCGGAAGACGCGGACGTGGGCGGCGATCTCGTCCGGAGGATTGGTCTGAAAATAGTAGTCGGGCATGTACTGGAAGTGGGCCTCGACCTCCTCCTCGAAGTCCTTGGGCAAGGCGGCGCCGACCTGCTGACGGAGTTCCTCGCGCTGGATGCGGCGCTGGCGGAAGAAGGAGGTCTCGTCCTCGAGGAACTGGGTGGTGGAGCGGTACAACTGCCAGACGAGGGACTCCTTCCAGTCCGACCAATTCTCGTCGCCGGTGCCCTGGCCATCGGCGAGAGTGAGGAGCATGAGGGCATCGAGATTGGCCTGAGTTTTGACGACCTCGGCGAACTCGGAGATCGTGGTGGGATCGTCCAGGTTGCGGCGCTGAGAGACATCGGAAAGAGTCATGTGGTTGTCCACCAGAAGGATCAGCTCCTTGCGACGCTCCGAGCTTAGCTGGAGGCGGGCGGCGACGCGCTGGGCGTAGATGGCGCTGGCCTCGGCGTGGTAACGGGCGCCTGTGGCCTTGCCGGTGTCATGGAGGAGCATGGCCAGGTAGAGGACGTAGGGGTCCTCGAGTTTCTGGAAGAGGATGCGGTAGTCCTTGAGCTTTGGATTGGGGGTGTCGATGAGGGAATCGAGCTTGCCGATGCAGACCAGGGTGTGCTCATCCGCGGTGTAGCGGTGGAAGAACTCGTGCTGGACGAGGCAGGTGAGATCGCCGAACTCCGGGATGTAGCGGCCAAGGAAATCGACGCGGTGCATCATGCGGAGGACGGGGCCGACCTCGCCCTTGCGGGAGAGGATGGCCTGGAACGTCTCGCGGGCGGCGCGGGAGTATTGAAACGTGCGGCCGACGAGGGGGAGGCGGCGCTGGATTAACTGCTGCAACTCCGGGGAGAGGCGCAAATGACGCTGCTGCGCGTGCTGGAAGAGGCGCATCATGCGGTACGGGTCCTGATTGAAAATGTCGCGGGACTCGGCGTAGATGAGATCGCCTTCCGAGTAGAAGCCGTCGAAGCGCTCGACGGTTTTTTTGTCGAAGATATGGAGTATGCCGGGGCGTTTCTCGTCCACGATGCCCTTGCCGAGGCGCTCGGCGAGCATCTCCGTGATGTTATAGATATTGCGAGCGTGCTGGTAGTAGTCCCGCATGAATGCCTCCGTGCGGCGGAGGGTGTTCTTCTCGGGGTAGTTGAAATTGTTGGCGGCCTGGCCCTGGAAGCCGAGGCTGAGGACATCGGTACCGCGCCTGTTGAGGTAGTGGAGCTCCGTGCGGACGCGGAGGAGGAAATCGTAACCACGGTCGAGGCGGCGGCGCTCGATATCCGAGAGGAATTTTTTCTGAACGAGGCCGGCGGTCGAGGAGATGCCCTCCTTGAAAAAGGAAATCCAGAGAAGGTTTTGATAATCGCGCATGCCGCCGCATGCGTTTTTCACATTGGGCTCCTGCATATAGACGGAACCGCCAAACTTTGCGTGGCGCTCCGTCTGGTTCTCGACGCGCTGGAGGATGTATTCCTTCTCATGGCCGTGGACGCAGCGCTTGACGAACTCCGAGCGGAACTCGTCGAAGAGTTCCTTGCTGCCGGCAACGTGGCGGGACTCGAGGAGGGAGGTCTTCGAGAGCATATCGATATTGGCCTGCTTGATGGCGCCGGCAATGGAGCGCGTGGAGTGGCCGACCTTGAAGCCGATGTCCCAGAGCATGTAGAGGATCATCTGGATGACCTCGTTCAGCTCGGAAGGGACTTCCTTCGCCTTCGAGGCATAGAGGAACATGATGTCCACGTCGCTGTAGGGGTTGAGCTCGTCGCGGCCATAGCCGCCGATGGCGACGAGGGAGAGCTGGCGGAGGTCCGCGCCGGCGTTGCGGGCGGCGGCGCCATCGAAGAGATGGCGGAGGACGATGTCCACGAGGCTGGCGCGCTGGTGGGCGATCTCGCGACCGCCGCCGCCGGCGTAATGCTTGAGGCGGAGGCGGTGGTTCTCGATCTTGAGGAAGCGCTTGTAGAGGGCGAGAAGCTCGGCTGGGCTCTCCTTGCCTTGAAGGGCCAATTGGGCCTCGGCGTGGGCTAGGACTTTCTCGCGATGTTTCGAGACCGTGTCGAGACGGGTGACATTAGCCGCCGCGGCCGTCCTGGGGCCTGCCTGCGTCTTCCTGCTCACTTCAATTCGATCCCGTACCGTTTCATTTTCGAGTACAAGGTGGGCCGGTGAATGCCGAGGACGGCGGCGGCCTTCTTTTTATTGCCATGGCATTGAGCGAGGGCCTGAAGGATGGCCTCGCGCTCGCGGGCGTCGAGCTTGAGATTGGAATCGCCATTGGCGGGGTGGGCGGCGACGTCCTGAAGGATGGCTGGGAGGCGAAGCTCGCGGGGAAGATGTTTTACCGTGACGATGCCGCCTTCCGAGAGGACGACACTGTGCTCGACCGCGTTCTGCAATTCGCGGACATTGCCGGGCCAATTGTAATCCATGAGGAACTGGAAGGCCTCGGGAGCGAATTGGGGCTCGGGCTTGTTCATTTGCGAGGAGAATCTCTTTGAAAAGAGGAGGGCAAGCTGGGGGATATCCTCGCGGCGCTCGCGAAGCGGGGGGATCTCGAGTTGGAAGGTCTTGAGACGGTAGTAGAGGTCCTTGCGAAGGGCGCCGGAAGCGAGGGCGGCTGGGATGGGGCGGTTGGTGGCGGCGACGAGGCGGAAATCGGCCTTGATGGTGCGCGTGCTGCCGAGGGGGCGGAACTCGCGCTCCTGGAGGACGCGGAGGAAGCGGGTTTGGAGGTCCGGGGGCATCTCGGCGATCTCATCGAGGAAAAGCGTGCCGCCGGCGGACTCATGGATCATGCCGGGAAAATCGTTGAGAGCGCCGGTGAATGCGCCCTTCACGTAACCGAAGAGCTCGCTCTCGATCATGTTTTGCGGGAAGGCGGCGCAATTGAGCTTAACGAGGGGGCCGGCCTGGCGGTTGCTGAGGCGGTGTATCTGGTTTGCGACGACCTCCTTGCCGACGCCGCTCTCGCCGGTGATGAGGACATTGGCATCGCTGGGGGCGATGCGCGAGACGAGCTCATTGATCTCGCGCATGCGGCGGTTGATGAAGACGGGGGCGAGCTGCTGCTGGGCTTCCTCGAGCTGGCGGGAAAGCTCGGCGGTGCGGGCGATGAGGGTTTCGCGGTCCTTGACGAGCTCGCGCTGCTCGAGGCCGCGCTTGGCGACGTTGAGGAGCTCCTCCGGGGCGTAGGGCTTTGAGATGAAATGGAAAGCGCCGAGCTTGATGGACTCGATGGCGTTGCTGAGGGAGTCCTGGGCGGTAATGATAATTACGGCGATGTCCGGGTGGGTCTGCTTGATTTTGGCGAGGGTCTCGAGGCCGGGGGCATCGGGAAGACCAAGGTCCTGAAGGACAAGCTCGGGGCGGAATTTCTCGATCGCGGCGAGCCCGGCGGCAGCGGTGGGGGCGACCTGGACGGAGTATCCATGGCGCGTGAGGAGGGCCTCGAGGGTCAGGAGGACCGGTCGCTCATCGTCAATGACTACAATCTTGTTCATTTGGCAACGAGAGCCACCTGGCTCCGTTTAGGGTACTACGGAAGCTTATCCATCAATTAATTTTTTGCGAGGGCGGCTTGCCTGATCCGTTCAAGGGAAGGGTGAGCCGCACTTTTAACTCGCCGGTCCTGACATCGTACCCGGGTTGGAGCTCGCCGCCAAGTGTATCCAATATCCGGCGGACGTAAAATAAACCGAGGCCGTATCCGCCGCGGCGGCTCGTCGAAAGGGGGGCGCGGCCCCAGTCATCCGAGTCCGTGATCGGACCTTGTTTTTTCTGGCGGACCTCGAAAACGACGTTTCCTTTCTCATTCCATGCGGTGAAATGGATGGCGTGGTCGCCCTCGCGAAAATAGATCGCATTCCGTGTTAATTCCATGAGGGCATTCGTGAGGAGGGTGTAATCCATCTCCATTTCCTCGTCGCCGACCTTGACCTCCCAGACGAGGCGCTTGGCCTGGGAGTCGAATTCCTGCTCGACGGCTTCCTTAAGGCCCATGAGGAACTCGTGGACCGGGTAACTCATGATGACGGGGCGGAGCTCCGCGAAGCGGGCGGAGAGCTCCTGCATGTCCCTGGTCACGTGGTTGACCATGCCGCGGAGTTTGCCGATCTCATCGGCAACCTCGCCCGGGGGGGCGATCTCAGCGACGAAGGCAGCCTGGAGGTCTATGGCGTTGAGTCCGTTGCGGACATCGTGGGTGACCTGCCTGACAAAATGGATGAGCCGGGGCATGGGAACAGCCGGGGCATTCTCGACGGACTCAGAAAGTTGACTCATGAGGCATTATCGAAAGCCAAACGTCTCCTGGCTGGGAGTAGTTGCTTGCGAGCGCAGCATATTCGACGCATTTGCGGCGAGATGGTTCAAAACATGATAGACATCCTCGGGGTCGGCATCGACCTCCCGGGCGAGCTGGGGGGCGGTTTTCGGGGCGGCGCCGTGAAGAGCGGCGATGACCTTGCCCTGGAGCGCGAGGATGCGGGCGGCGGCTTTTTTGCCGGCCTCGACGCCGGGCTGGTGATAGGCGTTGATATTCACCAACGAGGCGTAGAAACCGACGGCGCGCTCGTAAAGGGCGATCAACGCGCCAATGGTAAAGGCGTCCACGCGGGGGACCGTGATCGTCATCGAATCGCGCCCGTTCTCGTACAAGGCAGTTCTTGTGCCGCGGAGGAAGCCCTGGAGGTAATCGCCACTGGTGACGCCGGGCTCGACATCGAATGGGGCTGCGTGGCGGTCCTTGCGGACCTCGATGAAAGTGGCGAAGAAATTGGGGACGCCTTCGCGGAGTTGCTGGACGTAGGCGTGCTGATCCGTGGAGCCTTTGTTGCCGTAAACGGCGATGCCCTGGTGGACGATGTTGCCGGCGAGGTCTTTTTCCTTGCCGAGGGACTCCATCACGAGCTGCTGGAGGTATTTCGAGAAGAGGACGAGGCGATCCTTGTAGGGGAGGATGACCATGTCCTTGGCGCCTTTGCCGTTGCCGGCGAAATGCCACATGAGAGCGATCAGCATGGCGGCGTTCTCCTCGATTTTGCCGACCCTGGTTTTCGCGTCCATGGCGGCGGCGCCGGCTAGGAAGCCGTCGATATCGAGGCCTTGCAGTGCCATTGGGACGAGGCCGACAGCGCTCATGATAGAGGTGCGGCCACCGACCCAGTCCCACATGGGAAAGCGCTTAAGCCAGCCGCCTATTTCGGCGACTTTGTCGAGCTCGCTGCCAGGGCCGGTGACGGCTACGGCGTGTTTGCCGAATGGGAGGCCCTGCGCCTCGTAGCGGGCCTGGGTCTCGACCATGCCGTTGCGGGTTTCCTTGGTGCCGCCGGATTTTGAGATAACGACAGTGAGGGTGGCGCCGAGATTGCCGAGTCTTGCGAAGGTTTTGTCGAAGCCGTCGGGGTCTGTGTTATCAAGGAAATGGACCGTCATCGCGTCTCCGGTGGCGCCGAGGGCCTCGGCGATAAACTGCGGGCCGAGGGCGGAGCCGCCGATGCCGATGAGGAGGAGAGAGGTGAATTTTCCGGCGGCGCCGGGAATCTTGCCGGAGTGGACATCGGCGGCGAATTGCTGGATGTGGGCCTTGGTCGTCTCGATCTCGTCGCGGATGTCGGCAGTGGGGGCGAGGGCGGGGTTGCGGAGCCAGTAATGGCCTACCATGCGGTTTTCATCGGGGTTGGCAATGGCGCCGGCCTCGAGGTCCTTCATGCGCGAGAAGGCTTCCTCGGCCCTGGCGGTCATCGAGGCGAAGAAGTCGTCGCCGAAACGCATTCTGCTGATATCGAGCCAGATGCCGAGATCATCGTAGCGAACCAAATGGGCCTGATAGCGGTCCCAAAGAGATAGTGATGCCATGGGTCCATCCCATCGAATTCCGAGTAAAAAAGGAACGTTAAAATTGGCGAGGGCTTAGCTGATCGTTCCCTGATCGATTCGAGTTATCGGCCGAAATCCCAGACGAGGGCGTATGCTTCGTGCGTGGAGAGGACACCTGGGGCGCCGGGAGGGCCGGCGAATTTGACGATCTCGATGTCGTAAGTGCCAGGGCCGAGGCCGGTGACGTAAAGGTGCTGGAGGTTGTCCACGGCGCTTTTGCTCGAGGCGAGGAACTGGCCGGCGGAATTGTAGAGATAGAGGCCGAGGCGATTGATGGAGGCGGCGCGGTATGGCTTGTTCCAGACGAGCGTTGCGACCAATGCGCCGGAGGCGTTTGTGGCGATGAGGTAATGGTTCACGCCCGCCTTGGCGGAGCCGCTATTGACGCCACGGTAGTCCCAGGCGGTTGAAACGGGTGTGGGGGCGCCGCTGGTGAGTGGCGGGTGACCGGGGGCGCCGGTGACCTCGGCGAGCGTGGGCGGCTGGCGTCCGCCCTGAAGCTCGGTGTAGGAGGTGAAGACGTTGAGGACGCCGGCGCCGTAGCGCTTATCCAAGGGGGAGTTTGGGGTGTGCGTCCAATCGCCGGGTTTTGATGCGCCGTTGAGGAGGAGGGCCTTGATCGTGCGGGAATCCACAGCGGCGAGGGTATTTGCGCCCTGGCGGCTGGCATCCTGCACGAGGAGCGCGGCGGCGCCAGCGATGAGCGGCGTTGAGAAACTGGTTGCGCCAGCGGGCGCGGTGATATCGGGCTTGCATAGGCCATTGGCGGCGGGGCCGACGCTGGAAGCGCCGCCGTATGCGCCGACGCCGAGGCCGTTGTAGCAGTCGGATGGGGTGAGGACCGGGCCGCCATCGCCGACGCCCGAGGCGATGAGGGTGTGAAAGCGGGCGATGTAATCGTCGTAAGCCTGATCCTGGGCGGAGTCGTGGCCGCCAAACTCGAAGCTCTGGTTGACGACAGCGGCAGGAATGGCCAACTGGCGCTGGATGACCGAGGGGAAAAAGAGCGAGGTTTCGTAATTGGCAATATGGCGAACGCCAGTGGCGACTCCGGAGCCCATGCCGTAGAAGCTTTGCGCGACCTGGTTGGCGTGGCCGGATGCGTGGCAGACATGATTCGGGAAGCCGTGCGCTTCGCCCTGGGTGGAGAGGAATGAGAAAAGAGTGCCGGACTGCTCGACGGCGGGTGGGCTAACCTCGAAGTCGAACGGGTCGGGCGCTGACTCAACCTGGTC
>Ga0302319_10008325_pt1 | contig 20215 bp, 11 predicted proteins | sample Bog_T0_2_FD_203319 | JGI IMG/M metagenome (GOLD analysis project Ga0302319, IMG submission 203319) | Peat permafrost microbial communities from Stordalen Mire near Abisko, Sweden - Bog_T0_2 | ecosystem: Environmental > Terrestrial > Soil > Wetlands > Peat | place: Sweden: Abisko, Stordalen Mire... | reverse complement strand
TCGATCCGCTGTCCCGCGGTGAGAATGTCCTGCCGGGAGAGCATGCCTACAGCCACGTAAACGCCTTCAGCTCTGCCATGCAGGCCTATCTTGTCCTCGGCAATCCCAAACATTTGCAAGCCGCAAAAAAAGGCTTCGATTTTCTTCGCTCCACGCAAAGCTTCGCCACCGGGGGCTGGGGTCCGGACGAGTTGTTCCGCGTTCCCGGAAGCGGCGAAATCGGCGCCAGCCTCAGCAAGTCTCATGCCGGTTTCGAGACTCCATGCGGTGCCTACGGCCACTTCAAGATCGGGCGCTATCTTCTCGCAACTACCGGTGACAGCCGCTACGGCGACAGCATGGAGAGCGTTCTCTACAACACGATTCTTGGAGCCAAGCCGCTCAAGGAAGACGGAACCAGCTTCTATTATTCCGACTACAACATGCAGGCCAGCAAAACCTACCACCCCGACAAATGGCCCTGCTGCTCAGGAACGTTTCCGCAGATTACGGCGGACTACGGCATCAGTTCCTATTTCCGCGACACAGACGGCATCTACGTCAATCTTTACGTGCCCTCGCGCCTCACCTGGAGCCAGCATGGCGCAAATCTATCTCTGACCCAGCGCACTCAGTACCCACACGCCGCGCACACTGAGCTTGAACTGAAGACCGATCGCGACACGGCATTCGCTCTCCGCCTGCGGATTCCCGCCTGGACCGGTCCCGGCACGGCTCTTTCCATCAACGGGCAGCGCGTGAAAACCGATCTCGCTCCGGGTCGGTTCGCAAGCGTCACTCGCAATTGGAAGAATGGCGATCGCATTGCCCTCGAATTCGACATCCCGCTCACACTCCAGCAAGTCGATCCACAGCACCCCAACCTCGTAGCCTTGCAACATGGTTCTGTGGCGCTGTTTGCCATCAGTCCACAGGCAACGCCACTCACGCGCACCAGCCTGTTGAGCGCCCGACAGCTCTCTTCCGGTTCGCTCGACTGGGAAGCTGCCACAGACGCCGGAAAGCTGGCCTTCAGGCCCTTTCAGGCAATCGGGGAGGAGCAATACCGGCTCTATCAGGAAGTGGTAATCTGAAGCCGCAGTTCGAACGGCCAGTAACTGGAATCACCTCCCAATCATCCGGGAAAACGGAGGCAGCAGTTTATGTCGAGCGTTCGCAGGCAAGCCACAATAATGATACTTGCGGCCTGTCTACTGGATTCGCTGCCTCCGGTTGTTTTGGCCCAGACTGCTCCCGACTCGACTAGCGCAGTGATCGATGCCCTGCGAAAAGGCCAGAACTCAGACGCGCTCCGCATCACACAGGGTTTGCTTCGCACTGACCCGCACTCTTATAAGGTCTGGACGCTTCAAGCCGTGGCCCTCGAGCGATCAGACAAACCCAAAGAGGCGCTTGCAGCTTATCAACATGCTCTTGGTCTCGAACCGGACTACCTGCCGGCCCTCGAAGGTGCGGCACAACTCAATTACAAAGCGCAATCTGCGCAAGCCGTCCCTCTTCTCCGTCGCATCGTTTCCCTTCAACCTTCCAGTCCCGTCGCGCATGCCATGCTGGCCGTTTTCGAGTATCGAAAGTCAGACTATAGCGCCGCCGCGCAAGACTTCGAAGCCGCTGGCGATGCTGTCCGTTCTCAGCCCGATGCACTGATGACCTATTCGATTTGTCTAGTACATCTCAATCGGGAGCCGGAGGCGATTGCCCGCTTTCAGCAGCTTGTTGCTTTGCGGCCGGACGACACGGTGCCCAGACTTGATCTCGCGCTCGTACAGTGGAAATCCGGAGCCGGCACCGACGCCCTGGCCACACTCCAGCCTCTTCTTGACGCGCACACTACCGACTCCCGCGCCCTTCGTCTTGCCGCTGCAATCCACGAGGCGAATAACGAAACTCCGCAGGCCGTCGATCTGCTCCGCACCGCAATCATGGCAAATCCTGAGGAACCGGATAATTATGTTGAGTTCGCAACGCTCTCCTTTACTCATGGCTCGTACTCGGTTGGCATCGACATCGTCAATCTCGGTTTAACCAAGCTTCCCAACTCTGCCGCACTCTATATGGCCCGTGGCGTTCTTTACGGCCAGAACGGCGATTTTGAGAAGGCCATGGCCGACTTCGAGCATGCCCACAAGCTCGACCCAAGCTCCTCGATCTCAGCCACCGCTGAAGGAATTGCACAATCTCAGCGCCAAAATCACGCAGAAGCCCTCGAAGACTTCCAGCGTCAGGTGCACGAACATCCCAAGGATGCCTTCGCCTATTATCTGCTCGCGGAAGCACTCTCCTGGTCCCCCCCTGATTCCAAGCAAAACAACGCTGCAACCAGCATGAACGAAGCCATTTCCGCCGCAACAAAGTCGATTCAACTTGATCCGCAACTGGTGCAGGCTTATGACTTGCTCGGATCGCTTTACTTCCAAACGGATCAGCCGGAGAAGGCTGCGAAAACATGCCGCGCGGCGCTCGCTATAGCACCCAAGGACCAGCAGGCCGTCTACACGCTCATGTTGGCGCTCCGAAAGACTGGTGCGAAAGATGAGCTCAAGGGATTGGTCCAGACGCTTACCCAACTTCGCAAAGAGGAGCAAGACGAGAACAATCTGAAGAATCGATACGGACAACTGGTTGAGGGTCCGTAAATCAACCCGATCTGTGCTATTTTCGACGGCAAGCTGCGCTCCTATTTTGAGCTTCGGAGTGCTCGTAACATGATCAGGATCGTCGGCTGACAGAAGTGCAATCTGGCCGTAAGTGGCCTGCGTTAGGCATCGCTGTCACCGCGTGAAGTTATCCGCCCGGAATTGATTCTGCGGGGCACTATCGTCAGGACGCCTGGGGGCTTGTAAATGTCTCGTCGCAGCCACAAGTGATTCGAGGAAATGTAAGCAGGAGCTGGAAGTTTGAGAGGAGTTCATCCATGAGTAACCGTATGTCTCGCCGCAAGTTCATCGCTTCCGCAGCCGTTTCGATCCTCCCGACTGTAGTCGCGCATTCGCAGCCCGCCAAGGGAGGATTGCTTTCACTCCTTGCGGACGAAACGAAGCCCGCAGCTGTGCCCGAGACGTCGTGGAGAGAAGCTGGAGTTATCGACCTCTCCCACTCTCCGTACGCAAAACTGAAGATGGTACCGGTAAGGGCAGTTGTCATTCAGGACGGATTCTGGTCTCAACGTCGTGCCACGAACCTGAATTCCAGCATCCCCAGCATGCACGATGAGCTGGTGGCGCATGGGCGCATGGACAATTTCCTTCGGCTCACCGGACAGTCCACTGCGCCGCAAAAAGGTCCGTTCTACTCAGACTCGGATATCTATAAGTGGACCGAGGCCGTCGGTTTTGCCTTGCAGACAGATGAGCAGCCGCAGCTCCGCAAGACCACCGACGCAATGATCCGCGATGTCGTCGCAACCCAGGAACCAGGCGGATACCTGAACACCTATTTCGTCGGCGACAAGAAAGCCCAGCGCATGTCATACGAGATGCAGGAAGTTGGCCACGAGTTATATAACATCGGCCATATGTTACAAGGCGCAATCGCATACTATCGAGCTACGGGTGACCGAACCTTGCTCGACGCAGGTATCCGTTTCGTCGATGAGTTCCTGCGTCCCAGCTATGGGCCCGGAAAGGACCAGAAGGCAATCGTCGCCGGCCACCCTGAGATCGAAATGGCGCTCATCGAGCTCTACCGCACCACCGGCAAGCACGAGTATCTCGACTTGGCCGGGTACATCCTCCACGGCGACGACAGGATTCCTCTAAGGCCGCAGCAGATAACTTATATGTTCTGCGGCGTTCCTTTCACCTCGCGCACCAAGCTTGAGGGTCACGCCGTCCGCGCCATGTATGCATGCTGCGGCGCCACGGACTACTACCTCGAGACGGGTGACAAGGACTATTGGAAGACCCTGAACGCGCTATGGGAGGACCTGACCCAGCATCAACTCTACGTCACAGGCGGAGTGGGCGCGCGCGAGGCCGGCGAAGCCTTCGGGGACGCCTACGAGTTGCCCAACGCGCGTGCCTACGGCGAGAGCTGCGCCGCAATTGGCAACATGATGTGGAGTTGGCGAATGCTCGCTGCTTCTGGCGAGGCGCGGTTTACTGACGTGGTTGAGCGCGCGCTGTACAACGGCATCAACTCTGGAATGTCTCTCGACGGCAAGACTTACTGCTATCGGAATCCCCTCGCCTTCGATCCTTCCGGTAACTCGAGCGACCGGCACGCTCCCGATGGCAAGATACGGAATCCGTGGTATGACACGACCTGCTGTCCCCCCAACCTCGAGCGGACCTTTGCGTCGCTGCCGGGCTACTTCTACAGCACCAGCTCCGACGGTGTCTATGTTCATCTCTACGATAACTCGGAGTTGAATTGGCATCTCGACGACGGCACTGGCCTGAAGATACAACAGACAACAAACTATCCCTGGAGCGGCGATGTCAAAATGACGGTGAGCCCGCTTACCCCAAGCGAGTTTGTCGTGTACGTGCGCATTCCCGGCTGGTCGACAAAGAACATCGTGAAGGTGAACGGGACTGACTTCAGCGGCGCGCGCGCCGGCGAATACCTTGCAATCCGCCGCCGCTGGTCTGCCAACGACGTGATCGAACTGAGCTTTGACATGACGACGCATCTGCTCAAAGCGAACCCCGCTGTCACCGAGGACCGGGGACGTGTGGCATTTCAGCGCGGCCCGATCGTCTTCTGCATGGAGCATCTGGACCAGACCGACCAGGAACATGGATTGAACCTGGCTGGTTATACAGTCAACCTCGGCGCAGGCACGACTTCACGATTTGAACCTGCCCTTCTGGATGGCGTGATGGTCCTCGATCATCCGGGGTCTGTCAGCCGCGCGCCATCCGATCCAGGGCTCTACTACACCGGAGACGAGACGACAAAAGCACAGGAGACTCCGACGACGGTGAAGCTGATTCCCTACTATGCCTGGGCAAACCGCGATCCTGCATCGATGCAGGTCTGGGTCCCGTACACTCAAGCGTAGAGACCATTTCGGAACGACTCGGCGAACCAATACCAGCCCCGTAAGAATCACTTTGTGAAGGCTGGGTCGATCCCTGTCTGTATTGCCTGCTGAAACGCGCTCCATCCACAGGAAGAATCGGCTTGGCTACAACCAGGCACGAAAACTGGCACGCGTTCAGGGGGACTCTGAATGCTTAAAGGCGTGGCATTGCGCATCTGGTTGAGTGTTTGCGCTGTATAAAAAGTGCGAACGAAGTACTCCGAGGTATCGCGCTTTCTCCACAGCTCAAAGACCAATGCCCCGCCCGGCGGAGTATCATCGCGACGGCCATCGATGAGCCACGACAGGCCAAGTGCTCCGCTGATGTTAGCGAGGTTGGTATCGTGGCCAACGAGAATGAGAAGGCGGTCCTCGGGTCTTGTCAGCGCGCCCGCAACCGGTTGGGCGTCGGCTGCCTCACTGGCTTGTTGCTTCATCGATTGCAGAATGTGAAATAGTAGGTTCGAGCATTGCGCGCGGGCAATATATCCCGCGCGCTCCGTTATGTCTTCATGGGCTGTGTGCAGTTGCAAAATCGCGCGCAGCTTATGAATATCCAAACGACCCCACCCCACATTCGACGCATCCATGCCTTCGGTGTATTCCAGCAACAGGTTCTCAGCCATGGTGGAAGCAGCGGCCAGAGACGTGCCCAATTCAACCAGGTGATCGGATTTTCCCGGTGCTATGGAGGCAGGCATATCAAAGATGGATTGAGGAGATTGCGTGCCCGCATTAGGGCACGCGGCACTGGGGTCGCAATGGAGCAACACGTCTTCCAGCATTTCAAGTTGAGGACGGTACGCTTCAGACAATCCCTGCGGATTGCCGCCGATCCGGCCAGAGACGGCTGCGGTGGCCAGCAACTTATCGGGCTGACCTACGCCGGCCGCAAGCGAATGAAAGAGCGGATCCTCAGTTCCTTCCGGTAGAGCCTGGACCGCAAGGGCACAACCCGGCGACAATCCTGCGGCGAGCGCTTTGCCCGTCTCGCGCGTGCGCTGGTCAGAGTCGGCAATAATCCTGATGTGCTGCCCGTCGGCGCAACCACGAGAGGAGAAAAGTCCCTGCGCGGCCAGTTGCTCCCGGTCATACGCGCCGAAGAGCGTCATCAACTGTGCACCATGTTGCGTAAGGTAGCCCGGAGGAACGCTCCACGCGGGCCAAGGCTGGCGGGAGTATTGATTGAACTGGCCCGGCTTGGCTGTAGGCGAACGTACTCCATGGCGGCTGACGATCACCACGAACCGCAGTTCATCGGACTGCTTCGCGGCGTCCTTTGCCGGACTGCCATCCTGAGCCTGCGCATGTAGTGAGCAGGTCAGGCTCAACGAAAAACATAGAACCATCTGGACCACACCGCGAGAAGCGCACCATTTCATTGGCTTTCCCCCCGCTTTGATGTTGAATAAACGCGAATCTCCGCCGGACGATTGGCCCCGCCGGGTACACCAACGTAGAGCAAACTCAGCGATGGAACGAACAAGGCGGTCTTCGCTCCCGCAGCCGTATGAAGCACTCCCAGTGGCTGCAATTTCCCCCCTGCATCCACTTGGATCGTATCCACCTCTCCCGCCCCGCCGATCACATAAAGGCGGCTCTGCGCAGCATCGTAAAACAAATCGTCGGCTCCATCGCCCGTGGACGTCCGAGCCAACTCCGCGCCTGATTGCGCATTCAGCGCGAGCAGCGTTGCCGGCGTCCTGCATGCAACGTAGAGAGTGTCGCGCCCGCTATCATAAGCCATCGGAACGTTGTCCGCCGCACCCCTCAACTTCCAGTGCGCGGTAATCGAACTGCTGGCTTCGTCAATCACCGCAACCTCAGCGGAGTCGGCGATATTCGCAAAGATGCGCTTGCCCTGTTCATCCAGATCCAGCGCCTCCGGATGGCTCGATACAGGAAGGTTGGTGATCAGAGCAAAAGTCGCCGTATCCACCACGGCGATCCTGCCCGGGGCAGCAGGATTTCCGCCTCCGTGCCCGATGTAGAGCCTGTGCCGCGCTTCATCGAAAGCCATGTCGTCCGCGTCGTCCGACAGTTTGATGGAGCCGGCAAGCTTCAGCGGCCTTCCCTTGTAAACCCTGAGCTCAGCCAGCGCTCCATCGGCAACATACAGGGTTCCAGTCTTGCCATCCCACACCAGTCCGTGCGGCTTGCCGAGGCCCGTGATACTTTGTTCAGCCTTGTCGGTTGTCAGGTCGATTACTTCCACAGAATGGTTGCCGGTTGCCGCGACGAACAGACGGCTCCCCGCAATATCAATTGCAAAATGATCGAACTTACCTGTCACTCCAGCCAACGGGATAGTCTGCTGTAGCGTGAGCGGTGCCATCGTCTGGCCTGACGCGGAAGCAGCGCAGAGCGAGATCAAAGTGAAGGACATAACAATTGCTTTCATCGGATCTTTCTCCGGCTGCCGCGCCTGAACACGCGGCGGCCCTTCAATAAGTCTGCGGGGTCAGTTGTGAGTTTATTCAGTATCCGCAGCATTGCGGACAAAGCTGTCGCGAGCCGCGAATCGGCAGGTCTCTGTCTTGTTACTCATGGTGCCGCGTCCACCGGAGACCGCCCGAATAAGTCGGCTTGTAATACTCGCGCTGGACCATGTACTGCGGACTACCGTTATAAAAACCGAAGACCGCATTATTCATGTTCTCCCCAATCGCGACCGCCGTGAAACCCTTGCCGAGATAATAACTGGCCTTGGCATCCACCTGGGTATGCGAATAGAAATAGTTATCGCCGTTCGGCCCGGTCACCCCGTACGGGACAGCGCCCGGGCCCGTGCCCTGGTATTGGTACGCATAGATATTCGCGCCATTGTGTGAAACACCCATGGTTACCAGAGCGCGCCTTGTAGCATAGGCGGGACCAACATTCCATGACAATGGCGCCTGCCCAACAAGCTGCGGCGTATCGGTGCGCCCGGTGAGGTTGTAGTTCTTCGATGCCGTATAAGTTACGTTCGCGTCGATTCGAGCCCCGCCCAGCACACCCGGCAGATAGCTCATGTGCTGCTGGTACGAGAATTCAACCCCTTGTACATGGGCGTGGTCCCCATTAACTTCCTGAAAGACCAAATCTCCCGCGTACACTTGCGAGAGAGGCGACCCGGTCGCTGGAATAATCGATTGCTGACCATAGATCGGTTCGGTCAGCGCCTTGTAGAAGTAACCCGCCTCGATCATTCCTACCGACGGCAGATACCTTTCGTAAAGGACGTCGTAGTCATTTGCATGCTCTGCCACCAGCGCCGTGTTTCCAATGTTAATCGTGTATGGCGTGGTTGACTGGTCTTCGGTGATGTACGGCACCAGTTGGTAAGGGTCGGGCCGGGAGATGCCGCGTCCATATACTGCGCGAACATCCGAGTTATTGTCGATCGAATAACGCAGCTGCACACTCGGCAGCGGATTTACATATGAGCCGCTCCCACTCTCGGGCGTTGTTGAGACGTAGTTGCCATTTGTGTCGTTGACAACAAGATACCCGATGTCAGACGTGTTCGTAGCCTCGAAACGCAGCCCTGCTTGTAGATGCAGGCGAGACCCGAGTTGAATCGTATTCATGACGTAGCCGGCCGAGACCCTCTCTTGCAGGTTGTAATTCGCCGCGTCTGACTGCAGATGAGTGGTGCCCTCATCGAGTGTGTATGAGCTTGGATTCGCAGCGAGATCGTCGGTCAGCAACCCGAAACTGGTGACGGGACCTAGGTGATAGCTTCCACCATAGAAATGAGGATTCGTAAACGTGCCAAGGTATGGAGTCAGCGTCGGGCCGTTGTTCGAGTCGTACTCCGGCGAATATGCATCCTGCCCCTTGTGTTCATTGCGGACCTGACCCCCAAATTCAAGAGTTGAAGCGTGGGTTCCGAGATGGTAGTTGATTCCCATGGAACCGCTGGCCTGGAGATTCAGCTGGGTCGCTTGTCCAAACGTCAGGTCGATGGTTTGGAGTGAATACTCGGTCGGATCGAAAATAGGGTTCCCTGTAACGTCACAGCTAAACTGGGGTCGATACTCGCTTGGCCCTGGTTCGTACGCGCAGTCCTTGCCGGCTGAGCCTCCAAAGGCCGCGCCCGGATTCCCCGCGGCTCCTCCGAAGCGCGAGTGCGCCACGGCGATTTGATATTTGACGTAGGAACGATTGAAGACTTGGTTGCCGCCAACGGCCAGGTCGGAAATCTGCAGATTCGGGCGCCGAACACTGGTGTGGTACGCGTCCTTTTTGCCACCAGCCTTCAGCTGATACGCGAACTTTTGCCCATAATCTCTAAAGTTCGAGAATAGGCCGTGAACATACAGATCGGAGTTCGCATTCAGCTTGTAATCCAGGCTACCGGCCGTACCATAACGGGTCCGATTATATAGGTATTGCTGCACATAAAGTTTGTCGAATGTTATATCCCCGTTGCCATCGAGGTCTGGCACGGGCTCCACGTCATCTATCCCACGATTATTCAAGTCGTAACTATAACCAATCATCAGGCCGAAACGCTTGTCTGGACCAAACCGCATGCCCGCCGACGAGTTGATCAGGAAAACCGGCCGTCCTCCGTCGATTGGAGTGTTGCCCACATCGCCTTCGAACGCGAGCGATAGCTGGTCTGACGTCGCCTGCTTGATGCGCAAATCCACTGAGCCTCCGATTGCGTCGCCATCCTGGCTTGCCGAGAGTGTCTTGTTGATCGCGACCGAGCCAACCAGGTCCGCCGGAATCGTATCGAGGTCTACCTGACGAACCTCTGGATCGGGCCCAGGCACGATCACGCCATCGATGGTTGTATTGCTTAACCTTGGCTCGGTTCCGCGAATCTGCACATACTGCCCTTCACCCTCGTTGCGCTGCAGTGTCACGCCCGGCATACGGCCGAGAGCATCCGCGATGTTCGCATTCGGTAAGCTCTGGATCTGCGTATCTGTCTCAACGTCCAGGATGTTTTCTGACACGCGTTGCTCGTTGATTGAGGCAGCGTCACCCTCCAGGTTGGCGTTTACCACGATTTGCTGACTCGCCGAGCCGACTGTCAACGATACAGCCAGGGGCGTTGTTCTTCCGGCAGTGACTGTCACGGTAGTAACTGACGTTGTGAATCCGACGTAGGAAATCGTCAAGGTGTATGTTCCCGGTTTGACATTGGGAAGCAAGTAGTTGCCCTGTTGATCCGACGCCGTGGTCGTTGCCGTCGGCTGCAACACAATTTGCGCGCCCTGCAGCACAGCGCCCGCCGAGTCCTTCACTGTGCCACTCAAACTTCCATTGTTCTCGGCTGCGCTTTTCTCGCCTGTGGCGCCGCTTGTGGTTTCACCGGTGATTGCACCAGCCATAGTAGGAATGAAGAAACAAACGAGGATGAAAGATAAAAACGGCAAGCGTCTCATATATGGTCTCCTTGCGCAGCCGGAGAGTCTCTCGTCATTGAGGGTTGGAAGCCGGCTGGTTACACACACGACCTTAGGAGGCTCTGTTAAAGATCCGTTAACAATTGGGTGAATAATCTCTAAGGTTGGAACAACCGTGCGCTTCGTCACACGTGTAGTGTGAATTTTCACTAAGATTCGCCGCCGCAGTGCGCAATCGCACAAAGATGTGCTGAAATTAATGCGTCGGGTACCCACGCTCGTTTGAAAACCCTCGTGCGGCTTTGGGCCGAGACCGTATGCGCATTCTCATCATCGAAGACGAAATCCGCATGTTGGAGTTGCTGCGTAAAGGGCTCTACGAGTCCGGCTGCACAGTCATGACCGCGGCCGATGGGGACACCGGCCTCGAGATCGCGCTCGCCCACGAGTTCGACGCCATCCTCCTCGACATTGGTCTTCCGCGCCGTGACGGATACGAAGTCGCGCGTGCTCTGCGGGAGCACCACAGTGCAACTCCAGTGTTGATCCTCACTGCGCGCGACGCAGAGGACGACATCATCCGCGGGCTCGACCTCGGCGCTGACGACTACATGACCAAGCCGTTTTCATTCCCCGAGTTAGTCGCTCGCCTGCAGGCCATCACGCGTCCCCACCGCGACGAGATGCCCACGCGAATTGAAGCTGGCGATCTCGTATTTGATTCCGTTAGCCACATCGTCTCCCGCGCCCATGCCAGTATTGAATTGACTCGCACCGAGTACGCGCTCCTCGAACGTCTTCTGCGCAGTGCGGGAAGTTGCGTTTCGCGGCAGGCGCTTACAGAATGCATCTGGGGTTCTGATCCCGAAGTAGGCCCCGGTGCGCTCGACGTTCTTGTCAGCGGGCTGCGACGCAAAATTGACCTGCCGTTCAAGAACAAGCTCATCCGCACAGTGCGCGGTACAGGCTATGTTCTTGCCACCCACCAAGCCGCCACAGGGGCCGCATCGCGATGAGGACACTCCCCATTCGCATCCGGCTATCGCTTTGGTACTTTGCTATGTTTGCCTCGGCCGCCGTGCTGCTCAGCCTCACCAGTCTATGGATGCTGCGCCGCAGCGTGGATGCAACCGAGTACCACGATCTGCAGGAACGAGCAGAAGATGTCCAGTTGGTGCTGGAGCATCAGGATTCCAGCCAGGGCCTTGAGGCTCTACAGCGAGACTTTGCCGCGATCTACAGCGTAAAAGACGATGGCAAGTGGCTGCAGGTCCGCGATCAGGACGGCAATTGGATCTTCCGCTCCAAACGCATGATCCTGCAGAACCCGGAACTCCCTCAACCTGATCGCATTCCATCCAACGGCATTCAGGCAGAGTTCCATCAGGGCACTCGCTATGTGCGCGTTCTTGCTTATCCCATCGTGGTGCGCGGCAGGCTCTACTCCGTACAAACCGGTATTTCGCTCAACAAGTCGATGGCGCTGCTGGCCACTTTTCGTGCCGGTCTGCTGCTGCTCACACCCGCCGTGATTCTCCTCGCGGCGCTCGGCGGCCACTTGATGAGCCGCAAGGCCCTCGAACCGGTTGCCGCACTCGCCGCCCAGGCGCGCCGCATCAACGACCGGAATCTCGATATGCGCCTGCCCGTACCCGACTCACGCGATGAAATCTCCGACCTCTCTAAAACGTTGAACCAGATGCTCGCGCGAATCGACAAGGCCTTTGCCAGCGTGCGCGCTTTTACCGGCAACGCCTCGCATGAGTTGCGGACGCCCATCTCGCTCCTGCGTACTGAGATCGACGTAGCGCTTTACCGTCCGCGGAGTGCAGAAGAATATCGCCAGACCCTTGTGCGGTTGAACGAACAAGTTGTGCGGATGACAAGCCTGGTTGAGAGTCTTTTATCGCTGGCCCGCACCGACGGAGGTGCCGAAACCATGAGCCTGGTTCCGATCGATGTGCACAGCCTTTTCCAATACGTAGCGCGAACCTGGACTGGTCCCATGCAACGAGCGCTCCTCGACTTTCGCCTCGAATGTCCCGGCGACAGCGTGGTTGCCTTGGGGGATACCAACGGCATCCAGCGCTTGCTGTCGATCCTCCTCGAGAACGCCGCCAACTACACACCGGCGGGCGGGTGTGTTACTTTGAGCGCCGCCTGCGAGGATGCGCGCGTTGTTCTTTCGGTCCGTGATACTGGCGTAGGAATTTCAACCGAGGATATGCCGCGAATCTTCGACCGTTTTTATCGCGCGTCACAAACCTCTCACCTGGCTCAACGAGGCTCAGGACTCGGACTGGCATTGGCCAAATGGATTGCCGACCGGCACGGAACACAGTTGACCGTTGAGAGCCAATCCGGAAAGGGAAGCTGCTTTTCTTTTTCCCTCGCGAGAGTGCCCCTCTCCAATTCTGATAAGACCGCAATCACCCCCTCGCACTCGAACGCAGAGGCGTAGTTGACTGCGCTCATTCCTGCTCTCTGACTGGCAACGCGGAGTACGGCCCACTCTGGCGCTCTATGTCATGGATAAAGTAAGCGATTACGCATTGACATAAATCAGCCCTCGCAGACTATACTTCATCGCGCAGCGTGGAACCAATCCATCACAGCATTCCAGCAATCCCGGATTGCCGGCGTTGGCGTTCGCTCGTTCAAGCCACAGCACCTTCAGTCACGGCAAGTCGATTGAGGCACCACAACCCTGGCGGTACGTGGCCAGGCTTTGGAAGGAATCTGAGGTTAATCTGGAAATGGACGTCGCTCGCGGAATTCTTCACGCTGTCTTCGCGGTCTCTTCCGCCGCAACAATCTTCTTCTCTTTGCAGCCTTCAGCAGTCGCCCAGGTAACCGGTCTTCCTTCGGCCACGCCACCCATGGGATGGAATAGCTGGGATTCGTACGGAACAACGGTGAATGAAGCTCAGGTAAAAGCCAATGCCGACTGGATGGCGAAGAACCTGAAAGCCTTCGGGTGGCAGTACATTGTGGTCGACATGGAGTGGTTCGTCGCCAACCCCATTCCGGAAGGCAACGCAAAAGACTCAATCTACAGTCTCGACGGAACCGGCCGTTACACGCCCGCTCCTAACCGGTTTCCTTCCTCCAGTCCCGGAACCGGCTTCAGGCCGCTCGCCGATTACGTCCACGGTCTCGGTCTCAAGTTCGGCATCCACATTCTGCAAGGCATTCCCAAACAAGCCGTCAAACTCAACAGCCCCATAGAAGGCTCCACATTTCACGCTGCCGATGCGGCAGACACATCCGGAACCTGCAAGTGGAACTACGATAACTACGACGTAAAGGACACGCCTGCAGGCCAGGCCTACTACGACTCGATCGCCCGCCTCTACGCTGGCTGGGGCGTGGACCTCATCAAGGTGGATTGCATTGCCTACGGTCCCTACAAAGGCGATGAAATCCGCATGTTAAGCGCGGCTCTTGTCAAGACCGGCCGTCCCATCGCGCTTAGCCTCTCGCCCGGCCCGGCGCCGCTTGAAAAGCAGTTGGAAATGCAGAAGTATGCCACCCAGTGGCGCATCTCAAACGACATCTGGGACATCTGGCATAACTCAAAGTTCTACCCGCAAGGCCTGAACGATCAGTTCGCCAAAGTCGCGTCCTGGGCCTCCGATCCACGCAACGGCCATTACCCTGACGCCGACATGCTGCCTATCGGCTACCTTGGACCAGCGCCAGGTTGGGGCGTGCCCCGCCAGACGCGCCTCACCCATGACGAGCAGAAAACCTTCCTCACGCTCTGGGGCATCTTCCGTTCACCCTTGATGATGGGCGGCGATCTGCCCAGCAACGATCAGTGGACCACCTCGCTGTTAACCAATCCGGAGTTCCTTCAAGTCGATCAGCATTCCCGGGATACCAGGGTCGCTGTCATGTCTGACAAGGACGCGGTCTGGACCTCGAAGCCGGAAACCGGTGCGGGCTACAACGTCGCCGTCTTCAATCGTTCAGAAGAGCCGCTCACCCTTCACTACACATGGACCCAGTTAGGCATTCCGGAAGCCTCGTACAACCTTCGTGACTTATGGGAACACAAGGACCTCGGCCCCGCTAAAGAAATCACCGTCGCCCTGGCTCCGCATGCAAGCGTGCTCTACCGTGCAAAGCCTTGACGAAGGCACGCACAAGCACATGCCAAAACGGCCACGGCTCCCAGGGATCAAGCAAACATCGGAACTCACTCTTGGCAATGCGCGCCGGCGGACCCTTGGTGGGTGAACCTGCTGATACCACCATTGTTCAACGACTGACTCGTATCCGGCGAAAGAAACGTTGAAGAGCCCTTCATGCGCCCGTCGCAATCCCCCCGGCGTCGCCTATAATTGCGAGTCGAAAGAATGTGCCCGCGAAAGTAGTTCCTGCGCGAGCATTTCCCGGTAGTTTCATCCTTCCGCGCTCCGGCCCCAGACAGACCAGAGCCTTCTTCCTTCGGGGTATTCAGTGAGCATTTCGCGCCGCAAATTTCTTGCCACCTGTGCCACCGCCGGCGGTGCCATCCTCGCCGCACCTCAAACCTTCGCGGCCCCGTTTCAGGTGTCCGTGCGGCGCGACGGCGCAACCTCAGCGGTCCCGGCTCCGCATGATGCTGACTCCGATCCCAACACTCAGGGCATGCCCCTCGCAATTCCTTCCACCATGCCCATGGGTTCGGGCGCACCCCTCGGCGGCATCGGAACAGGCTTTGTCGAGATTCGCGCCGACGGCTGCTTCTATGAGTGGCAAATCTTCAACGCAGGCCCCTGGTCTCAAGACGCGCGCTCAACCACCGCGCCCCCTGCTCCAGGACCCCAGTATCTCCGATTCCTGCTCCGCACCCGGAAAGCCTCCGATGAAACACCCCAGGTGCGCCGACTCTATCTTCGTTCCGATGAGAGCGACCTCTACACGCTACCCTTCGTGCAGGACGTAGAATCCATCGACTACTACGCGTGGTTTCCTATGACCAGCCTGCGCTACAACGACCCATCTATCCCCATCCATGCATCGGCTCAGGTCTTCTCACCCTTCATTCCAGGCAATGCGCGCGATTCCGCCATACCCGGATTTCATGTTGTTTACTCGCTTGAAAACATCTCTGATGAGCCCGTCGAAGTGTCGCTCGCCGGATTTTTAGACAATCCGCTCGCCTCCGCTCTCCCTGACCGCCGCCTCACCAATTCGTTATCGCGAGATCATGACACGACCGCTATTCTTCTGAACACAGCCGCAGAAACCGAGTTCCCCTCCGGCATTGGCAACATGTGTTTCTCTGTCACCGGCGGCGAGCACTCTTACATCTCCGGCACATTTCAGCAATACGCGCTGCCCGGCACCTGCCGTTGGCAAACACCCCGCGTCAATTACATGCTCCTGAGCGTTCTCAGTGAGTTTTTCGCGAGCGGCCGTCTTCCCAATTCAAGTGCGCAAACCGATCCGAGCATTGGTTTACTTCGCAATGCGCAGATCGATGCACTTTCCGCCGCCGAGGTCGAAAGTAAAATCAAGGAACTCAGCTCTGATGCACTGCTGGACCGCGTCTTCCGCGACGCCCACGCTGCCGATAAGAGCTCAGATGTAAACAACGGCCGGAATCTCCTCAAAGAAGTCAGCGCCAATCTCCTCGGCAAAAGCGGCGCCCCAAAGCTCACCTGGGGCACAGGAGCGCTTGCTTCCACCGTCAAGCTTGCTCCCGGCCAGAAGGCCGAGGTCCGTTTCACCCTGAGCTGGTTCTTTCCTCATCACCTCACAACAGACGGCCATGAGATGGGCCACATCTATGCCAATTGGTACAGTGACGCTGCCGGCGTCAACCGCTCACTGTGCGCTCGTTTCGATGAACATCGCAGTGCCACTGAGCGTTTTGCCCATACCCTCGCCGACACGTCCCTCGGCGATGCAATGGCATTCGCATGGTCCAGCCAACTCTCCACCCTCGTTTTCAACACATGGTGGGTCAAGGACGGCAGTTACGCCATCTGGGAGGGTCTCGGTTGCTGTGGCTTGTCCACCACCGATGTCGATTACCAGGGCAGCTTTCCCATCATCGCTCTCTTCCCTGAACTCAAGCTTTCACAGATGAGGCGGATCATTGCCCTGCAGAATGATCGCGGCCAGGTGCCGCACAACTATGCGGGCAGCTTCGATCGTGTCGATGACTCCGGCTTTGCACGCGTCGACATGAATCCCCAATTCGTCATGATGGTGTGCCGCGACTACCTGTGGACTGCTGACAAGGAGTACCTCGCCTTCACGTGGCCTCATCTCGTCAAGGCAATGGCCTTCACTGAGTCGCTTGACACCAATGGCGACGGCCTTCCCGACCGTGACACCGGCCTCCAGACTTACGATCAATGGCGCATGAGGGGAACCCCTTCTTACATCGCCTCTCTCTGGATCGGCGCTCTTCGTGCAGCCGTTCACCTCGCACGTTTCGCCGGCAAGGCCGCTGACGCTCAACGTTGGTCAGGCTTGCTGGCTAAGGCATCATCTAGCTTCGATCGAATGCTTTTCAATGGCGAATACTACAGCCTATGGGTAAACGGCAACGCAAACGATCAGCTTTGCATGACAGACCAGGTCTCCGGCGAGTGGTTCACTCATCTCATCGGTCTGCCCACCACGATCTCCGAGAAAAACCTCAGCCGATCCATCGACAGCATCTTCAAATTCAACTTCAATCCGGAGTTCGGCGTGCACAACGCCACTGCTCCCAAACGCGGCGCTGGCCTCCTTGCGCTCAACAATCTCCAGGCCGGAGGACTCTGGTCGGGAATCGAATTCGCATTCGCCTCGTTTCTCATGGATCACGGCCGCTATGCTGAAGGCGTAAAAATCGTTGAGGCAATTCACCGAAGGTACTTGCGCGCAGGCCAACCGTGGAACCACGTTGAATGCGGCGGCCATTATTCGCGCGCCATGAGCAGTTGGGCCACCATGCTTGCTGCCACCGGCTTCAAACCCGACTTTCCCAACAAGACCCTCGCGGTCATGCCCGCCGCTCCGGGAGACTTCCGCGCCCCCTGGGTCACGGCGTCAGCCCTCGGCACCATCAGCCGCTCCGGCACCGCCCTGTCCATCCACTGCGCCTCTGGAAAGCTCGACTTGAAATCCCTCAAACTCCGGATGCCCGCTCACTCGGCCCGTATCGGCGCACACACCCTCGACACGGCCATCACCGCAGCAGAAGATGGCACCATCATCGAGTTCTCCGCCCCTCTATCTCTCACCGCAGACCAGACCTTGATCGTTGTCTAGTGTCCCGAATCTGAAATGCGCGACACAAAACTTAAAAACGTGGTAGCAGCAGGTGGGTAGCCTCCCACCCCCAATCCGTCCCCAACCGCACGGTGAAGTCCAACCCGAAAAGTCACACCCCAAACCCCACATTTGTAGACAATGCATTGCTCGTAACCTACGCAAACTAAATAGCTTAACCGGAGGCGTTGTGTCTTCTCCAAGAAATGTACGCAATTCTCTGCAACGCTTTGCCTCCAAAACCTCAATTCTCAGCAACCGATTCGCGCCCACGCATTGTCCACAATTCAAAGGCCTCAAAGAAATGCACACCTATAGGCCAACATTCCGCATGATTCCCACATTTGTAGGCAACCTATTCGTGCCTCCGACACCACCTGTGAGCAGTCATTTGGCGGTCGGTATTGCAGAATTCCAACAGGGCAAAGCTACCCTGGAACTGATCTAATCTGGACGAAGAGCTCGCAACTCGTTTGTGCCGGAAGGACAGATTCCACCAACGAATATTCGCAGCCTTACTTAGCCTTCGTCGCACTCTTCGCGGCCCGCGCGCCTGTCCGTTTTCTCTCAGTTGAGGCGCGCACCACGAGTTGAGGCTGGATGATAAAGGTCTTGCTTCGCGGACGTTCCTTTGACTCCAGGAGCGACAAGGTAAGCCGTCCAGCGCGCTCTCCAATCTGCTCGGTTTGCTGATCGATGCTCGACAAAGGGACTCGGAGTTCCGTGTCATAGTGGAGGTTCCCTGAACCTATCACTGCGATATCCTCCGGAACCCGCAAACCCGCATCGAGAATTGCATGAATCGCTCCAATTGCCATTGGATCGTTATAGCAAAACACGCCGTCCGGACGTGGCTTCACGCCAAGCAGTTGCCGCATCAAATCGGCTCCGCTCTCCTTGCCTCGTTCATCCACCATCCGTTGCTTTGAAACATAGCCCGGCAAAGACCGCATTTTGTGCTTGGCCAATGTATCAAGATATCCCTTGAGACGCCCCATGCCCGGGCTGTTCTCCGGCCCGCGCAAATGAGCAATCCTCTTGCACCCCACTTGAATCAGGTGCTCCGTGGCAAGCTCTCCCACCGCTTCGTCATTCACGCCAACATAGTTCGCATCAAAGTTGGAAAACCGCCGGTCGATCAGAATCACCGGCGGTCCCTCTTTCCCAATGCGCTCAAATATCGCCGGCTCTGTGCAGGAAGAGGCGATCACCAGCGCATCCAATCTGCGCCCCAGAAGCCGATCGACTTCATGCATCTCCAGTTTCGGATCCTCTTCCGATGTCGAGATCGTAAGGCAATAGCCCTTCCTTAAAAGCACCCTGGAGAGAGATTTTGCAATTTGTGCAAAGAATGGGTGCAGCAGGTCGGGAACCACCAGGCCAACCAGGTAGGTCCTTCCTGTAACCAACCCCCGCGCGGAAAGATTCGGGGTATAGTTCAGCTGCTTCACGCGGTCCAGAACCCGCTTACGAGTCTCGTCGCCAATGTCCTCATGGTTCCGCAGTACCTTCGACACGGTAACAACGGAGACCCCAAGATCACGTGCTATATCTTTCATGGTCGTGGGCATAGCGTCAATATACAATACGGTCCGGGAGCTTGGCTTGAAGCACGTATCCTCCTGCAGTGTCGACGGCCCTGCGGTTGCTCGCCCCTCAAAAGAACCCTTTCGCAACCCGCGAAATCAAAAGCAACAACGGAGGCAAATGCCTCGCCACGCAGATATCGCTGCCACGGTCCAGGCATACCAGCTAGGAACATCCTCCCTGAACCGTCAACCTTCTGCGGCCACTCCGGTAAATCCGGAGAGGCTCACTTTGGATTTGGGGCGCGAAAGGACGATAGAGCGAGCTATTCCGGGTTATCCAGCAAGAGCCTGCACAACTCCATCTAAGAAGCTGCCTGTTCGACTACCGCCTTCGAAAGATTCCTCGGCCGGTCTACGTCCACGCCGCGCTCCAGTGCCATGAAGTAAGCGAACAGTTGCAGCGGAATCACCTCCGGGATAGGCAGCAGATACTCCGGAGCAGGCTGAACATACACGCAATCGCTCACCAGTTCCGCAACGTCGTCATCGCCGGTGTTCGCGATTCCAATCACCTTGGCCCCTTGCGCTTTCATGTCGCGCAGCAGTTGCAGCGTCTTCTCATAGCGAAGCACTGAGTCATCCAACCCGCGATCCACCGTTGCAATCACCACCAGCGGCACGCGGTCGCTGACCAGCGCATTCGGTCCATGCTTCAACTCGCCCGTCGGGTAACCCTCCGCGTGAACATAGGAAGCTTCCTTCAGCTTCAGCGCGCCCTCTCGTGCAATGGCATAGTGAATGCCACGACCCAAAAACAGAAAAGTAGACGCCGACTTATACCTGTGCGCCAGGCCGGCCATTTGCTCCCGCCATCCATCAAGCTGTGCGTCGATGCTCGCGGGCAACGTCCGCAACTCCGCGATATGCCGGTCCACCACTGCAGCGCTCATTCTTCCCAGTCGCGCACCCTCGTAAAGCGCCAGAACATACAGAACCGCCAACTGGCAGGTAAAGCTCTTCGTCGCTGGAATCGCGCGTTCCACCCCCGCGGCCAGCGT
>Ga0302319_10008324_pt1 | contig 20215 bp, 12 predicted proteins | sample Bog_T0_2_FD_203319 | JGI IMG/M metagenome (GOLD analysis project Ga0302319, IMG submission 203319) | Peat permafrost microbial communities from Stordalen Mire near Abisko, Sweden - Bog_T0_2 | ecosystem: Environmental > Terrestrial > Soil > Wetlands > Peat | place: Sweden: Abisko, Stordalen Mire... | reverse complement strand
GAAGCCTCAGCCCCGTTCCACTCTTTCGCTGGATGAAAAGTTAGCATCACTTTCCACCCGCTGGAAGACGACATAGGCACATGCCGTGGAGAGCTAATGAAACCCGCTACATTCGCGGAGGACTCGCAATACTAACGATGCCACAGTTCCGGTGGCTTATTCCGCGTTCTCCGTCCTACGATAACGCCGATGCTAAGGATGCAATCCCTCATAAGGTTGATCGACAGAATAACTTTCGCACAGGAGGGAGACGACATCGCTTTGACCCACCCTCTCGCATTTGCTATAAAGATAGAGGAGCAACCGCCCGGTTGCCTGTGTTCTCTAAGTGATCCTGAGTAGCTCAATGGCAGAGCATTCGGCTGTTAACCGAAGGGTTGTAGGTTCGAGTCCTACCTCAGGAGCCATAACACTATAAGATTCAAGAGTTTGCAAAGGCCACCCGAGAGGTGGCCTCCTTGTTTTTCCCCAGATGCCAATTTGGGTGGCTATACGGAATCTTGCGGCTGCTTCTTGCGCAGGCTTTTCTAATTGTCTGCATCCAGCAATTGACGGAGCTCCTATCTCCCTAAAGCTGTGTGGGGCTCCTCACTCTTACGAACATCCACACCTGAACCAAGATCTTTGGGAGGCCGGCAGCGCCCAGCGATTCGATGAATTGGGGAGTGATTCTTAATGCGTATCTGAGCTATACCAACTCGTCAATGGCATGAATCATTGGGCCGGTCACCAGTCCTCGCTGACAACGCTTCATTGGCGGCACGCACGCGTTGGAAATACATCTTCTCAACTTTCCGGTCGTAGGTCATGAACCCGTTGACTTCTCCTTCGACGTCGGTGAGTTGCGTATAAACGGCCGCGCCAAGACCTCTGTTCTCTACCAATGGGCACATGTCGGATTGGATATGTTCAAATCGTTTCGTCAGGGCATCCGACGTGGGTTGCATCTCGTAAGCATGGGGCTTACCTGGCCACATGTGTCCGGGCACCAATAATCCGACACCGCCGTATTCACCGAGTGCGGCGGCGCGAGTGGCGCTGGGCTCCGGGGGATCACCAGGCCCTACGTAAATATGCTTGTCGTCAAAGTCGCCGTTACCTGGATCGCCTGACGACTTACGGTAACTGGGAGCGTTGTTGTACCCCGAATTCCCATCAACCAATCGGTTTGGATCCAGCGCCTTAGTCCATGCGGCGATGCGAGCGACATCATAGGCGCCCCAGTTTTCGTTGAACGGCACCCAGGTGACAATCGCGGGCGAGTTGCGGTGCTGCTGGATGATTGTCTGCCACTCTTGCTCAAACTGCTTCCGCGTTCGCTCGGGCTGGTCGTCCGGATACCACATGGACGGCATATCTTGCCATACGAGTAAGCCAAGTTTATCCGCCCAGTAATACCAACGCTGCGGTTCCACTTTGGCGTGCTTGCGTACGAGGTTAAATCCAAGGCGCTTGACGGTTTCCAAATCAAATTTAAGCGCTTCATCCGTCGGCGCCGTGTAGATTCCATCCGGCCAGTAGCCCTGATCCAGGGGGCCCATTTGAAAAATAAACTTGCCGTTGAGTAAGGGCCGCAGTTTGCCATCTGCCACCCCCAAGTTAATCGACCGCATTCCAAAGTAGCTTTTCACATCATCCAATACTTTGCCTTGATGATCCGTGAGCTGGACCTCCAAATCGTAGAGAAACGGATCACTCGGCGACCATAGGTGCGGATCGGGCACCGGTATCTCCAATTGACTTGTACCGACGCCGAAGGCTTGGCTGAGGACTTTCCCGCCGGCGGTGACGAAGACCTTAATCTGATCCGCGTTGCCGTCTATTTCTGCTCCCACTTTGACGATGGAATGCGTCAGGTCCGGTGTGATCACAAGGCTTTCGATGTAAGTGGGAGGTACGGGTTCCAGCCAGACCGTCTGCCATATTCCCGATGAAAACGTATAGTCTCCGTGTGTGACACAGTTCTTGCCGCAGGAGCGCCGACCATCATGCGTGTCTCTTGCGCCAACGACCAGCTCGTTTCTTCCTGTGTGAAGCAAATCCGTAATATCTAATTCGAAAGCTTCCCACCGGCCTTCGTGTTTTCCGGCAAGATGCCCGTTTACGGATATCCTCGCCTGATCGCCCACCGCACCGAAATGTAACAGCACTCTTTTCTTTTTCCACGAATCCGGGATAGCGAAACTCCGCCGATACCACATGTTCGTTTCCTGATTTCGCATGATCCCCGAAAGATATGCTTCGGGAGGGAACGGTACTTTGATGTGCTCGGGGCGGGCTGGGAAGGCTGATGGCTTTGGCAGTGTCTCGGGATTCATGGACGAGGCGCCTCCCAAATAGTCCCATGACCCGTTCAAATTGAGCCAATCTGGACGGGTCATCTGGGGGCGGGGATACTCCAGCAGAGGAACCGCGGCCGATTTAGCTTCTGCGGTCCATGGCGTCGACAAGATTGCAACTGCGACCCCAGCCTTCCGATCGCTGGGCGGTGTCGCGGAGTGTAGGGAAAGAGTCGCGAAGATAAGTGCAGAGCAAACGAGAGTGGCTCTCACAAAATTTCGCGCCTTCAGATCTTTAAGGGATTCTCTTTTCAGGTTGCTCATTTCACTCCGGACGTGCAGCCGCCAGCACTTTGCTCTATCGATAATCTTCAGGATGAATGCCGATCGAGTCTGGGGGGAAGGACCGTGGATCCGCGCCAAGCGTTCTGTTCGGAGTATCTCCCATCCTTAGGTCCAACTCGCCACCCTGGGCTATATCTGAGTGACGGAACCATATCTGATTGAGCGGCTTTCCGTTCAGCACAATCGCCTGTACGTATTTATTTTCGAGCGAGGAGTTATGGGCAACGATCACAAAATCCTTGCCATTGCTCAAATGAATGACTGCCTTTGTGAACACCGGGCTGGCGATGTCGTAGATTGGAATGGTCGGAGTCACCGGATAAAATCCCAACATTGAAAGAACGACAAACGCGCTCATGCCGCCGCCGTCTTCATCACCAGGAATTCCTTGGAGCGTATCGGTAAAGAACGCATTCAGGAGCATCCGAATACGCGCCTGCGTTTTCCAGGGAGCGCCCAAGCGATCGTAGATAAAGGGAATGGCAAAGCTGGGCTCATTGCCCATCGAGAACTGACCCACCATCGCGGTAGAATCTGGAAACTTTCCCTGAAACTCATACTTTGTCCTGCCGAGCGGCTCTTGAAACAAGTTGTCGAGATTGGCCTCAGCCCGCTGCGTCCCGCCCATCATTTCAATCAGTCCGGCATAATCGTGACCTACATCCCACGTATAGGTGTAGCCGTTATTTTCGTCGTAGTAGTCGCGTCCGCCCATGCCTCCGCCAAATTTCGGATCCATCGGCTCGATCCATTGGCCGGCAGCGTCCTTTGGCCACATTAAACCTTTGTCCGTTCGAAAAAGATTCTTGTAGTTCCGGGAGCGCGACAGAAACAGCTTCTCATCGTCCGGCTTATTGAGTGCGCGAGCGAGCTGAGCAATTGACCAGTCATCGAAGCTGTTGCCCAGAGTCACAGGCACCGGCTGGCGCTTCTCAGAGGGATGCACCTCTACATACATCTCTTTCTCTCCTGGTCGGAGGGCGGGCATGTAGCCATGCTTGGCATAGAAGCCATCGAGGGGGGTCTTTGGACCGAGGCGCCAAGGTAGAAGCGTACTCTCCAGCGACCGTTTTCTTAGGCCCTCATAAGCGGTGGCTAAGTCAAAATTTCGCACTCCCTTGAACCAAGCATCGGCGAACCAGGGAGCTGAATCATCACTATTCATGCAGGCCATCGGGCCGGAAGCAGTCGTAAACGTTGGCATGATGCCGCCCTGCTGGTACATACGCACATACGACTGTAACTTGTCGGCTTCCATGTCCGGGTTAAGTAATGTTTGCAAAGGTTCGAGTGCCCGAAACGTATCCCAGAGCCAGTTGTCCACGTAGAACGATCGGGAATCACGGTGTACGTGATGATCGAAACCGCTATAGTAGCGTCCGTCCTCGGTAATGTTGATCATGCGTTCTGAACTACGATAGAGCGCAGTGTAAAAGACGCGGCGCTGCGTCTCGGTTCCTCCTTCTACGACGATGCGACCAAGCGTGCTGTTCCAACGAGCCTTCGCCGCCGACTTGACCTTTTCAAAATCCGCCGACGGAATCTCATGCAGGAGATTGCTCTTCGCTTGCTCTGTGCTTATAAATGAAATTCCATAGCGGAATTCAAGCGCGCCACTATTGGTCGAGATGAGAAGATGCTGCTTATCATCAGCACGTTTGGCAGTAACAGCAACGGGCTTATTGAAAATGCCGTAGACATAAGCATTCATGTTATTGAACTGCTCTTCGCCTTCTACGATGTTGCCGTCGTGCAGGCGCAGATCCCCGGCAATGCGATTTGCAAGCTCCAGCGATGCCTTGCCGTCGGGAAAGGTAAAACGGAAGTAGCCGCACCTTTCGGTTGCAGTGAACTCGGTGATGACCCCCGATACGCTGAACCGTGTGGAGTAATAATATGGCGTGGTAACTTCCTGGTCGTAGAGAGCGGATGTTCCGTCGCCGGGCATAATGCCGAACAGCTCGCTGCTTCGATGAGAACTAATCGTTAGAGGAAATGCCTCGATGCGGTCATCGAAAGCGTCCTCGCGCAGCGGGTACATTCTAACCATGCTGTTCGGCAGGTAGACGGTCGGTCGCGTTGGAGCCAGGAGGATTCCGACGTTTCCGATGGTTGGATCAACGTACTCCACCTGTGCGTTCGCATGTGCGGCGGCAATACCGATCGAGAGCAAACAAGCCTGCAAGTATCTTCGACACAAAACGGTCCTCATCTCCATGAACAACGTGACTCATCTCTACCAATATTGAAACCACCCCAGCCGAATCGGGGTTCTAGATAAGACTCGCCTGGATGGTATGGCCTCAGAGGCAATTCTGCATGGTTCTCAGTCTTATCCCGCTGCGGAGGGCTATTCATCACCAGCCCCTGGCGAACTCAGCAAAGCCCCAGCACCTGTGGACCAACGAAACTCCACCTCTGTCTTCCGAGTTGCGAATTCCGTGTAAGGCGACACTACAAGTTGTTTGAGGTTTCGCAGGCCGTCGGCGTACGCCAGCATCACGGCCACCGTGTTGGGTCGACTTCCATCCATGTGGAGATAGGGCTCAGGCAGGTAAAACTCCGACTGCGGCCCAATGGCCTGATAATAGCCGATGAACCTTCCGTTCACATAGAGCAGAGCATCGCGGTCGGCATCGATTTTTATCTTCCACGGAGTGAAGCGCTCCGTGCTCGATGATAAGGGGAAATAGGAACGAAACCACGTAAAGGCGGGCACAAGACCGTCTGCACCCGCGGAGTCACCCGCCTGCCCTTTCTTCCACTCGCCCGGTGCCAGAGCAGGATCCATGCCGTGTTCCTTCATTCCAGCGGGAAATCTCTGGATCGCAACAGCATGGATAGTATTCGACTTCAAATCGTCGCCGATGCGAATGGCAGTCACGCCCTTTAGTTCCGACATCTCCTTATTCCCGTTTTCACTGCCGAAAGCCTCATAGGATATCTCAAGCAAATTTTGTCCTTGCTTTGCCCTTCCCTGGAGTGCGGTGGACACTAACTTCTTCGCAGTAGAAAGCTCTGCAACATGTTCGCCGTTCAGAAACACCTGTTTGGGATCTTCGGTATGCGTTTCGAGAAACAGTTTCTGTTGGCCGTGATACTCGAATGAAACACGATACTTCACGTAGCCGTAGGGGAGCTTGCCGAGTTTCTCGAGAGGCACTGGAGCGGTATTCAGCCAGTCGCCGCGCGACAGATCAAACCGCTCTATTAGGAATTCGCCCTTCGCCAGAGAAACCGGCTGGAATGGTAGTTGCGGCGTGCTGATGTTCACACGAGCGGTCTGCCAACGCGCATCATACTGAACGTGCACTGGGTTTCCATCAACTAGGCATTGCGCAGGTTCGACTGGCATCAGCGCGCATACTTCATGCTCTCCCGCTGCATAGTCGAGCGTGATCGCCAATCTGTCATGAGCTGCCTTGTTCGCGCTCATCAATGCGCAATCCGTGATTATAGGAACACGGGTCGGCTCTCCGCCCGAAGGTGAAGAGAGCTCTGCCCTCCAGGTGCGTTCCGCCAGTTCGCGCGGCAACACCACGATCTGCAGTTTTCCGTTCCACAGAAACATCTGCGAAGACTTCTCTATCGAAAAGCCGAATATAGCAGTATTAGTAGCGGCATCGAAATACTCGTAAGTCGCTGCGCCTTGCAGATGTGGCTTCGCTTCTGCTGCGAGCGCAATCTCCGCCGATTCGCCAGGTTCGCCGTAAACAATCAGATAGTTCCGGTCGCCCTGGCTTCCGCTTGCGAGGATCTCGGCCGTTGAGTAGCGAAGTTGTCCACCACCGAGAGCAACCTGCACCGGCAACATCTTCATGCCGCGTGCGCCGATCGCGAGTGTTCCTTCCCGCGGGACCGTGATCTCCTTATGGCCGTCAGTCGCAGGATCTGGAAATGTGATCTTGAACTCCTGGTCGGAGTTCGCATTTTCGCGAACAAACAAAACTGCGCTCTTGCCGTTTTTCCGCAAGCTGACAGAGACATCGGAATTGGTCGATGTCGCATTCTCTGATTCGCTGGCTCGAACCACCATCGTCCCGAATTGATCGAGAAAACTCCCAATAGTGCGGGCTGCATAGTATTTATCCCACAGCCCTCCTGGCTCGCGAATGGGCGCAGCGTAGTCATAGGTAGTCGTGACTTTACGTGCCGCCCATTCAAAGTTCGTTCCGCCATGCCCCATGTAGAAGTTGAGCAACGCAGCGCTGCGCTCAATAGTGCTCTTGGTGAGCAGGTTAAGTTCAACAGCGTTCGCACCATCCTGCCGTTCAGACAGCCTGCCGCCGTACTGACTAAACCAGCCACCCTGTAATTCCATAATGCCGAGCGGTGATGTGGGTTCTTCTTTTCTCAACTTCGCAAGCGCTGGCACAATCTCTTTCTGTACATTCCACCAAGGGTAAAAGTCGGCCGTATCCATAATCCGGGCCATGACCGGATTGGTATTCTGACGCGCCTGGCTGGCCCAGTTAGTCACGATCGGGATATCGATACCCGCATTCCAGACCATCTGCGCGAGCGCCGTCAAGTAATTCATCTTCTGCTGGTCCGCGATCTTCCAATAGTCGTATTCATTTTCGATTTGCACCATGATCACTGGACCGTCCGCGGTAATCATGTTCTTGCGCACAATGGGAAGCACGCGGTCATACCAATACTGGGATGTTTTGATGCTCTCCGGATGATCGCTGCGCAGCGGAAACTGCCTGGCGATGATCCAGTGCGGAAAGCCGCCCGCATCCCATTCAGCGCAGACATACGGGCCGATGCGAAGAATCATCCAGAATCCCATTTCCTTCGCCAGTGCGATGAACGCTTCCAGCTCGGTCATGTCCACGTGGCCTTCGACGGGCTCATGGTAATTCCAGAAGACGTATGTCTCGATGGTGTTGAATCCCGCCAGCTTCAGTTTCAGCATCCGATCGCGCCACAGCTCCTTTGGCGTTCTGCAATAGTGGAAGGCTGCGCTGTAGATGAAACAGTCCTGGTCGTGAATGGTGAAGCATTGCGCATCATAGCGGATGACATGAGGATGCTTGAACTGCGACTGAGTCTCTTGGAGCAGAACCGCTCGATCGTCCATTCCAGGGAGTGCAAACAGTCGCGTTCCGCCGGTGCAGCAAGAAAGAATCGGGACGGACATCAGTTGTCCGAGGAACGCTCTTCTAGATGGCAATTTCATTTCTCCTTACACAGGCATCCGTCTGCCATCGTCTCATCGATCGATGGCAAACGGATGTGTAGGCGCGGGCATCAGCAAGCCCTGCCGAAGGTTAGAACGACAGCTTCAGTGCTCCCTGCATCACGCGAGGAGCAACCGGTCCGATAGAAGTGATCTGTCCGAAGTTGGGATCGGTCACCGTGTTGTCGGGCATGCCGAAATTGGGGTGGTTGAATGCATTGAACATCTCCCATCGGAACTGGAGAACATACCGGTCGCGGACGATATGGAAGTTCTTCATTAGGCCGATATCCCAGGTGTCCATGCCCGGTCCCTTGAGTATGTTTTTTCCTGTATTGCCAAAAGTTCCGGGTTGATTGGGAGCAAAGGCAGCGGTATTGAAGTAGTGCGTCAGCCACTGTGCCTTTGACCCTTGGTGCACGCCGTACGATTGTCCCGGGACGGAGTCGGCGCGGTCACCCCATTGCAAGGATCCCGAACTATCGCCACCGTTACCACCCCAGATCGAGAACGGGTAACCGGATTGCAGAGTCCCAATTCCACTGATCTCCCAGGAGCCACCGACAGTTTTCAGCAGAGGGCGATGTCCCGTCAGGGTGGGTGTCGTGTAGATCGTTGATGTGACCCACACGAGCGGAATATTCGTGCCCGCCACGCCGTAGTTCCAGTTTTTGTCAGTTGGATCGGAGAACGGATCACCGAGTCCGCCGTGCCATGCTGTGTTCCCGGAATCACTCAGATCCATCGCTTTAGACCAGACAAAGTGTGAATCTACTGTCAGACCGTGATAGTCATGGACCGTCGTACCAACTTGCAAAGCGTGGTAAGAGGATGTTCCCTCATCCGTCATTTCGGTAATGTTCGAGAAGTTCGGATACGTGGTCCGTTGGCTGCCCGCTGCGAAGATGCCCGGGTTGAGATCCACAATCGTGGACTGGTGATACGTCTGGTTACCAACATAAGCCAGATGCACCGCCAACGAGCGCGTCAGTTGCTTTTCAATCGAGGCGTTCCACGTCTCCGTAACGGGCAACCTGAAGTTAGGCGCGAAAACTGCCCCAATGGACATAGGCAACAGGAAAATCGCTTGGCTCGCCGGCAAATTCGGTTGAGGCAAGAGTGTTTGTGGCGTGAAGGGATCCTTGCCGCCCGTAGCCTGAAAAGACGCCCATGGATTTTCGAAGGAAATGGGTGTATCCGCCGTAGCCGACAAATTGTACGAAGGATCGGTCGGTGCTACGCCGGTCGTGTGGTTGTAGAAGGCCCAGAATAACGGGGCATCGAACAGGCCGAAGCCCGCACGAAACACCGTTTTCGACGTAGCCGCGTAGGCCACCGAGAGACGCGGCTCGAAGTACGCGTTGCTGGATTGGCGGAGCGTGGAGTTCAACCCCTTGTCTCCTGGATAAATCACACCTGTCGGTGCCGTGGGGTAGCGCTGGCTTTGCTGCCCGGGCACGAAGCCCACGCCGCCATTCACTGCAGTAGGTGCCCAGTCAGGATCCCAGCGCACGCCGGCAGTCACAGTCAGCTTCTTGTTCACGCGATACTGATCCTCCGCATAAAGCCCGAACTGAATGCCAACCATCTGTGTGTACTGGGCCGCGCCTTGGAAAAAACTACTTGCCTCGCCGAGGAGGAAATCGGCATTCGCATATCCCGTGAACTGGCCGCTGAATTGGATGTTCGCCGCAGCGGGCCAAGTGGTCAGATTGTTGGAATACTGGTGGGCAAAGTTTCCGCCAAACTTGATTGTTTGGGACCCGAACGTCTTGATCGCATCATCAGAGATCCACCATGTAGTTCTGGGATTCTCGTTTGGTACCCCGCCGTGAACCCCGAAATTCCCATTGGCCGCTTGCAGATAGCATCCTGGAGCGTCGCTGACATTGATGATCTCTGAGAGGCAGAATGGCGTACCCGACTTGGTTAGGGCTTGGCTTCCGTCCCATACGTTCAGGTAGGTCCACGCGGCATTCACCGTATTTACCATGCTCAGTGTTGGTAGCCAAGTATTGCTAACCTCTTCGTTAAAGAACCATCCCCTTTGGCCAGTCACGCCGGCCAGGATGTTCCCCTTTATCTGCCCTCCCGGATCGTTGTACTCGGAGATGAAGCTCCGGAGGAAGAAGCGCATCTTGTCAGACATCGTGTAGTCCAGCCGCAGCAGACCCTCTTCCGTTGCATTTTCTACTTTCGGACCTACGAACGTCACGAGACCACTCGACGCAACTTGACCGAGGGGCAGAGTCTCCTGAGCCATCTTTACCGCCGCAGGACTGAACAGCGCCGGATTGATCTGATTCTTGACGCCATTTACGGTGGCAAACGGTGCGTTGAGCGTGATCGGCAGCGCGCTGAAATCGCCCTGCAACATGGCCGCCGTAGGCGTATAAGAGGTGTCGGTCTCCGACGCCTGACTCGCTCTCGTCCCCTGATAGTTGGCGAAGACGAAGAGCTTGTTTTTGATGATCGGAGCTCCGATGGAACCGCCGAACTGATTCTGTTTGAGCTGGTCAACCGCGCCGCTGAACCAGTTCGAGGCATTCAGATCGTTATTGCGGATAAACTCGAACAGGTTGCCGTGGATACTGTTGGTTCCGCTGTTGCTTTCAATATTGATTACGGCCGCCGGCGAATATCCAAATTGCGCGCTGTAGTTATCTGTGATCGCCTGGAATGCGTGGGTCGCATCCGGATTCGGAAACGGCTGCATCAACCCGTCGTACGTGTCCATGTTCGGGATGCCGTCCAGCATCGCGAACGTGCTTCCCTGCTGCAGGCCATTGCCCGAACCACCCACTTCGGTGAGGAATGTATTGCTGGTCGGCAATGTGCCCACGCCGCTCAGGTTCAGTACGTTTTGCACGCCAGGCGATAAGAAGACGAGGCTGGCAGGATCGCGTCCGTTCAAGGGCAGCTGCGTAATTTCCTTCTGGCCAATGACGTTACTGATCTCTGCGTTGGAGGTGTTGATCAGAACCTGTCCCTCATTCACTGTCACGGTCTGTGCAGCCGTCCCCACCTTCAACTCAATGTTTAAAGACGCTGCCTCACCCACCGCTAAGGTCCTCAACACGGTATAGGTCTCAAATCCTTGCTGGGCGACCGTGATGCTGTAACTTCCCGGTGGAAGCGGAGCGAGCGAGTACAGCCCCGAAGACGAACTGACCGCTGCCTGTTTCAGCATGGTGTCGGTGTTTTGGGCTGTTACGGTCGCTCCCGGCAAGACCGCCCCGGTGGTGTCGGAGACGATACCGCTGACACTCGCACTAGACCCTTGGCCGAATGATGATAAAGAGGACACGCAGATGAGGGTGATAAGCATGACGAACTGCAGCACATGGTGCAGCCCCCCGGTAGGCGATTGTTTCCGAGGGCATGGAAGATGCCTCGGCCCTTCGCGCAAAGTTTCGATATTCACTGAAAATCCTCCAAGAATTACTTGCATTGCTTGTCTACGGAGCTGCGACGAGTACTGGGCCGCACATCTGCAGGACTGTTATTCCGCAAAGCGCCACACAGGTCGCCCAAGTTCCTGGACGTTTACTGGGTGTGCACTCTGTTCTGAGATCCGTTGCCGCTCGGCCTGTTTTGACGTTCTTCGGTTACCTCTCACCTCAAAATTTGTTCTTACGTGGCGTGTCAAGCCGGTCCCAATGTCGCGTCGCATTCGGCTGCGTCGGTTATTCACGCACCTGCCCTCTGTCGCAGATTCTGTGGGTAGCTGTTCCTTACTCTTCCTCTCGTTCAGGAAGAACGGCACTTGCTCTGGGCAGCCCCACAGATGGTCATGTAAACGTTTCCATTGTCACGCCTGAATGCCATAAATTCAACGTTAGCAAAAGCGCTAACGTTGCAGTAAGTTATTCATAATAAATATGTTATGGATTGCAGCTCGGCCTAACGGTAGATACCTCGCCCAGTGACATCCATTCGTCCGGACTCGCGGGGTGAGAGTGCGGAACCGACGCCCCAATAGATCAAATTCATGCCATATCACTTTCAGTGTAAAATTCTGCGTGCCACGGAAAGCGACTACCGATTGAACCAGATGCGATCCAGAAACCAAACTGTCTTAGAGGAGACGGAGACCGTCAGAATTCTGGAATCCCAACAGGACGTCGTAACGCTGCGAAAGATACTAAGAGAGATCATTGAGGGTCCAGCCTTTAAGGGTAGCCATCGCAGCAGCCAGTTTCTCGAGTTTGTAGTGGAACAGGCGATTGCCGGCAATTTTGATCAATTAAAGGAACGTCTGATTGGCGTCCATTTCTTCAACCGGCCGCCTTCGTACGACACCGGCGAGGACGCAATTGTCCGCGTAACAGCTTCCGACGTCCGCAAACGCCTGCTTCAGCATTACGGTTGGTTTGGAGCAGAGCGGGAATTCCGCATCGACCTGCCGTCCGGGAGTTACATTCCCCGTCTCAGTCGAAAAGTCGAGGCAGCCCCAGGAACCTCACTCGATCCTCCTACGAAGCCCGAAAGCTTGCCCGCAGAATCCGGCGCTGAGGGACCGGGTTCTAAGGCGGTTCCCCTTGAGCCGGTCAACGTTCCACCTCCGGCTTTCTCCCAAATGAAGAATCCGGCGCTCTGGCGCTATGCGGGAATGCTTGCGCTCGTAGCGATGTTCGTGTGGTCAATCTATTTGCTCAGCCGCCCCGCGCCGTCTCCCGCAACTGCTTATGCTCTTCCGTGGTCGGTGCTGTTCGGCCCCTCCGCCTCCACGCGCCTGATCACAAGCGACCCCGCGATTGACGCGGTTCAGGGTATCAGCAAAACCGATCTTTCCCTGTCGGATTACGCGAATCACCGCTACATTCCACAGCCGGATAAGCTCACACCGGAACAGATCCGGTTCTGCAAAATCCTCTTATCGGGAGAAATTTCGGCAGCCGCTCCGGACACTCCCACGACCGCGAAGATCGCTCAAATAGCTCAAACCTTCTCTAAAAAGCTGGCAGTGCAGGACGCACGCAGCTTCCAGTTGTCGTTCTTAAACAACAACGACAACTTCATCTTCTTAGGTAGCCCGCGCTCCAATCCGTGGTTTTCGCTCTTCGCTGATAAATTGAATTTCAAATTCGTCTTCGATCCCCTGTTAGGCTCAGAGTTCATTCGCAATCTTCACGCCCGTCCATCTGAGCAGCAAGCATATATTCCAAGCGCAAATGGAGGGGGCACGGGCTATACCTTCGCGATCATTGCTTTCATTCAAAATCCAGATCAGAACGGGCAGGTTCTTCTCCTTGCCGGAGCGAATGGCGAAGGAACTGCAGCCGCTGGCGACCTTGCAACGGATGCGCAGCGCATTTCGCACGCTCTGCAGAATTGTGGAATCGTCCCGGGAGGTCCCGCTCGACATTTTGAAATGTTGTTGCGGACCGAGGTAATGGCCGGAGTTTCAAGGCAAACAGAAGTCATGGTGTGCCATGTTCTCCCCTAAACATCGGCCTATCGCTGCTCTCGCACTACTTATGCGGTGGCGTCTTTGGAATCGGTGACAGGGCCGAACCCGACACATATGCTGCCATCACATCCAGCCTCGCCTTCCACGGATCCGCCTCCGCGACCATTTGCCCGGTAGTGATAATTCGAAACCGTTCGCAGACTGACCACCACGCTGTTGCTGACGTGAATCCTTCAGCAGCAAAGTTGGGCAGATTGCCCAACGTCCACTTCTGCGCATGACGTTTAGCGGTACAACATCACAGCAATACTATAGGTGCTGAAGTTGTTCGTTCCCTCAGCGGGGCAAGCCCCCACGGCCGCCGCGTTGTAGCCTCCACCGGCTAAGCACTGCTCCAGCATCTTTGGAATTTGTGTAAGATCTGCCGCTGTATACCGCATCACAAACCACGGCCGGCGTTCACCGGCATAGCCAGAGCCCATCGAGCACGTACGCCGAGCATCCTTCGACTCAGGTAAGATGGCCACCGCTGATGTCGACTGCAGCAGGTGTCCCACTTCACTCTCCTGCTGTTCCAATGTCAGGTTCATCACTGAGCGGTCAAAGTCTTCCACCGCGTACAGACGATCTCCTCTGCTGATGACGCGAATCCCAATCGAGTCCAACCTCGGGTCCAGCAAATTGTCGCGGTGCTTCGGAGAGTTCATCCACGCATCCTGAATCATCGGCGCACTCGGCGCTGCTGCCACGTTCTCCGAAATCACGCTGAACCGTGCACCGGCCACCTGCCCTCGTGCCGTCAACTCCGGCTCACCGTCGTACTGATGAGAGATAGTCTCGCGCTCGGCCATCTGCTGTGCGTGATAGCTTGCTGCCTCGTACAGTGCGCGATCCCAGCGCAAAGGCTGCAATCCACGTTGTGCTCGTTCTGCATTGGCCGCTGCCAGAAGATACTGCTCCGCAACCGTTGGAGCACTTACAAGCCTCGGCACTGATGCCGACCAAGCCACACTGCAGAACATGAACAATACAGCCGCAACGAATCGAACTCTCATTATGAGCACCATTCCAAGTAACCATATTTAGGTTACCACTGGTGGTTACTATATTGAGCTAAATCGGCGGAATAGGCAAGCGGTCTCGGTAACGAACCAGCAAAAATAGCAACTTTCGAGCGTTCCAGTAACGTGGGACATACCGCCGCGGTTCTGAAATCGAACGATACAGCCAGCCGAGGTAACTGCGGTCCGCCCACATCGGGATCCGCACCTGGTCCCCGCTCAAGAAGGCAATTGCGGCACCAATACAATGGATTGCGGGTAGATAGCTCAAGTGTCGCTTAAGGTATAAGCCTACCCTTTCTTGAGTCCCCCCTCCCAGCGTGATGATCACATGCTGCGGCCGGATTCGTTCGATGCGTTCCAGCAACTCTGGATCTCGCACACCGTCTCCGGTATACATCGGCGCCAGGTGGACACAATCCTCCCGCACCTCGATCCCCTGCGCTGTTAGCCATTCCAGGTTCCGCTGGGCACTCAGCGGGCTGGCCATCACCCACAGGACATTTCCTGGCTGTTGAACCTCTGGCTGTTTCAAGAGTTCACACAGATACTCCAACCCCGACAGTCGCCGGATGGAATCGTGCTGTAACCAGTTCCACACCAGCACCATGTATCCAGAATCTGCGATCGCCATATCGGCGTTCAGTAATGCCTCGCGATACGACGCGTTTGTTTCGAGGTCCTTCAGCGCCGGAGCAGCTGGAACCACCAGCAGCCCCCCACCTCTCATCCGCTCCACAGCCTGCGCTGCCGTGCCGATAAAGAAAGGTATGCCCAGAATCGTGCGTTGATCGCCCCCACCGGACGGCATCGGCTACTTGCCCTGCGTCCCGGCTGCAATCTCCTTCTCAATCCACCGGTATGTACGCTCGAGGCCGTCGCGCAACCGAATGGACGGCTCCCAGTCCAGCTTCTCCAGGATCAGGGTGTTGTCACTATTACGTCCATTCACGCCCTTCGGCGCGTTCAGATCGTACGTGCGCTTCAGCTTGATGCCGGCAATATCTTCCACAAGATCCACCAGCTGATTGATCGTCACCAGCTCACTCGAGCCAAGATTGATCGGCTCATCAATCTCGCTCTCCATGATCATCTCCGTGCCCTTCACGCAGTCGTCGATATACATGAAGCTGCGCGTCTGTTTTCCATCGCCCCAGATATTGATCTCGTGCACACCTGAGTTCTTGGCCTCGATCACCTTGCGGCAGATCGCCGCCGGAGCCTTCTCCCGGCCTCCCGTCCACGTTCCGTGCGGGCCATAAACGTTGTGGTACCGAGCTACCCGGCACACCAATCCGTAGTCTTCTTCGAAGTGCCGGCACATCCGCTCCGAGAACAGCTTTTCCCAGCCGTATCCATCTTCCGGCAGCGCAGGATATGCGTCGGATTCCTTCAGCGCCACCACATCCGGGCTCGTCTGTTTCTCACCGTTGTACACGCACGCCGACGACGAATAGAAGAACCGTTTAACGCCCTTCGCCTGCGCCGCCACCAACATATGCGTGTTCGTCAACACACTCAGCATGCAGAGCGCTTTATTGTTCTCGATAAAGCCCATGCCGCCCATATCAGCCGCCAGCTGATACACCATCGAGACACCCTCGGCGGCAACCATGCAATTCTCTTTGTCCTTCAAGTCCAGCGACAGATTTTCCACGCCCTCCGTCACCTGGTACCACTCTTCCAGCGGCTTCACGTCCACGGCCCGCACGACGTTGACCCCATTCGCTATCAGGCCTTTGACGAGATGTCCGCCAATAAAGCCACCTGCCCCGCAAACGACCGCGGTTTCCCCTTTGAGGTTCATCAAACAGCTCCGATCTCATTTGGTTACTCGAAACTACGGCTTCCGCATAACGCAACCGCTTGTTTATATCTTTACTTGGAATCAGTTACGGTGGAATGCGTTGCAAAGTCTCTTTGTCCAGTTTATGTGAGGGTTCGAGGATGTCAAGGTTCGCCCCATTTCAACCCGAACTCACCAATGAATTCACCGCCGCCGATGCTTCAAGCTATCATCAAGGCACTGCATGGAAGAAGATCGTAACCGCCCCTCAACACTCCATTCCCTTCTGCGTCACGCGGCAAACCAGAAGCTCGCCTTTGCCGGAACGTCGGTGTTGACTATCTTTCTCCTTTGCGCGATATTCGCTCCGTGGATCTCTCCTCACGATCCCTCTCAGCTTAACCTCGGCGCACGCCTGCTCCCGCCCTCCGCCGCACACTGGTTTGGAACTGACGAACTGGGCCGCGACGTCCTCTCTCGCACCCTCTACGGATCCCGAATCTCCCTACTCGTCGCCGTCGCTGTCGTCGGTATCTCGCTCACACTCGGCTCCGTTCTCGGAATGCTCGCGGGTTTTTATGGCGGCGTCACCGACACCATCGTCAACATCTACCTCACCAACGCCTTCCTATCTCTCCCTGGAATCCTGCTCGCCGTCGCCATCGTCGCCTTCCTCGGCCCCTCGCTCGCCAACCTTATCCTCGCGCTCGCACTCGCCGGCTGGGTCAACTATGCCCGACTCGTCCGTGCCCAGGTCCTCACCGTCAAGCAGCGCGAATATGTTCAGGCTGCCCGTTCCATGGGTGCCAGCGATCTCCACTTGATGCTCCGCCATATCCTCCCCAACATCCTACAGCCGCTGCTGGTCCAGGCTGCCATCGGCATGGCCGCCGCCGTTCTCTCCGAAGCCACGCTAAGCTTCCTCGGACTCGGCGTCCAGCCTCCCACTCCAACCTGGGGAGCGATGCTCAACGACGCCCGTTCCCACCTCTTCGAATCCCCCTACCTCATGTTCTTCCCCGCCATCGCCCTAGCCCTTTGCGTCTTCTCCTTCAACCTCATTGGCGACGGCCTGCGTGACTACCTCGACCCGCGCACCCGCCTCCGCCAGGGTCTCTAGCGCGATGTCCGCCACCATGCTCATCGGCGTGCTCTCCGACACCCATGGCCTCCTCCGCCCCGAACTACTCACCGCCCTCGCCGGAGTCGACCACATCCTCCACGCCGGCGACGTGGGCGACCCCAACATTCTGACCGCACTCGGCCGCATCGCCCCCGTCACCGCCATCCGCGGCAACGTCGATACCCACGGCCTCTGCGCCCTCCTCCCCGAAACCGAGGCCATCGAGTTGGCCGGATGCCTGATCTACATACTCCACTCCCGCGAGGACCTCGACCTCAGTCCCCGCGCAGCCGGCATCGCCGCAGTCATCTACGGTCACTCCCACAAGCCTTCCATTGAGGACCTCCAGGGCGTCCTCTACCTCAACCCCGGCAGCGCTGGCCCCCGCCGCTTCAACCTCCCCATCAGCTGCGCTCATCTCCGCATCCAAAACGGTCAACCGCAAGCCGAAATCCTCCATCTCCTCCCGTAAGCCGTGAGCGACTTACCGTCGCATCCTTGGATCGGCCAACGCGTACACCGAATCCGTCAGCAGATTCACCGCCACATACGACAGCCCGATCGCCAGGATGCACCCCTGCACCAGCGCATAATCGCGATTAGAAATAGCCGACAGCGTCAGTCTCCCGATTCCCGGCCAGCCGAAGATCGTCTCTGTAACAATTGCGCCGGCGAGCAGCGACCCAAATTGCAACCCGACCACCGTCAGCACTGGGTTCAGCGCATTGCGCAGCGCATGGCGATACACCACCACGTTCTCTGACAAGCCCTTCGCCCGAGCCGTGCGGATGTAGTCCTGCCCCAACTCCTCGAGCATGGACGTCCGCACCATGCGCGTGAGAATCGCCGCCAGCCCCGATCCCAGCGTGATTGCGGGCAGCACCAGATGCTGCATAAAGTCAGCCGTACCAACGCCTGCACCCGATACTGGCAGCAACGCCAGATCGATCGCAAACACTAAAATCAAAATTGGCCCCAGCGCGAAGTTCGGAAAGGACAGTCCCACCAGACTCGCAAACCCGATCGCCCGATCCGGCCACCGGTTCGCCCGCCGAGCCGAAGCAACGCCCGCCGGAATAGCCAGCCCAACTCCGATCACCATTGCCGCTAGCGTCAACGCCAGAGTGTACGGATACCGCTGCAGAATCAAGTGCAGCACCGAATCATGCAGCCGGAGCGACTGCCCCAGATTCCCATGCAGCAACCCGCTCCAGTACCGCACATACTGCGTTCCCAATGGCGCATCCAGACCATACGCATGACGCAACCCGGCAATGTCTCCAGCCGTTGCTCCATCGCCCAGCATCTGCACGATCGGATCACCGGGAACGAGATGGATCATAAGAAACACGACGGTAACCACTACCCACAACACCGGAAGCGTGGCCACCACGCGCCCCACAATTCGACGTACCGCAGCGAGTCCCATCGAAGCACTCAACGTTGCGTCTCCGCCGACTCATCGAACGCAGCAGCCGTCCGATGCATCGACTCAACCTCGATGATCGGATCCACGCGTACCTGCGCAATGCGCTGACCATCCATCTTCACTACCTCAAAGCGTCTCGCATTGAAGTCCACAACTTCACCTTCCACCGGAATATGTCCCAACTGGACAAGCAGAAATCCCGCCAGCGTCTCAACGCCGTACTCCCTTGGAAACTTCCAGTGCAACTGCGTCACCAGGTCCCGTAGACTTGCGCTTCCATCCAGCAGCAAACCGCCGCCAGCGGCTGGCAACGGAAGATTACGTCCAGTATCAAACTCATCTTCCAACTCGCCCACTACCTGCTCCAGCACGTCCTCAGCCGTGATCAGTCCCAGTGTGGATCCAAACTCATCCACCACAATTGCAATCTGCCGTCGCCGATCCTTGAACTCCTGCAATAACTCGACTGCTAGCTTGGTCTCCGGCACCAGCAATACATCCCGCATCACCTGCCGCAGCGTAATCCCGGAGGCGCTCCGATTGCCCAACCCCTGTGCAACGCTGCGAAAGTGAATCAGCCGCGCAACATCCTTCGAGTAAGCGACCCCGATAATATGGTCGCGCCCCTTCTCGGGATCATAGACCGGAATCCGCGAATGCTGCTCGTCAACAATCCGTGCACTCGCCTGCTCCAAGGTCATATCCGCCGGCAACGAGAAGATCTTCCCTCTTGGCGTCATGATCTCGCTCACCCCAACCTGATTGAGCTCGATCGCCCGATGGATCATCTCTTCCTCGAACGGTCGCAGCAGCCCCATCCGACGCGTCGCCGTCGCCAGCATCTTCAGCTCTTCCGGCGAGTGCGCCGAGCTTTCCCCGCTCAGCGGTGCATGGAACATCCGCAGTACTACCGTCGCCGACACGTTCATCAAATGCACCGCCGGCCGCGTCATTCGAATAAACACGTCCACCGGCCCGGCCACCGCCAGAGCGATCCGTTCCGCACGCTGCAAAGCCAGCGACTTCGGCACCAGTTCTCCGAGCAGCACCTCAAAGTAAGTAATAATTGCAAACGCAAGAACCAGCGCGGCCGAATGAGCATAAAGCAGGGCGTGAGCCTGCACTCCCGGAAGATGGCTGAGAAAGGCTATATGCGTCAATCCATGGAGCACCGCATCTGCAAGCGCAGGCTCGCCCAGACCGCCAAGCGCGAGGCTGGCCAGCGTCACGCCAAACTGTACGGCAGGCAGAAACTCGTTGAGATTATGTTTGAGTCGGAGCGCGGTTCGCGCACCGGGGCGGTTCTGCGCGACCAACTGCTCAATCCGCGTCTCCCGCACGCTGACCAGCGCAAACTCCGCAGCAACGAAGAAGCTATTCGCCAGAATAAAAAAGGCGATCAGGCTTCCGTGAACAAGGCTCCACTCCAGCATGGTTGGCCTAAAGTCTACACCGGACGCAGCAACGGCCCGCTAAGTCTACTCGCTCAGCGGGCCGTACACTCTGCAACCTTCGACAGTTTCCGGATCTCAATCGACTAAACAAGAACGCGCTTCAGCGTCTCATCAATCGTGTCCTTTGGAACGAATCCTAC
>Ga0302319_10008321_pt1 | contig 20216 bp, 18 predicted proteins | sample Bog_T0_2_FD_203319 | JGI IMG/M metagenome (GOLD analysis project Ga0302319, IMG submission 203319) | Peat permafrost microbial communities from Stordalen Mire near Abisko, Sweden - Bog_T0_2 | ecosystem: Environmental > Terrestrial > Soil > Wetlands > Peat | place: Sweden: Abisko, Stordalen Mire... | reverse complement strand
GGCTGCGTGAACTGTGCGGTCTGTGCCATTACCCACAAGGAAGGAGTTACAACATAGTGCCCCGACCAAGGTTGATTGCATTTGATAAATCCGATGTTGTCATACGGCAGGTTGTCGTACATCCCACTCACGATGGGCCAGTAAATTGAAGCGGTCACCTTCCCGGCGGCATAGTTGCGATTGATGTTGCGCGCTATCTCGTTGGCTGCGGGTTTCTCGTCGAAGTGAGCTTCGCTGTCCCAGAGAGGCTTTCCCAGGGCCAATGCATCGGGTGTGGGATACCCTCCCCACCCTGGTCCGTGCACACCCACAATATCAATCGCGTCGTTCACCGCCGGATCTTTCTTCATCTCCGAAGCGATATTCCATAACTTCAGCTTCTCCCAGTCGTCGGAGGCGATCACCTTGATCGAGCCAAGCCCGTTGGCGCGCAGCGCGGCTCGCAATTCCTTGTAGAACTGCAGGTCGTAGCCATGTTCGTTCCGCCCGCCCACATAGTCGATTACCAGATGATGATCGGACTGCGCGTGCTTGATCCACTTGATCGTGTAATCGATCATGTCGTGCGACCAGTAATTCCCATTCCCAACCCAATGCGGAGCGCCCCACGCCAGGGCAACCAGCTTGATCCGCGGGTTCCGTGCCTTGGCCTCTTCCATCAGCCACCATTCATATCCGCGCCGATAATTCTCGTCGGTGCGCGTATGCATGTGGCTCGATTCGGCGCCGTCGGTTGAGTCCATGTCCGCGCCGATCTCAACCTTGAAAATCTGCATGCTCGCGCCGTAATTCGGCTTGAACAGATAATCGAGAATCTGGCTGCGGTACGGCTCTGGGTAGTCGATCAGCAGCCTTGAGTTGCCTCCGCCGCCGCTGATCGCTCCCACTCCATCAAAAACCCTGCCCGTACCCGTTCGATCGATCAAAATAGTCTGCCCCGACCAAGCAGCTTGCCCAGTTTGACCACTCGCCGCAGGAACCGGCCCGAAACTGAAGAGACCCATCAGGGCCGCAAAAAACAGGACTCGACTTGCAAAACAACTTGTCATTTTCTTCAATTCCCCAATTTCGTTCGACGTTTTGCGAGATATTAGCTTCTCGCCTCCCCGCTCCGCTTCCGGAAAACCACCTTCAGCTCCCGCCGCCAATGCTCGCTCACCGCAATCAGCTCCCATTCCACCTCGTGCGCAAAGTACCGCAGCACCGTCTCGTTCGCAGGATGAATTCGCAGCGCCGGGCCCGCCAGCAGCAACCGCGGCGGCAGCGGCGAAACCTCTGCCCCCTCAAAATACCCCTGCCGCTCGAACGCCGAAAGAGCCCGTCCGCCTCCAACGCCTGCCACCGGCTGCCGATCGGCATTCAACGACCGCACTCGTATCCAGTAGTCCAGCGCCTGCAGCGGTAAATGCAAATCCTCATCCGCCTTCAGCTCAATCACCGTCAGCCGCCCGCTCCGGTCCAGTGTCAGCAGGTCCAGCATCCCCCGGTCGCCCGTTGAAAGCGCCGGAACCTGCGTGTACACCATGTCCTGCCGCAGCCCCGGCAGCAGCTCGGCAATCCCCGCGCGCAACTCCGCCTCCAGCCATCGTTCCGGTTGCAGTCGGAACAGCGGATCGGCACGCGTCCCGTCCTTGTGCCGTCCCGCAAATAGTCTTCGCAGCAACTCCCGGCACAGCGGCTCCGTCGCCTCGGTCAGCGGCGTCTCATTCGCCCCCGCCCCAAAACTGATCTCGTCCTCACGACTGAACGAGTTCGCGGCAAACGCCTGTCGCACCCGCGCAAACTCCAGCCCATGCAGCCGCAGTCCTACCTCACCGGTCGAACTCGCCCGCACCTCCACCCGTTCCCGCGCCGCCTCCGGAACCATCTCCATCAGCCGGTCGATTCCCGCCTCGCACCGCGCAACCGCCGCGTCCGCATTGAACGCATGCACCAGCCGCGCGTCCAGGTTCCCCGTGTCCCGATAATCCACCGCCGTCAGGTCTTCGCTGCGCTCGTCCAGCGTAAAAAGCTGAAAATCCGCAGCCTTGTGGTTCAGCCACGCCATACGCTCCGCCGTCGTCCGCCACGCCCCCGCCGGAACCACCACCTTCAGCCCGCCAAAGTGCCTCCGCCCGTCTCCCTTTTGCCGGCAATGATCCAGCCACAGAATCCCCAGCGTCAGCACCCCGTCCGCCACCGCCCCAGACTCCGCCTCCCCCACTCCGATCACCGCCTCTGCCGCCGTCCCCTTCAACAGCCTCCCGCGCACATACGCCGGACCAAAGCTGTGCTCCAGGTCCATCGCCGACCGCAGCCCATCCGCCTTCCATCCAATGAAATGCCGTGTCAACGCACGCTCCAGCACTCGCTGATAAGTCTTCCGCGCTGCATCCCGTGCCGTCGGCGTCCGCCTGTCGCTAGTCGGCGTCAGCTCAAGGGACTGCGGCTTCGCAGCGCCCATCCGCCGCGTCGTCAACCGCAGGCACTGCGCGCGCTCCGCCACCGCCACCACGGTGCGAATCAGGTTGCGTTCCTCGCTCCAAAGCTGCAGCAAACACCGCCCGTGCGACTCCGTCACGGAGTAGTGCGCATTCCGCATATCGAACAGCACGCGCCCATCCTCCAGCACCGCCGCCGCCGGATGGTCCGCCAGGTATGTCTCAATCAATTGCGCCAGTTTCGCCGCGGAAGCAGCATCTTCACTTGCAGGCATCTTTGCCCTCTACCAGCCCAAACGCCCGCGCAGCCCGGTAATGTGCGCGGTGTGGTGCCGGGAGTGCCAATCGTACAGCGCCAGTGTCGTCTCCAGCTTCTGCCGTCCCATTTCCGGATGCACAAAGCCCTTCTGAAAATCGTCTTCGCTCATCGATTCCAGCAGCACAATCCACCGTTCGTGCAGCGACTCGATCCAGGTCAGCGAAACATCCACCGGCAGCCCGCTGTCCGCCAGCTTCGCCCACGCCGCCTCGTCGTAGGCCTTGATCGTCGGCCACTCCTCGGTCAGCGCCAGCTTGAATCGAACATAGGAATTCACATGGCTGTCGGCCACATGGTGCACCACCTGCCGCACCGTCCAGCCGCCGTCGCGATAGGGCGTATCGAGCTGCTCGTCGCTGAGCCCGCTCACCGCAACACGCAGGTGTCCTGGCAGCAATCGCAATGTTTGTATATGGAGGGACCGGCTCTCGGCCGTGCTGGCCAGAGGCGGGATGAAGCGGCCAACCGGATACTGGAGACCGAACAAATCAGTCATGACACAAACCCCGCCAGATCTCTCAGACCGGAGCCTGTCGGCAAACAGAATGAATTTTCAAGCCGCACGGTTTCGGCCCTGGCGAGATTGCTGCCTCGGGCCGAAATCCGATTTATGCGTGCGGGTGTTGAGCAACATGGTGATGGTGGTGATGGCGATGATGGTGGCTGGCAGCGAACGCCGAGCTCGCAAACACCGTCAGAAGCAGGGCGGTAAAGAGAATCTTTTTCATGGCACGAATGTAGCACTTTCCAGGCGCAAAGGATAGGCCATCATTGACCACGCACCAAGAAAGGAAACTCCCTTCGGGTAATCGACGGCACCTGTTTGAGATAGCTCTAGTTCGTCTCGCCGCGCCCCTCGTTCTGGCACCAATCTCCCTCCCGGATGGGAGGGAACGAGAATAGCCCGGGGTGAAGCGCAGCGGAACCCCGGGTCCGGATCCGCACACAGCGAAGGCGCCCCGAAGGGCCGCCGAGATCATCCGCACCCTCGAGAGTCTGCGTTCCGGTCGCGACGCAGCCAACTTCACGCGACCCCGCCAGCGTCTCCCGCCCCACCCCATCTGACGTAAACTAGATCATGGCCACTTCAACAGCTTCCCCGCGCCCCGCTGACACCCCCAGCCACAAACGGTACTTCTTCGACAAATTCGGCATCACCGAGCGCCTGCTCGAGCGCTGCTTAGGCGAAGCCCTGGCCGCCGGCGGCGATTACGCCGACCTCTACTTCGAATCCGTCACCGCCACATCCCTCGGCGTCGACGAGCAAATCGTCAAATCCGCCTCCCAGGGAACCAGCGCCGGCTGCGGCATCCGCGTCCTCTCCGGCGACCGCACCGGCTACGCCTATACTGACAATCTCTCCCCTGACCGCCTCCTCCACGCCGCCCGCACCGCCGCCCTCATCGCCTCCGGCCCCGCCACCCAAACCGTGCAGGGATTCACCGAAGCTCCCGCCGCCGACCTTTATCCCGTCCCCCTCGGCGGCTTCGACCTCGATCTCGCCGCCCGCCTCGAGCTCATCCTCCGAGCCGACCGCGCCGCTCGCGCCTTCTCGCCCCACATCGTCCAGGTCCGCGCCAGCTACAGCGAAGAACTCCGCCGCATCCTCATCGCCGCATCTGACGGCGCTTTCGCCAGCGACACCCAGCCCCTCAGCCGCCTCAACGTCTTCGTCATCGCCAAGCAGGACGCAATCACCACCAAAGGCTCAACCGGCTGTGGTGGCCGCGCCGGCCTCGATCAGTTCACAGGCTCCAAGAGTCCCGAAAACCTCGCCCGCGAAGCCGCCCGCGGAGCCATCCTCCAGCTCGGCGCCGTTCCCGCTCCCGCCGGAGAAATGCAGGTCGTCCTCGGCCCAGGCTGGCCCGGCATCCTGCTCCATGAAGCGGTAGGCCACGGCCTCGAAGCCGACTTCAACCGCAAAGGCACCTCCGCCTTCTCCGGCCTCATCGGCCAATCCGTAGCCAGCTCCAAAGTCACCGTAGTCGACAATGGCACGATGGCCGGCCGTCGCGGCTCCCTCAACGTCGACGACGAAGGCACCGCCACGCAGGAAACAACCCTGATCGAAGGCGGCATCCTCAAGGGCTATCTATCTGACAAGCTTTCCTCGCGCCTCATGGGCACCGCCAACACCGGTTCCGGCCGCCGCGAGAGCTACCAGTCCATCCCCATGCCCCGCATGACCAACACCTACATGCTCGCCGGCGACGACGCCCCGGAAGACATCCTCCGCTCCGTCAAGCGCGGTCTCTACGCCGTAAACTTCGGTGGCGGCCAGGTCGACATAACAAACGGTAAGTTCGTGTTCTCCGCCTCCGAGGCCTATCTCATCGAAGACGGCAAAATCACCGCCCCCGTCCGCGACGCCACGCTGATAGGCAACGGCCCCGAAGCCTTAAAGTACGTCAGCATGGTCGGCCACGACCTGAAGTTAGACGAAGGCATAGGCACCTGCGGCAAAGACGGCCAATCCGTCCCCGTAGGCGTAGGCATGCCCACCATAAAGCTAGACAAAATGACCGTAGGCGGCACCGGAAGGTAAGCTCTCCAGTCGACGCCTCGGGTTAGTTACAGGTGTAGAATTCTGGCCATGACTGAAGCGCAGAATTCAAATAGCGCGATCAATCGAGCATTCATCGGAATCTCCCGCCGAGCTGAATCGGTTGATCGAAAGACACTCGTTAGAACTTTTGTCGACATAGGCCCCCTTTTTACGGTGCTGTCTTCACGCGACCATCAGATTGTCTACGGGAGACGAGGAACAGGCAAGACTCACGCCCTCGTCTATCTGGTTGAGCAGGAGTCAGCGAGAAAATCCGCCGCCGTCTATATCGATCTGAGGAATATCGGGTCTTCGGGTGGCCTCTACGGCGACACGGATGTTCCCTTGTCACAACGCGCTACGCGTCTGACTTTGGATCTTGTCGGAACTATACATGAAGAACTTCTAAACGCCGTCTTGACTCACGACTTCGACCTTTCCAGAGTTGGACCCGCACTTGATGAGCTGGCGACTGCTGCGACGGAAATTGAAGTTCAGGGCCAGACAACGGTTGAGTCATCAACGTCAAATTCGAGAACGAATGAAAATTCCTCACAAGCGCAACTGAATATCCAGCCCGCCCCCGCAATAAGCGTTGGGGCCTCTTCGAAACAAAATGCAACAATCGGGGATTCCACCCGAATCTCGCAAGCAGGCAATTCTAGATACAGGCTGCATTTCGGCCGAGTAGGAAGCGCGTTAGCGAGGGTCGTATCCACATTAAACAATGGAACTCTTCTTGTGATCCTTGACGAGTGGAGCACAGTGCCCCTGGAGCTGCAGCCCTTTCTGGCCGACCTCGTTCGACGAGCATTGTTTCCTGTTCCTGGACTCACAGTTAAGATCGCCGCTATTGAACAGAGGACAAATTTCATGGTCGGTGAAGGTACGGATTACACAGGAATCGAAGTGGGAGCAGATGCGTCAGCAGACGTGGACCTTGATGACTACATGGTCTTCGACAACAATGAAGAACGAGCGGTTCAGTTCTTTAAGGAGCTCGTCTTTAGCCATTATCGGTCCGAAGAGACAGGCACAAATGAAGCAATCCCCAAACCGGAATTCTCGAACGCCGACCAACTGATTCAAGCTGCGTTTACACAACACAATGCATTTGAAGATTTTGTGAAATCCGCCGAGGGCGTGCCACGGGACGCTTTCAACGTTCTCTCCATAGCCGCGCAAAGGGGCATCAACGAAAAAATATCGATCCCCACTATCCGTGTTGCCGCGAGGACGTGGTTCCAGCGAGACAAAGAAGCTGCCATTCGCGCGAATGCAGATGCATCGGATCTTCTAAACTGGATAATTGACGAAGTGATTGCGCATCGAAAGGCGAGGGCGTTCCTACTCCGGACGAACACTCGACATCCTTTGATTGACGCGCTTTTCGACGCAAGACTCTTGCATGTAGTAAAGAAAAGCATCTCTGGACAAGAGGAAGTTGGCGTTCGATATGACGCATATAAGCTGGACTACGGTTGCTATGTGGATTTGTTGGCAACAAAGGCCGCCCCGTCTGGACTTTTTGAAGCGCGAGCCACTCCGGAAGAAGCTGAGGCGGCGAGTTCGGCCGAGGCCGCAGCCGTTCCAGTGCCAAACGATGACTACAGGGCGATTCGAAGAGCAATCCTGGACCTAAATGTCTTTGAAAATAGGTTCAAGGGCTTTGAGCCGGCGGCCCAACAATGATTCAAATCAGCTCGAGAAGGAGGATCATTTTCTCCAATGCCCAGCGAAGAGGACAAAGAGAAAGCCGCCAAATTGAAGCGCGAAGTGGTCACTCTGCGTGCGAAGCGTAATGACCCCGCTACCCCCAAATCAGAGCGAGGCCGCCTCAAATTGCAGATCGAGACGAGAATCTGGCAGGGACAGCGGTTAGACCCTGAGCAGTTCAAATCGTATCGCGGGCGTTCGTCCTAAACGCCATCAACTTTTTTCCGTACAACACTCAATGTCGAGCCCGTCGGACTTGGTGTCGTGTGTACCACGATCACCCCCTACAACTCCGCCCCAAACGCCAACAACCGCCCATTGCAATCCTTAACCACAAACTCTCGCAACCCCCACGGCATGTCCCCAATCCCCCGAACAAACTCCACACCCTTAGCCGCAAACTCGGCGTAAAGCGCGTTCACATCCTCCACAAGCAAGTAAGCATCCAGCAACTCCTCCGCATACTTTTCCGGATGAGCCGTAGGCGCATCGACCGAACGAAAGTGAACAGCCAGCCCATCCCGCGCCACAATCCCATAAAACGGCGGATCACCGTACGTCCCCACGCAAGCAAACCCCAGCTTCTCCCCGTAGTAAGCAAGCGTGCCAGGCAAGTCGGTAGTAAAAAACACAGGCGCAATCTGTCGAATCATAAAGAGCCGTCTCCGAACCAAGTCTACGTCAACCCTTGAGTCTCTTCTGCGACCCAATTCCAAACCTGCGCATCCAATCCCCGTTGCCGAATCGTTTGCTGGCACACACCAAGGAGACCCCAATGCCCGATCCATCCCCCTCCCGCGTCTGGTTCATCACCGGTTGTTCCTCCGGCTTCGGCCTTCTCCTAGCCCATGAACTCCTCCGCCGCGGCGACCGAGTCATTGCCACCGCTCGCGATGCCTCAAAGCTCGACGACCTGCAGACCCTCTATCCCGACACCGCCCGCACCTTCAAACTCGACGTCACCAAGCCCGCCGAAATCGAGTCCGTCTCCCGCGTCGCCCTCACCGCCTTCGGCCACGTCGATGTCCTCGTCAACAACGCCGGCTACGGCGTCAACGGTGCCATCGAGGAAGTCGCGGAAGACGAGTTCGAACCCATGTTCCAAACCAACATCTACGGCCTCATCCGCACCACGCGCGCCTTCCTTCCCCACTTCCGCGAGCGACGCACCGGACACATCTTCAACCTCTCCTCCGTCGGCGGCCTCATCGGCGGAGCGGGCTGGGGCTTCTACAACACAACCAAGTTCGCGGTCGAGGGCTTCAGCGAAGCGCTAGCCGCCGAAATGAAACCCCTCGGCGTCCACGTCACCGTCATCGAGCCCGGCCCCTTCCGCACCGACTTCCTCGGCCGCTCCGGCAAACTAGCCGAAAAAGAACTCCCCGAGTACAAGGACACCGCCGGCAAAGCCCGCGACTACCTCCGCACCCAGGCCGGCAAGCAGCCAGGCGATCCGCAGAAAGCCGTCGAAGCCATCATCGCCGTCGCCGATTCGCCCAACCCACCCCTCCACCTCATCCTCGGTAAAATCGCCCTCACCCGCTTCCGCGACAAGCTGGCCCTCTGGCAAAATGAAATCGCCGCCTGGGAACAAGTCGCGCTAGCCGCCGACTTCCCCGAAGGGGAATAAACCCAGTTCCCCAAGGCCTGCGGACGGCCGCCGCTAAAACCCCCACCTGCACCCATGCGCAAAGCGGAAAAATGACAATAAACCACGCACTATGAATGCTTTATGCCGTAATCCCCTGCAAAATCAGTGCATTTTCCAGGAGTGAAGCAAACTTTTGCCCAAAAATCGGTAGCTCCACGCAGACAAAACATCGTGTTCCTCACTACGCGCGGTTCACTAGAAAACGAATCCTAACCACCTAAGCAGACATTTCGACCTTTTCTTTACCTCTTGAACAGAGCTTTACGCTATGGATCTCACCCTCCGACCGAACCTTTCATCGGCGCCGGGCGGGCTTTTCTGTTCCCTGTTCCCTGATCCCTGTTCCCTGCTTTTGGTACTGTTGACCTATGCCTCAAATCGCCCCCGCCGCCAGCCCTGACACACTCGACCTCGAATCCTTAGCCGCCGACGTCGTCTCCCTGGCCCTCAAAGCCGGCGCATCCGACGCCGAGGCGGTAGTCCGCGAAGGCGACGAATTCAGCGTCAACGTCCGCATGGGCCAGGTCGAAACCCTCAAGGAATCAGGCTCCCGTGGCCTCGGGCTCCGCGTCTTCCTCGGCACAAAATCCGCCTCTTCTTCCACCTCCGACCTCACCCCCGACGGCATCCGACAGCTAGTCGATGGCGCCGTCGCCCTGGCCAGATTCACTGAGGAAGATCCCTTCACCGGCCTCCCCGAAACCTCCGAATTCGGGTCTCTCTCCGACGACCTCCACCTCTACTACGACGACGTCTACTCCCTTGATAACAAAGAGCGTATAGAGTGGGCCCGCCGCTGTGAAGCCGCCGCCCTCGCCGCCGATCTCCGCATCACCAACTCTGACGGAGGCAGCTTCGACGCCGCGACCGGCCGCAAAATCATGGCCAACTCCCGCGGCTTCCTCGGCAGCTATCGCACCAGCTACGCCGGCGTCTCAGCGGCCCCGCTCGCCATGGACGAGAACGGCAAAATGCAGCGCGACGGCTGGTGGTCCTCCGCCCGCCGCCTGTCCGATCTCGACACCCCCGAGTCCATCGGTAAAGAAGCCGCCCGCCGCACCCTTCGCCGCCTCGGAGCGCGCAAAGTTCCCACCCAGCGTGTCCCCATCGTCTTTGCGCCAGAGGTAGCCCGCTCCCTCATCGGCTCCCTTTTTGAAGCCGCGTCCGGCGACTCCATCTGGCGTCACGCCTCTTTCCTCGCCGGCAAATTGGGCCAGCAAATCGCCGCCCCCACCCTCACCGTCATCGACGACAACTTCATGCTCCTCCCCACCGGCGCAGGCGCATTCGGCAGCTCCCCGTTCGACGGCGAAGGCCTTCCCTCCCGGCGCACCGTGGTCCTTCAGAATGGGGTACTTGAGACCTACCTGCTCAACACCTACTCCGCCCGCAAACTAGGTCTAAAGTCCACCCACAACGCCAGTCGCGGCCTCGCCGGAACCCCCGGAATCGGCTGCGGCAACCTCTATCTGGAGCCCGGCCAGCTCCCGCAGGAAGAGATCATCGCCCAGGCCCACACCGGCCTCTTCGTCACCAGCCTCATGGGCTTCGGCACCAACATCGTCACCGGCGACTACTCCCGCGGCGCAACCGGCCTCTGGATCGAAAACGGCCAGCTCACCCATGCCGTTGAAGAAGTCACCATCGCCGGCAATCTCGCCGACATGCTCATGAACATCACCGCCATCGGCAACGACCTCGTCTTCCGCGGCTCCGTCGCCTCGCCCACCCTCCGCATCGACGGCATGACCATCGCCGGAGCCTGATGTCAAACCCTTATCTATAGCGGGAGGTGCAACAAATGATCCAGCGTGCAGTAACCTTCCTTCTCGCCGTGAGTCTCGCCTCGGCGCCCGCTCTTCCAGCGGCTCCCGCGCAAAGTCCTCAGGACCCAGCGGAATTCATCCAAGAGGCTATGAAGACGGTCGGCGATTTGAAAGTCGGGGACACAAGAGCCAAACTTGAGCGCGACTTCAGGCACGACGGCGGGCTCGAGTTCTCAAATCAGGAGCGATACGATTACAAGAAATGCTTATTCATTAAAATCGATGTTCAGTTCACCCACGCTCAAGCTGATACTTCGCATAGACTCTCGCCCGCCGACACCATTGTTCATGTTTCGAAGCCCTATCTTGAGTGGCCTTACAACGATTGACGGAACGTGACTGGTAGAACAATGGTGAAATCGCAGACACAATCCCTCCCCTTCGATCCGGCCGACCCCAAAGCCGCCCTAACCCAATTGCCCCACGCCCCCGCCGTCTTCGCCCTCTACGGCGCCGAAGCCCACGCCGAGCCCTACATCGGCCGCACTCCCAACCTCCGCGCCCGCCTCGAACGCCTCCTCCAGCCATCCCCCAAACACCCCCGCCGCCTCCAGTTAGCCGGCCGCGTCCGCCGCATCGAATACCGCCTAACCGGCTCCGACTTCGAATCCCTCCTCCTCCAATTCGAACTCCTCGAAGCCATCTACGGCCCTAAATCTCTGGAACGCATGCACCTCGGCGCCCCAGCCTTCATTCGCTACCTCGGCTCCAACACCTATCCCCGCATCACCGTCACCAACCGCCCCAGTCAGCGCGAAGCCGACTGGGCCTACGGTCCCTTCCAGTCCCGCGCCTCAGCCGAGCGCTTCGCTGACGAAGCCCTCAAACTCTTTCTCCTCCGCCGTTGCACAGACGATCTAGACCCCAATCCCGCCCATCCCGGCTGCGTCTACTCCGAGATGAGGATGTGCCTCGCGCCTTGCTATAAAGGCTGCACAGACGAGCGTTACGCCGAAGAGTCCAACGCCGTCGAGCGATTCCTCGCTACCCGCGGAGAGAGCCGTCTCGTGACCATTCGCACCCAGCGCGACCAGGCCTCCGCCGACCTAGAATTCGAGACAGCAGCGCAACTCCACGCCCAAGTCCAGCGCGTCGAATCCATCCGCGCCCTTGCACCCGAACTCGTCCGCCCCCTCAGCCAACTCCGCGCCGTGATCCTGCAGCCCTCCGCCCATCTCGACGAAGTCTCCATCTTCCTTTTCGAGAACGGCCGCCTCAACGGCCCCGCCGCCTACTCCACCCTCGGCATGCGCATCCAGAATGAGGCATCCGGATCCTCATCGCTCTTCGCACAGCCCATGGCGATCGAGCCCATCCCAGAAACTCCCGCCAACGCCAGTGACCTGAAAGAAGTGGGTGCCCCCGGTCTGGGGTCCCCGCGGACAGGTTCAGGTCCGTGGGGTGGTGGTCCCTCGCACTTGGGGATCGGGGATTCTACAACGACTGCACCGACATCCCCCGCAAAAATCCCCCGTAGCCTTCTAGAATCCCGCCTCGATTCTGTCCTCGCATCCCTCGCCCCATCCGCCGGCCCGCCGTCGTCCACTTGCCGCCAGGGCCATCTAGCCCTCCTCAAACGCTGGTACTACCGCCCTGAAGGCCGCCGCTCCGGCGAAATCTTCTTCCCCGGCGCCGAAGGCCATTTGCCCGCCAAAGCGATCCTCCGCGGAATAGGCCGCGTCGCCGCACGAACACTCCCACCCTCTACTCGCCAGCCAAATTAAAGCCGTTTGCAAACAACTCCCACTTGCGATGCGGGAGAAGAAGAGGTGCCCCCGTCCATCTCTTTCTCTCCGCCGTAAATTTCCTTTTACCGGCCTCCTCAAGCCGAGCTATACTTGCCGCGCTTGTGCAGGTCCCCCCTGCCGGTTTTCAAACGGTTTCTATCTCAACAAGCTAATTGAGGGGCACTATGCTCAGAAAGATCTTGAAAACCGGCGCGCTTGCCGGATGGTTCTCTTTTGCGATTTCCGGAGCAGGGGCGCAAGAGATCATTCACGCCTATGCCGGTACCGTAAGCGCAGTCGATGCAGTCTCCCGGACCATCACAGTCGCCCTCGCCGACAGTTCCCAGGAAATATTCAACGACACCGCGGACGCTAAATCCTCCGCATTACTCAACAAGAAAATGCGGGACGGCGTGGTCGCGGTGAGTAGCGTAGGGAAGGGCGCCTACGTCATCGTCTATTACTTCAGCAGTGGCAAAGACCACATCGCCGTTGGCTTGCGGAATCTCGGACCGGGGCCCTTCATTGAAGAAATCGGAACGGTCTTCAAACGTGACGACCATTCCATTGCTATTCGTGGCAAATCGGGTGCGGTGGAGACCTTCAACGTCAACCCGGGCACAGTCGCGGAAACCAGCGTCGGAGCCGTTGGAGGGCTGAAATTTCAACCCGAAAAGGGCGACCATATTCGCATTACTGCCACGGCGGCGAAGGGCTCCGCGGACGCTCAATTCATCGATGGGACCGTCGTGAATTAAGCCCCTTTGCGTCATTCAATGCATCCCAGGCATCCGGGTTTGTAGAGTTGCCTTCCATTCATGTCCGCCCGCCATGCCTTCCCAAGCTGACCTCCGCGCTCTTCTCGCTCAAGGCAAACACGCTCTCTCGCTCGGCCGTGTCCCGGAGGTAGTCGCCCTGATTGAAGCGCAACCCCGTCTGGCCGCCCGGTTCATCGAACTCCTTTGGGATAGCGACCCCGGCGTAGCCCAGCGCGCCGCGGACGTCCTGGAGCGCGTTTCGCGCAACCCCTCCCCGCTCCTCGCCCGCATCCTCGGCAGCTCCAAAGAAGCTCTTCTCGGCCTCCTCTTCGAAGCCCATCCCAAAAAGCTCCGCTGGAACCTAGCCCTCACCTTCGGCCGCCTCCCGCTCACCATCCCCGACTGCCGCCGCGCCGCCGCTGCTTTCCAAACCTATCTCGACGACCCCAGTTCCATCGTCAAGACCACTGCCCTCCAGGGCCTTGCCGATCTCACTCGCCACGACCCCAGCCAACTCGCCGCCGTTCTCGACCTGCTCCGCATCCACGGACGCAGCGGAACCCCCGCCATGCGCGCCCGCAGCCGCATCCTCCTCGCCAAGCTCGAAAAACCGCGAAGAATATACCCAAATGAGAAAAGACGCCCAAAGGACGTCCTTTCAAGTTGATGAAGAAACTGCAGTTTTGAAAGGGCACGGATTCATCCGTGCCACAAGCTCAGCAATACCAGGAGGGCTTTAGCCGCCGAGGGATGGTTTCAAGCTTTGTCAGCAGTCTGAAAAGACGCCGCAAGGCGCTTTCCTCCACGAATAAGCGATCGGCCGCACTCTAGTGCCTGCCGCCTCCACGCGAACCACCGCCCCGCGCTCCAGGCAGCGCATGCTCATTGCCGCCCTCATGGCCGGCGTTCCCTGTATGGCCCCGCCCGTCCCGCGCCTCGTTCCCATGGAAGTGGTTGAACTGCCGCTCCCCGCGTTCGGGCACCGGCCCGTTATAGCCATTGTGCGGATCGTAGCGGTTGTCTACATGGCCATAGAACCCTTCGTGGCCGCGGTACCATGGCCCTGCTCCAAGGAATATCCCACCCGTAAACCAGTCCGGTCCGTAGTAGCCATAGGGAGCACATTGATAGGGCTCATAGTCGAAGTACCCGTAAGGGCACTGAGGTGCCACGCCAATGCTGACACCAACCTGCGCGCGCCCTTGCGTTGCGCCACCGATCAACGCAACGCCGAGAGCCGCAAGAGCAAGAACTTTACCGTAGGACATAGCTTCTCCTTCAATCTGTTATGGCCGCGGAGGATGCGGCGATTTGTGTCTCCGGCTCTCAGTGTCCCTCCCGCGCATTCGCCTGTCCGATCAATACAGACCAAAGTCCATGTGCTCTCGACTGCCCGGCGCCGACCAGGCCATCCGCCCGCTGACCCGCCTCCATCCCCGCTGATACACTTGGGCCTGCAGGGAAACATACCTATGGTCGAGCTGCTCCCCTCCATCCTCTCCGCTGACTTCGCCCACCTGGCCGATCAGGTCGCCGCGGCTGAACGCGGTGGCGGCACCGTTATCCACGTCGACATCATGGACGGCCATTTCGTCCCCAACATCACCCTCGGCCCCCCGGTCGTCAAGAGCCTGCGCAAGGCCACCAGCCTGCCGCTCGACTGCCACCTGATGATCGAGAACCCAGACGAGTTCATCCCCGCCTTCGCCGATGCGGGAGCCAACTGGGTCAGCGTCCATTACGAAGCCTGCCGTCACCTCCACCGCTCGCTCCAGCACATCACCCAACACGGCATGAAAGCCGGCGTGGTCCTCAATCCCGCCACCCGCGTCGACCTCATCATCGACATCCTGCCCATGGTCCACCACGTCCTCATCATGAGCGTCAATCCCGGCTTCGGCGGGCAGGAATTCATCCCCTTTTCCCTGGATAAAATCCGTCGCCTGGCGGAAATCCGCCGCGAACTGGGCCTGGCATTTAAAATCGAAGTGGACGGCGGCGTGGCTCACGACACGGTGGCTCAAGTCGTCCAAGCAGGAGCGGAGCTGCTCGTCGCCGGCAATGCCGTCTTCGGCGCAGGCCATCCCGAACAGGATGCGCGCGCCCTGCTGGCTGCAGCCCGCAAGGCCGCAGGTGAGTGACAGGGTAAGATTTTAGAATATGTGGGAAAGGGTGGATTGCCCGTGCGCTGGCAGCCGCCTCAATGAGGAACTATGAACCGGTTGTCAACGAATATCGCCGCCTCGGCTCTCGGGCTTCTGCTACTCGCCGGTGCTGCCGCCAATGCCGAAAGAAAACCCAAAAACAAAAAGGCATATGACCTGGGCGCAAACCCGTTGGCCGGTGTCAATTCCAAGCAGCCGGACAAGGAGCTCTACGACAAGGCCATGCTGGCCATCAAGAAGGGCCGTTATGACGTCGCCCGCCTTGACCTGCAGACCATGCTCAACACCTATCCCGAATCCGAATACCGCATGCGCGCCAAGCTGGCCGTAGGCGACAGTTGGTTCAAGGAAGGCGGCTCAGCGGCCCTCACACAGGCCGAATCCGAGTACCGCGACTTCATTACCTTCTTCCCCAACGCCCCCGAAGCGGCAGAAGCGCAGATGAAGGTCGCCGACATCTACTTCAGCCAGATGGAAAAGCCCGACCGCGACTTCAAAAACGCGCAAGATGCCGAGCGGGAGTACCGGAACATGATCAATCAGTTCCCTGACTCCACCCTCGTGCCCCGCGCCAAGCAGAAACTGCGCGAAGTGCAGGAGGTTCTGGCCGAGCGCGAGGCCAATATCGGCCTTTATTACGAGACCCGCGAAAATTTCAACGCCGCCATCGCCCGCCTGCAAACCGTTGTGGACACCTATCCGCTCTATTCCAAGAGCGACCTGGCTCTGCTCGGTATCGGCGACGCCTATGAGGGCCAGGCTCGTACCATCCAGGCCGCAACCAAAATGCCCGGCGCCATCCGCGAGCGCATGCGCGCCGTTTACCTCGACAAGGCCGCAGCCGCTTACGCCAAGGTCATCACCCGCTACCCCATGGCTCCGCACGTTGAAGATGCGCGCGATCGACTCGTAATCCTGAACCGCCCCGTGCCAGATCCAACCCAGGAAGCAGTCGCCGAGAACGATGCCGAGGTCCGCAGCCAGGCGCCTTTGCGCTTCACCGACAGGACCCTCGGGATCATTAAGCATGGACCGACCGTGGTGTCAGCCGCGCACGTAGGCGAACCCACGCTCGAAGACCCAAAGCGCACCCTCGCTCCGGAAATGACCAAGGCGAACATGGCCATCTACACGGAGGCGGCCAACGCCGGCAAGCCCCCCGCGCCAGTCGATGCAGCTACCCCCACCGGGCCCAATGAGCCGCCCCGCACAGATTCCCCCTCTACCGCTCCGTTGCAGACAGCGCCGCCCTCTGGCGGCAACAGCGTAGGCGCTGAGATCATAGCCGCCCCCGCAGCCGACCCCAACGCCGTCATCAAGCCAGTCGGCCCCACCAATACCGTTGTGCCCGCCGCTGAAAAGCCCGCCGAAGCCCCCGATCAGGTCAACGAAGTCAGGCCCGGCTCTACACCTGCTGCCACTGCTACCGATCCCAAAAAGAAGAAGCCCAAGGTTGACTCCGACGACGAGTCCTCCAGCAAGAAGAAAAAGAAGAAGGGCCTCAACAAGATCAACCCCTTCTAGTGGAAAGAACCATCCTGTCCATAAAGGGCCGCTCTTGTGCGGCCCTTTTCTCTGCTCCCAATCTGCTAAAGTGAGGGGTGGTCCCCAAGCTCAAGACCCCTTCTGAATGATGGGTTCGGCGCAATCTCCGGGGGCTCCTTGAAGACCCTCATGCCCCACGACCTGCCCAAAGCCTACGACCCCACCGCCATTGAAGATCACTGGGCCGAATACTGGGTCCGCGAAAACCTCTTCGCCCAGCCCACGCCCGCACCCGGCTCTGAAGCTCAGGCTGAGCAGTTTTCTATTCTGCTCCCACCGCCCAACGTCACCGGCCGCCTGCACATGGGCCACATGCTCAACCAGACGGAGATGGACATCCTCACCCGCTGGCGTCGCATGTCGGGCCGCCGCGCCCTCTGGCTCCCTGGCACCGATCACGCAGGCATCGCCACCCAGATGATGGTGGAGCGTCAGCTAGCCGAAGAAGGCACATCCCGCCAGCAGCTAGGCCGGGAAGCCTTCACCGAACGTGTCTGGGCCTGGAAGCGCCACTATGGCGGCGCCATCCTCGACCAGATGAAGCGCCTCGGCGCATCCGTCGATTGGCAGCGCGAATACTTCACCATGGACGACAACCTCTCCGTGGCCGTCCGCGAAGCCTTCGTCCGCCTTTATGACCAGGGCCTCATCTATCGCGGCGCATACATCGTCAACTGGTGTCCCCGCTGCCAAACCGCCATCAGCGACCTCGAAGTCGTCCATGAAGAGCAGAGGGGCCACATCTGGGAGATCCGCTACCCGGTCCTCAATGTGGATGGCACCGACTCCGGCGAGTTTTTAACTGTAGCCACCACGCGCCCCGAAACCATGCTCGGCGATACTGCCGTCGCCATCCATCCTGAAGACGAGCGCTACCTCCATCTCCACGGCAAAAAGCTCGGCCTGCCGCTCACAATTCGCGAAATCCCCATCGTCCTCGACACCTGGGTCAGCCGTGACTTCGGCACCGGCGCCGTCAAGGTTACCCCCGCCCACGACCCCAACGACTTCGCTCTCGGCCAGCGTCACAACCTGCCCAACATCAACATCATGGACGAGACGGCGCACATTAACTCCGAAGGCGGCAGCTATCAGGGTCTAGACCGCTACGTCGCCCGCAAGCGCATCGTTGCCGACCTCGAAGAACAGGGCCTCCTCGCCGGCGTCAAAGACCACATCAACAACATCGGCCATTGCGACCGATGCAAAACCGTCGTCGAGCCGCGCCTTTCAACGCAATGGTTCGTCGCGGTCAACAAGAAGGGTAAAGACGGCCGCGCATCCATGGCCGAACAAGCCATTGCCGCCGTCAAGCCCGACGCCGACGGCAAAAAAGCCATCCGCTTCACCCCCGAGCAGTACGAGAAGACCTACCTCAACTGGATGGAGAACATCTACGACTGGTGCATCAGCCGCCAGCTCTGGTGGGGCCACAGAATTCCCGCCTGGCACTGCGCCACTTGCGGCAAAATCACCGTTCCCAAGCCCAACACCACCGGCGATCCCACCGCCTGTGCACACTGCGGTTCAGACCAGATCACCCAGGAAACCGATGTCTTAGACACCTGGTTCTCCTCCGGCCTGTTGCCCGTCTCCGTCTTCGGCTGGCCGAACATAACGGCCGAAAACCGGGCTGACTTCGATACGTTCTACCCCACCAGTCTCCTAGTCACCGGCTTCGACATCCTCTTCTTCTGGGTCGCCCGCATGGCCATGCTGGGCATCTGGTTCGCCCAGGAGATCCCCATGCCCGACGGGAGCTCCCGTTCTCTCGCGGACTCGGTTCCATTTCGCGAGGTGTATATCCACGCCCTGGTCCGCGACGCCAATCGCGAAAAGATGTCCAAGACCAAGGGCAACGTTATTGACCCCATCGAGATCGTCAAGCAATTCGGCACTGATGCCGTCCGCTTCACGTTAGCGTCCATGGCCTCTCCCGGCACCGACATCGCCTTCAACGTGGCAAGAACCGAAGGCTACCGCGCCTTCGCCAACAAAATCTGGAATGCCGCCCGCTTCATTTTCATGAATGTAGACAGAGCCGCTGAGGTAGGCATCTTCCCGCATCGCGATTTGCTGAGCGGCATGGGCATGCCAGCGGTTGACGAGGATGCACCGCTCGAAGCCCGGTGGATCACAAGCGAATTATGGAAGACAGCCGCAGAGGTGAATCGCTCGCTCGATAATTACCGCTACGACGACGCGGCAAACACCATCTATCAGTTCTTCTGGGGGAGCTTCTGCGATTGGTATCTCGAGATTGTGAAACTGCGGCTCGATTTCAGTGGTCCCGTCAACAAAGCCTTAACCACCGCCAGCCTCACCACGCTGGTGCAGGTCTTTGAAACTTCGCTGCGTCTGCTTTCCCCCTTCATGCCCTTCATCACCGAAGAGATTTGGCATTCGATCTACGACGGCAATCCGCCCGCTAAGTCCATCGCGCTTGCAGCGTATCCATTCGAAGATGATTCGATGATTGACGTTTCCGCCATCAACCAGATGGCGTTGATTCAGTCGCTCATCGTCGAAGCCCGCACCCTGCGCAAGGAAATCGGCGTAGAAGAGAAAGCCACCACGCCGATCGAAGTCCGCACCGACGCCGCAACGCAAGCCATCATTAGCGAGAACAGCGCCATCGTCGAGCGCCTGGCCCGCGTCAGCGAAATCCGCTTTGTCAATGAAATCTCCGCCGGTCTCTCCAAGCACTCCACTCCGTCCTTCGACGTAGCCGTAGTCTACGAGCGCACCATCGACGCCTCCGCCGAACGCGCCCGGTTACTGAAAGACCGCGCGCAGTACGAGAAGATCATCGCCAACGCCGAGCGCCAATTGGGCAACGAAGGTTTCCTCTCGAAGGCTCCGCCGCATATTGTTGAGGGCTTGAAGAAGCAACGAGATGAAGCGCAGCGGCTCCTGGATCAGGCACGCCGCGATCTCGACGCCCTTCCGCCGGAGTGAGAAAACCCCATGGCCTAACAATCCGATTCACCCTCGATTCCTCTCCATACCATAGAATCAAGAACAAGCGAGGCAGAGGAGGTATCCATGGCCGATCTGAATCCACGCATCACTGTTGAATCTGGCAAAATGGGCGGAAAGCCCTGCATTCGAGGCCTGCGCTTTACGGTCTACGACCTTGCCTCTTATTTGGCTTCGGGGATGACCGAAGACGAGATTCTGAAGGAGTTCCCGTACCTGGAACGGGAAGACTTCCAGGCGGTCTACGAGTTCTTCGCCAGCATTCCAGAGAGGATCGCGGTACTTGAAGCTTCTCGTTGATGAGAACCTGCCCCCGCGGATTGCCGTCGACTTGGCCGACTTATTTCCGGAGTCTGCCCACGTCGGTTCCGTTGGACTGGGCAGTACAGACGATTCGGTAATCTGGGAATACACAAAAACGCATGGGTTCGCTTTCCTGACTAAGGACAAAGACTTCGCGAATCTGAGCATCGCCCGAGGCGCGCCTCCCAAGGTGATTTTGCTTCAGACAGGAAACTGCTCGACCGGGCAGATCATACAAATTGTGCGAAACAACGCTGTTCGT
>Ga0302319_10008320_pt1 | contig 20217 bp, 22 predicted proteins | sample Bog_T0_2_FD_203319 | JGI IMG/M metagenome (GOLD analysis project Ga0302319, IMG submission 203319) | Peat permafrost microbial communities from Stordalen Mire near Abisko, Sweden - Bog_T0_2 | ecosystem: Environmental > Terrestrial > Soil > Wetlands > Peat | place: Sweden: Abisko, Stordalen Mire... | reverse complement strand
GCCCCGCCGCTCAACATGAATCCGCAGTGCGAGGGGCATGCATTTTCCCACGACCATCGGTTCAGCCAAGGAATGACCCAGTGGCCGAAGACCGCAGGGAAGTCCATGTTCGGTCGCACGCTGGTTCCGATGACCTTCGAAAGGTTTTTCGTCGGATTGGCAGGGTCCACCTGAACCGTACCTCCGACGATTTCCGAAGATAACGCGTAGGTTTTGTACGCAATGCCGGTACCCATGACGCCGGTGGAAAGCAGGAATCCAGATTCGGACCAATTTATCGTGACCGTCGCGATGGTCGTAGCGGTCTTGGTGACGACCTCGGTACCGGTTATCGTAACTGTCGCGGTTCGCATGAACGGTTGAGCGATCTCGAAGTAAAGCGTTGCCGGGGTCAGAGATACAATGCCGAGTTGGGTGGCAACCTCAGATAGCGTGTCCTGTAGCGTTTGAATATCTTTAACAACGTTTGCTTGGCGGGCGGCGGTTGACAAAAGCTTATTGGACGCATCGATGCAGGCTGATTTGTCAGCGGCGTCGGTGAGCGCTTGGCATTGGGCGTCAAACTTCGTCAATGATGCGTTGAGCCGGGTGATTTGGCTTAACGGCAGTGAATGGGTGGCGGCCGTCTGTGCAGCGCTTATCGCAGATGTCACGGCAGTCGGCAGGGTTGCTGGGCCCAGGGGTTGCGTCTGATCGCATGCGTTCGAGACGAAGACGTTATGACTTTCTAAGCAGGTCAACTGAGAGGCTGCGAGCTGGACTTGTGGGTTAACAGCGTTTAGGGCATCTGCAATCCGGTTCTCTAAATCTGTCAATTGGTTAGCCTGGTCATGCCATGTAGTCGTGACCGCGGGATTCTTCAGGGGAATGATATTGGTGTTAAAAAAAAAGTCCATCCTGCGCATGGACGTCTGTAGCCCCGATATCGGAGAACCGAGACTCGTAAGCAAATCGGAAAGAAAATTCGGAAGCGCCGCCTGCGACACGGCCGTGTTAAACAAGACCGTCTCATCCCACCGGGGATTATCCAGTTCGACGTAAATAGTCGTCCTTCCCGGAACGACTAGCGTCGGAGGCGAGGTAGGATTGGTGCGATCAACTTTCTGTAGGCACGCCTTGCCGCGATAGCCAGCCGGCGCCTGCGTAACGCACGCCGGCAGGTTCTTTGGAAGAGCCGGAATTAACTTCTGGTCCGCGCGAATGACAGAAGGCGCCAGTACAAAAGTCGAACTGATCATGAACAGGCGAATTACACCGCGGCGATGTCTGCTGGTATTCATAGCCTCTCTGAGAAACCTCCAATTGATAAAGCGATACAACCCCGAACTTGGGGACAAGAAATCGACGCAAACCTGTCCATTATACAGGACGTCAGGAACATAGTTCAGGGGCTTATGGGCAAAAAGGCTGGCAGCCACGCAGAAAGCTCCGAAGCCTGTTGTGCAGCCAGAGGCGGAAGAAGCAAGAACCGAAAGAACCGGGAGGCTCACTTCTTGCACACGCGAACTCGGCGAACTGATTCGGCCAAGTCGCGAAAATTGTGTTGGCTTCCGCGATAGCCCGAGATCAGCTTTCCCAACCGCTCTAAAGGGGAGCGAAACCGCGAAATCCAGGAGGGCCCATTTGCATCTTGCTGATTCCACTGACTTCCGTAACACGCCGGCATTTCGGGGCTAGCCCTCACCCTCGCTGTTATCGCCGCTGCCGCCGGCTGCACCCGCTGGATTGGTAAGTCCGGAGCGCGCTGATGAGCACCAGGAACGACCACGGGTTACCAGTTGCCCTCCGGATCGCAGGGGCGCGCTAATTTATGAGCTTGAACAGATATGCGGCTCTCACCGCTCGCTTCGGCTCCGGGCGAGCGACGCGCCACTCGTACAAAGCTTCGGATTTGGGCGACACGGGGCGGAAGTCGCGATCTGGGAAGCTTGGGCCCTCGGTCGCCCCGCGCGGATTCCTGTCGCCGGATTCGGTAGCGGTCTGCACCCAGCGGCAGGCGCGCGATAAGCGCGGAAAGCGCGTTATGTGAAGCTTGGCAGTAGCGTTCCAACGGTTCGCGGGCGTCAAATACAACCGGGACACCGGGACATTCGTGCGAGACCGAAACCAATCAGAATGAAGACGGCTAGGTTGAGGAGGAGTCCGATAGCCACCGGCCACCCCGAAAATGTGCTCCACGGCAGTGAAGAAACTCACACGCCGAATTCGGGAGCGCCTGCACCCAACGGCAGGTGCGCCATAAGCGCGGAAAGCGCGGTAAGTCTTCGCTACCTCCTCCTTTCCGCGATTTTCAACAAAATGGGGGGCGAGAGACCTTCTTTTCTGTTGACGACTGACTTCCGCTCCTGATATTCAGGAGGTGTAAGCTGTGGCGTCCGCCTACGAAAGGCGGAACTCCCGGGTGCACCTTCCGAAGGTTCCCGCCACGCTTTTGTAACTCCTTGCGGGCATACCCGCAATCCCATTTTCCTGGGCAAGCCACGCCAGAATTATGCGCAAAAACATTCGAATCGAGAACCCAGTCTCCGGGTGTGGATTCACGTCGAAGAATCGCGCCAAGCGTTTTGTGGCGCAGGGACGAGCGAAGTGGGTGCAGGCCGGAGTTTCAATCCGGTTTGTTCAATCGGACCCTCGGCACATCTCCGCACAGAAGTCCGCGGACCTGACGCGCTATTGGTACGAGCGCGCGGCGAACACCGGCATGGCGACACTTTCTGAGATGGCGAACCTGCCCATGATTGCGCCCGCCGTGGCCCTGGGAATGGGGCGACGGAAGGGTGCCACAAGACACACGTTCTTGGTGACGCAGGGGTTCTGATGGCACGCAAAGGCAGCGCGGGCGGTAGGCACATCGCGGTGGAACGCGGTCTGAAACCGGGATGGTGCGGCTGGCCGTTCCGTCGGGAGCTTCGTGAATTTGGCTGCCAAGTGCTTCGTCGGGCGGCGCAGTATCCGAAAGCGGCACGTCGAGGTGCGGTCATAGCGGACAGGGGCGGCCAGGCGCGGCCGAGGCAGCGTGTGGGCCAGCCGGTCCACTTGGGGCCAGACGGCGCAACACGGGGCACGGGGGCGCCAACGGGTGGTGTTCCAAAGGGGCGGCGAACCGCATACGTTGGCTGCCAGACAGCAGGTGCCCCTGGCGCGATGGCCTTGGTTTAGGGAGGATCTATCGGGCGGACCGCTTGGCCTGCCACTTGTCACGAATGGGCGTTACACGACCGGGTAGTAGGGCCCGTGCCATGGCCGGACCAACGCAAGCTCCCGACGCGTGTTCACGGGAGGATGATCAATTCACCGGGCGAGTAGACAGGGAATTGCGTGAGGCGACTACGGTGGATAAAACCGGAAGGAAGAACGTAGCGCGCCGGGTAGTAAGATCCTGTTAACTTCTCGATACCTTCACGGGCTCGAAGTGAGGTCTCTACCGCGTCTAACCAGACCGCAGTTGCGCGCTTCTCTCGAATTTCGCGCGGGACTGGATAACAGAGTGCTCCCTGGATTCTGACGAAAACTAGCCCATCTTTTGGGAGATAGTGGTCAGCATCGTACTTGATCCGGATCACCACCTGATCTTCCTCTTTGACCCAGCTCAACCATGTAGACGAGAAGCTTCGCACTTGGCAATCGTCGATGAGTATCCCGTCCGGCCCACAGAGTGCGTCCAAGAGGGGCTTGATGATGTTGTCAACGTCGGCGCTCGCATCGGTCTCCCATCGGGATCGCTCGTGAAGCGTCCATTCAATGTCAACTGTCACATCGCCATCGAGAAGATACTCTAGAGGCTTTGTAAACGACCGCACCAGCTCCGTGATGGCTTGCTTTGCTGCAGAAGTTGCCTGACGTGACACCGCAGGGACCGGGAGAGTCATTTCAAGTTCACCGAATTCGGGAGGGGCATCTGGATCGAGAGGCACGTTCAGAATTGTAACCGGCTTTTGCTCACACAGACAAAGAGGCAGGTTCCCGAAAACGCGATTGTGGTTCCACGTTGACGGTTGTCGCCGACTCGCGGAAGTGCCGGTGTGGGCCGGCTTGGAGGACGATTGCCCACGACCGCGTAGCGTTTGCCGACTTCGCGGGACCTGATTCGCCACCGCCGGTCGCGGGTTGGAATGGTGCGGTATTCGCGCACCGTCAGGCCCGGAAAAGTGGTTAACTCTCGGTTAACTCGGTTAACTGCCGATTTCGGATCGTCCAACCCAACCCTATGATTTCAGGAGAGATCGAGTCCTTGGCACCCGCGATTTGAGATCGCGTGTAGTTCACCAGTAGAGAAATGGCTACCGAAACCACGCCGCGGCTGATGACGAAGTCGGAATACGCCAAGCACCGGGGCGTCTCGAAGCCGTACATTACGAAACTGGCGAAGAACGGCGTCCTCGTTCTGCGCGGCGGCAAGGTCGATGTGGCGGCCACGGACACGGTCCTGGACGACAAGCCGGTGGACGACGTGGACGCACCGCCTCCGATGCAACAACCGGTGGGTGTGCCGCCGACGCGTCCGGCGGATGGCCTGGGCCAGGGCGGTGCCAGTTTTGGCCAGGCGCGAACTATCGAGATGGTCTTCCGGGCCAAACTGCGCCGGCTGGAGTACGAGACCAAGCAGGGAAAGTTAATCGAGGCCGAGCTCGTCCGGAAGACGATTGCCGACGCCGTCCGCGGTCTCCGTGATGGCATTCTGGGGCTGCCGGACCGCCTGGCGACGGTCCTGGCGGCCGAGAGCGAAGCCAAGAAGGTACACGTGACGCTGAAGACGGAACTTGCGCGTCAACTGGAGGCCCTGGCCAATGCCATCGCGGGTATCTGAAGTCAGCGCTGCGGTCCGCGCGCTGCGGACCGCGCTGGGTGAATCACAGCAGGCCTTCGCGTACCGGATGCGGACTGCCATCCGGACCATCGCGAGATACGAGGTGAACCGGCCGCCGAAGGGGCTGATGTTGGCGGCGTTTCTGAACGTGGCCGTGACCGCCGGGGAGTCGGAGTTGGCGGGGATCTTCCGTAAGGCGCTGGGCGATGAGATCCACCGCACCTGCGGTCTGACACCGGCAGTCTTGGGGGACCTGTTGCAATGATACCGGCGGCAGAGCCTCCCGCAGCGGAGATCATCCTCGCCGACATCCGCACGGTGTTCGCCGACGCATTGCGGCCGGACCCCGATCTCACGATCAGCCAGTGGGCCGATCAGTATCGCGTGCTGTCGCGCGTCTCGGCCGGCGAACCGGGCCGCTGGCGCACGTCGCGCACGCCGTTCCTGCGCGAGATCATGGACTGCCTCAGCCCGTCGTCGCCCTTCTCCCGCGTGGTGTTCATGAAGCCGGCGCAGATCGGCGGCTCCGAACTGCTGCTCAACATGCTGGGCTATATCATTCACCACGCGCCGGGTCCGGCGATGCTGGTGGAGCCGACGGTCGAGCTTGCCAAACGGTTCTCGCGCCAGAGAATCGCGCCGATGATCGAGAACACCTCGGTTCTGGCGGAGCGCGTCTCCGATCCGCGCGAGCGCGATTCCGGCAACACGATTCTGGCAAAGGAGTTTCCTGGCGGTGTGCTGGTGGCGACGGGCGCCAACAGTTCGGTCGGCCTACGGTCGATGCCGGCGCGGTATCTGCTCATGGATGAGGTGGATGCCTACCCGCCATCGGCATCGACCGGCGCGGCGGGCACGGAAGAAGGCGACCCGGTGGACTTGGCCATCCGCCGCACCGGCACGTTCGCCAACCGGCAGATCGCCATGATTTCGACGCCGACGATTGCGGAGGTGAGCCGCATTGAGCAAGCCTACCTGGAATCGGATCAGCGAAAATACTTCGTTCCCTGCCCGCACTGCGGCACGTTCCAGACTCTGCGCTGGGCGCAGGTGAAGTGGCCGGACCGGAAGCCCGCCGAGGCATGGTACGAATGCGAGCGCTGCCATGACCGGATCGCGGACCACCACAAGCCGGAGATGCTGCAGCGTGGCCAGTGGCGGGGGGAAGCGGCGGGCGACGGCGAAACGGCGGGCTTCTGGTTGAATGGGCTGTACTCGCCGTGGACCACGTGGAGTCAACTCGCCAAGGACTTTTTGCGCGCCCGGAAGTCGCCGGAGCGGATGCAGACGTTCACGAACACGGTCCTGGCGGAGACGTTCCAGCAGGCGGGCGCCACCAGGACCGACTCGGGCGAGTTACTGAGCCGGCGGCAAGCGTACCGCCCGGATCTCAAGCTGCCGGCGGGCGTGGTGCTGATTACTTTGGGCGCGGACCTCCAGGCCGACCGCATCGAGTTGGAGATCGTGGGATGGGGACGCGACGAGGAGTCGTGGTCCCTCGCGTACATTGTCCTGGCCGGCGATCCGGCACAACGCGATCTGTGGGACGCGTTCGACCAGGTGCTGTCGTTGCGGTTCGATCATCCGTGTGGGCGGGAGTTTGAGATCGCCGTGGCATGCGTGGACTCGGGTTTCCACCAGCCCATCGTGCAAGGGTTTTGCAACGAGAGGCAGCGCCGGAGTGCATCGCCCCGGATGTATCCTATCAAGGGCGCAGCGGGGCAGCGACCGATCTGGCCGCGCATGCACAGCAAGGCGAAAGACAATCGGCCGCTGTGGGTAATCGGTGTGGACGCCGCCAAAGAAGCGCTATACGCGCGGCTTAAAATCACGGAGCCTGGACCCGGATTCTGTCACTTTCCGATCAGCGACCAGTACGACCCGGGTTACTTTGAGCAGCTTACGGCCGAGACCTGCCGGGTGCGGTACAGCAAGGGCTTCGCGCATCGCGAGTGGATCAAGAAGCCGGGCACGCGCAACGAGGCGTTGGACGCGCGATGTTACGCTTACGCCGCGCTGCAATCGCTGATCGCCGGTCGGTTCCGATTGAACAAGCAGGCTGACCAGATCGAGGCGATGCTTCCCAGGTCTGGCGGTCAGGAAGTCGAGCCGGAGACAGTGCATCGATCTTAGGCGCCGCCAACGGGCAGCGCGGGGGATAGGATTCCCAGAAGGGATTGGTTCACGGGCTGATATGGGCCAATGCGTCCAGACGGGAATCGTGAATGCCGCCTGCCAGAACTGCGGCGGGCACGCGGAGAAGATGCACCAGCCGGTGTTTCATCGCGGAACATACTGTCCGCGGTGCTGCCCGGTCTGTGGGGAAAAAGCTGCGCCGACCGCAGTCCAGGCCTCGCCGCAAAGACGGGAACCGCTCCGTGGCGTGGTCGCGGCGGCTCGTGTGAGGCAACACGGGCAACCGGACCCGGCACAGGGCGCGACGCAGTGGCGCGACGCCGGGTGGGGACACCATCCACACGATCCCTGGTACCACGACCGCGACCGGCATCAATCCCGGCCCCGGTGGGTGCCGTCGCGTCCACACTGGTTCCGGTAAGCACGCCGATCTTCGGCATAGATACGGAATTCAGTTTGGGGGCTGGGCGGTTGACGAACGGATTTTATGAGCGCTGCCGAACGGTCGTCTCGGGGAGGAAGAAACCCAGGCGGCGGAGGGTAGCACGGTTTCGAATTGCAGTCCGCGCTTTACGCGCGAAAGGAAAGGAAAAGAGGATGGCAGGCAATAACTTCGCAATGAACAGCGACCTGTTGGTCACGTTGACCAACGTGTTGGACGCGGCCGGCGACCCGGCGACGTTCCAGAATCCGCCGGTGTACTCGACCTCGGATTCGACGATCCTGACTCTTACCGCGGCGTCCGATGGCATGAGCGCCGCCGGCGTCGCTCAGAAGACTGGGAGTGTGGTGATTACGGTGGTGGGCGACGGCGTGACCGAGACGACCACGGTGGATGTGGTGGCGGGCGCGGTGGTGTCGTTCCAGATCAACGTGGCGCTGGCGCCGGCATCGGGCAGCGGATCGGGTTCCGGTTCGGGGAACGGCTCGTAAGCCGGGTCCAGCAATCGTTCCCTTGGATGGAACCAGCTTTCCCTTTAATGACCACCACCATCACCCCCGCGATGGCGCGGCACATCGAGATCTGGCCGACAGACCGCCTGCGCCCGAACCCGCGGAATGCGCGCACGCACCCGCCCGAGCAGGTGGCGGAGATCGCGTCGTCGATCCTGGAGTTCGGGTTTGTCAACCCGATTCTGGTGGACAGCAACTCAGGGATTATTGCCGGCCACGGTCGCCTCCTGGCCGCCCGCAAGCTGGGCCTCGTTGAAGTGCCGGTAGTTGTCTTGGACCACCTGAGCGAGACCCAACGTCGGGCGTACATCCTGGCCGACAACAAAATCGCACTGAATGCCGGATGGGATGACGCGCTGCTGGCCGAGGAGGTGCGGCAGCTCCAGAGCGACGGCTTTGACCTCGACATTGCCGGCTTCTCCAGCGACGAGCTCGATGCGTTGCTGGCGGCGCCCGAAGAACCCGAGCAGGCCCCCGACGTTACCGAGGACATCCCCGAGGCCCCGCTCCAGGCGGTCACGCGGCCCGGCGATCTGTGGCTGATCGGAAACCACCGCCTGGTGTGCGGCGACTGCCGGGACCGGAACAGCCTAGGAGTCTTATTCCCGCCCGATGCGCGCGCAGACATCTGCATCACGTCCCCGCCGTACGCCACCCAGCGGGAGTACGATCCGTCGAGCGGGTTCCGTCCGATCCCGCCGGATGAATACTGCGGCTGGTACCGAAACGTGGCCGCCAACATCGCGGCGATTCTCGCGGACGATGGATCGTATTTTCTCAACATCAAGGCCCACGCGGAAGACGGCGAGCGCAGCTTGTATGTGATGGATTTGGTGATCGCGCACAAGCGGCAGTGGGGCTGGCGGTTCGTCGATGAGTTCTGTTGGCGCAAGACCGACAATGGTGTGCCGGGCGGATGGCCCAACCGGTTAAAGAACGGCTTCGAACCAGTTTTTCATTTTTGCCGCCAGCAGCAAATCAAGTTCCGTCCGAAGCGCGTCGGGCATGAGTCCGAGGACTGCTTCGACTACTCGCCGAACAATCCGAAGTCGCGGTCCGGAAGCGGGTTGCTGGGCACCGGCGTGCGCGGCGCCGCCGCGGATGGTGGCAAGAACCAGAAGGCGTGGCAAAGCAGCCGCAATAGTCTTTCCGATGACTCTGAGGGTCGCCACGCGGGGATCGCACGGCCCAGCAATGTAATCGAGGTGCGGACGGAATCCAGCCAGGGATCGCACTCCGCTCCGTTCCCGCGCGCGCTGGTCGAGTTTTTCCTGCTGGCATTTTCCGATCCGGGTGATTCCATCTACGACCCGTTCATGGGGTCCGGTACCACGATGGCGGCGGCGCATGTGCTCGGCCGCACCGGTTACGGTTGCGAGATCTCGCCGGCATACTGCGATGTGATTATCCGGCGCATGCTGAACCTCGGCACGGAGATGCCGGTGCTCGCGGAGACGGGCCAGCCGTTCGGCGCGGTTGCGGAGGCGCGGGGTGTGCCGGTCGAGCAGGCGTTGAATCCCAAGGATCAGGACTCGCGCGCCATCAAGCACCACGGTCCGAATCCTTTCTATGGCACGAAGCGAAAGGCGTCGTAGAGTTTCCGATGAGCGAAGCTAAGATTCCAACCACGGGTCGTGATCTTTTAGCTGGCCCCATCGTCGTCACCGCCAAGGGCGTGGTTGTCAACGGCCACGCTCGCCTGGCGGTGGCGCAGCAACTGGGCGTGGACGAGTTGCCGGCCATTGTGGTGAAGCACCCGGATATTCGGACTGGCCAAACGGAAGAGTGCTGATGTTGGACATTATCGAGCGTCTGCGTAATCTCCAGATCCAAATCCGGCCGGTGGACAGCCTGCTGCCATACGTCCGAAACGCCAGGACCCATGCCGAGGAGCAAGTCGCCCAGGTCGCCGGCAGCATCATGGAGTTCGGCTGGACGAATCCGATCCTGGTTGGCGGCGATGGCGTTATCATCGCCGGCCACGCACGCCTTCTGGCAGCGCGCAAGCTCGGCATCGCCGAGGTACCGGTCATCGTTCTTGACCATCTCACCGAGACCCAGCGGCGTGCGCTGGTGCTGGCCGATAACAAGCTGGCGCTCAACGCCGGATGGGACGAGGACATGCTTCGCGTCGAGTTGGAGTCGTTGAAGGACGACAACTTCAATCTGGACATCGTGGGATTCACGGACGAGGAGTTGAATGTCCTTCTGGTTGATCCGGAGCAGACGAACTCCGGGCTGACCGATGACGACGCGGCTCCGGCTGCGCAGGAGACTGCCATCACGGTCCCCGGCGACATATGGGTGATGGGCGCGCACCGGTTGTTGTGCGGCGATGCTACCGTGCTGGCGGACGTGGAGAAGGTTATGGGCGGCGGGCTGGCCGACATGGCCTTTCTGGACCCTCCATATAACGTCGATTACGAGGGCAAGACGGCGCGGAAGCTCAAGATCGGCAACGATGCTCTGGGCGGGAAGTTCTATCAGTTCCTGCGCGACGGCTGCTCGAACGTGCTGGCCACGACCAAGGGCGCGGTCTACATTTGCATGTCCTCATCGGAGCTCCACACGTTGCACCAGGCTTTCACCGACGCCGGCGGCCACTGGTCCACGTTCGTGATTTGGGCCAAGCACCATTTCACGATGGGCCGATCGGACTACCAGCGGCAGTACGAGCCGATCCTCTATGGCTGGCGCGATGGCACGGAGCACTTCTGGTGCGGTGCCCGCGACCAGGGCGATATCTGGTTCATCAAGCGGCCTATGGCGAACCTGGAGCATCCGACGATGAAGCCCGTCGAGTTGGTGGAGCGCGCGCTCCGGAACAGCAGCAAGACGCGCGACACCATCCTGGACACGTTCGCAGGCAGCGGGACCACGCTCATCGCGTGCGAGAAGTCCGGCCGCCAGGCGCGCGTGCTCGAAATCGATCCGCGGTACTGCGATGTGATTTGCAGACGGTTTATGGAATTCTCCGGCAAGCCAGCGATGCTCGAAGACACCGGAGAAACGTTCGCGGCGGTGAGCGCTTCGAGGGTGGCGGGGGTAGCGGCGTGAAAAACGAGAACTGCCGCCGGGCTTGGGTAGCCAGACGGCGGTTGTGGGAAGGGCTGGCGAACGCTTAGAGGCTGGTGGCCAGAAGTTCGGCGGCGACGCGGTAGTCGCCCTCGAGGCCGTTGACCCAGATCTTATAGGAGTGAGGGCAGAGGCCGGGATCGTTGCCGCGTTCGAGTTCGCGCATCCGGCGGCGCAGGTCGCTCCGGGCGATCTCGCGGCCCTCGTTGATGTTGATGACGCTGGCTACCGGCTGGTAGCGGCCTTCCTCGTCTTCCGCGATTAGCATCGCGATACCCAATTCGGTGTCGTCCTTGATCTCGATGGCGAATCCCGGCGTGGCGTTCGTCCTGGTCTGTTTCTTTGCGGTTCGTACCATGCTGCTTATTTCTCCTTGCATGACGATTCATCACTTCGGTGCGCGTAGAACGCAAGGCAATAGTCGCGCCGCCCGCAAAAAAGCCGCCCCTTGCGAGGCGGCTCCGTTGGAGGCCTGCGTGCTGGCCCAGGCCTACTTCGCGATACGATACGTCCGGCCAGCATCGCTCTTGGTGCTCTCGATGGTGTACCCAGCCTTCTTCATGGCGCCGGCCATGAACCCGCGGACGGTGTGTTTTTGCCAGCCCATCTTGTCCATGATCTCCTCCAGCGTGGCGCCGCTCTTGCGCTGCAGCATGGCGATTACGGTGGCCTTCTTGCTACCCTCGCGCGGCGTGGCGGCTTCAGTGGCCTTCTTGGCGGCCTTGGCAGTCTTGCTGGACTTGGCCTTGGCGGGCGCGGCCTTGGCGGACTTCCGCGCGCCCTTGGCTGCCTTGGGGGCCTGGGCGGGAGCGGCGGCGGCGGGTTCCGGTTCGGCGGTGGTGGCGGCGCCGTCCAGCTTTTGGATCGCCTTCCAGATCCGCGCCACGGCGACCGTGCGGTCCGTGAACTTCTTGACCGGTTTGAGGTCCGCGCCGAACCCGGCGACGCCAGCGAAGCTGTTCCAAATCTGGACCAGGCGATCCGCGGGCCAGGTGGTGGAGGCGGCGAAAAGCTCCTCCTCGGAAGTGAATCGTTCTTGGCCTTCGGGAATCCGCGCAGCGGCGGCGAAGGTCGTGATGGTGTTTTCGGCGTTGATGGCGAAGAGTGTCATTTTGGTTTCCTTTTTGGTGCTGCCATTTTCTGGCCCCTCGATTCATCACTCTTCTTGCCCCGGACATCAACAGGAATCTGCGGACTTCGCGAAAAAAGATAACCGGCCCGAATATAAGGCGAACGACGGAGTTCCCGCATGGCTCTAACGCTGGCGCAATTGCAAGCGAACCTGGACGCGATCAACCAGGCAATCGGCGACCCGACCTGGCGGGCGCGGATGTCGGACGGACGCGAGGTCACAGGACGGACCATCGACGAGTTGCGGAAGGCTAAGGCCGAGATCGAAGAGGACATCCGCGAACTGACCGGCGGGAGCGGCAGCCGCGTTCGCCTCGCGCGGCACCGGCGTGGGGACGGCCCTACGGGGCCAACTCTGATTGATCGGTGGTAGACGACTGAATGGCTTCGCCTCAGAAAGAAACATGAGCATGAGCGACCCGATTCTAATCACCTTAATTGCCGCTATACCCACGACATTGACGGCCGTTGCCGCCATCATCTCCGCGCGAACGCACACCGCCGTGAAGAAAGTAGATCAGCAACTGGTCGCCGTTAGTGTGGCCGTCAACGGGCGCCTGCAGCAACTGCTGGAAGCCACGAATGCGCAAGGCCGCCAGGACGAACGCGATGACCAGCGCCAGGACACGCAGGAAGCCCAACGACGCCAACAATGCCCCCTTGGCCACGAGTGCCCTATTAGTACCGAAAGGATGAAGAACCAATGACCGTCGCAGAAATCGCCGACGCGCTCGAGCGAGCGCCGCGACAAGGGGCAGACAAGGACCACCCGGAAGGATCGCGGTACGTGGTCTTCAGCGACACGGTGCTCAACGCGATGGCGCGGGAGTTACGTCTGGCATCGGCGGATCGGCAGGACGCGGAGACGTTCGACGGGCGGGAGTCGCGGTGACGATCCTGGATCGGATAGGCCGGCTCGTCCGTCCATTCTCGCGCGACGGTGGTCCGAAGAGCCTCATGACTCTGGCCAAGGAGCCTCGGCCAAAGTCGAAGATGCCCACCGCCAAACTCTACGTTATCGAGACCGATTTCGAGGTATCGCCGGACTCGTACAACAACCTCCAGGCAATGCTCGACGAGGTCCGGGAGAAGTACGGCCTCGACTTCTTGATTCTGGAACCCGGTTTCAAGCTGAAGCGATTCGATGATTACTGATCTGGCGGTAAGACGCCCCATTCCGCTGCTGCGCCGCGACTGGACCGCGCGTTCCTCATCCTCGGGCCGCTACGCCGTGCACCGTGCGGTGGGCGAGTTGGTCGAGGGCTATCGCCGCCGCCACGCGCAACGTTTCAGTTACGACGGCGCCACCGCCGGACGGCGCGCCTATGGGTGGTACGCCGCATCGAGCGACGCCAACGTCGAGTTGATGGGCGCGCTCATCTGGCTGCGCAACCGCAGCCGGGACCTCATTCGGAACAACCCGTATGCGGCGCGCGCCATCGAAGAGCTGGCCGGCAATGTCGTGGGAACGGGAATCGTGCCGAAGGCGAAGACGGGCTCGGTCGCCCTCGACGCAATCATCGATGCCGAGTGGCCGTTCTTCGCCGAGGCCTGCGACGAACCGCAGCGCCTCGACTTCTATGGCATGCAGACGCTCACCGTCCGGACTATGGCAGAGAGCGGGGAAGCCATCCTGCGATTCCGGCCGCGCCTGGTGAATTCCGGCCTGCGCGTTCCGCTCCAGCTTCAGATGCTGGAGGCGGATTTCCTGGACCAGGCCCGCACGATGGGACTGGTCAACGGCCACGTGATGGAGGGAGTCCAGTTCGACGAGGACGGTCACCGCGTGGCGTACTGGCTGTTCAGCTATCACCCGGGTGGCGTGCTGATCCTCAACCCGCGCGGTGGCATCATCAGCCAGCCGGTGCCAGCCGACCAGATCATGCACGTCTATCGCGTGCTCCGGCCTGGGCAGGTGCGCGGCATTCCCTGGCTGGCGCCCGTGATGATGGCGCTCCGGGATCTGGATGATTACTGCGACGCTGAGCGCGTGCGCAAGAAGATCGAGGCCTGCGTCGCCGCCTTCGTGACGCAACCGGAAGGCGTCGATGGCGATCCGGTGGGCATTGCCGGGACCGACCCGTTGAGCACCGCGGGGGTCGAGACGTTCCAGCCGGGCATGGTCGAGTATTTGAAGCCCGGCCAGGATGTCAAATTCAACAACCCTCCGGCGGCGGGCGGCTATCGCGAGTACAAGATGACCGAGTTGCAAGGGATCATGGCCGGCATCGGCCTGCCCTACGAACTCGGCACCGGGGATATGTCGCAGGTGAACTACTCGTCTTGGCGCGGCGGGATGCTGGGATTCCGGAACACCGTTGAGAACTACCGGTGGCTTACTTTGATGCCGCTATGCTGCATGCCCGTATGGCGGCGGTTCATCGACGTGCTGATCCTGCAGGGGAAGATCCCGATGGCGGCGGTCAACAACCCGAAGATCAACCTGAAGCAGGTCCAGTGGACCGCGCCCCGGTTCGAATCGGTCGATCCAGTGAAAGACGCCGAGTCGGTCCTGAAGGACGTCCGCCAGGGCCGGAAGACGTGGTTCGAGGCGGTGCTGGAGAACGGGTACGATCCGACGACGCAGCTTTCCCAGATCGCACTGTTCAACAAGCTGGTGGACAAATACGAGATTATTCTCGACGTCGATCCGCGTAACGTTACGCTGCGTGGCCAAGAGCAGCCCGCCAACACCGAAGAGCGCACGCCGACCAGCAAACCTACCGGGGGTGGCTCCGGCAGCCAGGGACTTGGCATCTGCGAGTTGTCCGAGGAGGACCTGGGGATGGTCAAGGAACTCCTGGTGGCAGGCATCTCGCGCGAGACGACCAACTGGCAGTCTACGACCCGGCTTTACCGGGGATAAATCGAACGCACAGGAGAGACAACCATGAAGGGCAACCCGGATGTAATGACCGGCCTGCAAGAAGCCATCGGAATCGAGGCTACATTGATGCTCCAGTATTTCACCGACGAGCGCGACGTGAAGCGGCTGGGTCTCGATCTGGCCGACGGCTTGAAGCAGCTTCACGATCAGTGCCACGAACATTTGAAGTGCCTCACCAGCCGGCTGCTGTTCCTGGAAGGCGCGCCGGTGGTGAATCCCAAGCCAGCCGCCACGCACGACAAGATCGGCGACATCCTCAACGATGCCAGTGCCGCCGAGCAGGCAGCCGTTGCCCGATTCACGGTGCTCTGCAAGCAGTGCTACGAGGGCGACGACATGTCGAATTTCCACTTTTACCAGCACCTTGCGAAGTGGCACCGCGAGGGCGACGACAAGTTCAAAGGCCATCTGGCATGGCTTCAGCAGCAGCTTTATCAGTTCCAGAAGCTGGGCGAGAGCGATTACATCGCCGTGAACGCGGTGAAGAACTAGGAGGGAAAAGCGATGCCGCTTTTGACAGAGCAGCTTCACGATCAGGGGGCCCACGCGCTGGCTGCGCTGGCCCCACCGGTAACTTCGGCGGCAACAGAGGCTCATCAGGCAGATGCTGGCAGTGGCGCTACGGCCTCCGGAGCAGGTGGCAACGAAGCGCTGGAGATGAACGGCGCCGCCGATCGGGGACGCCAGTCGGAGGTCTTCGCCGCCGATGCGCAGGTGCTCCCGGCGACGGCGAACTCCAAGGACGGCACAATCGACGTTCTCTGGTACAGCGGGGCGTTTGTGCCGCGGATCGACCGGGGCACCGGCGAGCCGTACATGCTCAAGCTGGACATGGCGGGCGCCCGCCTGGACCGGCTAAACAACGGCGCGCCGGTCTTCGACACCCACTTCACCGGTGACGACTTCAAGTCGCTCATGGCCGGCAAGGTTGGCACGCGGGCCCAGGTCGGCGTCGTGCGGCGCGCGTGGCCCAACGGCGACAAGGGAATGGCCACGCTCCAGTTCGATATGGGCGACCCGGATGGCGCGGAGATGTTCCGGAAGGCCAGCACCGGCATTCTCCAGAACCTCAGCTTCGGCACGTTCATTTATAAGCGGGAGAAGACCGACATGCAGACCGAAGGCATGCCGGAGGGAAAGCCGCCGTATTTGAACAACCAGGAAATCGGCATGTTCAAGGCGACCGACTGGGAGCCGTTCGAAATCTCTCCGTGCACGGTGCCGGCGGATTTCAATACGTGCTTTTTGAGCGCACAACCCACCGGGGAGATGGAAGTTTTCGGCACACCGGACACCGGCGTGATCGATGCAATTCGGGCAATCAGCCCGCGAAAGGAGAAACCTGCAATGGAAACAACGCAGCAGGGAACGGGCGCGGATGCCCGGGTAGTCAACGAACAGGCTCTGGCCGCCGCGCGGGAAGAGGCGGTCGCTGCCGAACGGTTGCGCATCAGCGAGATTCAGTCGCTGGGCGCCACCGTCCAACCGTATGGAATCGACGGGCCCAGCATGGTGAGCAAGTTCATCAAGGATGGCCTGTCGGTCGATCAGGCGCGCAAGGAGTTGTTCGCAGCAATGGCACACAACGGCAAGAAGGACGCCACGGGCGAGGTCTTCAACCCGGTTCCTACCATCTCGACGTCGGGTGGCGGCAAGGATGCGATGGTGAAACGTCTGGAGTGCATGCAGTCCGCCATGCTGCTCCGGTCCGACAGCCGGTTCTTCCTCAACCGGCATCAGCTCAGCGGCCAGCTCCTGGCCGGCTGCGGCGAGAAGCAGCAGCAGGATGCCGAGGGGATGGCGCGGGAATACCGCAACTTCAAGCTCATCGACATGGCCAAGGAGTACCTCCAGCTCCGGAACATCGATACCCGCGGTTGGGACGCCACGCGGATCGCGGAGGTGGCTCTCCGTGCGCCATCCCGCGGGGTGGAGTATTTCGAGGGCGGCGCAGAGGCGACCACTGACTTCCCGGCCATCCTGGCGAACGTCGCCAACAAGACCCTGCGCCAGGGCTATGAAGCCTATCCGCGCACGTTCCAGCCGTTCTGCCGCCAGATGACGGCGGCCGACTTCAAGCCCATCAACCGGGTGATGCTGGCCGACGCGCCCACGCTGCAGAAGCTCAATGAACAGGGCGAGTATCACCGGGCGCAGCTCACCGACAACAACATCAGCTACCAGCTCGCTACTTACGGCGAGATCGTGGCGTTGACCCGCAAGGTCATCATCAACGACGACCTCCAGGCGTTCACCCGCGTCCCCGCCCTGCTGGGCGTGGCTGCGGCGCGCCTCGAGTCTGACACGGTGTGGGCCATCATCACTTCGAATCCGTCGGCGAAGTACGCTGGCGACGCGAGCCCGACCGCGCTCTTTGCGACCGGACACAGCAATCTTCTTAGCACCGCTGCCAGCAGCATCGATCCCACCGTGTCGAACGCGGTGGCGTTGGTGGCGTTGGGCCTCGGCCGTAAGGCGCTGCGGCTGCAGAAGGGGCCGCAGGGTACTCCTTTGAACCTGGTTCCGCGGTTCATCGCCGTGCCGACGGCGCTCGAAACCTACATGCTCCAGGTGGTGTATCCGATCAACATCGCCTCGGCCGACGCGACGAAAGTCGTGCCCGAGTGGGTCCGCAGCCTGGTGCCCATCGTGGAACCGCGTCTCGACGCTGCCAGCGCTACTGCCTGGTATCTTATCGCGGACCCGGCGCAAGTAGACACGGTGGAGTACTGCTACCTCGAAGGGCAGCAGGGCGTGTACATCGAAACCAAGCAGGGCTTCGAAATCGACGGCGTGGAAATCAAGGCGCGCATGGACTTCGGTGCGGCCGCCATCGATTACCGCGGCATGCAGAAGAACGCCGGGCAGTAGATCGCCTTGGCATAAGGACAGACGCAGTGCGGCGAATGCGCCGCCCCGATCCACAAACAACAAGGAGAGATTTCAATGCAGAATTACGTTCATCGGGGGGAAACCCTCACTGTGACGGCACCCTACGCACTATTGAGCGGCGGTGGGTGCCGCGTCGGGAACCTTTTCGGGATTTCGGTGAACACCCAGAACTCCGGCGACTCGTCCGAAATTAGGGTCTTGGGCGTCTTCGATCTGGTCAAGGATGGCAGCACGTTCAGCGAGGGTGATCCGGTCTACTGGGACGACACGAACAAAGTGGCCACCAGCACGGTCGGGGCGAATTTGTTGATCGGCGCCGCGGGACTGATTCAGGCCAGCGGCACCAACGCTCCCGGCGGCAATACGTCGGACCCAACGGTGCGCGTGCGCCTGTTCGGTGCGCCGGGATTCTCCGGCCAGGCGAATGGCCTCAAGGTCGCTCATTTCCTGTACAACTTCGCAGTGGACGGCGGCGCCAGTTGCACGCCGGCCAATTCCGACACGATCCCCGCGAACGCGGTGGTGTTCGGCGGCGCTGTCAACCCAACCACTGCCGTTACTGCCGCTGGAGCGGCAACGGTGGCCATCGGCACGAGCGCGGGATCGGCGGGGAACTCGATCCTCACCGCGACCGGCAAGGCGTCGCTCTCGGCGGATGCGATCCTGGTGCCGACCTGCGTCGCCACTCCGTTCAAGATGTCGGCTGCCGGCCAGATCACGATCACCGTGGCTACCGGGCCGCTCACGGCCGGCGTGATCGAGGGCTGGGTGCTGTACGCCGTCGCCAACGCTGCCTAGGCGTTCGTCTACTGGGGGCCGAAGGCGTGCCGACCCCCGATCTTCCCTGATCTATGTCCGGCTGGCCCACTATCAGCGCCAACGCGAACCGCATCATGCAGAATCGCTTCGGCGAGCCGGTGGTGTACCAGGCGATGCAGGCCGGGCAACCGCTCGGCGAGCCGGCGACGATCACCATCATCCGGCGCATTCGCGAGCGGATGGAAGCGGGCGCGGTGGCGAACATGGAGGAGATCGAGGCCAACCCTGTCGATCTTCCCAACCCACCGCAACGTGGGGACTTGGTCGCCGCGTGGGGATCGCAATTTACGGTAACGACCGTGCGGCAAGCCGACCCGTACGGGATGCTGCTTCTCACTCTGACGCTGGTGCCGCAATGATCAATCCCAAAACCATCCTGGCCGAATGGGTGACCGCGCTCCAGGCTTTGCCCAATTTGGTGGCGGCGCTCGGCGGTGATCCGGCCACGATTCAATTCTATTCCGAGAACATCACCGTCTTCGGCCAGCCTACGCAGGCCAATGTGCGGCTGGCCATTCTTTCGATGCCGCCTGGCTCGATCATGGTCGCGTGGCAGGGCAGCGATTCCGGGAGGCTTGGCAACGCTCTGGTGTTCGTTCATGATTTCTCGCTCTACCTGCGCGCGCCGGAGAGAGCCGGCATCGGTTACGAGGACCTGTGGACCTGGATCGTCAACGATATCCCGGCGCACAGCACGCTCCGGATGTTGCATATTCAGGTCGATCCGAGCTGCGAACCGATGGATTTCTATCTCCCGAAGGCCAAACGCAACACCATCGTGATCAGCGCGGACGGAACTACCTTCGAGTACTTCGAAGTGCCGGTCCGGTTGATCGAATCTTATAACCCATAGATTCAGGAGAGGACCAAATGACAACCGTATTTTTGGAGTCCCCGCGAGGCGACGAAATCAAGGAGGTCGAGGCCACCGTGGAAAAGCTGTCACCCCTAATGTCTCAGGGCTGGCATCAGGTGCCCGCACCGGCCAAGCACGAAACTGTGATCCTCGCCAATCCGAAGGAGGGCAAGTAGATGGCAAATATCAACGAGTTGATGGAGGGCTGGAGCTACGGCAAGCAGGCCGACATCGTCACCGCCAATACGGCGGCCATCTGGCGTCATACCAACCTCAACACGAAGCCCTGGGCGAAGGTCCCGGTGAACGAGGATGACCGGGCGGAAATCGGCAAGGGCCACGAATTCCCGACGCAACTGTTCAAGTCGCATTACAACATGCCCACCTACGAGATCTCGAAGTACGCCTCGTCGGAGTTCCTGGCCTGGGTGATGGCGTTCTCCCTCGGCAATGTTACAGTTGCCGGCAGTGCAGCGCCGTACACGTACACCATCGTGCCGGCCCTGGGCGCCACCAATCCGACCGGGATCGAATTGCCTTACTTCTCGTTTGTGCAGCAGATGCGCCCTGGCGCGTCGGCGGTGCTCGACGAACTCCTGGTGGGTTGCGCCATCAAGGGATGGAAGCTGGCCATCAAGAACTCCCCTGGCCGCGCCAGCG
>Ga0302319_10008319_pt1 | contig 20220 bp, 13 predicted proteins | sample Bog_T0_2_FD_203319 | JGI IMG/M metagenome (GOLD analysis project Ga0302319, IMG submission 203319) | Peat permafrost microbial communities from Stordalen Mire near Abisko, Sweden - Bog_T0_2 | ecosystem: Environmental > Terrestrial > Soil > Wetlands > Peat | place: Sweden: Abisko, Stordalen Mire... | reverse complement strand
TGTAACTCCGTCGCCGAGAAAGTATTCGGTGACATAGGCAACCGGCTCGTTCTCGCCGCATACCGTCACATCGTTTGCCAGAGCGCGTTTAACGCTGGCCGTGAAGGCCATGGATGCCAGGTTCAAGTTGCCGTTAGTTTCGTTCAACGGATGCACCGTGCCAGGCACCGAGGAGGCTGTAAGTGATCCATTGATGGCGCGATACGATGCACGCGCCATGCTTGCCACCTGGCCGGCGCTCTTGCTCCATGGTGCGCCCTTGTCGGGCGAGAAATTACTCACCGCCGTGCTTAGCGAGAGCCCTTGTGCCGATAGCCCGGAGCCTCCGGAGTGAGTTACCAGCGCCGCCATCAGCGCCCCGGCGCTTTCGCCCGTTGCCCCTGCGCTGGACGGCATGAGTAACCGGTCGAGTAACAGCTCATCACTCAGAGCCTGGATGGCAATCCGGTAGCGCGGACCCTCCATCGCATAACCGGCATATTCGGGCAAAGGACTTACAGCAATGTAACCCGTAAAGTAGTAAGTCCCATCGTCGCCCATCAGTGTTATGGACTGGTTGCGCAGCGGCGTTGCCAAGTTACCGTTGGTTGGCAGACTCAGCCACAGTTGGCACAGTGAGGGCTCATTCAGTTTCCGCTCGATCGTAAGTGGCCGAGCTGCATCGAGTGCGGATGTATAGTCTTGTTCGTTGATCGTAATCTTCATCGTGACTCGCTGACCTACCGTCTTGCTGACTTGTTGACTTTGTTAAGGAAGTCGAGATTAAGTCGGTGTTTTGAAAAAGCACGGATTTATCCGTGCCAAGAAGGCCGCAAAATCGACACATGCTTTAGCCCCTTAGGGAATGTTCGTCTGAAAAGATGGTCTTAATCAGAGCCTACTTAAACCAGCGCGTGTGCCGCCGGTAAGAAACTCCGATAACACACCACCCGTTCCCCATCGAGTGCATCGGTCACCGGCAGCGCCAGAAACTGGCCTTTCAGCAGCACTCGCGCCAGCCCGCCCTTATTCTTCCCGTCCAGTGGCAGCGCCGCTTCCTGCGCACCCGCCATTGTCTGTAGGCGCGGATAATAGAAAAGGATCCGCTCCCCTTGGCTGCCTTCCATGACAAACAGCGCTGACCACTCCTGGTAGAAACTTCCGCCTTCGCGATCCACAAATCCCGTTACCGCCTGCAACTTCGATCCAGCCGCTGGCGCGCCTCCCGGCAGCGGCTCGGCAAGAGTAAGTCCAGTCGAAGATGCCTGTGAGACCAACGCCACATTGAAGGTCACGCGGCGGATGTAGTTCACATCGGTAAGTGCCTGGCGCACATACGCGCCCGATACCGGCGTGCCTACAAAGCCGGTCTGCCCTGTGTAATCAGCGTCCAGCGCAATAATCGATCCCGCTGAAAATTTTGCCGCGTCCGCCGCCGCCAGAGCGACGAATGTTGCTGTTGATCCGCTGAGTGTGGTTACTGCCGCAGCCGCCGTCGCGCCATAGGCCGACGCAGCAGCCCCGCTTGCGGCGGCCAGCAGGTTCATGTGCTGTGATCCCGTGGCCAGCGCCATGGTCAGTTTTGTCCAGCTCAGGAACTCAAGACTCACCTGCGCCTCAAGCGTCTCGCGCACCTGCTCCAGCGGGCTCGCCGGAATCCCCGTCAACACCGGCGCGGTTTTGCTGATCGGCTTGCGTGTGAAACCTTGAATCCATCCCAGGCTGAGCCACGGGGCCGGCGGGGCATCCAGGCTGAATCCACCTTGCTCCGCCGGATCAAAGAGCACAGGAGTCTGCGCCGTCCGGTTCACCGGCGCAAAGTACGCTCTAACCCGCCGCGCCACCGGTGCGGGAGCTGAAAACCAAGTCATCGCCATTTACTCCCCCTGCTCCTGATAGCTGTAAACCATCACGCTTGCGGAACGACTCAGCAGGTCCCGCTTAACTACTACTGGCGCAAACCCCGGCTCGTCCCAAAATACTTTCGTCAACATCGATGCAGGCGGCGTCGCCGTGTAGTTGAGTTTCGCGGTGTAGAAGGGCTGCATTATCGCTACCAGTTCTTCGTCCATCTCGCTCAGCAAGCGGCCGCGATCTAATCCACCAAAACTTTGCGTCCCGCTGGTCTGATAGAGAATCTCGCACTGCTCCGCAGCCATCGTTGAACCCAAATCCATATCCACGCCCAGCCCCAGCCAGCGCAGAACAAATACATCGTTGGGTAACTGATTGAATGGAGCCTCGGCTTCCTCCGCCAGAATCCCCGGCCTTGATGCCCCGCGCAGCAGGATCGTCCGCTCTGGATTAATCGCCGCCAGCCGCGTGCGCAGTGCCATATAAAACGAATCTTTCGCATTTTGCATGGAGTACTACTCCTCTTGCCTCGCGCTTACAGCTTTGCGCTTATGACGGTCGCCTGCCTTGCACTGATCACTATTCACTGACCACTGTCTTTACACCGCCTGCTGCCTTGCTTCCCTTAACAGCAAACGGTAAAGATACACCTGGCCGAAAGCTTCGTTTGCGGCAATTGACTCAACCAGGTAATCCTGTCCCGCCACGGTAACCGCTAGAGTCATCGCAAACAAAGCCTGAGCCGATGCGAGGCTTAATGCATTTACCTGCTGTTCAATTCCAGTCGCGGAAATCAGCAGCTCCCACTTCGACTCGTCATTCTCTTGCCAGGTTGGCCGCAGCTTGCGCAGCACCACTGGACTAACCACCACTTCGGCAAAAGCCGTTGCCACCAGCCCCACCTCGGACTGACTGCTATCCGTATTCGCGCCCGTCACCCGCAGAAGGGCCGACGTTCCTGTCACGCTTCGCAGCAGGGCATCGGCCAGCATCCGCGGCGCTCCCACAGGGTTGCGCGCTGCCGTATCGCTCATCGCTCACCCCAGCCTCTCCGCCACGTAGGTACGCAGCCAGGCCTGCACTGTTTCATCCACCAGCGAACTCGAAAAATATTCCATCTGCATCGTGTCGATCTTGGTCTTGCTTGCGTTCAATGCCGGCGTTGACTGCGCATTCCGCACGATCTGCGCGCACGCCATCTTCACGTCGTCGGCAATCGTCGCCAGGCCCGCCGTATAAGTTACTGCTACCTCGTTGTAAGGCAGCCCCAGCACATTCCACGACAGCGTCAACTCCCCGGTGTTCGGGTCAAAGTCCACCGAGTTGGGATCGATCGCCGTCCACTGCCCCGGCAGCGAAAACGCCAGCGCAATCTCCAGCAGCGGATCGTTTGGTAGTTCTCCCCGCCGCGGTCTCGTGTAACGGCCTTCAATGCTCACGATGGGCGTTGTTGCTGTTCCCAACGGCGCCAACGGCAGATAACTCAGTAATACCGTCTGCGATCCGCTGGTTATCCGCAGCCGTTCCGTGTACTGAATTACATTCAGGTCAGGCCGCCTGCAGTAGCTGTTGATCAATGCCGTGGCTGCCGTAATCCAATCCGCTGTCGTGCCTGCCGGCAATCCATAATTCTGGTAATCCGCTGGCTGCAGATATGCCATAAGATCCTTCCTTTAGTGGTCAGTGGTTAGTGGTCAGAAGAAAATGCCGGCACGCAGTGAACAGCGGTCAGTAGTTACTGTTCACTGACCACTGTTCACTGATCACTGCCGTTGTCTACCGGTCCACCAGCACCTGGTAATGTGCGTAGTTAGCGCCCTTCACCACCGGAGCGCCAAACTTCACCGCTACGTACTGATAGGTCAGCGAGTTCGGCAGTCCCAGTTGGAAGATGCGCGGTGTAGGATCACCGAGCCAGTGATACTCGATCAGATCCTCCGTTACGATGTAGGCCGGCAATACCGCTGTGCCTGAACCAGGAGTACCCGTGTAACTCAGGCTCCAGTCCGGAATCAGCGGCAGATCGCCCGCCTGCGTCGAAAGCATCTTCACCCGAACTCCGCCCGTGATGTTGTCGGTATTCAGCACCACGTTGAACTCGGTCTTCATCTCCCGGTCAATCAAATCCAACAGAACAGGGTTGGCGTAGATCGCCGTCGGACGCACATAGTAGCCGTTGTTGGCCACCATCTGCGCCACAGCCGACTTGAGTCCGTCCACGATCGAAGCGGTCGTTCCGATGGTTGTCGTGAGACCGCCCGCCACGATCTGCGGAATCACGCCCATGTACTGCGTGGTCGTGGGCGTGCTCAAGCTGGTGTCGTTGCCGTTCCACAAAGCCACATCGTGCGCCACCATCACGCCGCTCACGGTATCTACCAGGTCTTTGGCCTGCAGATAGGCAAACTGCTTTTGCTGGTCGCCCAATTCGATGTCGAACAGGTTGTAGTTGATCTGCGAGACGATCGCCTTAAGCGGCACGCTGCGCTCCACGCGTGTCGGGCTTACCACCGTCGGCGCGATGCTGCGTGGATTCACAAAGCCGGCTGATCCCGGAGTAGGAATCGCCGTCTCTTCAAAGAACCGCGACGGATGCCCTGTCGCCGGAACTTGCTTGATGCGCTGCCCGAAGGGGCTCGAACGCCGGCAGATGTCGAAAATCTCGGTCTGGTACAACGGTACTTCAATAGCGCCCGGCCCGATGTAATCTGCTGCCGCGTGAATGTCTGCAAAGTTTGCGTTCATAGGCTCTTTCCGCCCCCTCCATGGGGCTGTTCATTAGAGTGAATCTCTGGTTAAGTCCATGTTTTGAAAGGGCACGGATTTATCCGTGCCACAACGGTTGTAAAATCAGCGCGGGCTTTACAGGCTGCGGAAAAACCCATTGCTTTGAAAGGGCACGACTTTAGTCGTGCCGTAAATGCAACAAAACAATCGCGGGCTTTAGCCCCCGAGGGAATGTTTGTCTGACAGAATGAACTTAATCAGAACTTCCTGAGGTTTCAGAGTTCAGGGTTCAGCGGTTGTTTGCAGGAAGCGGCATAATAGCCTGATCCCTGAAACCTGAAGCCTGATCCCTGCATCTACGCGATCGCGCCTGCCCGCAGCAGTTGCGTCTTCACTGCGATGCGCTGTTCCAGACTCAGTCCGGACAAAGCCGCATCCAGCGCCCGTACGTCCACCGGGCCTTCGCCAATGCCGTGCTTGGCCAGCATCTCGCTGGTTGTTGAGGGCAGCGTCCTGCGCAGCGGGTTCAGCACATTCTGTGCGGCCCCAGCCTTCAACTCCGCCAACTCCAGTTCTGCCGCAGCCAGTTTCTCCGCCAGCTCCTCTTCGCGCCGGCTCTGCTCGACGGTCGCTGAAATCCTCTCCACCTCGCCGGTCAAGGCGCCTTGCCGCTCTTCAAGCCAGCCCAGCGTCCGCTCCAGCAGGGTCGTTGCGGCTTCCAGTCGATCCGCAATTCCGTTCTCTTCCTTTTCCATGCCGTTCCTTTCTTTGTGATATGAACATCGCGCACTAACTTCGCAAACTTACAAGCTTTCTAACTCGCTAACAAAAGAGGCTCCGATTTACGGAGCCTCTTTGCTAACTTTCTGACTACTGGGTGCCCCACCCTCGGCGCGTCTTTGTTTTTGCGCCTAGGGTGGGAGTCCACGAATCTTATACAGCTGTGCTAACTCGCTGGCTTGTTCTCCAGCTAACTCGCCATCCGAAAGCTGGTAGCTCGATAAGCCGCCTTGTCCCTGAGCAGAATTGCCGCTCCGGTAAAGGTCACCTTGGTCAGCTTCCACACCTCGGCCCGCATATCTTCCACCCGTGCGTCAGCCAGTTCGTAGCTCATGCCCATCGACTCGGGCGACTGCGCTTCGATGGCCTTCGCCACTTCGGGAAAGTCTCGCGCGTAAAGGTACCCGCGCACCACCAACCGCTGCCCCACCAGGTCGGCCTCAGTCAGCAGCCCGATCTTGCGCCGTGCATCATGGCCGTCCCAACCCGGCCGATAATCCACCGCCATGCCTAGCAGCGAAGGCAGCGCTTTTTCTGCCGCTTCACGGGTCAGCATCACCCGGTGTCCGCGCGCTCCCGCCGGCGCCTTGTCGCTGGCTGCATTCACCATCGTCAACACCCCTTCAAACGGCACCCGGTTAGGATGCCCTTCTACATGGGGAATCTTTACCGCCATCGCTTCCAGTCTCATGCGCTCTCCGCTCAGTGAAGACAGGGAATAGGGAACAGGGAATAGGGAACAAAGAACCGAATTGACACCAATCCGCACATCCCCATAAACACAAATCCCACTCCAAGTTCGATGCAGGATCTCTCGCCCATATTCACCGTTCCCTATTCCCTGTTCCCTATTCCCTGTTCCCTATTCCCTGTACTATCCCCTGCGCCCGCCAACTGCACCGCCCCATCCCGCACCAGCGGCCCCAACCCTCGCATCGCCCTCACCTCGTTCACCGTCAACACACCGGCTCGCAGCAGTTGCACCTGCACCGCCAGTTCTGTCTCCTCGTCCCTCGCGTTCAGATCGTTGAAGACAAACTCAAACTCCCGCCAGCCGATGCACTTACCGAATAAGTCACGCGTAATGTGCCCGGCCAGCAGCATCGCCAGCGGCGAGATCGCCCCGCGGAAAGCCTCATCGGTCATCTCCGATGCGGTCGACTGATTTACATCCGCCTCCAACCCCAACATCAGCGGCGGCAATCCAAATGCATTGGCCACCATGCGGATCAGAAACTCTTGCCAGGCCAGCCGCATATCCGCATCCGTCCCCTGCGCAAACCGCAGCACCTCCGGCTTCTGCTCGGTCGAAATCAGCGGCACCCGCCCCGTTCCCTCAATCTCGTCCTGCCACCAGCGAATCAGCCGGTCATGCTGTGTCGGCGTCGCCTCGTTCAACCACAGCGCATATTGCGCCACGGTATTGGCCGCCAGCTTACCGGCAAAGCGGTGCGCGCTCAGGAATTGATTCACCGTCTCAAACGCTACTTCCAGCGGCCCCAGCCCAAATGGCGTGAAGCTGCGCGGGTTCATGCGCACATACATCAGTTGATCGTCGCGCAACTCAATAGCGCTCGACTCCAGTTGCCCCGGCATCGCCTGCGCGTACCTGGCCGACTCCGGCTGCCCATCCCACCGCGGGTTGATGCGAATCGACGCGCCGTCCACGGCCCACAACATCGCCGGCCGCTCTCCATCGCCGGTCGGCTCCATCTCGATGGCGCCGTAACCGCCCGTCAGCGCATCCTCAATCACCTGCTCAATCAGCGTCCGGAAACTGTCCGTGGCATTCGGTTCCTCCAGCGTCCTGCGCAGCGCCCGCAACTTTCTCTCTGTGAATGCCAGATCTCCCGGCTTCACTCCGCGCCGCACCCGAACCTGCCAATCCATCGCCGCAATCCGGTCCTTGATTACGTTGATCGCCCGCCGCACCACCGGCGTCTCCGCAAACCGCCGCAGATTCATCGGCGTCGGCTTGGGCAGGAGTTGTCCCGGAAACTGGACCGGGCTCAGGATCGCGGGAAGCGCCAGCGTCTTTCGCTCCGCCTCCGCATCCGCCGCGCCCGCCGCTATCTCCGCCCTCCGGCTGCCGCCGGTCGCCTGCCGCCAGATCGCTTGTAACTGCTCTCCTACCTTCACGCGCACCTTCCTTTTCTTGGCCGCCCAAAAACAAAAAAGGCACAGCCCCCGAAAGGACTTGTGCCTCGTCTTCGTCAGTTGTCAGGAAACAGTAGTTAGTGGCTAGTGGTTAGTGGTTAGTTTTCAACCAACTGTTGATAACTCACCGCGAACACCCTGTAACTTCCAACCGCCCTTGCAACTCAACAAAATCGATCCTACAACAACCACAGATAATTATCTGCAAATCGCCACTAACTCATTCGTAACCGCAAACTGACAGTCCGTAGTTGTTCATTAACCGCTTTTCACTAACCACTATTCACTGTCCGCTAATCACTGCTTTTTCACACTCGAAGTTCCCGCCGCGCCGTCTCCGCCACCCGGCCCAGGTCCGACGTCGTCAGCACCCTTATCTGATGCTCCTCCATCGTCTCCACGCCAAACCGGTACATCTCCAGCCGTTCCGGCTCTTCGTCGGTCGCTCCCAGCTTTGCCGCGGGCTCAATCATCGCAGTCAGTTCCAGGCTAGCCTTCTCCACTCGCTCCACCCCGGCCCTCAATCCCGCCGACGAAAAAGCCAGCACCTTTGCCATCTCCACGCCCGGCTCCAGACTCACTGCATGGAACATGCGGATGAGCGGGGTCCCCGCGGACGGGTCTTTGTCCGTGGGGTGGTTCACCCCATTCGGCCTGTATCCCACATCAATCCGCAGCGGATCTCCCGGCCGCGTATACTCCGAGGCCGCAATCCGTTTCCTCATCAGCTCCCACACCCCGGCCCGCTCGAACTCTGTCCGCATCTTCGCCTGAATCGCTGCGCGCCCGCTCAACCGCTGCACGCGCTCCCTGGCCAGCGGCTCCACATAAAGCCGCATCAACTCTTCCATCCCCGCCGGCAGGCTCTCCGCCAGATAAGCCTTCGGCTCGGTCATCTGCACGCTCAGCGAAAGCGCTTCAGAGAGAAGCCGCATCAGATTCCCATCCGGCTCAGCCTCAAAGCGCTTGCGCAGTTCGCTCTCCATCCCTTCCAGCAATCCGGTATCGGCCTCTGGGTCCATGCAGCGCACGCGGCGCCAATCGTGAGTGAACCGCACCTGAGCCGGCGCATCGCTGCCTTGCTCGCGCAGAATCACCCCGATATGCACGTACTCGTTCCTAACCGCGTCCGGCACATACCGGAGCAGTCGAAACTCGCACGCCCGCCTCTCGTTTCCGCTACTCATTTCTAACTCTCGCCCATCGTTACATCACTCTTCCCGCCATACTAGTCCCCCACCGACCCTCTTTCCAATCCTCTTCCCCCACATTTTTTCCCATCCCCACCCATTTTGGAAATGGCCCTCTATCCGACCTCCCGAATCTTTCAATCGCTTCCCGAATCCGGCTTCTTCGCGCCAGCAGTTTCTCCACCAGCGCTTCCATATCGCTCAGGTCTCCGCCATACCATTCCGGCGGTATCTCGCTGGCCGCCGCCCATACCGTCTCCGCCGCCATCGTCTCCAGCCGCGTCAGCCACGGCTCAAAGGATTCCCAGCCCGTGATCTCCCGGTACACATCGTTGCGGTAGTACACCCCGCGCAGAGGAAGATCTTCAAACTTCCACTCCCCCGCGTGAAAGCAATATCCGTAGTCGATGAAAACCGCCCGGTAGCGTCGTTCCCGCTGCTTGCGCGCAAAGACCGCCTGCCGCCCATTCGCGTTTCCCGTCCACTTGTCCAACGCCAGGATGCCGGCAAACTCGCTCAGGTTTCTCACCTCGGCCATCTGTTCCTCGGGCAGGTAATCGACCACCTGCCCCGGCATCAGCCCGCCCACAAATCTTGACCCGAACTGCAACCCCTCTTTGCAGCGCACCCGTGTTCTCCCCAGGTCAATCTCCAGCTCCGGCGTATTCTCCACCAGCCAGCTCGAAACCTCCACCAACACCGCTTCCGGCGCCGTCAACCCCGCCGCTGTCGCCAGTCGCGAAGCCAGAAACTCATTGGCCAGCACCCGCATGTGTTGCGGGTTGTTCTGGAACTTCACCACGTATACATGGCCGTCCGCGCCCAGCATCAACTGGCCTTGCGCGCCGCCCCGCATCCGCCGGATATGCTGCACCGCCAGAACCGCCAAACCCGTTCCCCCGCCTCGTCTGAATCCTCATTCGAATTCTAAGCGTTGATAGTGATCAGTGAACAGAGGTCAGTTGTTAGTGGTTAGTTCCGCGTCGATGGCGCGGGCCAGTTGCTCTTCTGAAGAAATGCTTGACATCCAGAAAATGGCTTACACAATTCATCTGACCACTGACCACTGACCACTGACCACTGACCACTGACCACTGACCACTGACCACTGACCACTGACCACTGACCACTGACCACTAGCTTCTCCCCAAAAGCTCCGCCCGCGCTCCCAACCCGATCGCCATCGCCATCACCCGGTCGTCATGCGTCCCCGGCCTCGCGCCCGACCCGCCGTTCGGCAAGCGCACGAAACTCCGGCACTCGGCCAGCAGCTTCCGGCTCTGAAAGCATTCCGGCCGCTCCACCAACGCCGCATCCAGCCGCCCCAACGCCGCAGGCCGGCTCATCGAAGTAGTCAGCCAACCAGCTTGCCCTCCCTGCCGGTAGATTCGCCCGTAGCCGCACACCGCCTCAATCAGCGCCAACACCCCGCTGCCGTGGTTGTTCCTCTCCACCACTAGCCACGCGTTGTTGTACTCGGCGGCCAGCTCCGTCACCCGGCGTGCCAGCTCCAACCCGCCCATATGCCCGGCAAACTCCGCGCACTGCAACCCCGTCTCCAACTCCAACACTTCGGCCGCCGAGTAGTCGCCCTCGCTTCCGCCACCCGCCGGATCTACCGCCACCAGGTATGTCTTTCCTTTGATGGGCGGCAGCCACACCTCCAGCTCTCCATTCCACCGCTGCTCCACCGGCTCTGCCATCGTCGTCAGGCGCTTCTCAATCGCTTCCAGCTCGAAGACTGAATCTCCGCTGGCCAAAAAGCAGGCGTCGCAGTCTTCCGCGTACTCCTGCCGCGCCAGCCCGCGGAAATCCGCCCGTATCTGCCGCCGATAGCCAATCTGTTCCAGGCAAAGTCCGCGGTGTGCCATCAGATCCCGTTCTTCGAACGTCAAGCTCGCCTCATCCACCGCCCGCGTCCGGTAAGCCCGCTCCATCCACCACGGGATGAAGTGACGCACCATCCCCGTCTCCAAAGCCTTTTGCCACTCCTGGTGAAAGAAACCGCCCACTCCGTCCGGCGTCGACTCCAGAATCAACTCCGCGCCAGGCGCCATCGCCGCCCGCAGCCCCGCCAGCGTCTCCGCCGGATCGCCCGGCCAGCGCGCCAGCTCCGAGCAATGCAGATTCTGCACCGTCAATCCGCGCCCCGCATTCCTGTCCCCCGCCGACACCACCCTGTACTGCGCATCCATCTCCGGAAACACAATCTGCCGCACATTGGCCCGCGAAGTCCGCAACGGCCCCTCGCGCAGTCCCTCCGGCAACATATCCACAAACCGATGCACAATCCGGAATATCTCCTCCGCCGCCTCCTGCGAATGTGCGACCTCCAGCGTCAGCGTCCCCGGCCGCGTAATCGTCTTCAGGAAGAACCGCGCCGCCGCCCACGTCGTCAACCCCATCTGCCGCGCCTTCAGCACGATATTCCGCTCGCCCCGCCGCCGCTCAAACATCATTTGCGCCTTGTTTGGCTTCAGCGGCGCCGTCCTTCCCTCCCGCGTCCTCACCTGCAAAAGCTTCTCGGTCAATTCCATCAACACTGTCCGTCCCCGCAGGCTCACCGGATGATAATCCAGAATCCCTCCGAACAGTTCTAGTTCTCCTTTGCTCAGCTTCTCCGGACAAAAGCGTAACTTCTCAACAACTACCGCCTGCCCCTCTTCCGTTTCCGCCACGGAACCCCCATCTCAACCGGGTAAGTAAATCGACTGATTCAGTCCATCCAGGTCTCTGACCAATTGCTTTTGTACCAACTCCGTGCCCCATCCTTTTGCCTTTTTCCTGGCGAAAGGGTGGAATACCGCAAATGCCAAAAAGAGCGAATTCACACGGTCAGAGAACTAGTACGCGTCCACTGAATCCTGAACAGGGCGCCTCGCGCGGGGAGTCACCGCAAGCAACCCGCGGGATGAACAGACCAACCCTGCCGCAAAAGCCCGCCAACTCGCTAACCTGCCACCTCCGCAAAGCGGAGCCAACTTGCCACTTTTGTCATCAATTGATGCTCCAACGAGGCACGACCTTTCACCAATTCCAGCGTTCGTGCCCCTCAAAGCCTTCACTCTCTCGGCTCGTGAGAGAGTAAGCTATCCTCGTTTCTCGCCGCTACAGAGGTTCTCCTATTGCTATGCCCCGAAAGCACATCCGCTGCGTGGCTTTTTCCTTAAGAAAAAGCCACCTCGCACGGAACTAGCAAGAACACGTGAATTGGAGAACCGCTCTAAGAATCTGTCCAAAAAACATGTCTTGAAGGGTACGGGCTTCAGCCCGTACGTTGAGAGCCCATTCTTGATTTCCGGCTTTAGCCGCTGAGGGAATGCAAACTGCCGCAAAAGCATACCTCAGGGGCTAAATCCCGTACTCTTCTCCCAAATCCGAGTTATTGGACAGCATCAAGGTCGCCGTGGCTTACCACCCTGCAAACTCCGCATACCAACCGTTTCCGCCGTCGCCGCCCGTGCCCGCCGTCGTGTAAGTCGCAGCCGTGTAACCTGAGCTTGTTCCCGGCGTAACCGTGCAGCTCGCCAGCGTGCCGCTGCTCCACGTCGGATTGACCACTGCGGTTCCAGCCGTCCCCCCGACGCCGAGAATGTTCCAGACCACGCCCGTCCCCGTTCCGCACCCCGCACCGGCTTGGACCACCGTGCAGGTTCCGCTGAACGCTCCGCTCGTTACTCCCAGCGTGGCTTTCGGCTGCGTAGTGCAGGTGCCGCTGGTCGCCACAGCTTCAGGCACCGTGACCAGTCCGCCAGGACCGCCTGCGACGTAAACTGCAGGCCAAGTCGTGACTGTAGCCTGCGATGAAAGAATCACTACACCGCCGCCACCCCCGCTTCCTGCCCCGGTCGAATTAGCCGCTGGAGGTTTGCCTGGTCCGCCGCTGGCGTCGATCACTCCGCCTGTTCCATCCAACGACGCGCACATAGCTACAAAACCGCCGCCTGCTTGGCCGCCCATCCCTCCTGAGCTACCGCCTTGCTGCCCCACGCCGCCGACAAGCTCCAAACCATCCAGGCTGCTCGCCGATGTATTAACCGCTGCGCGTTGCAGATAGGGTGACCACTCCAGACCCGTCCCGTTCGTTCCGTTGCCTCCGCTTGCTGCACCCGCCGTGCCTGCGGGGTATGCGGCCACCTGAGAGCCCCCAAGAGAAGCCGTGGTGTACTTTCCAGCGGCGCCCGCAGCAGTCCCACCTCCTGAGCCGCCGGATGAACCCCCAAGAAACCCATTTTGCGTGGATGGCGCTCCGTTGTTAACCCAGTTCATCAGGACGGTCCCCCAGATCGTGCAAGCGCCCTGTGAGTGAATAGTCAGGCCTGACCCTGTGGCCGCCGTATTCCCATAGACGTAAGCTCCCGAATCTACCTTGAAACTCGTGTAATACCTATCTCCGGTCAAGTAGCAGGGCGCACTCGCTGTGCAGCTTGCGGCAGTAGCTTCGTACGCTCCATCTGCGCCTGTGCCGAGATATTGCAGCCATGCCGGTGTATTTGCCGGAGTCCCGCTACTCGCAGGACAGCCGGAAGTTGTCGCGCCGCCGTTCGAGTCCGTGCAAAGTGCAACCCCTGTGCCCGATACTGTTCCCGCTGTGAGCAACTTTGCATCTGTTCCTTGAAGCGATGCTGGCGCAATCTGAGCGGCGGTGATCTGGCCGCTGCTGTTGGCGCATGGAATCGCCGTCCAGGTTCCCGGCGTGCCGGCAGCTACGTTCACCCACCCGCAGATACCATTCGCCACCGCGCCCGAGTTCTGCTGAAAGTCCCCTCGTGACCAAGCCAATGTCGTCGGCGCGGCGGAAGACTTCGTCGCCATCTGAATCTCCGGACCAAGTACAGGAGCAGAGAAGGAAAGCGCCGTCGCAGTCGAATAACTCGCCGCAAGATTGCTCGCGAGATACACCAGCGCCGCGCTGGCAATTGTCGCGTCCACGTAACTGATCTTCTTGTTTGTATCCGTCCCAATGGTGATTCTCTGTCCAGCGGAGAGGTCCTTTGCACTGGTGCAGGTCAGTATGCTCGTTCCGCTGGTTCCTGTACATGTGCTAGCGCCGCTATTCGGAGAGCCGGTCGTCCCCGTCTGATATACGACGTCCAGAGCATAGCGAGCGCCGTTGGCCCCGTTCCAATAGGCCGGAGGCGCTAGAATCTGCCCTGCATAGAGCGTCGTGGCGTTCGGCAAGGCGGCAAAAGCTGTGTCTGAATACAAAAAAGCGGATGCCTTGGTGCTGTACTGCCATAGTTGGCTAAGATTCACATCACCTAGCAGCGAGATCGGCGAAGAAAAGCCCTGATACAGTCCGCTGCTGTTTATCGATGGAGCGTAACTCAGAAACGGTATAACCGCGCTTGCACCGCTCAGCGTGTCCTGTCTGCTTAAAGCTGGCAATCCCACCCACCGCGCTGTCGTATTCGACCCGGTGCCGTATGGAAACGTTCCGTTCACAATCGTCAAACTCAGTGCCGCATCGTTTGCCGGCGACATCACGAAGGACGGGTAATTGAATCCCGCCGCATTGGACGCGGGCGAGACCCAGGTGTTCTCAAAGTCCAGCCAAAATGCTTCTAGTCCGCTATTGGACGGGCAATCGTACATCGTGAACACGCCCAGCCCTGACGAAATGGATGTGTTAATTTCAAGCTTCATATTTCTGGACGTGAAATGAATGCCAGAGTTATTCGAGCAGGTAGCATTGTCGAGCGTGACGGACCCGCCGCCGGCGCTGCTCGCGTTATCTACCGTCCCATTGGCAATCCCGAAGGAGTCTTGTGCGCCTACCCTCCAGTAAATGCAACTGATTCCTACCGCGTCGCAGCGCCAGCCCTTGTCGAAGTCAACATTGATGCCGCCATTGGCAAAGTAGTAACCATACTCCGTGGCCTGTTGCGCCCAGGTATTCAAAACATGAGTGCCCGTGTCCACTCTGCCCCCGAAATACACATCCACCTGGAGCGACCCGGTTGTTGCGCTCGGCGCCAGCGCAAACTCCACATTGCTGATCGATTGCTCATACCGCGCATTGGAGTCCAGCGCCAGCATTACATTCACCGTTGTCGCCGTGCCCGAATCTGAAGTTAATGTTGTGGCCCCGTTGTTGACTGGAATCTCAAACTGCGTAGAAGAAAGTCCCGTCGCGGATACCTGCGCAATGTTCCGGTTCAGTTGTACGCCGGAAGAGGTCGTCAAGCCTTCAATGTCCACCCACTGCCCGGCAGTCAACGTATTCGCTGCGGTGAAAGTAGCCATTCCCGATGTAACGCTGAATGAGGTGATAGCCGAAACCGTCCCTGCGGCCGCGCCGTTCCACAGTATGCGCACTGGAGCATTAGCCACTGACGAGCTGCTCACCACCCCCTCGATTTGACATGAGTCATACGCCGAGATAGTGGACGAAACCACGTAACTGTGCGGGCCGGGAAACTCCACCACACCGCCGTAAGGCGCAACCCCGCCGTTGTAACATGCATTGAAAGCCGCCTGAATCGCCGCCGTATCGTCCGTCACGCCGTTGCCCACAGCGCCGAATTGCGTCACGTCATAGCGCGATCCGATGCTCGCCAGGTTCTTTGCCGACAAGGTGCTTGACGTGCTCACCGGCCCCGTAAACGCCGCTCCCGTAATTGCTGCTCCGCCCAGGTTCCCGAGCGCCCCTGAAGCCGTTGAAGCTCCCGTCCCACCCGCCGAAACCGAAACTGTATTCGTGCCCGAGAGCGCCGTACCGCTGCCGTTATAAAAGGCAATCTGCCCGCTCGTTCCCGCGTTGACCGTGCCGTTGGAGCTTCCTGTGCCACAAGCTGCCCCCGTGTTGCTGATGTACCCCGAGTTGTCCACCTGCAGGCAATTGTGGCCGCTGCTCGCCGCCAGCCCCGGAAACTGAATTGCTGTCATTCCTGTAAAGCTGGCGTAGAGTGTGTTGCTGTTGCCCCCGTAGACTTTGAACCCTGTTCCGGCTCCGCTCTCATAGTTGATCCGCACCACTCCCGCGGATTTCGAAGCGTTCACGTAAGTATCGCCGCTGTTCGTGCTCTGGTAGGCCATAAAGCTGTCCAGTCCGCCCGTAGCCGAATTCAGCGCCCAATCATTGGTCTCGTTCTTCACCATGTACCACTGGCTGTTTCCGTTCCAGTCGTTATAGATGAGCGATTCTTTCTTGCCCGTTGTTGCTCCTGCCTGAAGAACGTAATCGATCTCCGCGTCAGCCTGGTTCTTTACCGTCACCGATCCGGCAAGCGTCGAAGCTCCTCCCACCTGCAAGCTTCCATTGAACTGCGCATTTCCCGCGCCGCTGATCGTCGCCACAGTGCTTTCACTCGCGCCGCCCGATCCGATCACCACCCCGCCGGTTCCCGCATTGGCCGACCCGTTCAGCACCACAGCGCCCGTCCCGGCCGAATTGATCGCCGTCTGGTTGTTGGTGCTCGACTGCCCGTTGTTATATTGCCCAATCGACAGCCGGTTTACATTGTTCAGCAGATCTTCAATCTGATAAAACTGCTCCCCTGCCGTTGCGTCCGAATACCCCTCAAGCCAGCGGTATCCATAATCCGTCTGAATCTCGTTCAGCAGCCCGCGTTCGTTTCCCGCCCCAATTCCCAGCCGATAATGATTGGTGAGCGTCGCGTCCGTCTGGCTCCCGTACCAATCGCCATTCAAGCCGTTGAAGCTCCGGTGAAATGTATCCAGGAAACTATTGCGCGTCCCGTTGTCAGTCAATTGCCCAGTAAACATCGTTCCGCCGGTCATCCAACTGTTGTACGAACTGCCCGCATCCGCCACAATCTGGTTGGTCGAGTTTTCGTTCCGCAATCCGACAATCGTGTTATTCTGCGCGTTCGCTCCCAGATGCAATGCCGTCGCGCATCCTTCAATATCTCCGCCGGTAAACGTGTTTCCATCGCCCTGTTGCAGGTTGATTCCATAACTCCCGCTGATCGGATTTCCTCCGCTCGTCGGGCAGTCGATATGCAACCGCACAAATGTGCTCGCGTTCATCCAGTCAGTCGTCGCGGAATTCGATATCTGGTGACCAATCGCGTTCACCGCCGTCAGGAATCCATCGAATCCGTTATCGAGAAACGTTCCTCCTGTGTAATTCCCGGTTCCGTCCAGCGTCATGCCCGTCTGGTTCGAGTTACCAAGAAAGTACAAGCTTTCGAGATCCATCTCTTGCGTGCGATAGGCCGTCAACCCCTGCGCGCTTGCGCTGCTCGCTGAGGTTATATTGATCGCCACATTGTCCAGGTGGAAGCCTTGCGTGTCCACCGCATAACTCGAATCTCCCACCTGCACCATCGCCTTGGCGCCCGAATACAGAAACACCGTGCCGCCCTGGCTCCCACTTGCCGTGCTCGTCCCGCGCAATGCGCACCCGCGCAGCGACACATTCCTCGTTCCCGCCGTCACAATAATTTGATTGCCCGTCGAAATCGTTGCGCAAGGCAGCATCACCGTCGCATTCGCCGTCGAGATCGTCAGATTCGATCCCATGGCCAGCGTACCCGTAAAATTCCGCGCATCGCACGTTCCGCCATTCGTCTGGCTCAGCCCGCTCAGGCACGCGCCCAGCTTCGCCCCAAAATCCGCTCCCGGAAACTGGTCCACCTGATACAGCGCTCCCAGTTCCACGCTCGTCAATGGCCCCGTCATCGTCGCGCCTGTCAGCGGCACAGCTAATGCGGATTGTTCGTCCACGTAATGTTTGTCCGCCGCCTGCATCGGCTGCGTAGGATCGCAGCACAATGTCAGCGGCCCGGTCAGTGTCCCGCCCGATGCCGTCAGCAAGCTACTCGAAAGCCCCGCGATCGCCTGATCCACATACGCCTTGTTCACCGCATGTACAGCCTGCGTCGCCGGCATCACCTGCGCCTGCACCTGCCCCAGAGTCGCCTGCGCTCCCGCAGGCACCACCCAATATTGAGTGCTCGTCGAGCCGTCGCTCATGTAGTAGACCGCCGTGTAATACAACCCCGCCGGTGTCGCCCCAACATTCGCTGCCAGGCTCACGCTCACAAATCCGTCCGGCGCAATCGTCACCGTCGTACTATCGGCCGTCACCAGTTGCCCACTCGCCGTCGTAAACGATGGCCAGCTTACCATCAGCGTTCCAGTGCCCGGCTGACCGTTCGCCAGATACACCGTCCCTTGAACGGTCGTTGTGCTGATCGCCTGCGCGCCCGCCGTCCATCCCGGCAAAACGCCCATCAGGCACACCGCCATCGACAACAATCCCATCCATCCGCCGGCACTGAACCACTTGTAATTTGTGAGCTTCATCCGTCTCTCTTCTTTCTTCCTGAAATCCCGCCAAAGAGTTATTCGCTAACTCGCTGACTCCTCTAACTCCGCGGATGGTCGGGTGCCCCATCCATTTCGCGTTTTTGCGAAATGGGTGGGAATCGATGCCGGGTGCCCCACCCTCGGCGCGTCTTTGTTTTTGCGCCTAGAGTGGGAATCCACGAATCCCAACTCCACTTAGCCAACTCTCCGGGTGCCCCACCCTCGGCGCAACGGGGTCCCCACGGACAGGTCTTTGTCTGTGGGGTGTTCGTCTTTGTTTTTGCGCCTAGGGTGGGAATCCACGAATCCCAACTCCACTTAGCCAACTTGGCAACTCGCTAACTCCGCAAAGCGGAGGCCAACTCGCCGCCTTTGTTCATTTCCGTTGCAGTTCAATCCAGCCGAATCATCAGCCCTTCGCTTCGTGTCACCCGATGCCCTACTCCTCGTCCGGTTCGGCATCAGGGCCTTTCCATGGCGGCTCCGCACCCAATTGCTGCGCATAAGTCCAAAGCTGCTGCACCACCACTTCGTCCTCGCAATCGATTTGCCCATCCGCAAGCGCAAGCAGCAGCTTTGCGCACGTTGCATTGCCCTTTTTCGCGTTTTCGGTCAAGGCGTCCGTTATCGTTTTGCTGTTGTCTTCCAGAGCCTTGTCCGCCGCCGCCGCCATCTTTGCTGTTCCGCGGCTGACTGCCTTCTTCTCAAGCCCTGTCCCTGACGATCTCTTTCGCACCGTTTGCCCCTGTCTTCCCAACACCATCTGTCCGCCGGTCCGGTTCCACCGTTCCACGGCCTCGCCCACTTTTCCGTCGAAAGCGAAAAGGGGTGATTCCTTTTGGGAACCACCCCCGCATCCTCCGAATCAGTCTCGCCGCGAACCGCAGATCCTCAGCAGCTTCGTCCTTCTCTGAAAGCCACCATGCAAAGCCCTCGCAACTCCGCGTCAACTCGGAAAATGTTCTGCCATCTTCCAGATCCCGTCACAGGAAAGCCTCAATCTCCGCTCTCCTGCCGTCTCATTCCTCTTTATTCCTCGTTGAATGTTCTTAGCTTAACTAATCTCACCGAAATTTCCTGCAATCTAAAACAACCCATCTTCTCTATCTATTTCAACGACTTAACCGCTCATCCCTATCCTCAAATCTTTGACAAGAAGCCCGAGCAAGTCTCCTCCGGCAAAAGGGGAGGCTTTATGGTTATGGTTTGCGGCCCCTCAAAGAGGCCTGCGCAGAAGCGCTCCACGCTGGCAGCATTCCGTCGCCCGCGCCGTAGGCGCAATGTTAGTCAGCCCCGCGCTTCAGCGTGGGGTGGGCGAACCAACAATTCATCCAGAGTCCTGTCGGGACGACGCTCGTGCTCTGCGCACTGCGAAGGTGTTGCGAGGTGAAGGCAAAAGCGCAAATCGGGAGCGACTTCCGTAAATGTCAAACTACTACAGCCATTCCTGTGTTCTCCTGTTTGGAACAAGAGCAAACACCACCCAAAACACAGCGCCACACACGCCCCTCGCCAAATGTTCTACGATATGGCGGTGACCTCTACCGCCCACCACACTCCCACTCTGCTCGTCCACGGAGGCGCATGGGCCATCCCCGCCGACGCGGCTTCTGCCCACCAGGCCGGTGTCCGCAACGCGCTTGAAACCGGCTATGCCATTCTGTCTCGCGGCGGATCTTCTATCGATGCGGTTGAAGCCGCCGTCACTGTCCTCGAAGATGACCCCACCTTCGACGCCGGCCGTGGCAGCTTTCTTACTTCAGACGGCCGCGTCCAGCTTGACGCCCTTCTCATGGACGGTGGCCGCATGAAGGCTGGCGGCGTGGCCTGCGTCGAGCGCCTCCGCAATCCCATTCAGGCCGCCCGCCTGGTCCTCGAACACAGCCAGCACGTTTATTTCGTCGGAGCTGGCGCCGAGCAATTTGCCCAGACGCACGGCATGTCCCTCATCGACAACTCCGAGCTGGTTCTCGACCGCGAACGCGAGCGCCTCGTCCATGCCAAGCTTCGCGAATCTGCTGGCCTGGGCGACGACACCTTCTCTGGCCTGGATTCGCCTCTGCTCCCGGTCCTCGACGACGACAAAAGCCCCGAGACTGCCGTAACAGAGAAGGGTACAGGCTCCAGCGGAGAGGGTAAGAGCTTCAGCGGGAAGGGTACGGGCTTCAGCCCGTACATTGAATCACCCAAAGAAACAAGGGCTTTAGCCCCTGAGGGAAAACCCTCTCTCCCAGGCTTTGACTCCCACGATACCGTC
>Ga0302319_10008318_pt1 | contig 20220 bp, 11 predicted proteins | sample Bog_T0_2_FD_203319 | JGI IMG/M metagenome (GOLD analysis project Ga0302319, IMG submission 203319) | Peat permafrost microbial communities from Stordalen Mire near Abisko, Sweden - Bog_T0_2 | ecosystem: Environmental > Terrestrial > Soil > Wetlands > Peat | place: Sweden: Abisko, Stordalen Mire... | reverse complement strand
CGTCCCGAATCGGGCCGGTCCCTTCAATAAATCGATAGTCGGCGGTTAGAAGGCGAACTTCAGGCCAAGCTGGATCTTTCTAGGATTTATGTCCGCGGTGTAGGCTCCAAAGTCCGCATTTGTCTGCGCGCCAGTCGCGCTGAAGCGGGCCGTGGTATCGATGGCGCTGAACCGAGTATGGTTCAGCGTGTTATAGGTTTCGACACGAAGGACGATTGTCTTGGAGTGGTCGGCTCCCAATCTGAACATTTTGCTGAGCATGGTATCGAAGTTTTCCACACCGAGACCCCGGAACACTTCCCTGGACGCGTTTCCCAGGCCGTTAGAGGGCGGCATCGCGATCATGGCCGTGTTGAAGGCCATGGTATCGGTTCGCTGCGACATCGGCAGGTTCACGTTGCCCAGGACGTTAACCCGTGTCTCGACGCCGGCACCGCCGCCCCCGGTCAAGTCCGTGGTCGACACCAACGAATAACTGATTCCGAGGGGCACGCCGCTCATAAATGTAGGGATACCCGAGATCCCCCAACCATCGCCAATGATACTGGCGAACCGGCTTTTCCAGATCCCGCTGAGGGACGGGATCGTGTAATCGAAGTTCAAAACGACGACGTGAGTGCGGTCAGTCGCGTCTTTTCCGTAGTTCCACTCTTTGTAATTGGTAAACGGGTCGACTGTCCCGCTCGCCGGGGTGTAGTCCAGATTACTGGACCAAGTCCAGGCCGCCGAAAACAGCAGGTTTTTCTGGAGACTGCGTTTCAACGAAGTCTGCAGGGAATTGTAATGCGAGGTGGTCGAGAACTCAAAGTACGTGATGTCACCATAGCCCTGCGTGGGCCGCAGAAAATTGATCGGCAGCGGCGACCCGGTTGTGTGGTCGATGCTCGTCGGCAGAGAATTGGTTCCGTACGGGACAGCGTTCAAGCTCTCCGTCTGGGTCAAATGCCGGCCAAGTGTACTGACGTAAGAAACGTCGAGGACGGTGTGGAAGCCAAGATCGCGCTGTACACCGAAGCTCAGATTATAGGAAGTTGGGCTCTCGTCCTTGTGTTGTGCCGCCCTGACAGTGGCCGGGGTATAGGTGATCGGTGTGTTGAGCAGGCCTGAAATGCTGGTGTCGTACAGAGTGATGGTCTCTAACAGCGGCGGCTCTGCGAGGAAATTGGCGGTGGCGGTATCCGTGCCAATAATGCCCGGGTATATGCCGAATCCCCCGCGGACAGCGGTTTTGCCGTCCCCGAAGACATCCCATGCGAAACCGAATCTCGGCGCGGCGGAAAGAGCGGGCCCGGTCAGGATTCGTTGGTAATAGGTTTGCATCCCCTCGAAAACGGTACCGCTGCCCGGCGCCAGCGCGCCGATCAAATCCGCCGGTACAACCTGGCCCGTGGCCGGATTCATTCCCATGCGAACGCCGTTCTGCAGGACTGGCTGAATCAGCTTCGCCGCCGAGGCAGCATTGTACGCGGACGGCTGGAAAGAAGCCAGGGTGCCACCGGCCTGCTCGGGGGTGCTGAGGTGGTAGAAACGGACGCCTACGTCGAATGTCAGGCGCTTGGTGGCGCGCCAGCTGTCCTGGGCGAACCATTCAATGTGGTAATCGCGGGCGTGCTCCACGAGTCTCGTGTTCCCCTCGGTGTAAGTGGTGAGTGTACCCAGCGCGGCGTTAGCGAAGCCGTAATTTGTGTCGTTCGGATCGTTGGTGTCCCTGCTGAAATTGGCCGTACCCATAAGGGGTCCGCCGGTGGCGGACGCATTACGGGCGTTGCCCTCAAAATACGCGCCAAACTTGAAATTGTGCTTCCCGTACACTTTGGTGATGTTGTCGGAGACCGACTTCGCCGTCAACGTGCCGAAGAAGATCCATCTGCCTTCCCAGGCTACGCTGGGCGCATCCTGGACGTCCGTGAAAGTTGAATTGGGAACAACGTTCAGCGGGTTCAGTTGCGGGTAGAACTGCGGGAAATTGATTCCCAGTGTTGCCCGGTCCACCTTCGCAAGGGAAGCCTGAGTGGGCACGAACGGATCCTGAACGTACCGCGTGACGCCGGCAGTGAACTCGTTGATCAGCGTTGGACTGTAGGTATGGATCGCCGTGATCACGGCGCCATCGCTGGGGTAATTGTAGGAACCCTGTATCAACGGGAATGTGTTGGATACAGGGAAGCTGTTAAACCAGTTGTTTGACGATCGCGTGTCGTGGTTGTACATCAGGCGCGCGTAATAAGTAGTCTTATGGATATTCCAGTCGACCCGCAAAACCTGGAAGCCGTGCGGCTCCGATTGCGTACCTTGAATCACCGAGTTGTAGGTGTGCGTTGGACTAAAGCTGTTAGGCAGCGGGAACAGCGAAAGGAGCCCTATCCCGGCCTGGCTAAGCCTGCTGGGCGGAATGATGTTTCCGGGAAACGGAGCCTTGCCGTTCGTCGGGTCCTCTACCGGAATCAATTTGCCGCTGGTGTCCACTGTCTGGGAGAAATTGCCGGTACGCTCCAGGGCGGTGGGGAACGTGTAGTAGCTCGGGCCGAGTGCAATGGTGCGCGGCAGATAGTCCTGCGACCAAAAGAAGAAGAGCTTGTTGCGTGTCTTGAGCAGGTGGGGAATCAGAACAGGGCCGCCGAGGTAATAACCAAGTTCGTTGTAGCGGTAATGTGTCCTCGGCAGGCCGGCGCGGTTTGAGAAAAAGTCATTGGCGTTGAAATCCTCGTTCCGTACAAAGTAATACGCGCCGCCATGGAACTCGGGTGTCCCGGCTTTGGTGACCGTGGTGATCATGCCGCCGCTGTTACGCCCATACTCCGCCTGATAGTTGCTCAGCATGACCTTGACTTCGCCGATTGACTCCAGCGGGGGAATCGCGGGTCCTCCACACTGGCAGCCCACATCGAGATCGGGAACCCCGTCGTTGGTAAGGGAAAGGGAGCCGGCCCGGCTGCCGTTGATCTGGATGCCGCCTATGCCGCCGGAAGTGTCACCCGGACCTTCGTAAGCCCCGGTGTCGATGATTCCCGGCACTAATGCGAGCACATTGAAAAAGAGCCGACCTTTCTGCGGCGTCTCCGTTACCTCGGTGGTGAGCTCTGAGGCTCGCTCGCCGCTCTGCGTCTGTAAGAGCGCCGACTCGGCGGTTACGGATACCGATTCCGAGACTTGACCCAATTGCAGTACGATGGCGCGAAGCGCGGAGCGTTCGCTTGACCCGAGCACGATATTATTCTCGTCGTATGCTTTAAATCCGGGCGCCGTTACGGACAGGTTGTAAGTGCCCGCCAGCAGGTCCGGAAAAACGAAAGCTCCCGAGGGATCAGTGGTCGCCGTTCTTACGGAAGCGACACCGGTGTTTTTTAACGTTACAACGGCGCCGGCGATCGCGCCTCGGCTTGGATCCTGCACCACGCCGGAAATCTGGCTCGTCAAACCCTGGCCTTCCAGAGAGGCCAAGGTAAGAAGTTCAGCGAGGGTTATGCAAATAACAAAACGAAACGTCGACATGGAATCTCCTTAATGTTATAGGTCGTATGCTGCATGGGACATAACAATGCTTTCCAGTAGTCTTCAGGGCTCCCGGATGCTTTTGTCATGGCAGGGTATCTCGCATCCACCGCACAATTGCGTCCTCCGTCGAATCCGGGAGCCGATTGTAATCCCACGGTTCGGAGAGGGCCAGTTTCTCTCCGGCGCCGTACAATGAATACACTTTCCGGGCTCGCTCAACGGCCGTGCGGACGTCGGCGGCGGTGGCATCCCGATCCAGCTGCGGCTGGACTACGAGGACGGGCCGCGGCGCGACGACTCCAAGCAGTTCGTCAAAGTCGTAAGGTATCTGGGCTTCATGGCCGACAAAGAAACCCAGGCGCGGAATCAGGCCGCGCTCATAGCTATAACGCGCCACTCCGCCGGTGCCCCGGTCGGCAGTGTCGGTCCGCATCGGAGTGAATCCGCAAATCGAAACCACTCCCTTCACCCGCGGGTCGAGCGCCGCCGTATACAGACCTACCGTCCCGCCCATCGAATAGCCGAAGAGATAGACCCGCCGGGGATCGACCAGGCTCTCTTTTTCGAGAGCGTCGATGGCGGTGCGCGCGTCTTCCACCATACGCCCCATCTGCGACCAGTGCGGGTAGCGGTCATAGAACGGCCCGGACTCGCTCATCCGGCTGCCGAAGCCGCTCTGATCATAGGCCAGCACCGCGTACCCGGCCCGAACCAGCGCCAGGATCGGATGCAGGTCGTTGTGGTAGACCCACATGTAGCCGAGCGGGTAGCTATATCCATGCAGCCAAATCACGATGGGGAGTTTGGAGCCATCGGGAGTGTTGGCGGGATAGTAGAGGTCACCCTTGACATTGAAACCGAATGTCACGGGCCGGGAAGCGGTCTGGCTCTTCTGCGGCTCAAGCCAGCCATATGCATTGCCTCCGTTCTGGATGACCCAGGCTACTAAGTCGGGCGTGACCTGGCCGGGGTTCCCGGTTGCGCCGCGTCCGCTCGCAGCGCCGGCGAGGGCGCCTCTTCCTCCGCCTCCCGCGAGCGCCCTGCCTCCTGGTCCGCCGCGGCCGACGCCCGGCGGCATCATGGGCGGTTCATCCCCCAGCATCCACTCCACGGACTGACGAATGCCGGCGGCTGTTTTCTCCCAGTCGGCAGTGGATGACGCGGAGAAAGTGCTGGCGGAGGAGCCCGGCGGATAGTGAGTCAAATCCACGGTTTCCTTGCCGTTGGCACGCCACTTGTCGAAGTCCCAGGGGAAAAGAAAATTGTTGGTCCAGGTGCGGTTCTGCCGGCCAAACTGGATGTCCAGCCAGTCGAGGCAGGCTTCCTGATCGTTCGCGCCGTGAAATCCCGGAACGCGCAGCAGGCTCAGCCGGGCGGGGTGGCCGAGCAATGTATAGACCTTCAACGCAGAATGGTACACCTGCTCGAGCGACCACGAGTTCGAGACCTGGTCGTTCAGCCCGTACTCGATTAGGGCTGGGCGCGGGGCGATCATCGCGGTCAGCAGGTTGGCATCAACGGGCAGGCGGTCCTCCCGGCCTGAGAAGAAGCGCAGCCGCGGAACGAACCATGTGGGGAAGCTCCGCGTTGTGGTCTCGATCCCTTCGCCGAAGCCGCGCTCGCCGGACAGGCGCCACGGAAGCAAGCCGCCCACGCCCGTGCTGCCGGCGATCACGGCGGCGATACGCTCATCCATGGCTGTTGCGATGGCCGCCATCTTGCCATCGCGCGAATACCCAAACATCCCCACCCGCTTCATATCCACCTGGGGCAGTGTCTCCAGATAATCCAGCACCATTCCGGCGGCCCAGGCCCGTCGGGGCAGCGTCGCAAAGTCATATTCGGGATAGATCCCGGCCAGCGCAGCTTCATCGTCCATGGCGTCATTGCCGGCGTATCCGCAGGAGATGTAGCCTCGCCGCAGCAGGGACGGCCCCCAGCCGGCCAGGTTCGGGCTGATCAACACCGGAAATGGCCCCTTGCCATCGGGAATCATCACCTGCACGCGTGTGGATCCCTTGCTCCCGGGACCATATTCCAGACGCACGTTGCGCACGATGTAACCCTTGCCCTGCGTCTCATCGAGCAGCACGGCGCGATCAAGCTTCGGCTTCGGGGGGAACGTGCCAATATCGTACTTCTCGTAAAGTCGCCGGATCTCGGCGCGGCGCGATTTCCATTCCGCGGCCGTTCGCACGGGCCTGCCATCCAGGAATTTCAACGGGTCGGGGAGGCCGTTGACGCGCGGAAGCGCGTCGAAATCGGGCGGAAGTTCGCCGGTCTTCTGAAGCCATTCATTAAACGAAGGGACATTCGGCAGCATTTGCAGAAGGTTATTGAGGTACTGGCGGCGCTCCGCCTCGGTCATTGACCATGCCGGGCAGATCGCTATGAATAGAGTAAGCGCCGTGAAAACAAGTGGTCGTCGCATAGCGGGAACGCTCCTGACGTAGCGCATGCTTTCACACCGGGAACCGGAAAGCAATGCGCAAGTTCAGGGCAGGGTTGGAGTTTCGTAGAGCGATACGAGTGTCGGCAACATCATGAAGACCGTTAAGGGATTTATTTTCAGATGACAGGAAGCGGACGCCAAAAGCTGAACTTTCCCGGCGGACAGCCAAAAAATACAAACCAAAATATCGCAGAGCGTTATTAGTTCGTTGAATCGTTACCGGTTTTGCGGAAAAAGGGCGCTGTCCGGTCACGAATGCCGCCTGAACGACCGTACGGTTGACAGACCCACTTGCCTCATCGCGCAGGACATCGTAATCCGTGGCCGGCCGCGGCGAGCGTGACGTTCTCCGAGAGAATTGGTAGCATTGTGCCGTAAACCAGCGCTGTCCAGCGCGGCACGATGCCACCTTCCTCCAATCGCCGCTACGTAGTTGAGGCACTGGTACACGCCTCGCAGGTTCTCTCCGCGTTCCGGTCCGCGGGTGAATTGCTTCGATTGCGGGATGTGGTTAGCCGCACCGGCCTCAGCAAAATGATGTGCTTCCGCCTGCTTTATACGCTGCGTTTATGCGGTTTCATCGAGAAAGTAGGTGCCAACCAGTACCGGACCTTGTCCAATTTGCTCCTGGGCCGGAAGCACGTCATTGGCTATGCCACCCCTGGGGTGGACGCATCGTTCTCGCGCGAAGTGACGGCCAGTCTGGTTCGCGCTTCCGAGAATGCCCACATCGAACTGGTTACCGTCAACAATCGATACGATTCGAAAACGGCCTTGCGCAATGCAAGCCGACTGGTTCGCGAAAGCGTGGAACTGGTGATCGAGTTTCAGGCGGATGAGTTAGTGGCGCCCGCGGTTGCCGCCAGGTTCATGGAAGCCAACATCCCACTGATTGCCATCGATATCCCACACCCCGGCGCGACATATTTCGGCGCGAACAACTACGACGCCGGGCTGATTGCGGGCCGCCATCTCGGTCATTGGGCAAACCGGAGCTGGGGAGGCGCCGTGGATGAAGTCATCATGGTCGAAGTAGCCAGAGCAGGCTCGTTGCCCCGCGCTCGCATTCGGGGTATACTCAAGGGGCTTAGCGAGACAATTCGTCTGCCGGATCAGCGGCGTGTGTTTCATGTTGATGGAGACGGGCAATACGGCCCCACTTTTGACCGCATTCGCAAGCACCTGCGGACTTCAAAGGCGAAACACATCGTGGTGGGCGCAGCGACCGATCCGAGCGCATTGGGTGCCCTGCGTGCTTTTGAAGAGGTGGGACGCGCGGCGGAATGTGCGGTGGTGGGGCAGAATGCCGATCCGGAAGGCCGGGCGGAATTGCGGCAATCGCGCACGCGCCTGGTAGGCTCGGTCGCATATTTCCCGGAGAATTATGGGGCCGGCATCATCCATCTTGCGCGGGATATTCTGGCCCGGAAAGCAACGCCGCCGGCGGTATTCATCAAACACCCGCTCATCACACGGGAAAATGTCGATCATTTTTATCCGAACGACGCATTGATGGGAGTGGGTGTCAGTCCTATCTGATGAGAGATCGTGGTGTTCGATTGTGAGGGTGACGACCTAAGAGATATCGGGCGAGGCAGACTCAAGCCATCACCCGGATAACCCACCACAAAGCCGCCGGCGTCCATCAAATTCAGGATGACGGCCGCTTCTCTGGCGTGATAACATTCGTCCGTCACTATGAGCCGGACGGTCAAGCTTGTAACTAAGCGGTTTCCGGCATGATGCTAAACGTTGAGCCTGATACCGCAGAGTGCGGCAACGATGCCTGGCTGACCGATGTGGCCGGCCGTGTTGTCAGAAAGATCATGGTCTGAAGCGATGAACACACGACGCGAATTTCTGGGACTTTTGGCTTGCGGGTCGCTGGCCGTGGCTGAGACGGATCCACCGCTACCAGCCGCAAAGCCCGAACAGGTTGGACTCTCTTCGGAGCGGGTGAAAAGGTTGCATGCATTTATCGCCGGCTACGTTGATCGAAGGGAGATCGCGGGGGCAGTCACGGTGCTGACGCGGCGAGGAAAACTGGTGGAATTCCAAGCCCATGGTTACAGCGATGTGGAGGTCCAAAGGCCGATGCGAACGGACGACATTTTCCGCATCGCCTCCATGACCAAGCCCATCGCCACGGTAGCGGCTTTGATGCTCCTTGAAGAAGGACGGTACCTGCTGGAAGAACCCATCTCTAAATATCTTCCCGAATTCCGGGATATGAAGGTTGGCGTGGGGCGACCGGCGGATCCGGGGTATAAGCTTGTGCCCGCCGCACGCGAAGTGACCATCCACGACCTTTTTTCCCATCGCTCAGGTCTCGCTTTGCGGGGCGCGGCCGGAGAGGCGCAACCCGCGCCCCCCGAAAGTAATCCGCTCGCGCAGAGAGTGAAGAACATTGCGGCCACTCCTCTGCTTTTTCAGCCAGGGTCGGGGTGGAATTATGGGCCCTCTACCGATGTTCTCGGGCACCTGATCGAGGTTCTCTCCGGCAGTTCTCTCGATGATTTTCTGCACAGCCGGATTTTTGTGCCGGTGGGGATGCACGATACGCATTTCCGGCTCCCGAAGGAGAAGCTGCCCCGCCTCGCGACCCTTTACCAGAAGCTTCCCGGCAAGGATCTGGAGAAAACGCCCAATCAGCCGGATGTGCTGGAGCCGCGCTACTACTCCGCATCGGGCGGCCTTGTATCTACTCCTGTGGATTATGTCCGATTTTGCCAGATGATGGTGAATGGCGGAGAACTGGATGGGCGAAGGTACCTAAGCCGCAAGACACTGGAGTTGATGACTGCGGAAAGCTGGTCTCCGATTCCGCTTTCCTTTCTGCAAGGCCAGTATTTTGGCCTCGGCGTTGCCGTGAAGGACCAGAGCACGGCGTCGGGTCTGCTGGGCTCGCCCGGCACCTATGGATGGAGCGGCGCCTACAATACCTACTTTCGCATCGATCCTAAAGAGCAGCTTGTCATAATTCTGTTCGTGCAAATCGCGCCTGGCAATAACATCGGATTGCAGTATGGGTTCCACAACGAAGCCATACAGGCGATTGCCGACTGATGCCGCGCCTCGCAGTTACGCAGTTGGAGCGATAAGGCGTTTACCGCATCATCCCATAGTTGTGTGGGCACCCGCCCCGGTCTTCAGAACTGCAGTCTTACCAGGGCCTGGCCGTTTCGCCAGTTGGCGATTGGCGGCGCGGTGTTGGCGATGTACCCGAAGCCGGAAGTCGGCACGCCGTTGACTAAAGTTTGCGTGGCCAGGGGGTTGGTCGCCGTGGGATTGTTCCAGATACGCCGGTTGAAGATATTGGTGTACTCGATGCGGAACTCGAGCGAAATCCCTTCATGCAGGGTGAACAGGCGGCCGAGCGATGCCTGTTCGTTGGGTACGCGCCGCTGCCGGAAGTCGGTGTAGTAGGCGTTTGAGGTGCCCCACTGACCCGGGGCCGGATCGGACCAAGCCGCGGGGTTCAGCACGAACTGCTTATTCGGGTCGATATTGCCGTTCAGGTCGGTGAGGTAAAGCGGTACACCGGGCACGCGGTTGAACAGGGTGCTGCGGAATAACAGCGTGCTCAGATTATTCTGCGCTGCGGGAGTCGGAATCAGCGACCCACTGCCGTATTCGTCCGTTCCGGAGAGAGTCCATTCGCCGATCACCTTGCGCACGAGGGGGTTCGCTCCCACCCTCGGAGTGCGGTAGTTGAACGAAAACACGAAGACGAACGGCTGATCCAGGCTCGCGAAGGTCTTTTGGTTTGCGCGGTTGAACTGATCGTTGAGGATGCTGCCTCCGCTGACTGTGTCGGCGCCCAACTGCAGCGACTTCGACCAGGTGAACGCCCCGGTGGCGCTCAGCCCGTGCGAAGCCCGCTTGGTAACCTTTGCCTGCAGCGCGTCGTACCAGGTTTTCCCCAGCGGCGCCCAAGTCTCGAACAGGTTGCCGAACTGGGGGTAGGGGCGCAGGCTCTGAGCAACGGTCAGAGTGGAGGGGAAGCCGGCGTACGGCGGCTTGTTAAATCCGCGCGACGCGGCAAGCGCCGAACCCAGCGTTGACGTCAGCAGCGTGATATCCGCCGGGTTGTTGATATTCAGGCCGAACGAGGCGATACGCTGCGGACTCAGAGCGTTCAGGTCCCAGAGGTTATTGGATGTAATCCAGACGCCTCGGTTACCCACGTATGCGACCTCGGCGGCAATGTTCTTCGTGATTTCGCGCTGCAGCGCGATGTTCCATTGATTGAACCGCGGCGGCCGACCTGCGTTCCGGTCCAGGAAGTAAGCGGGCGAATTGATCTGGCCGGCCGACGGGAACTGCCCTGGATTCAGCGTCACGGCAAACAGACTCGCCGGGTCGTATTGCAGGCCCTGGCTGAAAGTTGCACCCGGTGACCCGAAGGAGTTCGACGGGAAGGTGAGATTATTCCAGCCCACTCCGTTGCCAACGCTCTGGCCGCCGTCCGGAGTGTTGCCGTACACGATACCCCAGCCGGCGCGCAGCACCATCTTGGGGGCGAACTGATAAGCGAGGCCAAGACGCGGGCCGACCGCATACGGATAAGTCGTGGTGAATGTGCAGTTGCAGCGTCCCGGTCCGTAGCCTTCATAAACCTGACCGCCGAGCAGACCGCCGGCCGCCGGGTTCGGAATGGTTGGGCCGAACATGCCGTTGCGGTAGTTCACTTCTTCCGGGGCATGCTGATAGTCCCATCTCAAGCCGTAGTCAAGGGTAATTTTGCGGGTGATTTTCCATGTGTCCTGAATGTACAACCCCCAGGACGTCTTTCTGTAAAAGGGAGCGGGCAGGCTGGGAAGGCTGGCGCTGTCCGCCAGGCCAAGCAGGAAACTGGCGTAAGGGAGTCCTATGCTGCCTCCGCCTATGTTCGTGGTTTGAAGGTAAGGCAGAGCCGTTTCGTTGGCGCTGAAGTTCCAGGTGGGCACGGACGCGTAACTGTCCACAATATTCTCGTCTCGGCGCCATTGAGCTCCGAGCTTGTAAGTGTGGTTGCCGCGAACCTGCGTGGCGTTCAGGAGTGCCGTCGGTTTGTCATTGATGTTCTGACTCAGGGCATTCACCCCGATTCCCAGGCCCATTCCACCGCCGGTGGCGGAGCTCAGGCCGGCGATATTGGGCATGCCGTTCAGGTAGCTTCCGACTAAGCCCAGGCCCGTCACCGGATTATAGTTGTACACCGCCGGCAGGTTCCCGTCGTAATGGACGGGGCGCAGGTAACCAAACCCCGCATGGATCAGGATGGTTGGGGAAAGGGTGTAATCGTATGCGAGGCGGGCCGTATGCGCGCTGATGTTGCGGTTGTGCGCCCTGGTAATCGGAACGGGTAAATCATCCTGGGCGACCTCCGGATCGTAGCGGTAACGCGACCAGTAGAACGAGAGCTTCGATTTGGTTCCGAAGTTCTGGTCGACCTTGATACTCGGGACATTCCGAGTGTCCGGCGCGGGCGCGCTCTGCTGCCAATTCAGCAGCACCGCGCTCGTCGTAGGCATGGGGAAGAAGTTCTGAATCTTCAGCGCTACCGGATCGATGCGGCTGAACGGGATGATGTTGTCCGGGAAAGGCGTGCGTGTTACCTGCCCGTTCACTGTTTGATTGGTATTCGGATCGTAGATGGTGTTCTCCATAATGGGATTCCCCAGCGGGTCGGTGCCGAGGTTTCGTCCGGTGAACGCCTGGCTGAAGTTGCCGGTCCGCATCAGTGCGGTGGGTAAGGTCTGAAAGGTATTCGTTTGGAGGAGTTGCCCGTACTTTTCATAGCTGAAGAAGAAGAATGTCTTGTTCCTGCCGTTGTACAGTTTGGGGATGTACACGGGTCCGCCTACCGAGCCGCCAAAATTTTCGCCGCGATGTTTTGCCTTCAGGTGTTGCCCGTCGCCGTTATTGGTATAGGGCTGGCCCGCGTCCAGGATTTCGTTGCGAAGGTAATAAAACGCCGCCCCGTGAAACTGATTGGTGCCCGATCTCGAAGTGAAGTTGAACAATCCTCCGCTGATCTGTCCGAACTCGGCGGCGTAGTTGCTGGTCTCCAGCGTCGACTCCTGAATCGAGTCGACGCTCGGTTGCGCTTCGAGCGAGTGTGAAGCGTCGGCGTAGGTACTGCTTACATCCTGGCCATCCATTACGACTCTGTAGGTGTTGTTAGGAGCGCCATTGATCTTGAGGTTCGAACCGGCCTGCTGTGGGATCCACAGCGAGGTGCCGGCCTCCACGCCCGGTATGAGGAAGGCGAAGTTAAATGGCGTGCGCAGATTGGTGGAAAACTGCGGCAGCGCGTCGAGGCGTTCATTGGTCAGACTGCCGCTTTGTTCCGCGCTTTCAGTTTTGAGCAACGCGGCGTCGGCCGTCACGGTAACGGAATCCGTCGCGGAGCCGATCTGCAGGACGACGTCGATACGCACCGTCTGCACGGCGTCGAGGCGGATGCCCTGCTGGATGTAATTACTGAATCCGCTTGCTGAGACGCTCAGCTTGTAGGCCCCGACAGGCAGCGAGGGGACAGTGTAATTGCCGGTGCCGGTGCCGACCGTTTCATACAGTGCGCCTGTGGCTGCGTTGGTGACCATGATTTTCGCCGCGGGTACGACAGCGCCGGTCGGGTCTGTAACAGTTCCGGTAATGGCTCCGCGATCCGTTTGGCCAGGGGACAGAACTGCCGTCAGCAAAAACAGGAGGCATAGCCGAAGTCCGTAAAGAGAACTCGTCGATCGACTCACACTGTACATCGCGTCTCCTCCCAACTAACTACGTGTTTGATCGAGTCACCAGGGCCAAACGCCCGAACGGAGCCTTCCAAATGTCAGGGCCTTGTTTCAGTTTTTCGAAACGAGATCATTATTCTTATTCGCGATCCTCAAGTCAAGCCTTTTTCATGTTTAATTTATGGTTCCATAGCGAACAAATATGGCTGGTACCCCACGCCCTCGTCTGGTCGCTTTATCGCGGAATGCCATAATTTCGCTCGTTCCGGAACCGAAGACCGCCCTTCATAGGGCATTCGCGAATTTCACATTTGAGCTTTGCTTGGGCGGCCGGCGGCATGTCTACCCGCATCGAGCGAGCCGGTATGGGCTTTCTCAGGCTGATGCGATGAGAGCTGGAATCGCGGCCTTATCTGTCGCTATTCTTGCTGCGGGCACGGCCACCGCGGAGGATCAGGCCTCGACCGAGTTCTTCAAAACCAGCACACCCGATCAGTCCGCTCAACGCGTACCCGCGCATTGCCGCTGTCGAATAATAGACCGGCGCGGCCTCTCCGCACAAGCGCGCTCGACATCTCGCACGCTGCGAAGTCTTGTCTCCAATCGACTTCGAGTTCCCGTGTACGTCAAGCGACGTGCCGTTATTGCAGTTTGGACCTCGCGAATGGCCGCGCAAATGCCTCCGGAACGCTGTGCGTGTTCGTGTTAGCCGCCCTTGCATAATATTCACGGGCCGTGTCGCGATCGCCCAGTTTCTCGTAGCTTTGCGCGATCAGGCACTCAATGAAAGGATCGTCCGGAGTGCTATCCCGGAGGTCCGCGAGCGCAGACTTATAGTCGCCCGCGTAAAATGCGACATAACCTGCGAGATACGGAAAGTACACCTTCTGGGCCGGGTTCGTACCTTTTTCCAGTATTGTGCGGGCGATAGCGACGAACTTGCGAGCCTCGTCCAGTTTGCCGCGACGCGCGGCAATGCGCGCCCGCGCGTGGGCCCAACGGAAATCCCATAGATCCAGGTGCTCCGTCGAAATGTTCAGTTCTTCCAGACCGGCTGCATGACCTTTCCCGTACCAATCGTAGGCAGTATCCATGTCACCGGCGTCGAGACACAGTCGTCCGACTTCGTCCGCCACTTCCCCTGCGTTATAAAAATCATGCGATTCGAGGTAATAATCGTAGGCCCCCGTGTCGGCCTTCACTGCGCCTCTACAGTCGCGTTCAAAACCGAACGAGACCGCGAGCGCGCGCTGCATCTGAGCTTTCTCTGCGGGCGAACGGGCCACTTTGATGGCTTGGTTAAAGTACTTCCTAGCCTCCGTATAACGGCCCAGCAGATCGAGCACAAGGCCGACCGCTTTGTTCGCAGACGCCGATTTCGGGGCGGCTTCCACAGCCTGCACGTATACCTCCAGAGCAGCCTCGAGTTTATCGTCGTGGATGAGCTGAGGCCCGGTCGCGACGGAACGCGGTCGCTGCTCTTCGATCTGCAGGAGCACTCGGATAGCTGTAATCGGCTCGTGTGCTTTTAGATCGCGTTGCTCAGGTCTGGCGCCCGGAAGAGGCATCAGAAAACCCGCACCCAACGCCACCAAGGTCAATTCGATCACAACTGCTCAAGGTGTTCTGTACATCCGCCGTTCACGACAGAATGTCCTTGACCACTTTGCCTTTCACGTCCGTGAGCCGGAAGTCACGCCCGCCATAGCGATAGGTCAGCCGTTCATGATCGATACCCAGCGTGTAAAGCAGCGTGGCGTGCAGGTCGTTCACGTGGCAGATGTTTTCCACCGCCTTGAAGCCGAAGTCGTCGGTGGCACCATAGATGGTGCCGGGCTTCATTCCGCCACCGGACAGCAGCACGGTGAAGCCGTAAGGGTTGTGATCGCGGCCGTTGGCCACCGCCTGGAAGCCGCCGACATTGAGCACCGGCGTCCGTCCGAACTCGGTGGTCACTACGAGGAGCGTCTCTTTATGGAGCCCGCGCTGCTTCAGGTCCTCGACCAGGGCTGCGATCGGCTGGTCCACCTCGCGGGCCAGATCCTTGTGTCCCATGATGTCGGTGTGATGGTCCCAATTGGCGTGATACACCTGCACGATGCGTACTCCGGCCTCTACTAAACGTCGCGCCATGATGCAGCCATGAGCGAAGTCGCCTTCGCCGTAAGCCTTCAGAGTGGCCGCGCTCTCTTGGCGTGTATCGAGCACTCGCGGAGCTTCAGTCTGCATCCGGAAGGCGATCTCCATAGACTGAATGGTCGCCTCCAACTCGGGCGAGGACTGCATCTGGTTCACGTAACTCTGCGTCATGCTCTTCCACAACGTCAGCTGGCGCTTCTGTTCCTCCAGGCTGAGCTTCGAATTCGACAGATACTGGATCTGCTTCTGCGGATCCTCTTCGTTCATAGGCACCGACGCGCCCTGGTACGTGGCGGGCAGGAAGCCTGACGAGACGCCTTCACCGCTGCCGCCTCCGGCAGCGAGCGAAACGAACCCGGGAAGGTTCTGGTTCTCGGTGCCCAACCCGTACATGACCCATGAGCCCAGCGAGGGCCGTCCGCCACGCGGGAATCCCGTGTACATCTGCGTAATCGCCGGCCCGTGATTCGGAATGTCCGTAATCATCGACCGGATCATGCAGAACTCGTCGATGCTGTTTCCGATATGCGGAAAGATCTCGCTGACTTCGACTCCGTTCTGCCCGTACTTCTGAAATTTGAAAGGCGACTTCATCAGGTTGCCCGTGGTGAACTCGGTCCGAGGCGCTTCAAATGGCAACGGCTTCCCATCGTATTTGTCGAGCACCGGTTTGCGGTCAAACGAATCAACATGCGACAGGCCGCCTCGCAGAAAGATGTAGATGACGTTTTTCGCCCGCGCCGGAAAGTGCGGCGTTTTGGGCGCCCAGGGGTTCGCTGAGGAACGCAGCGGATCCGCGTTCAGAACGCCGCCAAGCATGTTCGCGAAAGCGACCATGCCGAGGCCACCTCCAAGCGCCTTCAGGCCGTCTCGCCGGCTCACGGGAATGGGAATCGGTTTGTGTATCATTGTCCGCGCCTCTGTATCAATTGACGTAGTAAAACTCCGGAGAACTCAGCAGCACCTGCGTGTACTGCTGCCAAGCCGGCATCTTCGGGGCGCCGGCGCCCGCCTCCCTGAGGAATTCAAGCCCCATTTCCAGTTCCGCCCGATCGGGCTGTCGCTGGAACAGAAGGCTGTAGGCTTGGCGGATCTTATCGCTCCAGTCCGTTTGCGGAGCGCCACTCGCCTGCACACCGTCTACCCCGAGTCGCGCCGTGAACATCTGGACATACTTCGCAATCGAATCGCTGTTGAGGAAGAACAGCGCCTGTTGCGGAACGTTGGTCACGCTCCGCGCCTCCGATGCCAGCGCTGGCCCTGTGAAGTCGAACAACTGCAGCAACCGGTCCGCGGACCGGCCTGACCGCACGTACAAAGTCCGCTTCTTAGAGGTGCCCATGTCTTCGGCCGGACCGCCGGTGGCGTGTTCGTCGAGCGAACCTGCAGCAAACATCAGCGAGTCGCGCAGTTCTTCCGCCTCAAGGCGCTGCAGGTTGGCGCGCCACAGAAACCGGTTGCCTGGGTCCTTCGCGGCATTGGCTTCCGAATTCAGCACACTCAGTCTATAGGCGCCCGACGTCACAATCTCCCGCTGCAGTTGCTTAATGTCCCAGCCACTGTCGACCAGCCTTGACGCCAGGTAATCGAGCAGTTCCGGATGCGTGGGCCGGTCGCCCATCACCCCGAAGTTGGTCACCGAGTCGACGATACCGTGCCCGAAATGATTCATCCAGATCCGGTTGACGATGACGCGCGCGGCCAGCGGCTGCTTCACAATCGCCTCTGCCAGTTGCAGCCGGCCGCTGCCCTGAGTGAAGGGCAGCGGCTCGCCATCGGTCTTTCCGAGAATGGCCGGGAAGCCTCGCGGAGCCTCTTCGCCCAACGCATGGGGGCTGCCTCGCAGGTTAATCTTCACGTTGATCGGCGTGGCATTGTCTTTAAGGCCCATCAGGTACGGATATTCCGGCGGGAGGTTTTTTGCCAGAGCCGCGGCCTCCGATCGCATACCGTCGCGCTTCGCTTTCTCGTCGGGCCTCAGAAAGCGGTCGAGGTCGCTGCCCTTGTATTCGAGCAGCGCGTCCTTGCGCGGCCGGTTGAAGTCGCCGAAACCCGCGATGATGTCGCGCCACAGATACCAGGTGTTCTTATCGACGGTCTTCTCCACCAGCTTCTGCTTGTACTGGAACAGCTCGAACTGCATCAGATCGCCGGGTAGCAGGACACGCGCCTCGCCGGGATCCGGCTGATAGTTGCGGCGCATTTCGCGGTTGCTGTCGTTGACGCCCTTCTTTTCGGCAATCACCGCCTGCACCTGCGCCCGGAACTTCTCAGCGGTCTGCAGCGCCTCGGCATCGCCGCCGCCGCCGCGCGCCATAAGCGTATCCCATTGGGCGAGGTATGGATGCTCCTTTTCGCCCGCGAGGTACTTCACCCAACGCTTAAGCGTTTCGGTGTCAAGCTTAGCCTCGGTGGCAACCTTATCCACGGCAAGCGAAGGCTGGCTGAACTGCATGCGCCGCGCCGCCATCAGGTACTCGGGGATCTGCGTGGTAAGCGTCTCCGCTACGCCGATAGCCCATTCATCTTCAAGGTCCTTCAGAGAAGCCTGCAGTTCGCTGATCTTAGCCGACTGAGTCCGGTAATTGTCTACCTGCGCTTTCGGCCCCAGATTGTACTCCCAGAAACCGGAACTCGCGAAGACGCCCGCGAGCGAATAATAGTCTTTCTGTGAGATCGGATCATACTTATGGTTGTGGCAGCGGGCACATGTCACTGTCAGGCCCAGAAAGCCCTTGGTCAGTGCGTCGACTTTCGAATCCAGTTCGTCCGCCCGCGCTTCCACGTAGATGGTGTCGTCGCCGGTGAACCACGGCCCGAGCCCGAACATGCCCAGCCCCGGCAGCATCTTCTCACGATCCTTCTCGGGCAGCAGGTCGGCCGCGATCTGCGCCTTAACGAACTGATCGTAGGGCATGTTGTCATTGAATGCCTTGACTACCCAGTCACGATAACGCCAGGTGTTCGCGTAACCGTCCTTATCCATGCCGTAACCCAGGAAGACCATCCCGTTCGCGCCGCCGCGCCGTCCGGCGCCGTCGAAATACCGGGACACATCAAGCCAGTGCCGGCCCCATCGCTCCCCGTAGTGCGGCGAGGCGAGAAGATTGTCCACCACCTTCTCGTACGCGTCTGGCGAGTTGTCGGCGAGGAAAGCGTTCACCTGTTCCGGCGTAGGCGGCAGCCCGACCAGATCGTAGTAAACGCGCCGCAGCAGGGTGCGCTTGTCGGCTGGCGGAACGGGCCTCAGCCCTTCGTCTTCGAGCTTCGCCAGAATGAAATAGTCGATGGGTCCTCTGGCCCACAGCTTGTCTTTCAGCGCGGGAACCGCGGCCTTCGCTAACGGCTGGAAAGACCAGAAAGCGCGCTGCTCCGGGCGGATCGTGAACTTGTTCGGCGTCGCTTCGACTTTGGCCTGCGGCGCGTCGGGCCACGGAGCGCCGATCTTGATCCAGTACTTGAGGTCGGCGATTTCATTATCTTTGAGCTTGCTGCCGGCCATCGGCATCTTCAGCTTCGGGTCGGTGTGCGAGACCGCTCGGATCATCAGGCTGTCGTCGGGCTGGCCAATCACGATCGCGGGCCCCGACTTGCCCCCTTCCATCAAAGCTACGCGCGAATCGACGCGCAAGCCACCCAACTTCGAAGTGGTATGACAGGCAAAGCAGTTGGCAGACAGGACCGGACGGACCCTGGTTTCGAAAAACTCGGTCGAGGCCTGATCCGCCGCGGTGGCTGAGCCCGCAGCAAGAATAGCGATAAAGATAAGGCCGGCGGCTCCAGCTCTCATCGCATCCTCCTGAAAAAGCCGATTCCGGCTCGCTCGACGCAAGTATACATGCCGGCGGGAGCGTAAGCAAAGCCCAAATGTGAAATTCCCCAGTGCCATATGAAAGGCAGTCTTCGGTTCCGGAACGAGCGAACTCTGGCTTTCCGCGACTTCTGCCAGCGCTCAGCAGCAATGCCATTTGCGCAGATTCTAATGTAGTGTCCAGCAAATAACTAGACAATCATCTGGGCTCTGGTTTATCCTGGGTATGGGCAAATCATTGCCGGTTTCGGTGGTGGATCAGGAGAAGTTGGGACAGTGGATCGCGGCGCACGGTACGCCACAGCAGGTGGCGCTGCGGTGCCGGATCGTGGGGGAGGCCGCTGGCGGGAAGTCGGACCTTGCGATTGCGAAGCAGCTTTCGGTGAACCGCCATACGGTGAAACTGTGGAGGAAGCGCTTCTCGGCCGAAGGTCTGGACGGTTTGTGGGATATTGCCCCAAGCCGGGGACGGAAACCCACATATGAAATCGACAAGATCGAGGCCGTCGTGGATGCGACCCTGCAAACCAAGCCGGCGGGGATGACGCACTGGAGTTGCCGGACCATGGCGCAGAGTCAGGGAATAGGCAAGTCCACAGTGAGCAATATCTGGCGCGCCCACAAGTTGCAGCCACATCGCCCGAAAACCTTCAAGCTGTCGCGCGATCCGAAGTTTCTGGAGAAGATGACCGATGTGGTGGGTCTGTACCTGAACCCTCCGCAAGAGGCAATCGTTCTCTGTGTCGATGAAAAAGAGCCAGATACAGGCACTGGATCGCACTCAGCCCGGCTGCCCATCAAGAAGGGGCGTTGCGGCACGATGACCCATGACTACAAACGCAACGGAACAACGACCCTGTTGGCGGCGCTGGATACGTTAAAAGGCAGAGTCGTTGGCGAATGCCATAGCCGACACCGGTATCAGGAGTTTCTCAAATTCCTGCGGCGCCTGGACCTGGAGTTCCCCGGCAAGGTTCCTTTACATCTGGTCATGGACAACTACGGCACGCACAAACACGAGAAAGTAAGACAGTGGCTGAAGCGTCATCCCCGTTTCGTGCCCCACTTCGTTCCGACCAGTTCCAGTCGGCTCAATCTGGTGGAGCGATGGTTCGGTCACCTTGACCACAAAGCCATTCGCCGCGGAGTGTTTCGCAGCGTGGCGGACCTGCAGGAATCAATCGAGGCATTCCTTGCTGCTTGGAATGCGGATCCCAAGCCCTTCGTCTGGACCGCCACAGTCGAATCCATCCAGGAGAAGCTCAATCGTTGCCGCCAGACTCTGGAGAAGATTCAGCCGGGTTGCACCACTCCGAAGTCCCGAAAACGAGTGCCGAACACTGTCTAGTTTTTTATCGGACACTACACTAGTATATCGTTTCATTAAAACATAATCTTATTGATCTGTTTCCTGCTACGCTTAGGCATGGCAGGCAAATCAAGGCGGGCGAAGCTGATTTTATCGGATCAGGACCGGACGGAACTGGAACAACTTACGAGGTCGCGAACGGTGCCCCGGCGGGAGGCGCAACTCGCCGCGATCCTCCTGGGCTATCACGGGGGTGAGAGCATCGCCGGCATTGGTCGCCGCCTCGGCA
>Ga0302319_10008317_pt1 | contig 20223 bp, 15 predicted proteins | sample Bog_T0_2_FD_203319 | JGI IMG/M metagenome (GOLD analysis project Ga0302319, IMG submission 203319) | Peat permafrost microbial communities from Stordalen Mire near Abisko, Sweden - Bog_T0_2 | ecosystem: Environmental > Terrestrial > Soil > Wetlands > Peat | place: Sweden: Abisko, Stordalen Mire... | reverse complement strand
TAGCCTTGAACGTATTAATGCTGTTTTGCCACATCTTTACGAATTAGCATTAGGGGGTACCGCAGTTGGGACAGGGCTTAATACCCATCCTCAATTTGCGGTTAAGTCCGCCGAGAAGATTGCCCAATTAACTGGCAAGCCATTTATAACCGCACGTAATAAATTTGAAGCCCTGGCTGCTCACGATGCCATGGTGAACTTAAGTGGGGTCTTGAACACCTTGGCTGCCTCACTCATGAAGATTGCCAATGATATACGTTGGTTGGGTTCAGGCCCACGTTCGGGTATAGGAGAATTGCATTTGCCTGAGAATGAACCAGGTTCTTCCATCATGCCAGGCAAGGTAAATCCCACCCAATGCGAAGCCATGACCATGGTTTGTGTGCAAGTTTTTGGAAACAACACAGCAGTTTCAGTCGCTGGTTCAAACGGGAATTTTGAATTAAACGTTTTTAAACCAGTGATTATTTTTAATATTCTTAATTCAATTCGTCTTCTGTCAGATGCTTGTGAAAGTTTTACTGAGCATTGTGTTGTTGGTATTGAAGCTAATCGCCATAATATCAAAAAGCATCTGGATAATTCTTTGATGCTAGTTACCGCTTTAAATCCCTATATTGGCTATGATAATGCTGCCAAGGTAGCTAAAAAAGCATTCGCTGAAAATATCACCCTTAAAGAAGCTTGTGTGGCTTTAGGGTTATTGACAACAGAAAGATTTGACGCCCTCGTCCGTCCTCAAGATATGCTCGGGCCCAAGTAAAATACTATGATAATCGGCGTCCCCAAAGAAATTAAAAACAATGAATTTCGTGTGAGTATTTTACCCGTAGGTGTAGAGTCCTTGGTCAGGGCAGGGCATCATGTGATTATCGAACATAATGCCGGTTTAGGCAGTGGTATTAGTGATTTTGATTATGAGACGGTAGGCGGTGAGATTGTTGATAGCCCTGAGTCAGTCTTTGCTCAAGCCGGGATGATTGTCAAAATCAAAGAACCTCAAGCTTCTGAATACAAATTTCTTAAAAAGGATCAAATTGTATTCACTTATTTTCATTTTGCCGCCAGTCGTGAATTGACACTCGCCATGCTTGAGCGTAAAATCATAGCTTTAGCTTATGAAACCCTTCAAAGTGAGAATGGTGAATTGCCGTGTTTAACGCCTATGTCTGAAGTTGCCGGACGTATGGCTGTACACGAGGGGGCAAAGTATTTAGAGGTCCCCATGCATGGCAGAGGAATTTTGTTAGCAGGTGTTCCTGGTGTATACCCTGCAGAAGTCACTATCCTGGGGGCGGGTGTAGTTGGTTCTAATGCTTGCAAGATGGCAGCAGGATTAGGGGCTAATGTTACTGTTTTGGATATTAATCTCAACCGCTTACGTCATTTAGAAGAAATCATGCCGCCTAACGTGCATACGCTAATGAGTAATGCGCATAATATCCGTGATGCTGTTCTTAAGGCGGATTTAGTGATTAGTTCGGTCTTGATTCGTGGCGCTAAAGCACCTTGTTTAATTGACCGTAAATTAGTCTCCCAGATGAAAAAAGGCGCCGTGATTGTTGATGTGGCGATTGATCAAGGTGGATCGACAGAAACTTCCAGGCCAACCACTCATGAAAATCCTGTATATTTGATCGATGGGGTCGTTCATTATTGTGTGACTAATATGCCTGGAGCGGTCGCTCGGACCAGCACCTATGCGTTAACGAATGCCACTTTCCCCTATGTCTTGAAAGTCGCTAATGACGGGTTTAGAAAATGGGTCAAGGATTCACATGAAATCAGAACGGCTTTAAATATGACCGAAGGTCATTTGCATATCAAAGAGGTTGCCGAAACTTTTGATTTACCCTATAAAAAGTTTACCTAATTTGATTTTTCTATTTTTATATTATAAATATAATCATTGACGGAAAATATAAAGAAAATAGAATAAGTATATGCCAATCAATCAATCATCCTTTGAAGAGCGCAGGGACAGTGTACGTGCCAAGCGTATTGTTACTGTACGTCACCGCTTAATCAAGCAAGCTAAACGAAAAGGGAGCTCTATGTGGCAGTTATCCACCACGGAAAATATGTCCCTGAGTGGTTTGCTATTTGTGAGTGCTTTGGCATATCACGTTGGTGATGCCATTGAACTTCAGGTGGTCATGTCTGGGGTTCTTGATATTTTTAATGGTTTTGGAAAAGTAATGCGAGTTACCCGCAATAAAGGTGGTTACTATCTTGTTGGTGTCAAGTATGTGGATTTAAAGACTAAACGCCGTCCAGCCAAAACCATATTAGCTTCTATGTAATGGTTAGACCGGCTTCCCACAGAATGAATCCATGAATAAAGACAATTCAAAGCATTTGACGATCTCCTGGATTCTTTTTACCTTTCTACTTTGGATTTTTGCTTTCCGCGGTTTTTTAAGTTCGAAATTTTCCTTGACCAGTGACGCCACTTCCTATTATGACCATATAAAATTCTTCGTAGAAAATTTAGGATCTGGTGTTTATCCCTTATGGGACCCTTTTTGGTGCAACGGGGCTCCCAATGATTTCTTTTTGCGGCGCATTGGTGCCCTTAATCCATTTTATTCAATCATCCTTGTGTTAAAACTTGTGGGCATTCCGTACACCTTGGCGTATCTCTGGTTTTTAGCAGGGTATTACTGGAGCGGCATGATCGCATTTTATTTATTAGCGATGCGTTTATATCATAATCGCCTCATTGCTTATGGGGGATATCTGATCCTTTTGTTTTCAGCCTTGGGTACTAGGCTTTTTGATTCTTATATGATGTTAGTAACTGTGCCGTTGATTTGGTTTTTTTATTTTCTAGTGGCTTTTACACAAACGCCCCAAAAGAATTTATTTTTAGGGATGGTCTTATCCTTATTAATTTTGGTAAGCACCTACATTCCGTTTTATTTCTTAATTATCCTGGCTCTTTTCTTCTTAATTTTTCCTTTGATATTCTTTAAAGAAGTTCCTGAAATCTTCTATAAATATGTCAGATTTATAAAAGAAAATTTAGTTTTATTCCTATTGTCTATTGGTGTATTGATATTTTCGTTTTTCCCGATCGTTAATTTCTTTCATAATTCAGCCAATGGTCAAATAGTCCTGCCTGTGCGCCATGGAGACGCCGGCGCAGGGCACACCTTGATTGTCCCTCATAAAATGCTGGATTGGGGGGCGGTTGAAGATTTTATGTATTCTGCCTATTTTTCAAATCTCAAATTATATAAATTTGCAGTGGTGTATGTGCCATTTTTCTCAGTAATCCTGTTTGTATTGGGACTGATCGGTCGTATCAACCGTCGTGCCGTTTTGATGTTCTTATTCGGATCAATCCTTATTTGCAGCATAGTTCCCCATGGACTTCCATTTTATGATTTCTTTTACAATCATATTTTTATTTTGAAATATTTTAGGAATCTGCATTTCTTTATTTGGTTTTTCTTGATTCCGCTTTTTGTATTATTGGTATTGGAACATTGGCATATGTTTACTGAGTTGATTTTGGCAAATACCAAGAACAAATGGTTACTATTTTCTTTCGTTTTTATAGTTCATCTGGCTATTTTTATTTTCATTTATACTCGAAATGATGCCATTGGGGGCACCTATTGTATGATTCTTTTAAGTTTTGTTTTCTGCTCATTAATGGTATTCGGATATTTGAAAGATAATGTTTGGGGATTTACATTATTGACGTTGACTGCACTTGTTCAACCTCTGGAAGTTTATCACTATTTTTCATTAAAAGCTGATCCTTATGCAAATGCCTATGATTATGATTTTTCCTATAAATCGATGTCTTTAAGTGATCTGGGCTTGATTAAGCCTGAAAATACTTCTCTATCGAAAGAACCATTGTATTACGCTGCAGGTGGTTATAATTTCATTCATGAAAATGTCAGTAATTATGCCCTTTCTAAATATTTACAGTATAAGTTCCTTTTAGTTGAACATCTAGAACCAGTTGATCATAATCAATTAGATGGATCTCGTTTAGAACGTCAATTCTTGATGGAAGAAAATAACGCGATAGTTTATAAAAATAATGGCGGAGATTTAAAATTAAACAGTAATGATCCTCATCCGTCAACAATGGCCATCCGATTTAATGGCAACTCCAATGGGCTTAAAATCCTGATTTTCAATGCTAATAATCTAAGTGTTGAAACCAATATGCCTTATGAGAAGTTTTTAATTTATAACGATAGTTACGACAGAGACTGGAAGGTGAGTGTAAATCATCATCGCAGTACTCTTTATGAAGTTAATGGGGCCTTTAAGGGTGTTTGGCTTCCTGCTGGTAATAGTTTGGTTGAATTTCGCTTTGGTGCTTGGTGGCAATATGCCATGAACATCCTTTTGTCCCTATTCACTTTTTGTTTTTTAGTGATGGCTTTGTATTTTACCTTTGAGGTAAAAAGATGATTATCTCTCTGTTGAAATTTTTGAAGTTTTTGGTAACCAGGAGTGCTTTTTTATATTTGATATTTTTTTTGCTAATTTGGAAAACCTTGGATTATCAACAACTGATCAATAATGCCGTTCCTCAAACCTTAAGCCGGTTGACGCCCCCCATTGATTATTTTTCCGAATTTGTCGACAGGCAGAATCAATATGATCACTTTAAGCTGATGAACTGCATTAATTATCATAAAGCGGTTGCTCATTTTTTTAGTTTTCAGAAATCCGAGGCCTACGGGATGTTGGGTTTTTGTTACGAACGTTTAGGAGAAGAGTCTCTGGCTATCAATTCTTACCAGCAAGCCATCACTATTAATCCTGATTATTTCTGGCCTTATTATAATTTAGGAGTGATTTATTATGATAAAAGTCAATATTCAAAAGCTCAAGACTATTTTGTTGAAGCCCTCCAACAAGTTCCTGTTAAGACAATATTCTTTTTGACCAGGTCGAAAGTTTATAATGATGTTAAATTAAGCATGATTAATGGTTCCTACGATTTCCTTCTAAGCCTTAAGAAGGGACGAAGGGAAGCCTATGAATTATTAATGGAAAGTTTATATAAAACAGGTTCTTACGCACAATTAGCCAAGGTGTCTGTGGCAGGATTAAGTGAAGGTTTGGGTGATGAGGATGTTTTTAATTATTATGCAGGTCTCGGATCTTTTTATGAAAAGAATTTGCCTGATGCTGTATTCTTCCTAAAAGCAGCCATTTCAAAAAATCCTAATAATCCTGATGCTTATTATTTTTTAGGTCAATGTTTGCGAATGGCGGGTAAAGATGAGATGGCAGGTTTGTTGCTTGCAAAAGCAGCTGGGCTTCATCAGCAGGGTTATATAAGTATTAATCAACATTTAAAACCTAGAGTACAATTCTTCTAAATTTATTGACTAACCCGATCATTTTAGACTACTATTAACCATTATAATCTTATATAAATTATGAAACTATTCCGTAATAATTTCTTTATCGCTTTGCTTTTTCTTATTGGTTATTTACTAACCAATAGCTATATCTATGGATGGGATGATCAGCATTTGGAAATCCCTATCTTGAAGCATATGATCGACCCCAGTTTATATAAAGGCGATTACTATGTGGAAAGTCTTTCTAAATATTTCACCTGCTGGCTTTATCCTCTTTTAGCGAAAGTGATCACCCTTAAACAAGTCCCGACGGCGTATTTGATCATTTTTTTAATTTCACGTTACTTTATGTTTTATTGGGTTTATCGTTTGTGGTTGATGATTAGCGGTAGTTGCTTTGCGGCTGTCAGTGCTACATTAATGTTCTTTCTTTTGGGAAGAACGGAAGAGTTTTTGTATCGTAGCCTTTGCCATGAGGAATTTAGCTTTATTTTTATGTTTGCTGGGCTTTATTGTTTTTACGCCAGGCAATATGTATTGGCTGCTCTGATTTTTGGAATCGGTGTTAATTTTCATGCCATTTATAATTTATTCCCCATGCTTTATATGTCAGCCTTTCTTTTATTTTGTCATCCTAATAGATTTAAAATGGTTTTTTGGACAGGATTTGCTTTTGTCATAGCTTCATTGCCATTTTTACTTTGGCAGATTCCTATTTCAATTTCCAGGGAAGTAGCTCATCCAGTACCTGCCAGTGAGTGGATTCCTTTATACTATTTATCTTGCCCCCAGAATTTTCTTTTTGCAGATTCAACTTTGCATGATGTCTTGACAAATATCCATGTATGGTGGGATCGGTCTGCCCAGTATCTTTTATTAACAGGACTTTACATTTTTAATTTAATATTTAATCCCTTGTTACGTAAGGATGGAAAGGTTCATGCGATTGTAGGGGTGTCTTGGGCCTTGCTGGGGGTAATATATGTCTTTGATTACATTCATCCCAGCCGTTTTGTTTTGGACTTGAATTTGGTAAGGGTTGAGCAATTCGTTCATTTCTTCCTGATGGGATATACCACTATTTGGGCGGTACAACAAGTTCAAAGAGGGCGTCCTTGGTTAGGCTTAGCCGCTGCCTTGTTAATAACAGCGACTGCAACAACGAGCTTGGTTGCATTGTTCTTTTTGACCTTGGTAGCTATTATGTTTTCCATCGATACAGCGGTACAATCACCTAAACCATGGAAAACGTTAATTACCTTTATATTTTGTATTGCGGCTCTCTATTTGGCGCAGATGCTTATGACTGAGTTAAAAACTTTAACCTACATTCCTTATCTGTGGATAAAATTCAGATGGGTTGTATTAGGGATAAGCTTGGTTACACTGCTGTTGTTATTTAAAAGCCAAGTATTATGGTTACGGCGATTGTTGATTATTATTCCTTTAGCAGGTTCATTTATTGGCTTTTGCATTTTTCACTATAATTACTTGCAGGAAAAATATCATGGGACTGGTTTTTGGCAATTACAGCGCAATTGGGAAGACATGCAGCGTTATGTACGAGATAATACTCCTAAAGATGCCTTGTTCCTGACCCCTTATGATATGGAAATGGGTGGCTTTCGCATTCATTCTGAACGTAAGGTTCTAGTCTGCTATCGCGATTGTGGAATTATTGGTTTTAATTATCCTGCAGCATTAGAGTGGCAAAAACGTATCAAAGATATTCAGGAATTTAAAGTTTATACGGATAAATCCGTAGAGCATGCTGTGTTAACGGCCATTCTTAAATATAAGGTCGATTATATTGTTTTTATGCGGTATTACGCCCCTAAAGAAAATAATTCATTTTTAAAGATGATTTATCAGAATGAAGCTTTTTCATTATTTCAAGTCACGGTCAAGGTACCATAAAAACCCATGATACAAAAGGTTCATATAAAATCTTCACTTATCAATGCTTGTCTGACTGTGCTGATTATATTAACCTTAGTTGCTTTCTCCTTACATTTTTATCGCCTCAGTAAGGTGCCTTTTGGTTTTCATGTTGATGAGATGAGTGGTTCAGTGGCTATTGGGTGTTTGGCAACAGAAGGACTAGATGCACACAATCATCCTTACCCACTATTTGCTAATCTTAATTACGGCACGCCTAAGCCGCCAGTTTATTTGTATCCTGCTGTTACCTGGTCTAAATTATTTGGCTATTCGGTCCCGAGCTTACGGGCCTTGAGCGTAACTGTTCATCTATTAGGTATTATAGGTCTTTTTTTCCTGGCTCAATCTTTGTTAGGATGGCGCTATGCAGTATTGACCGTATCATTTGCCAGCATCTCACCGTGGGCATGGGTGGAAAGCAGGGTAGCGTTTGAATCCCTGTTTGCGGTAACGTTTATGATATGGGGTTTGTACTTCATTTTACAACCGCCAAAGATGTGGCGGATGATCCTTGCCGGCGTGCTGATGGCAGGAGCAATGTATTCTTATCCGCCGATGCGTTTACAAACACCCTTGATTCTTATACCTTTATCCATCTATTGCCGTATACACTATCGATTGGGCTTTAAGCATCTATTAGCATTCAGTTCTGTATTTGCGATTGCATTAATTCCTTTGGTTCAATACACCCTTAATGGCCAACTTCAAGAGAGATTCAACACCATTAGTATTTTTTCGCATGATTATTTACAATCAATTGGATCTAATGGCAGCTGGGTTCAGTTAATGCAGATTTTTGCTCATATCTATGCCTTGCATTTTCAGCCAGAATTTTTATTTACTAAGGGTGATCTTTCTTACGTCCATTCAACCCGGCATTTCGGCATTTTGAGCTGGATGGATATGGCGGCATTAACGGTTGGACTTGTTTTCTTGTTGATGCTCTTTACAAAGTCTGGCAGAAAAAATAATCCAATCGTCACGCATGGGCATTTACTTATTCTTTTTATTGCCTGTATTTTAATTGGTGTTTTACCTGCAGCATTGACGAATTCAGAAGTGCCAAATTCTTTACGCATCATGGGCTCTTGGCCTTTTATGTGCCTTTTTAGTAGTTTGATCTTGGGACAAGCGTGTGAACGATGCTGGGGAGTGTGGCTTGTCACAGTGATTCTTACAGGGGCGTTTGCATTTGCTTTCCTAAAGGTTTATTTTATAAATTATCCCCAAGAAAGCAAGGGCATGTTTGACTTCATGGCTTTAGAAATGGCCAATGGGATTAAAACAGATGAGGAATGGTTAAAGTTTATTTATATTTATCACCGTGAAGATTATCACTGCCGTTATTATTTAATGCAATACCGCCATCTTAGCTGCACCCAAACCCGGGTGATGTGGGAAGGGATGAGGGATTTATTAAAGGCTCAGGGGAAATATTAAGATTGATATGACGAATTCTGAAAATATTTATATTCTGGGCATCTCGGCATTCTATCACGATAGTGCCGCTTGCCTTGTGCTTAACGGTGAAATTATCGCCGCAGCACAGGAAGAACGCTTTACCCGTAAAAAGCACGATGCCTCATTCCCGACACATGCGGTGCAATATTGCCTTAAAGAAGCTGGCATTACCATCAGTGATGTCAATTACGTGGCATTTTATGAAAAACCATTTTTAAAATTTGAACGTTTACTTTTAACATATTTGGCCTATGCCCCTCGAGGCATTAAATCTTTTTTAAAAGCCATGCCTATATGGCTTAAAGAAAAAATATTTATCAAAGATTTTATCAAAGAAGAATTGAAATTTGATAAGGAAATCATATTTCCGGAACATCATGAATCTCACGCCGCTTCAGCGTTTTTCCCTTCACCCTTTAAAGAGGCAGCCATTTTAACCCTGGATGGCGTCGGAGAATGGACCACGACGAGCTTTGGCTTTGGTAAGGATAATCATATTGAGTTAATGAGTGAAATAAAATTTCCTCATTCCTTAGGCTTGCTTTATTCGGCCTTTACCTATTATGTTGGATTTCGGGTTAATTCTGGTGAGTATAAATTAATGGGGTTGGCTCCTTATGGAGAGCCAAAATATGTAGATCTTATTAAAAAAGAATTGATTGATATTAAACCCGATGGTTCTTTTCACTTGAACCTTGAATATTTTAATTATCCTGTTGGATTAACGATGACCAATAATGATTTTAACCGTCTATTTGGAGATCTCCCAAGAAAACCTGAAGGAATTATTACTCAAAAACACATGGACATTGCTCGCTCTATCCAAGAGGTCACGGAAGAGATCATGGTTAAAATAGCCTGGCATGTGTATAAGACGACTCAGCAAGATAATTTATGTTTAGCAGGTGGTGTTGCGCTTAATTGTGTGGGAAACGGTAAAATCCTCAAAGAAGTGCCGTTTAAGAATATATGGATTCAACCTGCTTCAGGTGATGCGGGGGGTGCTTTGGGGGCTGCTTTATCAACCTGGTATCAACATTTAAAGAAGCCAAGATTTGCTGATGGCATCCATGACACACAAAAGGGTTCTTTGCTTGGGCCTTTGCCAAATGACAGCATTAAAACCTTGGCTGATACCAAGAGTTGGATTTACGAAGAAATCTCTGAGAATGTACTTCCGGCACGGATTGCAGCCTTGATCAGTCAGGAGAAAATCATTGGTCTTTGCCAGGGACGGATGGAGTTTGGCCCCAGGGCATTAGGGGCTCGAAGCATTATAGGCGATGCCCGTTCCGAAAAAATGCAATCTGCCCTGAATTTGAAAGTTAAATTCCGTGAATCTTTCAGGCCCTTTGCTCCAAGTATCTTGGAAGAAAAGGCCTCGGAATATTTTGATATTCCTATTAAAAGTCCTTATATGCTTTTGGTAGCACCTGTTCAGAACAATAAAAAAATAAGTGTGATGTCAGATGAAAATTTGCAAGGGATTCAAAAATTAAAAGTCAAACGCTCCGTGATCCCTGCCGTGACCCACGTAGATTATTCATCACGTGTTCAAACAGTAAATGAAGGTGATAATCCGTTGTTTTATAAGATCATTAAAGCCTTTGATGCCCAAACAGGGTGTCCGGTCGTTATTAATACATCATTCAACATCAGGGGAGAACCAATTGTTGCAACCGCTGAAGATGCTTACCGGTGTTTTATGTGCACGGACATTGATTATTTGTTAATCGATAATTTTTTATTTGAACGCGAAAAACAACCTAATAAAGAACATTACAAAAAAGAAGATATTTCCACCATATTGGATTAAAGATGAAAGATAATACGAAACCAACTTTTTTAAACTACTTAGCGCCTTTGATCATGATTGCTATAGGGGCGCGGCACTATTTTAAACATGGGTTGGACGTAGTGACTATTATCACCATTTTATTGGGATGTTTTGCCTTGTATCTGGTCCTATTTAATCATCGATTATTGCAAGAGGTTTTGGCTCTTATTACAAAACTTTGGTATCCAATAGGCCAGCTCATTACAGTTATTTTATTAACAGTTACTTTTTACATTATCTTTGCCCCAGTGGGCCTTTTATTAAGATTATTTAAAAAAGACATATTAAATAGAAATTTCAGAACAGATTGCCGGACATATTGGCTAGATAGACCTAAAAACGAAGGCAATGATTATAGGCAACAATTTTAGCCAGAACAATATATCAGTGTCATCCGTCCATGCGTAAAGCTAGCCAAGCATAATGGAGATAGGTATGTCAAAAATTGGTTTATTAAAAGAGTTGTGGGATTTTTTGAAGGTGCGTAAGCGGTTTTGGTTGGCGCCTATTATTATTATTTTCATTGTCCTAAGCCTTTTGGTTATCTTTGTTCAAAGTTCGGCCGTTGTTCCATTTATCTATTCCTTGTTTTAATTTAAAATGATCCGTTTTTTAAAAGAATATTCTTTCACTTTTATTATTCCATCCATTGTTCTTGTGGGCTCTTATTTGTTAAGATTAGCCGCGGGACCTTATTGGCTTTGCACGAATTTTGATCCATCCTATCAGTATCTCATCAATGGCATTTATATACTCAAAGGTATTGCTCCTGGGCATATCGATCATCCCGGGACACCTTTACAACTTTTATGTTGTTTAGTTATTTACCTATTGAACATCGGGCGCGCTATCCCGGATGTGGTCAACAGGGTTCTGATTGCGCCGGAATTTTATTTGAATTTTGTCAATCTTGTTCTGATCTTCTTAACCTTCACCACATCCATTTGGCTTGCTGCCTATACGTATCAGAAATCTCGTAATAAAATCCTTGCCCTTTTGACACAATTGCCTGCTTTATGTTTCATGATTCTAAAATCGTTTGATTCAACTGATTCAATTCTTCCTGTTGTCGCTAATGTAATGCCAGAAACTCTGCTGATTAGCATTATTAATCTATTTAATTTAGGTGTATTAAGTTTGTATTATTCAAAAACTTCTATTGATCAGACAAAAGCAGTGATTTTTATAAGTTTTATTTGTGGCATGGGAGTCGCTACTAAAATCAATTTTATTCCGTTATTGGCGACACCTTTGATGATCTTGCCCTGGAAAAAAAAGGGGGTTTTCTTTTTGATTTTTTTAGGAGCGTTTGTGCTTTGGACCTTGCCAATTATTTCACGCTACAAATTACTTTTGGAATGGGTCATTAGTCTAAGTACTCACACAGGGGTCTATGGCACAGGGACTCATGGCTTTATAAACCTTAATAGTTATTTGAATAATTGGGTAATCATTCTTAGACAAGAATGGTTATTCGTACTTATAGCATTTTTCGGGTTAATTACAGGAATACTAAATTATTCTAAAAGGAAAGCTAATAAGGATACAATTTATTTGCTTGGGATCACTGCTGGTATTATGCTTCAATTTGCTTTGGTGGCAAAACATTTAGGTGTTCATTATTTATTGCCAGGACTAGCAGAGGAAGGCTTATTATTTGTTTTTTTATATTTAAACTTTTCATCCCTTTGTACTTGCTTTAAAAGTGTTACTATGGGTTTAGTTTTACTTTTTGTTATTATTTCAACATCGCAAGCTTTTTCTTATGAATCGAATTTAAAGGATTTAACAAAGGACATATACGCCTTTCATGAACATGTTCAGACTAAGTATGCTGGAGCACTATTTATTAACTATTATCGTTCTTCTGGTAAAGAAGGCGCGTTAAATTTTGGTAATTCGTGGAGAATAAATCAGGAAGGTGTGCAGCAAGAATTGACTAGTCTTTATCCAAACACCTATTTCTTTGATATTTTTGGCTCTCAAATAGCAAATTTTAAACAAAGGGTATGGTTAGATGATCTTGTTCCCAAAGCTCCTGCGATCCTTTTTGAAGGTTCTCCTTTTGATTTTAGCAATTTACCTTATGAAGTTCGTCTTTTAGAACAAGGTTCACATGAGAACGTATATTTATTGACGGCAACTACAGAAAAACAAGCCAATGATTTATTTACGGCCGCTCAGCAATATTTCCAAAATAAAGATTATACGAAGGCATTATACCTTGGCCTTTTAGCAGAGAAGCTGCATTATTGCCCAACACAAGCGGTAGATAATTTTATCCATGTAATGGCTTTTCTTAAACAGCAGGGGACTACTGAACGGTAATGAAAGAAACTTCATTTAAACAAAAATTATTCCTGGTCCTGTGCAGCGTACTCTTCACCATTATTCTACTTGAAGTCAGTTTACGCATAGCAGGTTTATTGGTTTTAGGCCTTCAAGAGCGCCATAATCATCTCTCATTTAATAAAAATGAATACCGTATTTTATGCCTTGGTGAATCAACCACGGCCTTAGGCGGTGAGGACTCATACCCCAGTCAATTGGAGCGCATGCTTAATGTTGCAAGGCCCCAAAAGAAATTTTCAGTAATTAATAAGGGAATTATCAGTACAACATCTAATTATATACTAACCCATGTTCAAGAAAATTTAGATCTCTATAAGCCTCAACTGGTGATTGTCATGATGGGAATTAATGACAGGGCATACTTGCATGATCTCTATAAGAATCTATGGTGGGAGAATCTGAAATCGTATTTGAAAGAATTTAGGGTATATAAATTAGGGCATCTTTTGTTTGAACATATCACCCATCGGATCAACGATACTAATGCGCCATTCCAAGAAATTGAATCCTCCAATGATGATGGTAATTATCAACGTTTAGAGAATTTTTTAGAAGGCTTAATAGCCCAAGGTATTAAACGCTTTCATGACCATATATCGGCATCTGTTGAATACCAAAGCCATCATCAGTTAGATCAAGCCCGCATAGAAAGCGATTTTGCTAAACAGTCAGCGATAACCACAAGTTCTGTCTGTGTTGAACTTGCCCGACGCTTTCGTTTGCAAGGATTATATGAAGAAGCTCAGGACATTTTACTAAAAGCAGCTATCTTTAATGTTAACTATAAGGATATTTATCATGAATGGGGAGAACTTTACTTAGCCCAGGGCAAAAGTGCTCAAGCCATCAATGCTTTTCAATTAGCCCTTTCTCTTGATCCCAAAAATACAGATGATCTCTTAGGTCTTGCCCGGGCTTTTAATCAAGCGCATAATGATAATGCCTTTGTCGTTTATGCTGGGTATTTACAATTAAAGCCAAACGATTACTGGGGATACATAGAATTAAGCAGATGGTTAAAGATGAGTAAGCATTTTAGCTTTGCAAAAAGTTATTTGAGCCAAGCTATTATCATTGGCCCTTTTTTTGATCAGGCTTATGTGGATCTAGGAGAAATATTGGATGATCAGGGGGAATATAAACAAGAAGAAGCTTTTTATCTAAAAGTAATTTCTGATCACCCAAAAATGAATCGCCTATATCAAATTTTAGGGCAATTTTATGAGAAAAATGGAAAGGAAAATCTCGCCAAAGAGTATTTCAAAAAACGGGCTCAATTAGAGATGGGGGAGTACACACAAGCTACCTTTGTGAATTACAGCCTTCTTTTAGATAAAATTTTAAGCCGGCATATTAAAGTGATTGTGATGCAATACCCTGTTCGCGACATTGGATTCTTGAAAGATTATTTGGGAAAAAGAGAGGGCGTGATTTTTGTCGAAAATAAACAAAATTTTAAACAAGCCTTAAGTAAGGCTGACTTTAGCCATTATTTTAAAGATAATTTTGCTTATGATTTTGGCCATTGCACCCGTGCGGGTAATGAGTTAATTGCCCGAAATCTTACACAAGTGATTTTAAATAATGAATAATAATTCCTCTCAAAAGACTTTTATTTATTGGTTTCTTGCCTTATTAATCCCTATGTTAGCTTGGGCATTTTTAAATAAAATTTGGTTGGGTAGATTTTTTTTAGGGGCTGATAACAATGATTTTTTTCAATGGTTTATATATTATTTTAAGAATTTATTGAATGGTATTTTACCGTTATGGAATCCATATAAAGCCTGGGGTTCTTTAGACTTTATTGAAACACAGAATATAGGGGTATGTAATCCCTTTAGCCTCATTATTCCATTTTTATTATTTTTTGGTGTTAATGCCTATTGGGCCTATGCATCCTATGTTGTTATTATATGGGCTGTCGGATTCTCAGGTTTCTTTTTTCTTCTAAACCGTATCTATAGAGATTCTTGCATTGCTTGGATGGGAACAAGTTTTCTGATGTTTTCATCTGGACTGGCAGCATTTTTCACATGGGATATTTTAGTACTTTATATTTTTGCGCCTTTAGGTTGGTTTTTTGGATTTTTGATCGGATTTGTTAAATTTTCTGATGATGCCAACTTAAAAAGAAATATGTTTGGTCTTTGTTTTTCAAGCATGTTCATTGCCCACTTATATACCCCTTTTTATTTTCTAACGCTTTTTTTAACTTTTATCATTAGTGTTTTGTTTTTCGCGAAGGGTTGGATTGTTCAATTCATACAAGCATGTATGAAATCTTTGAAACTTAAACCTTGGGCTGTTCTATTTTGCCTGGCTAGCATTCTTTTTTCTATGTGGCCTTCAATTGATTTTTATTTAAAGATGAAGGATCCGCAAAATATTTCAGAATTTTTTAGGGCTACTAATGAACATAAGACTGGTAATGCATTAGAAATTTCACAACAAATGATAGATATTGGAGGACTTCCATCCAGGGCCACATTTTCAGAACTTTTTTCTTCGTTTGAATCAGGGGATGAATACCTGTCCTTTATCCCATTGATCCTTTATATACTTACCTTATTAACCTTGTTTAATCGTTCTTCAAACCGCCAAAGGGTTATTTTTTCAACTGGGTTCATGCTCATGTTGATTGCTATTACAAACAGCTGTCCGCTTGGGCATTTACTCTATAAATACCTCTATTTTTTTAGATTCTTTCGTAATTATTTTTTCTTTTGGATCCTTTTTTGGTCTTGTTGTGTGGTATATGTCATGGGAGAAACCAAGCAATTTCTTGATACACCGCTTGAAACAACTAAACAAAAATTATTTTACGCTTTATGGGTTATCTTGGTGCATGCTGGAGTACTGATTTATTTATCATCCTTGGATAATGTGCCCGTAATTTCATATCTAACAATCTTCACAAGTGCTTCTTGGTTTTTGGCACGATTATGGACAGTCTTACGTTTACGCCAACATGTATTTATCATTGTCCTTGTGTTTATAGGCTTATGGCAACCTTTTTATGTTTTACCACTTATTCGGGGAGTAGACCATAATGATGCGGATTTCGACTCTAAAATGGGGCAATTTTCTTATGTCCGGCCTTTCTTTGGTAGTGGGTATAACGAAGATACCCCTTTGATGCAAAGGGAAAAGTATTTTCAAGATGAATCAGGTTTTTTTAAAAACGGTTATACCGGCCAACGGTGTTCTTATTTACTAATTCAAAATCTGTCAAAGGAAGCCCTAGCTCATTATGTTCGGTATAAATTTATTCTTTATGATAAGACAGATCTTATATCATTGAATTCTATTGATTGGGATAAAGTACGCAGGGTTGTTTCTTATCAAGATGATGGGGCCCTAATTGTGGATAAAATCGGTCTTGGATCTTCAAAGACAACAGAAGAATCTAAACCTATCATCTTAAAGGCTCCAAGCACAGATCTAAAAGTCATTCATTTTGATGTTAATTCAATCACACTCAGAGTAAGCCTTGATCATCGAAAATTTCTTGTCTACAATGATAGTTTTCATCCTGGTTGGCATGCTCGTATTGACCAAGATCCTGTTAAAATATATCAAGCTAATATAGCTTTTAAAGGAATTTGGATTGACCAAGGTCCACATCTGGTGGAATTTTATTTTGGGTCGTGGGTAGATTATTTAAGAGTTTGGGGACTTACCCTATTATTTTTATTTTGGTTGTTTTTAGTTTTAACTCAATTTTCCTATAATATTCAACATAAAGATGATTAATCAACTCTTCAATCGAACTTATATTATTTGGGCATGTGCTCTGGGCATTTCGTATTTTATCATCAATCCAAGAGAAGCTCTTGTGCAACGGATAAATAATATGAATGGGGACTATATAAATTGTGCTTTGGATGAAAATTGTAGAAATAAAAAAGCAATAGCAGAAAACCAAGAATATTATAATATTTTGACGCAATTATACCCTGATTATGGCCGAGGCGAAGAGATGCAAGGGATATGTTATTTGAAATTGAAACAAGATGATTTAGCTATCAAAAAGTTTCAGCAAGCCATTCATCATAACCCACAGCTTTTTTGGGTATCTTTTGAATTAGCTAAAGCCTATTATCGAAAGGGAGAATATAAAGAGGCTTTAAAATATTTCCAAGTGATTAATGGTCAGGACTATAATACGCTTTTGAAAAAGTCAGTTCTCTCTAATTTGCGGGATGTTCCAGAAAGGACCAAACATTTATTCATATTAATGCTTGTCGGTTTTGTCAATGACATTAAATTACAAAGTTATCAATTAACTTTAGCCTGTTTAGTCCATCAAGGAGATATAAATAAGGCTAAGATTGTTATTGTTCAGGCATTAAATACTCAACAATTAGGACAAAATAAGTTCTTTATTTTAAGTAACAGTTCGATCGATCAAGAAGCTTATAGAAAAATAATGTTAACGTGGGCCGATCAACTGGCGCACACCAAACCTCTGACACATCCATGGGGCTACGTTATTCCACCCTTAAAAGAAATCATGTATCAATGAAATATAGAATTAGCGATTGCAAAGGCAAATCATTTATGTTAAAAAATAACAACCTACATTTTAATCTACTCTAATAAGTATATAAGAAATAAAATTATGGATAAAAAAGATCAAATCATTGCAGCTATTATTGAAGCTATCAAAGAAGTTAACCAAACCCTGCCAGCCGATCGAAAAATTAATACTCAGCTTGACGATACCCTTTACGGTCAAGATGGGAACATTGATTCTTTGACTGTGACACTTTTAATTGTCGCTATAGAACAAAAAATTGAAGAGTCTATGGGTATTGTTGTCACCTTGATAGATTATTCTGTTGGCTTAAGCCCTTTAAAGAGCATTGCCTCACTTTGTGAATATATCTCTAAATTAATTGATCAGAAAAAATAAAATATGGCGCCTAAACTCAAAGGGCTACTGATATCTGATTTTACTTGTGACGTTCTTAAATCATTCCTAGAAAATCTTCCTGATCTTCCTTTTTGCCAAGTTAACCTTAGTCCCTTTGGCCAAACTATCAATCTTCTCAAGAATCATCAAGATCCAATTTGGGAAAAGAACCATGATTTTTTAATTGTTTGGACTCAAGTGGCTGCTGTTATCCCTTCATTTAGAAAGATCCTTCGATTTGAAAATATTCCTCAAGAAGAGCTGTTGACAGAATGTGATGCCTTTATTGAGGCAATAAAGGAAAATGTCAAACAGGCTCGCTTTATTTTTGTGACTAGTTGGAATATCCCAGAATTTATTAGAGGCTATGGACCTATTGATTTTAAAAAGAGTAATGGTATCAGAAGAATATTATTAACACTAAATAAACGCTTAGTGGATGGATTATCCGATGAAGCCAATGTTTTTGTTCTAAGTTCAGAGCGCTGGCTTCAGAAAGTAGGAGAAAAGGCCTGCGATCCGCGCCATTGGTATTTGAGTAAAATGCCTTATGATCCGTCTGTTTTTAAATTAGCTGCAGAGGACATTAAGGCTGCATTAGCTGCTTGTTTAGGTCAATCTCGTAAATTAATCATTGTGGATTTGGATAATACCCTATGGGGAGGGGTAGTTGGAGATGATGGCTGGCAACATTTGCATTTGGGAGGTCATGACGCACAGGGAGAGGCTTTTGTTGATTTTCAAAAAGTTTTAAAAAGTTACAAAGAACGAGGCATTGTACTGGCGATTGTTAGCAAAAATAATGAGGCTGTAGCTTTAGAAGCAATTAAACAGCATCCTGAAATGATTCTTAAAATGGATGATTTTGCTGCTTTTAGAATCAATTGGGAAGATAAGGCTAATAATGTTGAAGAAATACTAAAGGAATTAAATTTGACTCAAGAGTCAGCAGTATTTATTGATGATAATCCTAGGGAACGGGATCGCGTGCGTGAGGCTCTTCAAAGAGTTTTCGTACCTGATTGGCCTGAGAACAGTCTTTTGTACAGAAAGAAATTTCTATCACTAACTTGTTTTGACACAATTTTAGTGAGTGAAGACGATCGTAAACGAAGTCAGATGTATCTTCAAGAACGCGAGCGTTTGGATTTACGTGCTAAAACCCAAAACTTAGAAGAATGGCTTGAATCATTAGAGACAACTGTCAGCATTAAACCATTAACAGATGCTGACTTACCAAGAGCTGTGCAACTTTTGAATAAAACTAATCAGATGAACCTAACGACCCGTCGTCTTAGCGAAGATGAATTTAAGCTTTGGTCCGAGAAACCGGGGAACAAGGTCTGGATATTCCGAGTCGCTGATAAATTGGGAGATTCAGGTCTTACAGGAATTGCCAGCCTGTCGATTGAAAGCAAAGAAGCTCAAATCGTTGATTTTATTTTATCTTGCCGTGTTTTTGGAAGAAAAATTGAAAATGTCATGGCCCGTACTCTTGTTCAAACGGCAAAAGATTGTGGTGTGAAAAAGATTAAAGCTAAATATTTAGTGACTGAAAAAAATGGGCCTTGCCTTGAGTTTTTTGATAAAAATTCCGGATTTTTTAAGTATCAAGATGATATTTATATTTGGAATCTTGAAAGTGATTACCCAACCCCATCAGGTTTAACCATAAAGATTTTTTAGAATTTTATGCTTTTTAATTCGTTTGAATTTGCCATTTTCTTTATTATCGTTTTCTTTCTTTACTGGAATTTGCCACATCGTGGGCAAAATATCCTGTTATTGATAGCTGGCTATGTATTTTACGGTTTATGGAATTTAAAATTTCTTCCCTTACTTTTCTTATGCACTATTTTTTCTTACGTTTCAGCTGATAGGATTGCGGCTAGTTCAGACGTAAAGATACGTCGCTATTGGCTTATTATCGGTTTGGTTTTAAATCTTGGTATTTTAGTAGTCTTTAAGTATACTAATTTCTTTTTAGAGAATTTTTACAGTATTTTTGGTCTTCTAGGGATTAATATCTCCAAAACTTTTCTTAATATTATTCTTCCCGTAGGTCTTTCTTTTTACACCTTTCAAGCTATGAGCTATTCCATCGATGTTTATCGACGGGTGATGAAACCGATGGGGACATTTTTAGATTATATGACCTATTTGTCATTTTTTCCTCAATTGGTTGCCGGACCAATTGGCCGGGCGCCGTTATTATTACCGCAATTTCTTCAAGAAAGGTCGTTTAATCAGGAACAATTAAAGCAAGGTTTATACCTCATATTTTGGGGTTTGTTTCAAAAAATATTTGTAGCGGATAATCTTGCACGTATCGTCCAGCCGGTATTTAACTCACCAGGGGCATATCACGG
>Ga0302319_10008316_pt1 | contig 20224 bp, 17 predicted proteins | sample Bog_T0_2_FD_203319 | JGI IMG/M metagenome (GOLD analysis project Ga0302319, IMG submission 203319) | Peat permafrost microbial communities from Stordalen Mire near Abisko, Sweden - Bog_T0_2 | ecosystem: Environmental > Terrestrial > Soil > Wetlands > Peat | place: Sweden: Abisko, Stordalen Mire... | reverse complement strand
CTTGATGAATCAGCGGCGACAGCTGAACGCCCAGATGTTTATCGAATTCTCCGCGCGGTTTCAGGAACTTCTCCGCCTGTTTCCGACCGACGCGTGGCTCGCAAACTTGAACCCTTCGCGCCCTCTTCCGCCTCAGAGCCAAGACGTGAGAGATTGCACACTATACTGTATTCAATTGATTGCCGATGTCTATCATCTTCACCAGGCAGGGTACATTACGAAGCGTCTTTGGCGGCTCTGGGAACGTGAGATCAAGCACACCATAACGGGTCCGGTGTTCCGACGCGAGTGGGAAGAAATATCGGCCGAGTTCACCAACAACCCCGACTTCTTTCGCTACGTCAACACCCTAATACATTCGAAACGGCAAATGGCGATGCCGTCGTCCTCCTTACGGAAGGGCTACTGAGGAACTCGCGCAAAACGGAGCGCGGCGCGAGTCGGTTGCCGGCCTGTTTTGGGGTGCGCGCCACGCCCTTTGCGCTACTGAGGTACTTTGCGATCCTTCGGTTGGCGGATCCTTACCAGGCTCCACGGATGCTGCTTGACCTGGTTCGTCAACTGATCCAGGTTTTCAGTGGCAACGCGGATGTTCTCGATGGTTTCATGAATGTTGTCGTCATTGGAACTTACCACTACCTGAAGACTGGTGATCAAGCTCTTCGCCTGCTGCATGGTCGATTGAAGTTCCGCAAGATCCTGGCGGATGGGATCGCGTAGTTGATCGATCGTTGAGTTCACGTTGGCAAGAGTCGCATCCGCGTGGTCTAAGAACGGGCCGGCCTTCTTGATTACCGAGTCCGTATCTGTGGTCAAAAGCGATACCTGGTCCGTAATCCTGTCGATCTTCGGCGACTGCGTCGCCACCAGCGAGTTCACTTCATGTAAAATCTCGGCAATCTGTTTCCGATTGGCAGACCCGGTTACCTCGTTCAAATTCGCTAAAAGAACTTCAGTACGTCCGCTGATTCCCTTCAGCTCGCCACGTACTTGAGCGATCAGGTCCTCTGCGCTGTCGGCGATCCCGGAAAACTTCCGGGCCATGTCATCGATGCTCAGGGTCTCCTCGGAAGGGATTGTCTGGCCGGCCTTGAGTCTCAGGGCGTCCTGGGAGCCCGTAGTGATCGATATTGCCGGGCTGCTCATAAGACTGACGGAACCGAGTTTTGCGATCGACTTTTGATTGACCGGCGTGCCTTCTTTCACTTCAAGCAATATTTCGATTCGAGTGGGATCCTGATTCCAAGCTTGGACTGTCTTTACTCTTCCGACTTCGATCCCGCCGAACATGACGTCAGAGCCTGGCCCTACTCCGCCGGCGTAGCGGAGGTAAGTGCGGTACGCCGTCAGGTGCGTCCCCCAATGTTCGCTGCCGACGTAATACACGGTTATACCTAACAGCACCATGCACGTGATGACAAACATTCCGACTTTAGTTTCTTGATTCATAGAGACTTCCCTTCCAGGTAGCGCTCAAAATATGTTTCGACTGGTGCGGTATCGGAGATCTGGTCGGGAACGCGATCCAGGAACTGGCGAATCCGTGGATGCGGATTCGTTCGGAACTCCTCTTTAGTCCCTACGGCAATCAATGTTCCTTTGTAAAGCATTGCCATCCGGTCCGCGATTCGGAACGCGCTAGACATCTCGTGAGTGACAACGACAACCGTCATATTGAACGCGCGTTTTAGTCCCAAGATGAGTTCGTCCAGTTCCGCGGCCACAATCGGGTCAAGTCCCGCCGACGGCTCATCGAAAACGAGGATGTCAGGGTCGAGCGCCAGAGCCCGCGCTACTGCGGCCCGCTTCTTCATCCCCCCTGACAACTGTTGTGGGCTGAGCTTTCCAAACTCCGACAGACCAACAACAGCGAGTTTTAGCCAGGTCATCAAGCGAATCGTCGACTCTGCCAGATCGGTGTGCTCTCGAAGGGGCAGCGCGATGTTTTCTTCCACCGACATGGAATTGAATAACGCTGCGTTCTGAAATGCGACTCCGACCGAACGCCGGAGATTCTTCAGTTCAGCTGGTTTCGCTTCCGCGAGATTGATACCGCGGACAATAACGTGCCCTTCTTGAGGCCGTCCCAAGCCAATAATCTGGCGCAGGAGCGTGCTTTTCCCGGATCCGCTACCGCCCAATAAGACCATGGTTTCGCCCTGTACGACATCAAGGTTAATTCCATCAAGCACGCGGCGCCCGTCGTAACTAACCACCAGATCTCGAACAGAGATCGCCGGTTCAATCGTTCCCGCCGCCTCGGACACGCGGTCAATGTCCTCCTGTCAAGTAAAACAGTGCTGTGAATCCGACATCGGCGAGGATCACGAGGAATGTGGATTTTACAACGGCCGCGGTGGCGGAGCGTCCTACGGCATCGGGCCCGCCGCGCACCCGGAAACCTTCCAGGCACGCTACCTGCACGATAATCGTGGCGAAGGCCATGCTCTTGATCAGACCGGTTATCACATCGCGAAGAACCATTGCGTGCACTGCGTACTGAAAGTAGGCGGCAAGGGCCATATTTGTACTGATGCGCATAAACAATGCGCCGGCAAATATTCCGCAAGCGCTGCTCACAATCGTCAGACAAGGTAATACGACAAGCGCCGCAAGATACTTTGGTGCGAGGACGAATTCGATCGGTTCAATAGCCATCGTCCGCAAAGCGTCGACCTCTTCGGTGACCACCATGCTGCCGATTTCCGCTGAGAACGCCGATCCGGAGCGGCCACTCACCGCAATGGCTGTCAACAACGGACCCAATTCTCGGGTGAAGCCAACCGTAACCAGATCGATTACGAATTTCATCGCCCCAAAGCGGCGAAGTTCGGATGCTCCCTGCATCGCCAGGATGAATCCCGAGCAAACGGCCATAATGCCCACCATGGGAATGGCCTCTACGCCAACGGCGACCATTTGGTTAATCGCCGTTCGCCATCGATTCCGGTTGCCAAGGAGTGGAAGACTGCGTCCGAGGGACCGGACCGAGCCCCACAATTGCGTTGTCAGGCCACCCACGTACTCTATGTGACGAAGTGTCGCCCTACCCACGAACTCCGCAACCGGGATAGTCATTGGGGCTTCGGCCCGGAGGCTTGAATCGGCCCGTCGACCTCAGGGTTCTCCTTATCGAAGAAATGCAAGAGTCCTATCGCCTGGAACAAATAGCGTGGGCGTTTTTGAAGGTTCTCGAGTTGAAACGCCTTGCCGGCGGCACGCGCAACCTGTAGAACTTCCATGAGGATGGCGACGCCCGATGTGTCTATATAGGACACTTCGTGGAAGTCCACGGTCAGGCGTCGGCAACCGTCGCTTTCCAAAACTTGCAGCAACTCCGCGCGCAGCCCCGGAGAGGAATCAATTGTGATTCGGCCCGATGGCAAGGCTACGAAGTGGGTGCCTTCAGCCCGGCATTGCAACTGGAGACCTGAATCTGCCAGCACGTTTCTTTTCCTTCGCCAGAGTAGGGCCACAGCTTCCTAGAAAAGAGGAGTCTGGTAAGGTTGCGCTTGTTTGCTCGAAGCGAGGAAAGCGACCAACAAAAGGCCCAGCGGTGAGACTCTTCTGAGTTGAAGACGGTTCGCGAAGGAAGCACGGGAATATCTGTCATTCCGTTCCAAGCGCAAGGAGTTCGTGCGCGAGCAGCGTAGCGAGGGACATCATGAGTCGGCCTGGCCAACCAACCCCGCTGCAGTTGGATCTTCCTGGATAGGCAAAACGAGAATGCTAAAAGGCTTCAACTACCCCCTGACCCCGAAAGGGAAATCGACACTGAATCCGCCTCCGCCTTGGTATTATTCCGCCGACTTTCTGAACATCGAGTTTTGGGCGGATCCCTCTACGGTTACCGCGACCTTGCCTACGGGACTCGATCCCGATCCGAAGGCGGAAGGCCACGCAGGAGCGTACTTTTACGATTGGCAGTTCTCGGGCTCGAACGAAGAGTACCTTGACCCTGCCCGATACCAGTATCGTGAGTTCTTCATCCTCCTTGATGCACTCTTTGAGGGAAGGCCTGTCTCTTACTGTCCATACATTTTCGTGGACAACGATGCGGCGCTTGCGCGAGGCTGGACTCAAGGCTATCCGAAACGGCTTGGGTCAATTTTCCAGACGAGGTATTACTCAGCCACGGGCAAAGCGGGCCCCGCGTTGGCTGCCGGATCGAAATTTGCCGGCAGTCTTTCGGTGACCGGAGGGCGCCTTGCGGAAGGCATTGTGACATTGAGAGAGCCGGTGAAGGACCTCTCGGCCCTGCATCAGCGACCGGTTGTGAATCTCTTGCACTTCCCGCGCCTGGCGGCGGGGAAGCACGACAAACCGGCGATTCACGAACTGGTGGAGAACGTTCCGCACGACGTTAAAGTGGAACAGGCGTGGATCGGCGATGGCGCCCTGAATCTTCCGACTTGTAAGGACGAGGAGTTGTCCGACCTGGCCCCTCGCCGTTGCGGTAAGGGCATTCGCGCATCCATGGCCTATGTTGTGGACGACCTCAAGACGCTCAAAGATTGGAGAGGGTAATCGAATGGCAAAGAGAGTGGCTGACCTGCTGGTCGACGTTCTCGTGGGAGCGGGCGTTGAGCGAATTTACGGCGTCCCCGGCGACTCGCTCAATGGCATCACGGATTCGATTCGCACCCGTGAGAATATCCAATGGATCGGCGTGCGTAATGAGGAGGCAGGGGCGTTCGCGGCGGGCGCGGAAGCGCATCTGACCGGCAAATTGGCTGTATGCGCCGGAAGCTGCGGTCCCGGAAACCTGCACTTGATCAATGGCCTTTACGATTGCCAGCGCAGTCGTGTGCCTGTTCTCGCCATCGCGGCGCAAGTTCCAAGCGTTGAAATCGGTAGTGGATACTTCCAGGAGACTCATCCGGAACACATCTTCGGGCAGTGCAGCCATTATTGTGAGCTCATCTCGCAGCCCGAGCAGATGCCCCGTGTGCTCGAGATTGCGATCCAAACTGCGATTGCCAGGCGTGGCGTTGCCGTGGTTGTGATTCCAGGGGATGTGGCCTTACGGGATGCGGTTGAACAACAACCACGCTTACTTTTCGCCGAGCCGAAACCGACGGTGTGTCCGTCCGATGATGAACTCAGCCTGCTTGCAGAAGTTCTGAATCGCTCAAAGAAGATAACTATCCTGGGGGGCGCCGGGTGCGCTGGAGCTCACGACGAGCTCATTGAGTTCGCGGGCAAGCTACAAGCGCCCATCGTGCACGCTTTCCGCGGCAAAGAATTCATTGAGTACGACAACCCGTTCGATGTGGGCATGACCGGCCTGCTCGGATTCTCATCGGGCTATCACGCCATGATGAACTGCGATACGCTGCTGATGCTCGGCACGGACTTTCCCTATCGGCAGTTCCTTCCTAAGGACGCGACTGTAGTGCAGATTGATGTTCGAGGCGAGCAACTAGGGCGTCGCAGCAAGGTTGATTTTGGCTTTGTGGGGGACACAAAGACCACCCTGCGAGCGCTGTTGCCCAAACTGGAGCAGAACCAACATGAAGCGCATCTGAAAGCATCAATCGATCACTATCGCAAGGCGCGCGAGGGTCTGGACAAGCTGGCAAGCGGCGATTCCGGCAGGACACCTATCCATCCACAATATGTCGCGAGCACCATTGATCGACTTGCATCCGACGACGCGATCTTCGCCTTCGACGTCGGAACGCCCGTGGTCTGGGCCGCCCGCTATCTCCGGATGAATGGCAAACGCCGGCTCGTCGGTTCCCTCAACCACGGGTCGATGGCCAACGCGTTACCGCAGGCCATCGGCGCACAGGTCAGCCATCCCAGCCGCCAGGTGATCACAATGTCGGGAGACGGAGGCTTGGCGATGCTCATGGGCGAACTGCTGACGTTACGCCAGCACAATTTGCCAGTGAAGCTGGTCGTTTTCAAAAACGATTCGCTAGCCTTTGTGGAGCTGGAAATGAAGGCCGGCGGCTTTCTCGATTTTGCGACCACTCTCCACAATCCCGATTTTTCAAAGATTGCAGAGGCAGCGGGCCTCCTGGGCTTGAGAGCCGAAACTCCGGACCAAGTGGAACCCGCGATCGCTCAGGCTCTCCGGCACGACGGGCCAGCGTTAGTAGAGATTCTGGTGTCACGTCAGGAACTTTCAATGCCTCCAACCATCACCTACGAGCAAGCCAAGAACTTCGGCCTTTTTATGTTGACGGCCGTTCTCAACGGACGTGGCGATGAAATCATCGATCTGGCGCGAGTGAACCTCCTCCGCTAGACAGCGACGGGCGCACCATTCGCAATCGGAAGACACTTGTCGGCGGCGACCGTTAGGATTCTCGACCTCTTGCCCCTGATACCAATTGTCCACTTGGCGTTTTAGTCCGTCGCTCGAACGCGATCGGTTGAATCACCAGACAGGCGTGTAGCCTCTTCAAGCGCGTAGATGAACGACTCATATACTCTGCCTGTAGTTTGGCGCATACCCAACTCGCAGGTCCGATTTGCAGAAACGAAGCAGGTGTCCTCCCCCGAGCTCTGGATTTGCACGAGTGTGTCGCGTGTGGCGGAGTGTACCAACTCGGGATGCAGCAGGCCGCGGTCGCCGGCGGTCCCGCAACAAGTCGTTCCCAAAGGAATTTCAGCGCTGTCAGCTAGCGCGCAGGCGATTTCAAGGAGCGTCTCACTGAGGCCGAGGTGTGTCGTCGAACAGGTGGGATGCACAAGGATTTTCGGAATCGTTTTGTGAATGCTTAGTGAGGGCAGAAGATCTTTGCACCAAGCAATCGAATCGATGATGGTGATACGTTTCAGCCGATCCTTACGTTCATCGTCAAGATGCTCCAACAGGTCGTCTTTGAGACCGAGCGTGCAGGAAGCCGCATCCACCACCACCGGCAACTTTCCTTCGTCACTCCAGCGCCACAGCGCATCGCTCATCTGTTCGGACATCCAAGTCTGCCCGCGCTTGTAGCCCTTGGAACTCCACGGTGTCGAGCAGCAAAGGCCTCTCACGTCGTCGGGAATCCAGAGAGGCTTGCCCGCGCGTTCAGAGAGAGCTACAAACGTGTCAGGAAGCGCCGGCGACGCGGGCCGGGTGCTGTCTCTGCCGAATATGCGATTGATGCACGCCGGGAAGTATGCGGCCGCCGCACCCGCGCGCCTCGTTGCAGGAAGGTCGGCAGGGGCGGCATGCGGCATGGGGCCGGCTACTGTGGGAACCAGATCCTTGCTGACAAAGCTGCGAGCCAAGTCCGTAACGGCCTCAAGCAGGTGGGGGCTGGTTATTGTTTGCACGACGTCGGCCGCCTTGACACCACGACGCCCCAGCTTCTCCACCTCGGCCCATTTCCGAGCCACATCGAGCGCAACTTCTTCGGCACTGATGGAGTGCTCCATCTTCCTGAAGTGTTTGATCAGGGCGCCTGTATTGATTCCGATCGGACAGACATCGGCGCAGGTACCATCGACAGCGCATGTCTCGATCGCGTCGTATTCGTACTCATGCTGCAGCTGGGTCAGCAGCTTCGACCATTCGGGCTGTCGCGCCATCTCGCGACGAAGAACAATACGTTGTCTGGGAGTGACTGTGACGTTACGGCTTGGGCACACCGGTTCGCAGAATCCGCACTCAATGCAATGAGAGGCTGAATGAACGTCTTCGATCGCTGGGGTGGCTTTGAGGTTCTTGAGGTGAATCAGTGAATCGTGGCTCAATACGACATTCGGAGCCAGGATTCCCTGCGGATCAAGGAGATGTTTTACCCGCCACATCAGATCGGTGAGCTTATCACCCCATTCGCGGCGGACAAAGGGAGCCATGTTGATTCCCGTTCCATGCTCCGCCTTCAATGAGCCGTCATATTTATCAACCACCATCTCAACAAGATCCCGCATGAAGCCGTCGTACTGCTGCCTGCTCGCCTCTTCGCTCAGCCGCGCAATCATCACGAAATGCAGGTTTCCGTAAGCAGCATGCCCCGCGGCGGAAGCTTGATATCCGTGCTTGGCAAGAAGACCGAGCAAATCGCGCGCGGCATTCGCAAGTTGTGCAGGCGGAAAGCAAACGTCTTCGATGATGAGGTTCGTGCCCTGCGGACGCATCTCACCGACGATGCCGAGAAGGCCGTCACGAATGTGCCATGCAAGCTCAATTGCTTCGGCGTCACGAATGAATTCCAGCGGCCGCAACATTTTCACGTCGCGTAGAGCGTCCCCGACCGTCTTTTGGATCGTTTCAAATTCTTGGTCGCTATCGAAACCGAATTCAACCAGGAGAGCCGCGTTTTTCGGATCGAGATCTTGCCAATACTTTGGCGTCCCTTTCATCAGCTTGGAGGCGGCGGTAAGGGATGAAGCGACCATTAGCTCGACTGCCTGCGCTCCCAGTTCGACCAGTTTTCCGACCTGCTCGACCGCCGCGTCGATTGTGTCGAATGGCAGCCAGGACACCGCCGTTCTTGCGGGCAGGTGATAAGTCTTGTAGACGGCCTCGGCCACGAAGCCGAGCGTGCCCTCCGATCCAACCATCAATCGCCGCAGGATTTCTACAGGCGTTTCCCCGTCGAGAAACGCATGCATGGCATATCCGCAAGTGTTACGTATGCCATACTTCCGAACAATTCGGGCAGAGAGCTCCTTGTCCGAGAGAAGCTCCTCGCGGATCTTTAATAGTCCCGCCGTCATCTCTGGATCGGATGCAGCAAACCTTTCCTCAGCGTGCGGGTCCTCGGTATCGACAATCGTGCCAGTCGTAAGAACGATTTTCATCCCGACGATCGAATGGTACGAATCGATTGCTGGCCGGCAACGCATACCGCCGGCGTTATTGGCCAGTACGCCGCCTATTGTGGCGGCGTTAATACTCGCCGGGTCCGGTCCCATGCGGCGGCCGTAAGGTTTCAATACTTCGTTAATACGTCCAAGCGTGGTGCCAACCTTGCAGCGAATCCGCGACCCGCTGTCCTCGACCTCCCAGCCGCTCCAGTGCTGTCTTACATCGATCAGGATGTCGTCGCTTTGCGACTGGCCGTTCAGGCTGGTGCCACCGGCCCGGAAGGTCGCATGGCGGCCCTGGCGGGTGCAATATCGAAAAATCGCCGCCACTTGATCGATGTTTTTTGGTTGCACGATTACGTTCGGGATATACCTGTAAGGGCTTGCATCCGATGCATAACGGACCAGGTCGCTGATACGATGCCGCACCAGATCCTCGCCAAGTATCTCGAACAGATCTCTCTTCAGCTCTTCCGGAGTTCCCGAAACACGCCCTTCGTCTACGGCATCCGAAGAGACCGCTACATCGGGACGGCCGAGGCGTGTGGGGTCTGCCGATAGGAGCTTATTCATGATCTTCTCCGATTCGCAATTCCGTACGAGCGATGCCTCCAATTTGCGAGAGCTTGCTAGAGAGAGTTTTGTTTGGACGAAAACTCTTCGGTTAACTCGTCGGCCCGGCCGCGATGAGAGCAATCGTGTCCATTCCCGAATATCTGGCGCCCAACAAACTCGCTTTGCGCGGGATCTCCATGACATAGGACGGCAGCGGCAATACGTGAGGCTAGTCACATACAGAGACCGGGATCGAGGCATAAAGCCCGGGGTGTTGCTGGGTGAAGAGATTGTCGATATTTCAGACCAGGTGGCCGATGTCAGGAGCTTGATCGAAGAAGGACCGGGCGCACTGGGCGGGCTACGGACCTTCCTGGAAGGCAAGACGCATCGTATTCCGCTTGCGGTGGTGGAATTACTGGCTCCGCTCCAAAACCCGCCGCGTATCTTCTGCCTTGGACTGGCATATCGCGATCACGCCATCGAAACGCACCAAGAGATCCCGAACGTGCCGACGATCTTCCTGAAACTAACGTCCGCCCTCAACGGGCCGCTTTCCACCGTCGTCCTGCCGAAGCTAACGCAGCAGCCCGATTACGAAGCCGAATTCGCCTTCGTCATCGGGACGGGCGGTAAGAGCATTTCGGCTGCTGCTTGGGAAGAGCACGTCTTCGGCTACACGATCATGAACGATGTAACTGCGCGAGACGTTCAAATGGCTACGAGTCAATGGTCTCTGGGTAAGAGTTTCGATACGTTCGCCCCTCTTGGGCCAGCGATTGTCACTAAGGATGAAGTGCCGGACCCACATGCGCTTGAAATCAGGCTCACCATTGGCGGCGAAGTCTTGCAACGTTCAAATACGCGCGAGTTGATCTTTCGAATACCCGACCTCATCGCGTATCTCTCAGCGATTACGCCCCTCAAGGCCGGCGACATCGTCAGTACGGGAACGCCTGCGGGCGTTGGGCTTGGACGCACCCCTCATCGCTGGTTGCGTGCTGGGGAGACCCTTATCACAGAGGTGGAAGGCCTCGGGCAGTTGGCTAACCCGATAGTTGCCGAAGTCTGAGAAGAACGAAGTAAACCTCGGTTGATTCGGTGTAGGAGAAGAGGATCAAGATGGACCAAAGATGGCAGGCTGGCGCTCGGGATCGCCGGAACGGCGGGGCGGGCGGGGCGTTTTGTGAATTCCCGGCGCAGAGATCGACAAGGTGTTCGACAGGCTTGCTGGGTCCTCGATTCAGACCGTGGTCTGCCGGCATGAGCTGAATACGGCCTTCGTCGGGAACACAGATCATGCCGAAATGGAGCCACACCCATGCGATATTCTGACTACAAATGTTTCAGGTTCGGGTTTGATTCCGGAGTCGCATTCGTCAGCATCGATCACCCGCCGATAAATCTTCTTGATGAAGTTCTGTCACAGGAATTCGACAAACTCGGCAGGGAACTGGAGACCGATGAGAGCGTCCGCGTTGTGGTCTTGCAGAGCGCGCTTTCTGATTTCTTTATAGCGCACTCCGGTTTGGGCCGAGTCGGTGACGCTTCCAAAATGGTGTCCCATACGCGCAGCTTTCGTCTTACGCAGACGGTCGGTGAGCGGTTCAGAAACATGCCTAAGGTAACCATTGCCAAAGTCGAGGGACGGGCCCGGGGCGGAGGGAGTGAAATCGCGTTGGCGGTGGATATGTGTTTTGCCGCCATTGGCAAAGCGATCTTCGGCCATCCAGAGGTGGCGGTTGGGCTAGTTCCGGGCGGCGGCGCTACGCAAAGATTGCCGCGGCTCATCGGGCGGGGACGCGCCCTGGAGGTGCTCTTGGGTTGCAATGATCTGTCGGCCGAGCAGGCAGAACGTTACGGCTATATCAATCGAGCGTTACCGGCGGAGGAACTGACGCCTTATGTCGAGAAACTGGCCCGCCGGATCTCCTCATTTCCTGCGCACGCCATCGCTCACGCTAAGGCCGCCGTGGATACTGGAGCGTTTAGTTCCATAGCGGAGGGCCTTCTGGTGGAAGCCCATGAGTCCGATTTAAGCGTCGCTAGCGAGGTGACGCAAGCGCGCGTGAATGAAGCGTTGAAGGTCGGCGCCGAAACTTATGAGGGCGAGCTGGAGATGGATTATCTATCGAGACTCTCCCGGATAAGATAAGGTCGTGGCGGATTGGCGGTCGCACCCGTGACGTGAAAACGCGAAGGGAAGCATCCCGAAAGGCGCGCTGCCGGTAGGGTTTGAAAGCCGGCTCAAGCTGCTATTCCTGCCTCACAGCGGGCATGATCTGCCCCATCTCCATGGCGTTACTCGAGGGAATCTCCTGGAGGGATATGGCCAGCTGATCTGTTGCGATTCCGGTTAGCTTCTGAAACATTGACCACAGTTGATTCAACAGGTCCGTCTTTTCCTCCACAGTGTGGCCACTCCGCAGAACACAGTTGAGTGCCGCTGTGGGAGCCTCTTCTCCCGCCGCGTATCCGGAATGGCGCGGATAGGAAAGAAAGACGACGCGTACAAAGCTCTTTGGAATTCTCATAACCGCGGAGTGTATGCGCGTGATCTCCTCGGCAATCGTTGTCTTCGTCTCATCGGAAACAAAGTCCTGCTGCGTAATCGCCGTGTACAGCGGCATTTTGCTATCACCTCGGTAGAAAAAACAAGTTCAACGAGCGAGCTCCTTGCGCACCGTGAACAAGAGTCGCCTCTATATCACCAGTCGCCGAAGGCCCCATCATGAAGCAGCCGTATGCTGTCTGATCCAGACGAACGCGTGCGTAAGCCTCGTGCATGTCAGCTACGATTTGTTCGGGATCGAGCAAAACAACCAGATGTTGAGACAGGAATCCCAGAGCATTCACGATCAAGTCTTCCTGCGTAAGCCAGACGGCCCCACTATCGGCAACGCCGAACTGGGCGCGAACAACGCCCACATCTACATCCGCGAGTTCGTGTGGATCGCGAATCGAATCTGCGCGCCGCGTACCGGGAATCTCGGGAATGGCGGAGCAAATCACCTGTGCCGTGGGATGGAGCGAGGCCAACTTTGCCTGCGCCTCGGTTGGGTTCTGGATGTCGTGTGCAGCGCCGCCGGCGTCTTGAAGATGTTTTTCGAACGTGGACTTGAGGTTCGTGTCTGCCCTTTTGAAGGCGGGGATCTGCGGATGCTCGACTGGCTCTCGCGGGGTGTTGGCGCGGATAGCGGAAAGAATCTGCTCTCGGCTATTTGTCGCCATTATCTTGAGTCCTGTTGGCGAGATACCACTCGCGGAACGTCTGTGTCGCGAGCTCGGGCAATTCCCGATCGCGCCCCCACGGATTGAGCGATCGGTTGTACAGCAGAAAATGCGGCGTGTGGTCCAGCATCGGTCCAGCTGCCTTTTCTACGGCGTGGTATTCCTCCGGATGGCCGAATACATGCCCGGCCACTGCGAAGGAGAGGCGCTTGGCTAACGGAAGGTAACCCTTTGACGCCATCACCCTTCGCCACTTCAGGATTTGATCGCTGATGTCGATCTTCACCGGGCAGACTTCCGAGCACGATCCGCACAACGTGGAATGGTAGGGCAGTTCGCTGTATTTGAATTCGTCGAAGGTAGGATCGAGAATAATGCCAATGGGGCCGGAATAGGTTGCTCCATACGCCAACCCTCCGCTGCGGCGATAAACAGGGCAGGTGTCCATGCAGGCGCCGCAGCGAATGCACTTTAGGGAATGCCAGAAGTCAGCCATACCCAGGCGGCGGCTTCGGCCGTTATCCGTAAGAACAATGTGAAGCTCACCGCCCTTTCTCGGCCCCGAAAAGTGGGACGAATATTGCGTCAAAGGCTCGCCCAGCGCGCTACGGGTCAGGAGACTCAGGAATACGCCCAGGTCTTCCACTCGCGGAATCACTTTTTCGATACCGATGCTCGCAATGTGCAGCGGGGGCACCGCAGCGCCAATATCGGCGTTCCCTTCGTTGGTGCATACCACGAACGTTCCTGTTTCCGCGATAGCAAAGTTCGCGCCCGTCATACCCGCGCCCGCCGCGAGAAATCGGGGCCTGGCGTTGTTACGCATGGCTTCAGTCAAGTAATGTGGATCGTCATTACTGGGATCGGTGCCGATCGTTCGTGCGAAGAGTCGAGCTACATCTTGACGGGTCTTGTGAATCGCAGGTCCTATGATGTGGCTCGGCGGTTGACCGTCCAACTGCTGAATTCTTTCGCCTAAATCAGATTCCACAACCGTGATGCCGCGCTTCTCCAGGTAGGGCGTCATCGCGCACTCTTCCTGAAGCATCGATTTGCTCTTGATCAGCTCCTGAACGCCGTGGGCTTGGAGTATGGAGTGTACGGTTTCGTTATGTTCGGCCGCATCTCGCGCCCAGTGAACCTGAGCGCCGCGCTTGGTTGCGTTCCGTTCGAACTCTTCCAGATATTGATCCAGGCGAGTGAGCGTGTATTCCTTGATTTTGGAGGCGAGCTCACGAAGTTCTTCCCATTCCGGCATGGCCGTCGCCTGATGGTCGCGACGCTGCCGGATCGTCCACAGGAAACGATCATGCATGGGTTCGTGGATATTGTCTTGAAGAATGAAGAGGGATGCGTTTTTTGCCGGATCGACTGGTTGAGTGCTCATTGCAATGAACCGTTCCTCAATAGGGCCCACCATTCAAGACCTGGGCGACGTGGAGATACTTTAGACCGATTTCTGACCGACGCGCGACACCTTGCTGATGCATTAAACAAGACATATCCGGTGAAACCACGTATTCGGCCCCATGACGAATCTGGTCCCGAATCTTGTCGAAGCCCATCCGGGCAGACACCGCTTCGTCTGTCACACAAAACGTACCGCCAAAGCCACAGCACTCATCTGGTCGGTCCAAGGGCACCAGCACTAATCCCTTGACCTTTGAGAGCAGGGCCTCGGTCTTGTTAAACGGCGCACCCATGATCTCCGACGGCTTCGCAATTCCCAGACCTCGCACCGAACTGCAGCTATTGTGAAGTGCAACTGGGTGTGGGAACTCCGCCCAGGGAAACGCTTCAACCTGGAGAATGTCGTGTAGGAATTCAACCAATTCGTAGGTGCGCTCGCGAACGTGGGTCACATCATCGGTCTGCTCCATCGTGTCGTAGTGACAACGAACCTGTTTGACGCAGCTTCCGGCAGGGCCGATGATACAGTCGTAGTCCTTAAAGTTCTCAACGAAGAGGCGTTCCGCCGCTTCAGCATTGGCTTGGTCCCCGCTGTTGGACATCGGTTGTCCGCAGCAAGTTTGATTCAGCGGGTAGTGTACATTGAGGCCGAACCTCTCCAGAAGCTCCAAGGTTGCGATTCCAACTTCGGGATAGACCAAGTCGATGTAGCACGGCACGAACAGGCCGATTGTCATGTCTTTCGGCGCCGTCTTACGGGTCGATGATTTGGTTAATGTAGGCATACGGGCAGCTACGCGACCAAAGAGAACCCATTGGCGGCGCAGATCAGTTTCTTGTTGACGAATTCCTGGATTCCAAGATCGGAGAGTTCCTTGCCATAGCCGGACCTCTTGATTCCGCCAAAAGGCAGGTCCGCTGTGCTGACGGAAGGGTAATTAATGAAGACCATGCCTGTTTCGATTCTGCTAGCCACCCGCTTGCCGTGCTCGATGTCCTTGGTGTAAATGGACCCGCCGAGCCCGAACGGAGAATCGTTCGCGATCGCGATGGCCTCCTCTTCGTCCTTGGCCGGGAGAACGAGCGCGACGGGGCCGAAGAACTCTTGCTTGTATGCGGGATTGTCCGGCGTGATGTTGGTCAGGATGGTCGCCTGCATGAAAGAGCCCTTACGATTCACTCGCTTTCCCCCGGTAAGGATCTTCGCTCCGTTAACGACAGCCTCGTTTACCTGCTTTAGCAAAAGAGTGAGCGCGGCCTCGGATGAGAGCGGGCCGAGCGTTGTGGCTTCATCGAAAGGATCGCCGATCTCGAGGGACTCCAGCGCGGCGCGAAACATCGTCAAGAACTGATTGAGCCTGGGGCCGATGAAGATGAATCTCTTCGCGCCGATGCAGGTTTGCCCCGTGTTGCCGATTCTTCCCACGACAGCCATCTTGACGGCGTCCTCCAGGCCATAATCCTCCAAAACGATAAACGGATCGCTTCCGCCCAACTCCATGGCTGATTTCTTCAGATTCTTGCCGGCGCGGAACGCCAGAGATTCGCCGGCTCGCTCGGAGCCGGTAAGCGCGACCCCTCTGGTACGCGGATCATCGATCAACTTTGCCACTTGATTGTTGGATAGAAATGCGTTGGTATACGCACCGGATGGCGCTCCCGCTTCTGCGAAAAGCTGTTCAAACGCTAAGGCGCACTGCGGCACGCCGGGAGCATGCTTAACGAGCATGACGTTCCCCGACGCCAGATGCGGCGCGGCGAAGCGAGCCAATTGGTAATACGGATAGTTCCATGGTTGGACGCCGATCAGCGCTCCGAGAGGCGAGTACTCAATGTAGGCCTCGCCGGCGATTGACTTGAGGGGTCGAGGCGCGAGGCAATATCTCAGCGTTGCCGGCGTAATATTTAAGAATTGAAGCGCTGAGCTCTACCTCCCCGCGGCTCTCTGCAATTCGCTTTCCCATTTCGAGTGTTGCGAGCCGGGCAAATTTCTCTTTTTGCTCCAGCATCAACGAGGCTGCCTTCCCGACGATCTTGGCGCGATCCCGGACCGCCTTCTTAGACCAGATTTCCCGAAAGGTGTTGTCGGCATTGGCCAACATCTGCTCCATCTGCTGGTCGGTGCGACCGTCAAAGGTGCGAACCAACTCGCCATTGAATAGATTCACGGTTTGATAAGGCATGCGAATTGTTTTCCCTCCAAGAGTCTTCAAAAGCGAAGAGTACATTCGAGAAAGTTTTGTTGGCTCGATGCTTGAGATCAAACAATCGCGCTGGTCTCCGGCTCTTTCCTATTGAGCGCCGCTCCAGGAGTGCCTTTTAGTGGCCGCTCAAGGCCAACGACTATGCCCGATTCGAAAGAAACGCCACCGCAAGCGAGTTCGCTTGCCTCCCGTCTCAAGCAATGGGCCGTTCCGGCGATTATCCTCCTGCTTGCCGTGGGAATCGTTCTCCTGATCACTACGAACTGGGATGCGTGGGTTGGCGGGCGAGCGGTGCAGGAAACAGATGACGCATATTTGCACGCCGACCTCACGCCGTTGAGCACGAAGGTGGCGGGTCTGGTCGCAACGGTTGCGGTCTCGGATTATCAGGCAGTGAAGGCCGGCGACCTGCTCGTAACATTACGCGATGACGATTTCCTGGACCAAGTACACCAAGCCCAAGCATCGGTCGCCGCGGCTGAAGCGGCCGTATTCAACAATCAGAAGCAGAGACAGTTGCAGGATGCTCGCATCATCGAAGCGGAGGATGGAGTTCGGACCGCCGAAACATATATCGCTGCGGCCGAGGCAGGGATCGAGGCGGCAAACGCCTCCATCGCGGGAGCACACGGAGGGATCGATGCCATTCAAGCGAATGTTACACAAACCTCGAAGGAGCGCAAACGCCAGGAGGCACTAATCGCCACGGAATCCACGACGCCCCAGAAACTCGAACAGGCGGTCGCGGGCGAAGAAAGCTATCGGTCCCAGCTCCTTACCAGGAACGCGGACCTCGCGACTGCCAACGCTCAATTGTCCAGTCGCCAAGCCGACCTGGCACGCGCTCGGTCTCAGTTGACGAGCGCACAATCTGAGGTGGAAGCGCAGAGGCGCCAGCGGGCGGTGCTCGACTCGCAAGAACTCCAGCTTCGCGCAACGGTGGAACTACAAAATGCTGCCCTGTCGTTGGCGAAAACGAATCTCGGCTATACGAAAATCGTGGCGCCGGAAGACGGAATCGTGAGCGAACGCTTGGTGAGACGGGGACAACTGGTAAGCCCGGGTACCCAGGTAATCTCTTTGGTCCAGAACGATATATGGGTGCAAGCCAACTTTCTGGAGAACCAGATTCGCGGGGTCCAGCCGGGCGACGTCGCGGACATTCGAGTTGACGCGATCCCCGGTTTGCTTCTGCGGGGAAAAGTGGAACAAGTGGCTCCGGCGAGCGGATCGCAGTTCGCGCTCCTGCCGCCGGACAATGCGACGGGGAACTTCACGAAAATTGCGCAGCGTATACCCGTGAAGATTGTTCTGGATCGAAATCAATCCACGGATGCGCGCTTGCGCCCAGGTCTTTCAGTTGTAGTCCGGGTCCACGCGAACAGCTCCCACTCATGACTGCTGCAACCCAACCGAAAGCGAAATTCGCTACGAATCCCTACGTCGGAATCGTCGGCGTGTTCCTCGGCGCAACCCTCGCAACGATGAACGCGCGTCTTATCAGCGTGGGACTGCCGGATCTCCGCGGCGCTCTCGGACTTGGTTTCGACCAGGCTTCCTGGCTTCCAACTGCGTTGAGCATGGCCACGATGTTTAGCGGCTTGTTTGTCGTTTTCTTGAGTGCCTTGTTTGGTCCACGGCGAATCTTGATCCCAGCCTCGCTGGTGTTCGCGCTCACCAGCGCTGTTCTTCCCTTTGCGCACGGATTTGGCGGGATGGTGACGCTGATGGTGGTCGCCGGGCTGAGCTCGGGAACCTTCTACTCCCTGACCATGACTTTTGTTCTCAACTCGCTCCCCAAGAAACTCATCATTTTCGGAGTCGCGGCCTATGCGGCCGACATTGTTTTCACGGCGAACGTCGCCCCGGCTCTCGAAGCATGGTACACCCAACACCAGTCGTGGCACTGGATTTATTGGAATTCCGCGGTTCTGGCGCCCTTCATGACTCTTTGCGTTTACTTTGGGATTCCCGGCGGGCCTTTGCCTGCACAGCGTCCCAGTTGGCGCGGATTTACGTACTTAAGCGTGGGATTGAGCCTGGTCTACGGTGCGCTCGATCAAGGTGAACGTCTGTACTGGCTGCATTCCGGAATCATCGTCGGCATGCTGAGCGCTGGCGTCATCCTTATTCTGGCCTCACTGCTCAGACGGCTGGAACAGCCGCTGCCGGTTCTGGACCTTGAATTCCTAAGCAGAAGAAACATTGTCGTCACCGGATTATCGATCTTCGTTTTCAAGTTCGCTCAGCTCGCGACGCTGGTTCTGGTACCCAGCTTTCTCGAAAATATTGATGATTACCGGCCGCTTCAGGTTGGCGACGCTCTGGCTTGGGTAGCGCTGCCGATGTTCGCGACGGTGTGGATTGTCGCAATCGTTGTCATCTTCACGAACTCCAGACTCGTACTCGCGCTCGGGTTGACTCTTGCTGCCGTCGTCTGCTGGCACTACTCTCGCATTGATACTTCTTGGTCCGGGAACAGTTTCGAATTCTGGGAACTTCTCTTGTCCGTCGGATTTGCCTGCTCCTACGTCGGTTTGGTGGGCAGTCTTGTCTTGGAAGCCATCGAGGGGGGCGCGATGACAAGCCTGGCAAAGGCGGCAACCATCTCAGGTTTTGCTCATTTTATCAGGCTGTTCGGTGGTGAGGTGGGTGTTGCCGTCATGACGCACTTCTTGTCCGCTCGAGAAAAGTTCCACTCCAATCTGCTGGGCCTGCACGTCCAGAGTGGTACGTGGATCACGGACCAGCGCCTTCGAATGCTCGCCGCCGGCGCCTTTGGAAAATCGAGTGGAACGGAAGAAGCACATTATCGCGCGGCCGAGATCCTGGGCTTACAAGTCCGGGCGCAGGCGTTTACCCTGGCAACCTCGGACGGATTCATTTTCATCGCGTGGACGGTAGTGGTTTACCTCATGATGATGCTTCTTCTGCGGCCCATCGCAATCTCTTACGGGGCCTTGAGGCGAATGCCATGAAGATCCCGATCATTTCCCGCTGCGTGGTTGTTGGCGGACTCCTGTCGCTCGCCGCCGTGCCCCAGTACGGCGCCGACGTGCGGAAGTTAAGTCTAAGGGAAGCTGTCGAACTGGCAATCAGCCAGAATCACTCGCTGCGTATTGCACGCTTGAAGATCGTCGAGAACGAGCAGAAAAAAGCTGGTGAACGTGCTTCTTATTTTCCGGCGATCAAGGATGCTGCCAACGCCGGCGACAGTACAGGAGTCGATCATCTGGTGATACCAGCCGGAACATTGGGCCGCGTCCAAGGCCAGGTGGTCCCGGGCAACGCGGTCAATATTCCTCAGGGTCTGCACCATCTGCTGCTCAATGAAGCGAGCATCGATCAGCCGCTTACCCAGTTGATCCGAATCCGTCAGGCCAATCGTATCGCCGCCGCGCAGGTTGCTATCTCACGGGCGGACCTAAAGAAAGCTGAGGACCAGGTAGCCGTCGATGTCCATCGCTTGTACTTTGCGGTTCTAAGCGCCGAACTGCAAAAACGGGCCGCCGAGGAGCAAATAGCTTACGCTAAACAAGAGCTAAAAGAGAATACGGAGGGTGTTCGCGACGGGAGCCTGCTTCGCGTCGCCGAGATCCAGGGGAAGACGGATCTGCTTCAAGGACAACAAGCTGTTCTCACGGCCGATCTGCAGGTCAGCGATCTGAACACCGAGCTCGATGACTTGCTGGGGCTTCCACTGGACACCAAGCTGGATTTGCAGCCAATAGAGGCAATCGGCCCCGACAGGCGTCCGTTAGAGGAGTATGTCCAGGCCGCTTGGGCGAACAATCCTGAAATCGCGTCCGCTGAGGAATCAATCAAAATAACCCGCGCTTCTGTAACGAGCGCGAAGTCGGCGTTCATCCCCGACATTACGGCATACGCCAGCGACACCTGGCAGAACGGCGTGGCGTTTCTCGTTCCCAACTTCGGCTCGGTGGGAGTTCGGCTCAATTACGTTGTGTTTGATTTCGGCAAGAGACGTGCCGCCGTTAGGGAGCGCGAAGCGCAACTTGCGGAAGCGGAAGAAAACCTGAAGCGTCTCAAGGATAGTCTATCCGCGCAGG